>Ga0181534_10002416_pt1 | contig 11533 bp, 12 predicted proteins | sample PEATcosm2014_Bin_37_FD_119758 | JGI IMG/M metagenome (GOLD analysis project Ga0181534, IMG submission 119758) | Peatland microbial communities from MTU Mesocosm Facility, Houghton, MI, USA - PEATcosm2014_Bin17_10_metaG | ecosystem: Environmental > Terrestrial > Soil > Wetlands > Peat | place...
ACTTGTAGATTCGTTCCTCCATCGGCCCTGCGAATCCACGGCTATAACCTGCCTTAACTCCTTAGTGTCCGTACTTCCATCGCGTAGCGTCATCACTGTGGTCGTTGTAAGCTCCGCAGTGTACGGCAGGCGCGCAGCACACCACTGAGTATCTGTCGTACTGCTCTTCACGGCTTGCCCCACAACCGGAAGCACCAAAGCCGAAATTGCCGCCAAAACTACAGAGACCCGTCCAAGCATACCCCTACCCCCAGCCAAGTATCCAAGCATCTACAGTTTGCCGCGCCGCTCTGAACAAAGCAAGCGTCAATGCCGGAAATTACTTCTATGCCGATGTGATACACGATTTCCAAATTCCACTCACCACTATTCGGACTTTCGTACTTATCTCTTCCCTTCCCGTCCCATTCGCGCTACTATTTCCCCATTCTTCCGTGGTGATAATTATGAAACTCTTCCGGACCGCCATGCTTGCAGCCGCAGCTTTGCTCGCCACGCTTGCGCCTCTCTCTGCCTTCGCGACCAAGCCAAAGCCGTGCGTCACTGCCGAAGAAGCTGCGCAGATGATGAACAAGGACGTCTGCGTTTCTGCTCATATTTACGATGTTGTCGAGCTGCCGGACGGCACACGCTTTCTGGATGTCTGCACTCCGCAAACTCCGGATGACAAATGCACGTTTACGATCACCAGCCTCTGGGAAGACCGGGAAGATGTGGGTGAGTTGCATAAATATCGCGATATGGATGTGCAGGTCCGTGGGATTGTCCGTCCGATGCATGGCCGCGCCGGGATGGTCTTGAGCCATGCCCGTCAGTTCTATGGCGGCCCGCCAAAATTCAGGCCCAATCCCAAGCTGGCGCATGGCTTCAACGCCGAGCAGGACCGGCCGCCCGTCAGAGACCCAAATCTTCAGTCACAAGGCGGACATCGGAGCTTTATGAATCCGCACGATCAGGTAACGCGGTGATCGTCGCTCTGGAGTTACAGACAATTATGCTGATTCCAAAATAATATTTCCGTATTGGGTTGTATCTCCGGTGCGAATCAATCCGACGGCTCCTGGAACCCGGCGCTTGAACTCGATATGCGGCTCAAAGGTAATCTGCTGCAGCAGATTTGTATAACTAACGACTGTAGAAATCGAGTTATGATCGCGAAACTCGCTGGCCATCCATGCATTCCCGATAACAAAGTTCGGCTTGAGTGCCTGCAGTACCTGCAAGACAGTTGGAATATCGTCGACCAGCGATATATCCACGGTCTCCACCTGTGACCAGTACGGAAAGCCGCGGTCGGCAATTACCAGCGTATTGGTGTGCCGTACGCGGCTGAGCAGCGAATTGATCTGCGGATTCAGGATTCCATTCTTCAGCATGGATTGCCTTTCAAATCGCTTTCATGCAACAATCCGCGTCCGGTTCCGTAGCGTCCCGATTCTCTCGATCTCAATGACCATCTCGTCGCCATCCTTGAGCCAGACTTGAGGACTTCGGCCCAAACCAACGCCCGGCGGCGTCCCGGTACTGATCACATCTCCAGTTTGGAGCGGCACAAGCGCCGAAATATACGCAATCAGCTCAGGAATTTTGAAGATCATGTTGCTGGTATTTGCAGACTGCATCACTTCTCCGTTGAGAGTTAGCCGAATATCGAGCCGGTGCGGATCAGAAATTTCGTCGGCAGTTACAATCACCGGACCCATCGGGGTAAAACCCGGCAGGCTCTTGCCTAATGTCCATTGCGATGTAGATAACTGCACTCCCCGCGCGCTTACGTCGTTCACAATGGTGTAGCCGAAGACGTGCTGCCGCCAATCTTCCGGATTGATCCGGTACCCTCCCGTGCCGATAACAACCGCAAGCTCCGCTTCGTAGTCCGGCTGCGTCGCCTCGGGGGGCAACAGAACATCGGCATCCGGCCCAACAATAGAAGAAGGCAGCTTCATAAACACTGTCGGCACGCTTTGCACCGCCATCTTCGATTCAGCGGCGTGTTCCCGGTAATTCAAGCCGATGCCAAAAATGCGCGGCGGATTCAAGAGCGGCGCCAATAATTCTGCCTTGTCAAGTGCAATGCCCGGCTGCGCACTGGATGGCGAGAATGCACGGACTCGCTCGAATGCCTCATCTCCTCCGGAGATTACCGAGAGCGCATCATCAAAACCAGCAGGCTTCAGAGAACGTACCTGCCCGCTCGCAACAATGCCCGGTTGACGGATTCCATCCTGCACAAATGTAACTAGCTTCATTGCTTCTCCCGTTTCCATGCCGGTCCATCTGGAAAACTGAACTCTTTCAGAGACTCGGGCTTGATTTCAATGCTATAACCTGCCGCCTGCGGCACCATGTAATGCCCGCGCCGGATAACTACCGGAGTGACAAAATGCTGATGCAGATGATCGACATATTCGATCACCCGGTTCTCCATTGTTGCCGAGATGCAGAGATAGTCGAAGATCGCAAGATGCTGCACATATTCGCACAGACCTACGCCACCGGCATGTGGGCAGACCGGAATACCGAACTTAGCGGCCATCAACATGATTGCAAGGTTTTCGTTTACACTGGCCACACGGCAGCTATCAATCTGGCAGACATCTATTGCACCTGCCTGAAAGAGCTGCTTGAACATCACGGCATTGTGAACGTGTTCACCGGTAGCAATGCGAATTGGCGCAACCTCGCGGCGGATGCGCGCATGACCGAGAATGTCGTCGGGGCTGGTCGGCTCTTCCATCCACCACGGATTCAGTTCCGCCAATGCCTTGGTTTTTTCAATTGCTTCCGGTACGCCCCAGCGCTGGTTTGCATCTACCATCAGCTTGTTTTTCTCGCCAATCTCCTCGCGCACGATCAGTCCGCGACGGAGATCGTTTTCGCTGTCGCCGCCGACTTTCAGTTTGAAATGAGTCCAACCGGCGGCAATCGCTTCGCGACACAAGCGGCGAATCTTCTCGTCGCTGAATCCATACCATCCCACCGAAGTAGTATAGGCCGCATAGCCGTCCAGTTCGAGCAGGGCTAGGCGCTGCTGCCAGCGCGGGCGCTGTTTACAGAGCATCTCCACTGCTTCGTTTTCCGTCAGAACATCGGCGATGTAACGATAGTCGATCAAAGCCGCCAACCGCGCCGGCTCCATCTCGGCCAATAGACGCCACAGCGGCTTCCCTTCCGCCTTGGCGTACAGATCCCACACGGCATTCAGTAACGCACTGCAAGCCAGATGAATCACGCCTTTCTCCGGGCCCAGCCAGCGAAATTGTGTCTCGCCGGTCAGTTGCCTTGAGAAGGCGCGCAAGTCAGATGTCAGTTCATCCAACCTTCGCCCACGCGCAAACTGTGCCAGATAACTCAACGCGCCTACGCACAGTTCCGTGCCGCGCCCCAGGGTAAAAGTCAGCCCGTGGCCGGTTAGGCCCGGCTGGTTCGTCTCAAGAATGCAGTATGCGGCGGAATAATCCGGATCTTTGTTTACCGCGTCAGAGCCGATCTGCTCACGGGAGGTGGGAAAGCGCAGGTCAATGATCCGCACATTTGTTATTGTGATTTCGCTCATCGTTTCGTTTACCTTGCGATGCTCAATAGCATGCTATCAGCGGAGGCGTTCAGCGCGGATGAAGGCGTTTTCGAGGCGATGCCGCGTCACCCAGGTTGACACTCCTGCTTCGCGTATATTACAAGATGCTGAGTCCTTCGGCGAGAAACAAGGCGGTGGGAATGAACGGATTTCGACTGGACAGCAAGCGCGCCGTCGTCACCGGCGCAGCCAGCGGCATTGGCCGCTCAATCGCAGCGGCATTGGTGCAGGCGGGGGCGAAGGTCATTCTGCTCGATCTCAATGCCGACGGAGCGGAGTTGGCTGCGACCGCAATCTCAAAGGACGCGCCAGTGCCCGCGACGGCGCTTGGCTGCGACGTTTCAGAGGAGAGCAGTGTTCAAGCTGCATTTGCACAGATCGCAGCAGAGGGCGGGATTGACCTGCTTGTCAACAGCGCCGGCATCGCCCATGTCGGCTCGATCTCTACAACACCCGCAGAGGATTTCGACCGGCTCTACCGGATCAATGTGCGCGGGACTTTTCTTGCCATGCAGGCGGCTGTCGCGCTGATGAAGGAGCAGAATTCAGGCGTGATCCTCAACATGGCCTCCATCGCTGCAACCTGCGGGCTCAGCGACCGTTTTGCGTATTCAATGACCAAGGGCGCTGTGCTGGCGATGACTCTTTCAGTCGCAAAAGATTGCCTGCCGTTTAACATTCGCTGTAACTGCATTTCGCCTGCACGGGTGCATACGCCATTTGTCGACGGGTTTCTGGCGCGGAATTATCCAGGACATGAAGCGGAAATGATGGAGAAACTCGCCGCCGCGCAACCCATAGGCCGCATGGGAACCCCAGACGAGGTCGCTCAACTTGCCTTGTTCCTTTGCTCCGATGCTGCCGGCTTTATCACTGGTACCGACTATCCGATCGACGGCGGCTTTCTGAACCTTCGCTGAAAACATTTTCTAAAATCTGGAGCGAGACTGTGGAGCTAGGCTTAGCAGGATCTGTCATTGCAGTTACAGGCGGCGGCGCTGGCATCGGTCAGGGAATTTCACGCGCCTGCCTCCAGGAAGGAGCGCGTGTAGTTATCCTCAGTCATAATTCTGAGAATGTGCAGAAGTATATCGCAGAAACCCTGCGAGAGAAATTGCCCTGCGAACTTATTGTTACCGAATTGAACGAAACAGAGCAATGCAAGAGCGCGGTTGAGCAGATCGCCGCGCGGTATGGACGATTGGATGGGCTGGTGAATAATGCCGGCGCTAACGATGGCGTCGGCCTGGAATCAGGCAGCCCGGAGCACTTTGAAGCCAGCTTGCGTTATAACCTTCTGCATTATTATTCCCTCGCTCACTTTGCTCTTCCCCTGTTGAAAGCCGCACGCGGATCGATTGTAAATATCAGCTCAAAGGTTGCGCTGACCGGCCAGGGAAATACCTCCGGCTATGCAGCGGCCAAGGGCGCGCAGCTTGCACTCACTCGCGAATGGGCCGCGGAGTTACTTCCATATGGAGTTCGCGTGAATGCAGTTCTGCCCGCCGAAGTGATGACCCCGCTCTATGAACGCTGGGTAGCCAAGCAACCCGATCCAGAGGCAACGCTCCGGCAGATTTCCAATCAGATTCCTCTGGAGGCCCGCATGACGACAGCAGCGGAGATCGCCGCCGCAGTTGTGTTCCTGCTTTCTCCCATTCAGTCCGGCCACACAACAGCGCAACACCTCGTTGTCGATGGAGGCTATGTTCATCTGGATCGCATGCTGACCGCAAAACGTTGACCTTCTCTATTTGTTTTCGCAAGATATGAGCGACCTATGAGAATTGACGCCCATCATCACCTCTGGCATTACACGCCTGAGGAGTTTGACTGGATAGATGACCGGATGCAGGTGCTGCGCCGCGATTTTCTTGCGGACGATCTTCACTGCGAGTTGGAGTCCGCGGGCATAGAAGCAACTGTCGTGGTGCAGGCGCGCCAGACTTTGCAAGAGACACACTGGCTTCTGGAGACTGCCGCAGCGAACAGTTTTATTCACGGAGTGGTTGGCTGGGCGCCGATTGCAGAGGATGATTTCTCCGCAACGCTCGATCAACTGCGTCACAATTCTCTCTTGAAGGGGCTGCGGCATGTTGTGCAGGGTGAGGCCAGCGGTTTCCTCGACGGGCACGATTTTAATCGCGGCATAAATGCACTTACTGAGACCGGGCTTGTCTACGATATCTTGGTTTATGTACATCAGCTTGAGGAAGTGATCCGGTTCGTTGATCGCCACCCGAGGCAGAGTTTCGTACTCGACCACATCGCCAAGCCGGAGATTTCTTCCAATAATTTTGCGCCATGGGACTGCGCTCTTCGCGAGCTAGCCAGACGCGAGAATCTGGTCTGCAAACTCTCGGGCATGGTGACGGAGGCAAACTGGGCAGAGTGGACTCCGCAGTGCTTGCGTCCCTACTTCGATACGGTTTTAGAGGCCTTTGAACCTTCGCGGCTAATGTTTGGCTCTGATTGGCCGGTACTTACCGTTGCCAGCACTTATAGCCGCTGGCAGAAAACGGTGTATGAGTGGACTGCGCCGCTCACACAGGCAGAACGCGCTGAGATTGAAGGAAACGTTGCGGCGCGTATTTATCGGCTTGGCTCTGCGCAACAAGAGTCTTGACCGTGGGAGCCGGAGTAAGTTTGACAGTCAGTTTAGTTCTATGCAAGTGATTTCGATGAATTGAATTCCGTAGAGAAAGAAGCCTTATGCAGACTTCGCCAGCGGGCGTCCCCAACCCGAGAGAAAAAAAGGGCTCCGAGGAACTGCGTGTCTTCCCAACCCAACACCGGCTAATATTTGCGCTGGTCACGATTCTCTTCTTTCTGTGGGGAATGTCGAATAACCTGACGGATATTCTCGTCCAGCAGTTCAGGAAATCCTTCGAGCTTTCACCGTTGCAGGCGCAGCTTGTGCAAACCGCCGTATTTCTGGGCTATTTCTTCATGGCCATCCCTGCTGCCGTCTTCATGCGGCGGTTAGGCTACAAAGCGGGTATCCTTGCCGGACTCTGCCTCTTTGGCGGCGGCATGTTGATGTTCTGGCCAGCGGCTATCGTTGGCCAGTACAGCTTATTTCTGGTCGCCTTGTTCATGGTTGGCTGCGGCTCAGCGACGCTGGAAACCGCCGCCAATCCATTTATTGCGCAGTTTGGCCCATCGGAAACTTCGGAGCAAAGACTCAATTTTTCGCAGGCCTTTAATCCTCTGGGAACCATTACCGGAGTCTTGATTGGAACTTACTTTATTCTGTCCGGAATAGAGTTATCCATGAGCAAGGTTGCTAAAATGAAATCCTCTGGAAGATATGCAGCCTATCTCCATTCCGAGATTTTTCGCGTGGTTCCGACCTATGTGATTCTCGGCTGCATTGTGCTTGCCTGGGCTGTCTGGATCGGAGTTACTAAATTTCCCCAAGTGGGATCAATCCGCTCCAGCAACGAAGATCAAGGCAGCTTTCGACAGCTTCTTTGCCATCGCAACTTATGGCTGGCCGTGATTGCCCAGTTTTGTTACTGCGGCGCACAGGTCAGCACCTGGAGCGCCTTTATTCCTTACGTCAAGCAATATACCTCTTTTACGGAGCGCACCGCGGGGCTTTACCTCACTGGCAGCCTGGCCGCGATGGCGCTTGGACGATTTTCCTCAACCTCCCTGATGAACTGGATTCCGCCAACCAGAATGATTGGAGCCTTTGCGCTGATGAATATTGCGCTGCTCTCGGTGGGCATTCTTCATCCGGGTCCAGTAGGCGTATGGACAATTCTTTCCACCAGCTTCTTTATGTCCATCATGTTTCCGACGATCTTTGCGTTGGGCGTCAAAGGCCTGGGCGTCAACACCAAGATCGGAGGGTCGGTGATCGTGATGTCCGTGGTGGGCGCGGCCATCATTCCACCTGCGCTGGGCTGGATTGCGAATCGCACCGGCAGCTATGCAATGGGCTATACGGTAACCCTGGCAGCTTATATCGTGGTTGCACTCTATGGGTTCCTGGGAGGAGCGCGCGGAGAATCCGGTGCGAACCCTCCCCCAACTGGCGCTGTGTAGATAAAGAAGCCGGGCTGGTCCATAACCGGATTCCCGCTGGCTTTGCAGCCCGTAACCCATGAAGAAACAACAAGAAAATAACTGTTTTTGTGCGCAAAGACCCCCTTGGATGTTACAAAGGTGTACATGGCAAGACGAGGCAGCTCAGGCGGAAAATCAGGAACCGAGCCGGCGGCGGGGCAGCCGATCAGCCTGCGCACTCTGGGTGAGTATCTGGGGCTTTCGCCGGCCACCATCTCGCTGGTGCTGAACAACGCTCCCGGAGTGCGCTCGATTCCCCAGGAGACGCGCGACCGTGTTACGGCCGCGGCGGCGAAATTTGACTACCGGCCCAGTTTCTACGCCCGTTCCCTGCGCAAACGCCAGACCTTCACCGTCGGTGTGCTGGTTCCAGAACTGAATGACAACTACGCCACGCAGGTACTCTCTGGCGTTGAAGAACTGCTGATTGAAGAGGGGTATTTTTACCTGACCGCCAGCCATCGCAAGCCGGATCTGATTGAAGAGTATCCGCGCCTGCTGACGGACCGCTCAGTCGAAGGCTTCATTTTGATTGACACGGTGATGGAGCACAGTTGGAAGCTGCCGGTGGTGGCCGTGGCTGGGCACCGCACCATTCCAGGCGTTACCAACGTAGTGCTGGACCAGCGGCGCGCCGCGGAGCTGGCCTTGCGCCACCTCTATCAGCTGGGCCATCGCAAGATCGCCTTCATGCGCGGCGGCAGCCACAGCTCGGACGCCGATGATCGCTGGGAGTGCCTGATGTCGGTTGCGCGCGATCTGAAGCTGGCCGTGCCGCCTGAGCACTCCGTGCAACTGAAGCTGCGTGTGCCAACACCGGAGTTGGGCTATGGGCCGGCCGAGGAGCTGCTGCTGCGCAGCCAGGACTTTACCGCTGTTGTCTGCTATAACGACATCGCAGCGATTGGAGCAATAAGGGCCTTTGTGGACCGCGGCCTGCGCGTGCCGGGTGATATTTCCGTGGTCGGCTTTGACGATATTCAGGGAGCCTCGTTCAACAATCCCAGCCTGACTACAATCCGCCAGCCGCTGCATCAGATGGGCATGGCGGCGGCGCGCATTCTGTTGCAAAGGATTCGCGGCCAGGAGGAGTTTCCCGATTCAGTGCCAATTATTCCCGAATTGGTCATCCGTGAATCCACCTGCCCGCCCAGTTCCCGAAAGATTCGCGGCAAAAAGTAGCTGCCGCCTTGCCGTTGCTATCCCTGTTTTCCTCCTGCGATGTAAACCCACGCCGAGCACCGGCGTCTACCTGAATGATGGCAACGGGCGCAGTTCTTGAAACGATCTCTATGGCAACGGCAGAAGATCACGCCGCGCAGGAGTTCTCGGCTGTCGTCCAGACCCACCGTCCGCAGATCTTCCGGTTTCTGCTGGCCTCAACGCGCGACGTGGATCTGGCTGAGACGCTGACCCAGGAATGCTTCCTGAAGGCGCACCGCAACTGGTCGGGCTTTCGCGGCGAGTCCAGCGCAATGACCTGGCTGATGCGGATTGCAATCAATCTGCAGAAGGATCACTGGCGCAACCGGCGAATGCAGTTCTGGAAGCAGACCAAGACCAACGCCGTGGATATGGACGAGGCACGGGATTGGTTGCCCAGCGGGGAGAGTTCACCTGAACAGCGGATTCTGGCCAAGGAGCGAGTGGGGCAGGTATGGAAGTCCGTCGAGGGGCTGAGTGAGCGGCAGCGGACAGTGTTCTTGCTGCGCCATGTGGAAGAGATGGAGTTGAGCGAGATTGCCCGCACGACTGGATTGAGCGAGGGCACAGTAAAGGCGCATCTTTCGCGGGCAGTAGCGCGAGTGAGAGCCGAACTGGGAGGAAGACGATGACATTTGAGAAGCAGAATTCAATCGCGCAGGACGCAGGCCTGGATGGCCGATCTGTGGCAATCGACGATCCGGAAGCGGGGCTGGAGCCAGAGCTGAGACAGGCGTTGGGAGAGTTTCGCTTGAGCGTTCATTCTTGGAGCGAGGCCGCTTATAGCCGGGAGCGGAGCGCTGCAATTGCTGCCCCTCACAGAAGCTGGAGGCTGGTTGCGGGCTGGGCGCTGGGTTGTGTATTGATTGCCGGCAGTCTCTCCGGCGGAGTCTATCAACGGCATCATAGCCATTTACTGGCACAGATCGCGCAGCAGCAGCAAATCGAGCGGCAGAAGCAGGCCGCTCTCCAGAAAGAGCAAGAGGAAGAGGCCTTACTGGCCAGTGTGGATACCGATGTTTCTCGGGAGGCCCCCAGCGCAATGGAGCCGCTGGCCCAACTGATGGCAGAGGATGAGAGCAAGTAGGCGGCAGCACAACAATTCCATGCAAATGGGAAGAGGAAAACGAGATGAAGACACTGAAAACACTTCGACTGGGAGCAGCGGCGCTGGCCGTGACATTTTTTGCAATTCTAACGGCGGGCGCACAGGCGCCTGACAACGCGCCGGGAGTCGATGGGCCGGGCTTCGGCCAGCATCGGCCACCCTTCGAGCGGGCACTGGGCCCGCATGGCCGCTTCTGGAATGATCCGGCGATGGTCGAGAAGCTGAAGCTGAGCGACGATCAGCGCAAGCAGATGGACGACATCTTGCAGCAGCATCGCGAAAAGCTGGTGGATCTGCGCTCCAGCGTGGAGAAATCAGAGCTGGTATTGGAACCCTTGATGAAGGCCGATCAGCCGGACGAGAACAAGATTCTTGCCCAGATCGATCAGGTGGCCCAGGCACGCGCGGAGTTGGAAAAGGCCAACGCCCGGTTCCTGCTGGCACTGCGTAGCAAGTTGACCCCGGATCAGTGGAAACAGCTTCAGGCAGAGCGCGCCAACCGCCCGCAAGGGCAACGCCGCAACTTTGGCCCCAACAATCGCGGCAACGGCGGGCTGTTTCGCGGTGGCCAGGGCGGGCAGGATGCGCCTCCGCCGCCGGGTATGGAGTAGAAACCCTTTTCCCAGGTTTAGCGTATAGAAATAACGTTTAGCAGAGAGCAAATGCGGTTGAAGCAGATACCGGTGGCGGCAGGAGGCGATCCTCTTGCCGCCGTTTTTTGCTTTGCAAACCGGCTCAAATCCAGCCATGCTGTAGTCCGCTGATACAGTGGCACTGGCTGGATTGAGACAGAAAATCCGGCAGGCGGACACTGTGAACAGCAGCGCGACAATCGGGCACCAAAAAGAACTTTCATACTGTGACTAAAGTTATTTGGGTTCGGACCGATGAATGGGGCAGATGCGGTGGCGTCTCGACCGGGAAATTCGGACGAGGGCACGGAAGTAGAACCGAATGATTCCGGGCAGGGCCGCAAATCAAGGCATCTGAAAAGGAGAGTCACCCCATGGCCCTCGGTGTACTGAACAATCTTTCCGCCATTTATGCGGAAAACAATCTGAACAACACGAACAACAGCCTGCAGACTGTTTTGCAGCAGTTGTCCTCCGGTTCACGCATCAACTCCGGCGCGGACGATGCAGCCGGCCTTTCGCTGGTCAATGGATTAGCGGCAAACTCAGCGGCCCTGACGCAATCTGGAGTCAACTCCACGGAAGGCGTGGGACTGTTGAAAGTCGCGGACGGCGCTCTCTCGCAAGTGACGAACCTGCTCAACCGTGCCATTACGCTAGCCACCGAGGCGGCAAACGGCACCCTAAACGTCTCGCAAGAGGCGGCGGCAAATCAGGAGTATCAGTCAATACTGGCTGAGGTCAACAACATCGGATCAACGACCACCTACAATCAGAATCAGGTCTTTACCGGCGCCGCGGCCGGGGTCAACATCTACACCGGTGATTCCTCACCGCTAAGCGCGTCACTGGACAACCTCTTCTTTGCCAAGCTCAGCGCCACCGATGTAGGCGACTCTGGAGGAACAGTGCAGCAGAGCGATGCGGGCCAGTTTGAAG
>Ga0181534_10002417_pt1 | contig 11530 bp, 6 predicted proteins | sample PEATcosm2014_Bin_37_FD_119758 | JGI IMG/M metagenome (GOLD analysis project Ga0181534, IMG submission 119758) | Peatland microbial communities from MTU Mesocosm Facility, Houghton, MI, USA - PEATcosm2014_Bin17_10_metaG | ecosystem: Environmental > Terrestrial > Soil > Wetlands > Peat | place...
AGTCCCGGTGGCGTTGGTGGCGGTGATGGTGATCGGGAAGCTCCCGCCACTTCCCGCCGTGGACGTGCCGGCCAGGGTGGCCGTCCCGTCGCCGTTGTCGGTGAAGGTGATCCCGGCCGGCAGCGCCCCGGTCTCGGTGACGGAGGAGGCCGGCTCGCCGGTGGTGGTGATGGTCGAGGTGAACGGCGTCCCCACCGTGGAGGTGGCGGCGGCGGCACTGATGATGGTCGGAGCGACATGCTCGGTCACCACCAGCGGTGTGCCCGGGGCCACCGAGGTCCACGTGGACAGCTGGCCGGCGTACGACTGGCCGTAGGCGCCGCCGCCGCTGACCGTGGTGCCCTGGGGCGTGGTCAGGGGCACGTCGACCGCGGTGGCGCCCGAGTTGGTGACGGTGACCGCGCCGGTGGCCTCGTCGAGGGTGGCCGTCACCGAGTTGGCACTGTCGGCCGCGGCCCATGCCGACTGTTGGGCGAGGACCTGGGCTTCGGTGACGTCGGTCATCGGGTCGAGGGGCGCCGCAGCGCTCTCATAGCTGGTGTAGAGGCTCTGCAGGCCGCTCAGCGTGGTCAGCAGCGTGTAGCCGTTGCTGGGATCGGCCGAGCCGATGAGATTGGACTGGTGGGCGTAGTCGACCCTCGGGTTGTTGGCCAGTATGTGGCTCAACATGATGCCGTCCTCCGAGGCGATGAGCGAGGCCTCGGTGGCCGGAGCGCTCAAACACGTGGTCGACGACGTGTCGACGCAGTGCCCGAACTCGGGCTGGTTGGTGAGGCTGTCCGTCCCGATCTGGGTCGAGGTCGAGGCGTAGAGGGTGTTGTACTCGTTGAGCTCATCGGTCCAGTTGTCGGCGTTGTAGTAGATGTTGGTCGGGTACCGGGGTGCGGAGTCGGCGGCCCCCAGGGAGAACTGGGCGGACTGCCGGGAGGCGTCGGAGGCGAAGGTGGTGATGCCGACGCCGGCGAAGGCGGAGGTGATGTTGGGATTCTCGAGCCCGGAGTGCTCGCCGGTGACGACGTCGGCCGGCGTGTAGTCGGGGATGCCGTTGGCAGCGGCGAAGGCCTGGTCCCAGGCGATCTCCGTGTCGATGGAGTCATCGGTCGTGGCGGTCGGATCGGTGGCCGGGTCCCAGCTGCCGGGCGCACTCGAGCAGTCGATGCCCGGATTGGTGGCGGTGGGGAAGGAGTCCGTGGAGCCCGGGGCATCTCCGGGGGCGGTACCGGTGTCGGTGTAGGTGTACGTGGGCTGGCTGCCGTTCTCGGCCACCTGGCCGACCAGCCCGTAGGTGGTGGTGCCGGGATCCTCGCGGTAGATGTCGTAGCCCCAGAAGCCCGTGCCGGTGCCGGCATCGTGGTCGGCCTCCTCTTGCGCCAGGGTGGGACCCGGGGTGCCGTCGGTGCCCACACCGTTGGTGGCGTCGGGCCAGCTCAACGTGACCGAGCCGCCGGTGGCCACGGTGACCGACCGGGGCAGGGAGGGCTCGGACTCGCCGTAGGCGGTGGCCGCGGTGATCACGTAGCTGTACGAGTTGGCGGCGAACGTGCCCCCGGACGGGTTGGCCACCACGCTGGTGAGGGCCTGGGGCTGCCAGACGGTGCAGCCGAGGAACTCGTGGCTCCAGGTGTGGGTCATCCAGTTGAAGTCGTTCTTGGCACCCAGCAGGGCGTCGACGAAGGCGGCGTCGTCGGGCATGGTGGTGTCCTCGACGAAGCCGGGATCGGTGTAGGTCTTGCCGTTCTCGCCGGCACCGCTCTCGGTCACCGAGCCGTTGCAGACGGCGTCGGACGCGCTCGGCGCCGTGCACGCCCCTACGGCGTTGAAGGCCAGGTTCAGCTTGATGCCGGTCTGCGCCTCCCAGTTGGTGACGTAGGCCACGTCGGCGGCTGACATCTGGACGTCGGACGGGATGCCGGCGGCCGGGTCGACTGTGGCGCCCTGGACGTCGGTGGGACAGGTGTAGTCGGGCGGATCGGCGGCCTCCGGGGTGCACTGGTACTGGCTGCTCCACTCGTTGTCGGCGATGAACACGTCGTCGACGTCCTGACCGAAGTAGTTCCGGGACAGCCCGAGATGGGTGTCCTGGGTCACCCAGTCGATGAGGCCGGGGCCCAGAAGCAGCCACTGGAGCTGGTTGGCGTTGTAGTCGAAGTTGAGGCTGAGCTCGGACACTCCGGCCTGCGGATCGGAGGACAGGCTCGGATGCTGGAACACGCCGCCCAGCGATTGGCCGGCGGCGTTCTCGATCCATGGGGTGAACGGTGCGCCGGCATCAGCGGTCGCCGGGGTGCCGTAGGTGCCGGCGGCGAAGGGGAGGGTGCCCTTCAGGCCCGGCAGTCCGGTCAGGCCGGCGGCGGTGAGCGTGGCCGTGGTGTCGTCGAGGGTGTGGTCGACGCCGGCCACGGCGGTCTGACCGAGGGCCGGGGAGGGATACGCCGACCCGTCGATCTGGCGCACGCCGAACTGGGACTCGTAGGCGAAGAGGGCGTCGAGCTGTCCGGCGGCGAATCCGGCCGGCGCGTCGGCGATGACCACGCCGTTGAAGTTCCCCGTCGATCCCGACGAGAGGGTGGGCAGCGTCACCGTCTCGCTCCCGTAGGCCCCCGAGGCGGTGACGAGGGTGTAGGCCACCCCGTCGTCGCTCAGCGTGGACTCCCACGCCGAGGTGGCGGTGGTCTGGGTGGCCGTGTCGCCGACGAGGAGGACCCTCAGGTCGAGGGCGGGCGGGGATGCGGCGGCCGCCGGGTGGGCCCCGGCCGACACCAAGGTGGCGACCAGGAGGCAGGCCATGACTGCGGTGGTGATGGCCTTCACAATGGGCTGACGAACTCGGGTCATGGAATCGCTCATCCTTTGGCCGCGTGCCCTCTGCCCGCAATGCCACTTGGAACGGTAAGCCCCGACCTCGCCCGTCTCTACCCTGCACTGTGGTCCCGACACCCTGCTCTTTGCCGGGGGATGCCCGGTCGTTAGCGGTCGGCGCCGCCTGCCCCGGCGTCGATGCCACGGGCGGATGGTGGAGCAGCCACGCCCGGATGCCCCCGGCGTCGTCGCGAACCTGGGAGATACCCGAGGATGCCCATCGCCCGGTGCGTTCCGTCGCCCGCCTTGCCGGTCCGTGTAGTTCAAGGGTGTGCGGCCGCTGGTGCCAGGGTCGGCGCTCCCGATGCCGGGGTAGGGAGTCGTCGACGAACGCCCCGGGCGGAGGAACCGGACCGAAAGTCGGGGGTAGTCGGCGCCCACCGAGATCCTTACTGTCGTAGCCAACGATGAAAGCCAACGCACGCGTCGACGGACATGCCCGGCCACCACGGATGATGGAGTACGCCCGTCGAGGTGGTGGCCTGTGGATATAGCCCTTCTCACCGAGGCCACCTACCCGCACCAGGCGGGCGGGGTCAGCGTGTGGTGCGACCAGTTGATCCGGGGGCTCGACGCCCACCGTTTCACGGTCCACGCCATCACCGCCGGGGACGACAACGAGGTGATCTGGGACATCCCCGACAACGTCGTCGACGTGCATGTCGTTCCCCTGTGGGGTGCCGGCCCCGAGGTGAAGCATCCCCTGCACCACTCGGTCGAGCTGCGCTCGGCCTTCGTGAGCCTGGCCCAGGCCCTGGCCCGGGCCGACGGTGAGGCGCAGTTCCTCGACGCGCTGCACCAGCTCCACCAGCTGGCGCGCCAGGTTCCCATGGTCGGCGCACTGCGCACCCGGGAATCGATCGAGGTGCTGCTGGGCACCATGCAGGATGCCACCCCGGGTGACCGGGAATTCGCCGCCGACGTGGGTCCGGTGACCGTGCACGATGCCAGCCAGGTCCTCGACCACCTCGACCACCTCCTCCGCCCGCTCTACGTCCCCCCGCCCCGGGCCGACCTGTGCCATGCCTCGGCCAACGGTCTGTCCATCCTGATGGCCCTGGGCTCCCACTGGGACGACGGGACGCCGCTGGTGCTGAGTGAGCACGGCATCTACCTCCGGGAGCGTTACTTCTCCTATGCGCCCGACCGGTTCTCGTTCGCCGTCCGCTCGCTCATGCTCCGCTTCTACAAGCACCTGGCGTGGGCCGGCTACCAGATCGCCGGTTCGATCGCCCCTGTGTGCGACTACAACCGTCGGTGGCAGGAGGCCAACGGGGCCGACCCGGAGCGCATCCGGACCATCTACAACGGGGTCGACACCGATCACTTCACCGTCACCACGACCGAGCCCGAGGAGCCCACCCTGGTCTGGATGGGGCGCATCGGACCCCTCAAGGATGTCGAGACGCTGATCGAGGCCTTCGCCCTGGTCCACGAGGCCCTGCCCGCGGCCCGGCTCCGCATGTACGGGGGCGTCTCCGAGGAGAACGCCGCCTACTTCGACCGGTGCGTGGCCCTCCGCGATCGGCTCGGCCTCGAGGAATGCGCCACCTTCGAAGGGCAGACCGACTCGGTCGTCGAGGCGTACCACACCGGACACGTGGTCGTCCTGACCAGCATCTCGGAGGGGTTTCCCTACAGCCTCATCGAGGCGATGGCGTCGGGCATGGCCACGGTGGCCACTGACGTGGGCGGCGTGGCCGAGGCCACCGGCGACGCCGGACTGATCGTGCCCCCCCAGAGCCCGAGGCATATGGCCAGGGCCTGCCTCAGCCTGCTCACCAACGACGGGTTCCGCAGATGGATCGCCAAGGCGGCCCGGGCCCGGGTACTGGCCAAGTTCACCTTGGAGCAGAATCTGGCCGAGTACGGCGATGTCTACCGCACGGTGTTCGACCGCAGTATCGCCGCCCGGATCCCGGCGGTCCTGGTGGAGGTGCCCGCCGAGGCGGACGAGATGCTGTCGGCGGCCTCCTGATGGGTGAGGTGGATCGGGAGCGGTCGGAGCGGTCGGAGCGGTCGGCGGCGCGGCCGTCCCATGAGCTCACCGGACCGGAACGGCTCGACCGGATCACGTCGTGGCTGTCCGACGATCCCGCGCTGTCGGTGGCCTGTGCCGCCGCCGTCGACCCGGTGGAGATCGCCGCACGACTCGAGTCCCACGGCGTGAGCAGCCAGGTGGCCGTGGACACCTTCGGCTATGCCGACGTGTTCAGCACCGCCGAGGCCGTCTACCGCCAAGTGCCCTTCCACGACGTGGTGCCCCCGCCTCCCTCGGTCCCGGCCGGGGGAGGACCGGTGGACCTGTTGCGCGGCGCGCTCTACGCCCTTCCCGCCCTCTTCCTCCCCGTGGTGGTCACCGGCTTCGGACTGCGCCTCAGCTGGTGGGTGCTCCCGGTCGGCCTCACCGTGGCATGGGGGACGAGCCAGGCTGCGGCCACCTGTGCCTGGACGCTGTTGGGGCGCAAGGACTCGCGCAGCGACGCCCTCGTGGCCCTGGGCACGCTCCTCGTCACCGGCCTGGCCTGCCTGGCCGCCGCCGGGGTGGCGGCCTGGGCCTTGGGGGGGAGTGCGTCGAGCGTGCTCACGGTGGCGGCCATCGGCGTGTATGTGGCCGCCAGCGCGATCATGGTGTTCCAGCAGTCCGAACTGCTGTTGGCCCTGTGCATGGCGCCCGCCGCCGTCGGCTCGGTGCTGGCGCTGGGGCACCTGCCGGTCGCCGTCGGTCGATCGGCGGCTGCGTGGTGCGTGGTGGCCACCGTGGGCCTGGCCGCGGTGGCGGCCAACCGTCATGTCCCCACCAGACGGTGGCGCCTACCCGGCCTGGCTCGGTCCGAGTGGGTGCAGGCGACCAAGTTCCTGGCCTACGGGACCAGCTGCGGCCTCCTGCTGGGCACGCTCATCGGGTTCGCCAGTGGAGTCGACGGGAGCGCCCGCGCCCTGTCCATCGCTGTGTGGCCCCTGCTGTTGACCCTGGGCCTGATGGAGTGGCAGCTGCGCTCGTTCCGGAGCAGGGCCACCGCCGCCCTCAGCGCGAGCTACGACCTCGACGACTTCGGCCGCCGTGTCGGCCGGGCCTTCCGGCGTTCCATCGGGCTCTACGTGGGTGCACTGGCCCTTCTCTCGGTCGTGTGCCTCATCGTCGGCCGCCTGCACCACCTCCCCGAGGTCCCCCTGCTGCTGGCCTCGGTCGGCATGCTGGGCATCGCCTACTTCATGGCCCTCCTGCTGGCGTGCTCGGGACGGCTCAACCTGGTCCTGCGGTGCTGGGCGGCCACCTTCGCCGTCCTCGTCGTGGCCCTCGTGGTCGACCAGCAGCTCCGGGGTCACATCGCTCCCAGGGACGGCCTCCTCTCGCTCATCGTGGCCACCGGCACGGCCATCGTCTCGTTCCTCGTCATGGCCCGGTCGGTGCTGGCCTCGCCGCTGAGCTACCGATGACCCGGTACCTCCTCCTCGGGGCCAACGGGTTCCTCGGCCACCAGGTCCGTCAGGTGATCCGGGGAACGGAGCAGGCCGCGTACGTGGTGGCGGTGTCCGGGCACGCCCCGATCCCCCCGGAGTCGCCCGGCTGCCACTGGCAGCGCATGGACCTGGTGCGCGCCTCGGTGGCCGAGTTGGCCCTGCTGCTCGATTACGGCAAGCCCGACGTGGTCATCAACTGCATCGGACGCACGGCGGGCTCGGTGGACGAGCTCGAGGCCGTCAACGTCTCGGTGGTCAGGAAGCTGCTGGAGGCGCTGACCCGCGTGGACCCGGTCCGACTGATCCACCTGGGCTCGGCGGCGGAGTACGGGTGCCAGCCCCGGGGCGTGCCAGTCGCTGAATCGGCCACCGCCCGTCCCGTCGGGGACTACGGACGGACCAAGCTGGTGGCGACCGACCTGGTCATGGACCGGGTGGCCCGGGGGGACCTGGCCGCCACCGTGCTCCGGGTGTTCGAACCCGTGGGCCCCGGGGCCCCGGGCCACTCGCTGGTCGGCACCGCCGTCCGAGAGATCCGCCACGCCCTCGATGTCGGGGCCAGCTTCGTGACGCTGGGCCAGCTGAGCTCCTGCCGGGACTTCCTGGCCGGCACCGATGTGGCCGGAGCCGTCCTCCGGGCCGCCCGCGGCACCGACGTGCCGCCCCTGCTCAACGTCGGTCGGGGTGTGGCCATGTCGTGTCGCTCGACGGTCGAGCTGCTGGCCGCCGCGGCCGGGTTCGAGGGCGACATCTTCGAATCGCACGGCGGTGCCGGGCACGCCACGCCGGCCGTGTGGCAGCAGGCCGACCTGATGCTCACCCGCCGGCACCTCCAGTGGGTCCCGACCACGTCGATCGCCGAGGCCGTGAGCGACCTCTGGCAGTCAGGTAGCTGAGGCCATGTGCGGAATCATCGGCGTCACCGGCGTAGACGACGCCCTGCCCCTCCTCCTCGAGGGACTGGGCCGACTGGAGTACCGCGGCTACGACTCGGCCGGCGTGGCGCTGATCCAGCGCGGTGCCCTGTGGCGGAACCGGGCCGCCGACGGCACCCACTCGGTCGGTGACCTCCGGCCGTTCGGTGACGGCGCACCGGGACCGTGCCGCACCGGGATCGGTCACACCCGTTGGGCCACCCACGGGAAGCCGACCACGGACAATGCCCACCCGCACCTCGACTGCACCGGGCGCCTGGCCCTCGTCCACAACGGGATCATCGAGAACTACGGCGAGATCGCCGTCGAGTTGGAGGCCGAGGGACACGTGCTGGCCTCGGAGACCGACTCCGAGGTGCTCGCCCACCTGGTCGAGAAGCAGATGACGGACGGCTCCTCGCTGACCGACAGCCTGCGGCGGGCCCTGCAGCGGGTGCGCGGGACCTTCGCCGTGGCCGCCGTCCATGCCGACGAGCCCGACCTGGTGGTGGCGGCCCGCCGGGTGTCGCCGCTGATCGTCGGTACCGGTCCGGGGGCGTCCTACCTGGCCTCGGACATCCCCGCCCTCATCGGGCTGACCCGCGACCTGTTCACCCTGGAGGACGACCAGCTGGTGGAGCTCCGGCCCTGCGGGGTGACGGTGACCGGGCTGGACGGCACCCTTGCCCGGCCCAAGGCCCTCACCATCGACTGGGACGTGGAGGCGGCCCGGCAGGGGGGCTACGACGACTTCATGACCAAGGAGATCCACGAGCAGCCCGATGCGGTGGCTGACACCCTGGCCGGACACCGGCGACCCGACGGGACCGTGGTGCTCGACTCGGCGGCGGCCCTCAGCACCCAGGACCTCCGTGATGTCGAGCGGGTCTGCATCGTCGCCTGCGGAAGCAGCTATCACGCCGCCATGGTGGCCAAGTACGCCATCGAGCAGTGGGCCCGGGTCCCCACCGAAGTCGACATCGCCAGCGAGTTCCGGTACCGGAGCCCCGTCCTCGACCACCGGACCCTGACCATCGGCGTCAGCCAGTCCGGCGAGACGGTGGACACCCTGCAGGGGCTGCGGGCCGCCCGGGACTCGGGCTCCAAGGTGCTGGTGATCTCCAACGTCGTGGACTCATCGATGGCCCGGGAGGCCGACGGCGTGCTGTACACCCACGCCGGTCCGGAGATCGGCGTGGCGGCCACCAAGACCCACCTCACCCAGATCGTGGCCCTGGAGCTGTTGGCCCTGGCGCTGGCCCAGGCCCGCGGGACCATGACGGTGGCGGCCAGCGATGCCATCATGCAGCAGATGCTGGGGCTGCCCGACGTCCTCGACAAGGTGCTCGAGCGCACCAAGGACGTGGCCGAGGTGGCCCAGGAGCTGACCAGCGCCCGTGACTTCTTCTACCTCGGGCGCCACGTCGGCCATCCGGTGGCCATGGAGGGAGCGCTCAAGCTGAAGGAGATCGCCTACCTACGGGCCGAGGGCTATCCGGCCGGTGAGCTGAAGCACGGCCCCATCGCCCTGATCGAGCCGGGCACGGTGGTGGTCGGCGTGGCCACCCGCAGCTGCCTGTGGGAGAAGGTGTGCTCCAACATCCAGGAGGTGAAGAGCCGGGGGGCCACCATCGTGCTGGTCGCCAACGACGGTGACATCCAGACGGCGGACCTGGCCGACCATGTGCTGTGGGTCCCCTCGGTGGAGCCCATGCTGTCCCCGGTCGTGGACGCCCTGCCCCTGCAGTTCCTGGCCTACTGGCTGGCCCAGGCCCACGGACTCGACGTGGACCGCCCCCGGAACCTGGCCAAGACGGTGACCGTGGAGTAGGGGGCGGGGCCGGACTGCCCGGCGGCCGGACTGCCCGGCGGCCGGACTGCCCGGCGGCCGGACTGGTCAGCGGGCGGACTGGTCAGCCTCCGGGATGCTCAGCGGCACGGTTGGCGACCGCCGCTCAGCGCGACGTTCATGGCCATGGCGTCCTCATCGGCGGCATTGGCCGCCGGGCAGAACTGGCTGGGGGACAGGGAGTACTCGACCTCGAGCACCGCCTTGCCGGCCGCGGCGAAGGAGTCGAACGAGCTGCAGGTGTCGTACTGGTGGCACTGCTCGTCGAGCGCGAAGTCGGCCACGGGCTCCATCGCCGCGGCGAAGCCGGGATCGTCCCCGTTCTTCAGGCCCCATGCCAGCCCCAGGCCGTGGGCGTAGGCGGCCAGGGTGGTGTCGTACTGCAGGTTCTGGGCCTCGGAGATGGAGAAGCCGGTGCTGTCGGTGTAGCTGTCGTCGATGTCGGGCTCGATGGCGTCGAAGCCCTTGGAGGCGCACATTGCGATGCGGGCCTCGATGATCGAGACCACGGTGGGGTCCTTGATGTCGAGGTACCGCTCCGCCGAGTAGCCCGACACCACCGAGCCCAGGTCGGCGGCGGGGAACTCGTCGTAGTCGGAGCGGTAGTTCTCGGCCGCCCCGACCTCGATGTAGCAGATCACGTGGTCACCCCGGGCATGGAGGGCACTGACCGTGGCCGCTGTGTTGTCGAAGCCGTCGATGTCGTAGACGGTGGGATCAGGGGCGGGGGCTCCCAGGTAGGTGGAGACGCCGGTACCCATGTCGCTGGCACTGCCCAGGTCGAGGGGGTGATCGAGCTCCCACTGCCAGGCGAGCACCGTTGCGGGGTGCCACCAGGTGTGCCCGGTGCCCGAGGCCCCGGCGGCGCCCGTGGAGGCGGTCGTGGTGGTGTCGACGGGCTGGGTGGTGGTGGCCGTGCCCGCGCCTCCGGTCCCGGAGGAGCCGGTCCCGGACGAGCCGCCGGTCGTCGGCGGGGCGGTTGATCCTGATGAGCCGTGGGTGCCGTCCGGGGAGCCGGTACTGCTCCCTCCGCCGGGGTGTCTGGTGGTGCTGGCCGAGGTGGTGCCGCCCCGGCACCCGGTCCGATGCGAGCAGGTGACCGGCCGGTCACCGGGCGTGGTCGCTCCTGACGCCGCCGGTGCACCGGCCGCGGAGAGGGTGACGCCCGGCCGGGGGCCTCCGGACCCGGATTGCCCGCGGCCCGGACCGGTGTCGGCCGTGGCGGTGGACACCACCAGCACGGTGACGAGCACCACCACGCCCACGATCGCCGCCATCAGCTTGCGTTGTCTGCCCACCGTGCCCCTTCGTCCTTCGATCTGCCCCGCACCAGTGTCCCACCGCGGGAGGGAATGCGCACGCAGATCGGCAACGAAAGGCACGTCAGGGGCAAAGTCCAGGGTCCCCGAGGGCAACGCCCGGGTACCGGCCGGGAATCACCCGGGTAGTCACGGAGGGGCCGTTTCGTAGGCTCCCGCCCACTCGCCTAGGCCCCGGTGCGGCTCTTGCTACCATCGCCGTCCATCGCCGACCATCCTCCCGCTGCCGCCGGCGCGGCCCCCGTCGTGCAGCACCTGGCGGTTCCGGCCTATGCCCATCCGGTCGCCGACGCCGCCTCGTGGGCGCAGCTCAACTCGTCCCCGCCGGGAGCGGTGGGGATCGTCGTGGCCAACGTGGCCAGCGGCCCGGGCTCGCAGCCGGAGGCGGCCTGGGCCTCGGTGATCCACGCCGCACGGGCAGCGGGGAGCCACGTGCTCGGCTACGTGGACACCGGCTACCTGGGCAGTCCGTCCCTGGCCCACCCCGACGGGCTGCCCACCCGCTCGGGAGCGCTCGGAGCGCAGGCCTGGCTCTCCCAGATCGAGGCGGACATCGAGGCCTGGTACCAGTTCTACGGGGCCGACCTCGGGGGCATCTTCTTGGACGAGGGGACCGGCGCCTGTGGACCCACGTCCGATCCCCACGGGTACGTCGACGAGTACCGGGCGCTGCGGGACCGGCTGCAGTCGGCCCACGCCGGAGGGATGACGGCGCTCAACCCCGGCATCGCCGTGCCCCGGTGCTACCGCGACGCCGCCGATGTGCTGGTGACGTTCGAGGGCAGCTACGCCAGTTACACCGGAGCCGCCGACGTCCCGGGCCAGGACTACGAGCCCCTGCGTTGGACGCCTCACGCCGCCAGCTCGATCTGGCACATCGTCTACGGCGCCACGACCACCGAGGAGATGGCGCACGCCATGGCGCTCAGCCGGCAACGGGGGGCGGGCTACGTCTACGTCACGGACTCCGGACTGCCCAATCCCTTCGGCGGCCTGCCCCCGGCCGGCTACTGGGCCGCCGAGGTGGCGCACCGGGGCAGCTGAGGACGGGCCGGCCTCACACCGCCGATGCGCTGAACAGCTCGCCCGTGGTTCCCTCGTCACCGTCGTCCCGGCCGTCGTCC
>Ga0181534_10002419_pt1 | contig 11525 bp, 9 predicted proteins | sample PEATcosm2014_Bin_37_FD_119758 | JGI IMG/M metagenome (GOLD analysis project Ga0181534, IMG submission 119758) | Peatland microbial communities from MTU Mesocosm Facility, Houghton, MI, USA - PEATcosm2014_Bin17_10_metaG | ecosystem: Environmental > Terrestrial > Soil > Wetlands > Peat | place...
CCCGCCCCTCGCACGGCGTGGGCGGCTCGGCGGAGCCCCTTGCCGAACACGACCGAGAGCAGCGTGAGGACCAGCGGCACGATCACGTTCAGCGCCAGCGCGACGGCGACCTGCGCGAGCGCGAGGCCCACCGTGAAGAGGAGATGGACGCCGAGCGGGAGCTCCTCCATCCGGCGGCGACGTCTGGCGCGGCGAGCCTCGCGCCGCGCGCGACGAGCCTCCCTTCGCGCAGCCCTGGCCGCCTCCTTCGCGTCGCGCCTCGCCTGGCGCGAGCTCGCGACCGCCGCCTGCACGGCGTCGACGGCCACTCGCCCCACGTCCACCGCGGCGCGCCCGACGTCGGCCCACGCGTCGGCCGGGTGTCGTTCGTCTCGCGACCGGTCATCCGTCCCTTCGAGCAGGGGCCCGATGCGGGTCGCGCGCCGGTCCGGGTCCGGTTCGAGCATCCGCACGAGCGCCTCCTGCAGGCGAGGCTTCACGGTGCTGCCGAGCGCGGCGTGGACGTCGAGCGTGAGCCCCTTGTGCGGGAGGTCCTCCGGCTCCTTCCCGGTCAGGAGCGCGAGCGCGGTCGCACCGATCGAATAGACGTCGGAGGCCGGGGTCGCGCGCCCCTGAAACTGCTCCGGCGCCATGTATCCGAACGGGCCGACCAGAGTTCTCCCCCCCTCCTGGCGAAGCCTGTCGCGCACGGCGCCGAAGTCGACGAAGGCGTACGAGCCGTCGACGCGGCGGATGACGTTCCCGGGCTTCAGGTCGCGGTGAACGACGGGGGGCGAGCGCCCGTGAAGATAGGTGAGCGCCTGATCGGCGTCGTGGAGGAAGCGGACGAGGTCCTTCTCGCCCATGCGCGGCGCCGTCTTGCGGAGGGTCGAGAGCGGCGTCCCGTGGACCTTCTCCATGACGAGGAAGAGCGAGCCCTCCTGCTCGAAGTGCTCGATGTACTTCGGGAGGAGCGGGTGCGAGAGCTCCGACAGCACGCGCGCCTCGCGCTCGGCGAGCTCGACGTCCTTCCACGAGCGCGCCCCCTTGACGTCGAACTCCTTCACGGCGACCGCGCGCCCCTCGCGCTTGTCGACGGCGTCCCACGTGGTCGCCTGGGAGCCCTGGCCGAGCGGGCCGAGGAGCACGTACCTCCCGCCGCGGATCTCGCGCGGCGTTACCGGCGTGGTGGCGGGCGCCGCGTCCATACGCCCCTCTTAGCAGGCTGTTGACTCACAGCCTGCTAGCCTTGCCACCACGGCAGGCCGAGCCTCCCCGCCCCGAAGAAGCCTGGCTCTCGGGGTCACCGCCCCTCGCGGGCTCGCTTCGCGAGCGCGCACGGACGCGGCGGGTACAGCTCCTCTCCTCAGGGACCGCTGCTCGCGCCGCCGCTGCTCGCCGCGGAGCTGCTCCCGCCGAAGTGGAAGCCACCGTCGTGGTGGAAGTAGCCGCCGTCGGGCCTCGGGCCGCCGCCGAAGTGGCCGCCGAAGTTCGACGTGCCGTCCTGCGCGGTCGGCGTGAGCGAGCGCAGGTAGGCGACGATGCCGGACTGCTCCTCCGTCGTGAGGCCCCACTGGTGGAGGTTGTGCCAGCGGTCGTAGGGAATGATGTTCGGGTCGAAGTAGCCAGCGTCCGCCGACGGAACGCCGCCGTCCGCGGAGTAGCCGGGCACGTTGCCGTCCTGGATGATCCCGAGGAGGACCTGATCGCTGAAGCCGCCGGTCTGCTCGGGGGTGTGGGCCACGTCGCTGAACGGCGTGAACCCGCCGTCGGTGTTGGTCTTCGGCGTGTGGCAGTCGGTGCACGCGTACCGGAAGCCGCCGTCCGGGGTCGTGGGCGGGCCCCCCATCCCCATGCCGCCGAGCGGCACCATGTCGTTGTACCGCGCTTGACCGGCCTGCCAGATGGCGGCGGTCGTGGTCGTGATGTTCAGCGTCGAGACTCCGCAGGCGCTCGACGTGCCGGACGTGACGGACGCGATGATGTCGACCGTGGTGATGGCGCCGGGCTGCGTCCCCGCAAACTTGGAGGACATCGGGTTGACCGTGATGAGAACCCCGCCGGGGATCGACGGGTCCGCCGCGAGGGTGACGGCGTCGCTCGACGGGGTCCACGCGATCTGGGTCGTCGTGACGCCGACCGCGATGGCCGGGAGCGAGAACGTCGCGGTCGTCGTGTCCCCGGGGATGACTGCAGAGTACATCGGCGAGAACTCGAGCGCGAAGAGCGGGTTCGCGCAGCTCCCCGAGGCGGGGGCCGTGCCCGTCGTCGCGCCGCTGCCGCTGCTCCCGCTCGCGTTGGAGCCCGAGCTGTTCGAGGAGCCCTTCCCGCCGTCGCCGCCCGTGCTCGAGCTGCCGCTGGTGGACGACGAGCAGCCGCCGACCGCGACCCCCATCGCGCAGGCCGCCGCCGTGAACCCACCGAATGCCGTCGCGAATAGCTTGCTCGAGTTTCTGATCATGATCACACCGCCTTCGTCGATGACGAGTGATTTGCCTGATGGATACAGCCGAATCAAGCGCTACAAAGATCCGCCCCGATGCGACTCAGGCGCGTTTCGAGCTTGTTTTACCGCTCGGCGCGCGTGTCGCGTCAGTGCATGTTCGACGTATCAATCGGCGCGACGCAGTTCTTTCGTCCAGCCATCTGGCAATCTTCCATCCTCGACGTCTCCGTCAGGTTCTGGATGATGAACCAGCCACCGACGACGAGGATCGTGATCATCACCGCCGGGACGACCCATCGCGGCGGCGGAGGCTCCTCGCGGCGAGCCGCGCGGCGAGGTCGCGCAGGCTTCGTGGGCTCGGGCTTGGGCTTGCTCTCGTCGCCGTCCGTCATGACGGCGTCGCGTGGGCGGGCGGAAACGCCGCGCGGTAGTCGCTCATCGCCTGCGTCGCGTCGAACCGCGCGGTGAAGTCGGTCGCGCGCTTGAACGCCGACCCATCGGCGACGACGGGGTACTTGATGTGCGAGAGCGCCCCGTCGGGGAGCTTCGGGAGGCCGAACCGACCGAGCGCCATCGCGTAGACGAACTCGGGGAGAGGCAGCGCGCTCCGGCCGGTCTCGCGGATGATGATCGACAGCGGGATGGGCTCCGGCCCCGTCACGTTGAAGACCCCTCGCACGCGCCGCTCGAGCGCGCGCATGATCGCGGCGGCGGCGTCGCGCTCGTGCATGAACTGGAAGAGCGGGTCGAAGCCGAGCAGCGTGGGGATGCGGGCGCCGCGGAGGAACGTCCCGAGCGTGCCGTGGCCGCTCGGTCCGAGGGAGTAGCAGAGGCGGAGGACCGTCGTGGAGAGCTCGGGAAACCGCCACAGGGCGCCTCCCGCGTAGAGGTCGGCGGCGACGAGGTCGGCGAGCTCCGGGAAGCTCGACAGGGCCATCGGAGGCTCGTCCTCGGTGTGGAAGAGCGGCGAGTCGGAGGCGGCGCCGTAGTAGGTGTGCCGCCCGACGAAGATGCAGTGCGCGACGCCGTGGTCGCGGCAGTGATCGAAGACGGCGCGCGTCCCTCCGAGGTTGATGCGGTAGCGCTCCTCGCCCGGCATCACGAGCGAGGTCACGGTGCCCATGTGCACGACCGCGTCGGGGTGGAATTTCCGGAAGACGTCCTCCGCCGCGCGCTTGCGGATGTCGAGCGTGTGGACCTCGATCGGGGCCTTGTCCCAGCCTCGCCTGTCGATCCCCTCGATCGAGTGCCCCGCCGAAAGGAGCTGCTCGACGAGGAGCTTGGCGATCGCGCTGCTCACGCCGACGACGAGCACCTTCACGGCCGCACCGACCCGCGCCGCTCACCGGCGTTGAGGAGCGACGGCTGCGGGGCCTGCCCCTCGGCGATGAGCCGCGCGATCGACCGCTTCACCTCCGCCACGTATCCAGCGATCACCTCGTCCTCCTCCGTCCCGTCCCCGTCGAAGACCAGCGGCTCGCCGAACCGGACCTGCATCATCGCCGGGAGCGGCAGGGGGAGGCCGTACGGCGTGATGGGGATGTAGGGGACGCCGAGCATCTTGCCGAGCGTGTACGCGTTGGCGACCGTGGGCATCGCTTCGCCGCCGCCGAGGAAGCCGAAGGGGATGATGGGCGAGCGCGTCTTCAGGGCGAGACGCACGAAGCCCGTCCCGAAGTCGACCAGCGAGTTGCGGGCCGGGAAGAGCTTGGCGGTGCCGCGGGCCCCTTCGGGGAAGACGAGCAGCAGGCGGTCGTCCTCGAGGAGACGGACGGCGTGCTCCGGGAGCCCGGTGAACTGCCCCGTCCGCCCCGCCCAGAGCGCGGCGAACGGGATCTGGACGATGAACTTCTCGATCATCCCCTGCGCGAGGCGGGGCGGGTCTTTCTCGAAGAAGCAGGCCGCGATGACCATCGCGGCGTCGAGCGCGACGCCGCCGGAGTGGTTGCCGACCAGCACGGCGCGGCCGCGCGCGGGAACACGCTCGATGCCGAACACCTTGACCGAGAAGTAGTGGCGGTAGAGGAGGCCGAACGTGCGAAACATCCACTTGAGGTGGGTCCGCGACGCGCCGTACGCGTCCACGCCGTAGCGCCCGAAGGGGATCTCGAGGCGGGCGATGCGCGCTTTGATGTCGTCGTCGTCGCCTGGCGTAGCCACTGCCCGTCTCCCGGACGGATACGCTACACGGAATTGCGCGGGCGAGCGGCGGGGAACGCGAAGGCGCGCTCCTCCTCGGAGGCGGCGCGGCGCGCGAGGAGCTTGCCGAGGAAGCCCTTGGTCTCCTCGCACCGGAACATCCCCGCCTCGACGACCTCGGGGCGCGTGCGGAGCTGCGTGACGATCGCCGGGTTCGACTCGACCCAGTCGAAGGCCTCGCCGAACGCCTCTCGCTGCGTCGTCTCGAGGTACGCCTTCGCGACCTTCGGCCTGACCCCGTGCAGCGCGGTGAAGAGCGCGAGCGCCACCGCCGTCTCCTCGACCGACAGGTGCGTGTGCCGGGAGACCCGAGCGCCGCCGCAGGACTTGCCGTAGACGTAGGCGCCGCTGGTGACGAGCACGCCGAGGCCGGAGACGACGGCGGCGAGCTCGCTCATGCCGCCGAGCTCGCCGGGAGACACGTCCTCGCCCGCCTCGGCGAGCACGATGGCCCCCGCCGAGCGCGCGAGCGTCGCCGCGAGGACGACCGGGTTCGGCACCGACTCGACCGGGAGCTCGAGCAGGTATCCGTCGCCCGCCTCGATCACCCGATCACGCAAGGACTCCTCGCCGGTCTTGCCGGTTCCGCAACCGCCGGTCCCGCACGATCCCGTCCCGCACCCTTCGCTCTCCTGGCCGTCGGCCTCCACGAACCGAAGCCGCACGTCGAGCCCCTCGCGGACCGGTGCGTGGCTGAGCACGCGCGCGAGCAGGCGAGCGACGCCGGCGCCGTCGGCCGTGAACGCGTCGGGGAAGTAGTCGCCGGTCGGCTGCACGAGATCGGGCGCGCCGATGGCGTCGCCGTGCCGAGCCCAGAGGCCGGCGTAGCGGGACACGATCCAGCGGAGGGACTCTTCGCGAGGGAGCTCCATGTTCTTTTCTCTCTTCTTACACGAAGCCTTCGACGGGGCTCGTCATGAGCTCGTGAACCACCTGCGAGACCGGTCGCGCCGCGAGGATTCCTGCGGTCAAGGCATGGAAGATCGGCGCGTTCACCTTGTGCTCCGTCGCCCACTCGTAGACGCGCGGGATCAGGCCGAGCGCCTCGATGCGCAGCTTGGCGAGCACCTTGGCCTCGTCGAGCGTCTTGCCGTGCCCCAGCGCTGCGCCGAGGACCATCTCCGGCCGGTCGGGCTGCTCGACGGCGGCGAGCAGGTCGCCGTACCCCGCGAGGCCGAGCAGCGTGCGTTCGTCGCCCCCCGCGGCGGCCGCGATGCGCCCGGCCTCCTGCACGCCGCGCGAGATGAACGCCGCGACCAGCCCCGGCCCGACCCCGCTCGCCTTGCCGTAGCCTGCGCCGATCATCAGGCAGCCGACGAGGGCGCTCGCCCACTCGAGGCCGCGCAGGTCGTCGGTCTCGTAGAGGCGAAGCGTCGGCGTGACGAAGGCCTCCGAGACCGCGCGCCGCACCTCGGGGTAGGCCGAGCCGACCACCATGACGGACGGACGTCCGGCGGCGAGGTCGCTCGCCACGACCGGCCCTCCGATGGCCCCGATGCGCCGGACCGGGCACTGACGCCGGATGACGTCGCTCAGCGGGGCCATCGCGTCCGACGCCAGGCCGCGGATTGCGTGGACGACGAGGTGTCGCCCGTCGAGGACATCGCCGAGGGCGAACGCGACCTCGGAGACGGTCTGCGACGGCACGGCGAGGATCACGAGGCGCGTGGCGTCCGCGACCTGTTTGTAGTCCTGGGCCTGGGTCACCCCCTCGGGGAGCGCCCCTTCGCGCTCCTTGCGCGAGTAGAGCCACGTCTTGCTCCCCGCCCGCGCGGCGGCCGACGCCAGCGACAACCCCCAGGGCCCACCTCCGATGACCGCAACGGTGCACTCACCCATGACAACGCTGATACCATGCAAAGCGGCCGCGCCTCACTAGGAGCGGCTCGCACGACATGGAACGCCGACCACACGCGGAGCCCCCCTCCGAGCCTCCCCCCGAGGTCGGGGGAGGAGAATGCGAGGCCCGCGAATGGGTACGCGATCTCCCTTCCCCCGATCTCGGGGGAAGGGCCGGGGATGGGGGGCCCGCGCCTGCGCCAGGAGCGGCGGAGACCGATTCCCCGATGCCCGAATTCGATGACCTGATCATGGGCGGAGGCATGGGCGGCCTCACGGTCGCCGCGCTCCTCGCGCGGGCGGGGCGTCGCGTGTGCCTGCTCGAGGCGCACGACGTCCTCGGTGGCTACGCGCACACGTTCACGCTGGGCCGCTACCGCTTCTGCGCGCAGGTCCACTACATCTTCAGCTGCGGCGAGGGGGAGCCCATCCACTCGGTGCTCGACAAGCTCGGCGTCGTCGACCGCGTGCCGTTCGTGCGGCTCGATCCCGAGGGCTTCGACCACATCGTGGTCGGCGGCGAGCGGGTGCGCGTCCCGAACGGCCTCACCAAGTACCGGAACCGCCTGATGCGCCGCTTCCCGGAGGCCGCCGAGCCTCTGCGGCGCTACTTCCACGAGGTCGCCGCCGTCAGCGAGGAGATCGACCTCCTCCCCAGGGACATCACTCCATGGGTCGCGGTCCGTTCGGCCCACCGCTTCACGCATCTCATTCGCTACCTGAGGTGGACGCTCGCCGACTTCTACGACCACGTCGGCATGCCGCCGCTCCTCCGCGCCGTCCTCGCGGGGCAGGCGGGCGACTACCTCCTGCCGCCGCGCGACGTCTCGTTCCTGCTCCACGTCGGCCTGGTCGCCGCCTATGACAAGGGGGCCTACTATCCGCGCGGGCACTACTTCCAGCTCGTCGACACGATCGCCGGCGTCATCCGGGAGGCGCCGGGGTGCGCGGTGCTGCTCGAGCACGACATCGACCGGATCCACGTCGACGCGGGGCGCGTGACGTCCGTCTCGACGAAGAACGGCAAGACGTTCACCGCGGGGCGCTACGTCTCGAACATCGACCCGCGCCGGACCGCGGAGCTCGCAGGGGAGGCCTGGTTTTCGCGCGACGAGCCCCGGCTGCGCTACGACTACTCGTGCGGGACGTTCACGATCTACCTCGCGTTGAAGGGGCTCGACCTCCGGGAGCATGGGTTCGGCTCGTGGAACGTCTGGCACTACCCCGACGCCGACCTCGATCGTCAGTACGACGACCAGCTCGTGAGGCACGACCTGACGAACCCGTGGCTCTTCATGTCGACGCCGACGCTACACACGGACGAGCCTGGCCTCTGCCCTGAGGGGGAGCAGCTCCTCGAGATCGCGACGGCGGTCGACCACCAGCGCTTCGCGGACCTCCGGCGCACCGACCGCCGGGAGTACAACCGCGAGAAGAAGCGCATCGTCGAGACGATCCTCGCCGTCGTCGAGGAGCGCTACGTCCCGGGCCTCTCGAGCCACATCTCTCTCCGCGTCGCGGGGACCCCGGCGACGAACGAGCGGTTCTGTCGGGCTCCGGCGGGCAACTCGTACGGGTCGGCCCTCACCCCGCGAAACGTGGGCGCGCTCCGGGGACCGTACCGCAGCGCCGTCGAGAACCTCTGGCTCGCGAACGCGACGGCGGGCATGCCGAGCGTCGCGGGGACCATCGGCGCGGGGGCGCGACTCTACGAGCAGCTCACCGGTGACGCGGTCTGAAGGCAGAGGCGCGCGGTCGGCACCGATCCTTCCGTGCCAGTCCTCGAGCGCAGCGTGGAGCGCGTCGTCCGCTCCGTCCCCCCCTTCCTCCGATCCTGGCGCTCCTCGTGTCCTGGCGGTCCCTCTGTTCCACCAAGGCCGCGCCCCGTCCACGGAGTCGGTCGAGTCGTCACAGTCACCCGCGCATCGGCTGCCCGACGGGCGACGGACGGCGAGTCACGGCAGAGCGGCCATCGTGGCGCCGAAACGCGCCGGGGGTGGACTCTCGACGGTCACCTGGCTCCACGTGGTTCCATCGAACGTCCAGGTGTCGTCCAGCGGGCCGTGGTTGCCGCCGCCGAAGAGGACGACCCGGCCTCCGAGCGTGGCCATGGCCGCGTCCTGACGAGCAGGAGGAGGGCTCGCGACCGCGACCCGAGCCCAGCGCGCTCCGTCGAACGTCCAGGTGTCGTTCAGGTTCTCCCCGAGGGCGCTGCTTCCGCCGAAGAGGACGACCTCTCCGCCGAGCGTGGCCAGAGAGTTGTCCTCGCGCCCTGGAGGGCGCGTCGTGACGTGCACTCGCGACCAGCGCGTCCCCTCGAACGCCCAGGTATCGTTCGTGTCGGCGCCGCCGAAGAGAATGACCTCGCTACCCAGCGTGGCCGCGGAGGCTCCGAGGCGGACGGACGGTGCCACGGGCGTGGCCAGGAGCGACCAGCGCGTCCCGTCGAAGACCCACGTGTCGTCCGGCCCCTGCCCGCCGTAGAGGACGATCTCACTCCCGAGCGTGGCCATCGCTCCACTCGAGTCGGCCGGACCATTGGATGCGCTCACCTCTCTCCAGCTGGTTCCGTCGAACACCCAGGTGTCCTCGAGCACCTCGCTGTCCTCGCCTCCGAAGAGGACGACCTCGTTGCCGAGCGTCGCCATGGTCGCGTACGAGCGCGCGGGCGGAGAGCCGGGGATGGCCAGCTCCGTCCAGGTCGTCCCGTCGAAGACCCACGTGTCGTTCAGGCTGGCGCCGCTCGCGTTCTCGCCCCCGAAGAGCACGAGGGTGCCGCCGGCGGTCGTCGTGCATGTGCCGCCGACGCAGCTGAGGGCTCCGGCGCACGCGCCGTCGACGCAGCAGGCCTGACCACGCGCACCACAACCGGGGCTCGCATCGCCCGGTGGGGAGGGGGCGTCGTTCAGCGGGGACGGCGCATCGCGCGGCGGCGACGGGGCGTCGCCAGGCGGGAACGAGGCATCGTCCGGTGCGGTGACGCTCCGACGGCCGGCGTCGGCGACGCTCTCGCCGTCCGTGCCCAGGATGTCGGTGCGGGCTCCGCACGCGGAGAGGACGAGCCAGGCGGCGCCCAGCCAGGCGAGGGGGCCGCGGAGGCGGGGGGACACGCTCGCACTCTACAGGCAATCGGTGCGGGTATCGCGTGCCTCGCGGCTTGGCGGCGCTCCGTCCGGTCAGACGCGCAGGGCGGCTCGCACTCTCGCGAGGCGACTTCGCCTCGCCGGCACATAGGGCGGCATGACCGCGAGCGTCGCCATGGCCGCCACCTCGGCCTGCTGCCCCGAGCCCGCCTGGCTGTCGGGTGGGACCTCGACCACGAACCCCCGCTCGAGCGCGTCGAGCCCCGTCGCGAGGAGCCCCATCTCGGTCAGGCAGCCGGTCAGGACCAGGGTATCGACCGCGAGCTCGTCGAGGACCGCTTCGAGCGACGACCCGGTGAAGGCGCTGTACGTGGGCTTCGTCACCCGCCTGTCGCCTGGCTTCGGGGCCAGCGCCGGCCAGACCTCGGCGCCGGGAGTCCCCTTCACGTTGTGGGTCGTCCAGAGGTCCAGGTCGGGGTCGTCCGGCTCGTGCTCGTCCATGACGTAGACGACCGGAAGCCCCGCCGCGCGGGCCGCATCGAGCCGCGCTGCGAGGGCCGGCACGATGTCTCTGGCGCGCGGAACCTCCACGGGCCCCCCCGGCGTGAGGTGGTCGTTCAGCATGTCGATGACCAGGACCGCCGCGCGGCGCTTCTCGCGGCCCGCGAGCGTCGCCTCGATCCGGGCCTTCAGCGGGTCGCTGCCTTCGGCGCCGCCGGGCAGCGCAGCCGGCGGAAGCCCCAGCGCCAGGGCGGCGAGGGTGTTTGCCATCCCGCCTGCCGCTGCCCGCGCCTCGGCAGGCTCGGCCGCCAGCAGGACGGAGGTCACCTGGTCAGGCCGCCCCTGGAGAAGAAGCGCCAGGAGCTCGGCCTCGGCGGCAAGTCGTGGATCTTCGGTCACAGTGGCAACACTTTCGATACCATCGGGCCGTGCCTGCGGGGCGGAGAAGCGAAGTCCACTACGCATCTCTTCTACGCGCAACGGTTCCGTGCTGGATCGCCCCTCGACGAGACGACCGCCAAGGACAACGATGACTGCTCCCATCTTCAGTTTCAACCAGGCCCGTGAGGCGCTCGTCGACGAGGTGGTCAAGCGCGTGTGCGATAGCGTGCGCGACCCGCAGCTCGTCCTGAACGACGCGGCGTACTCCGAGGTCAGGCGGCTCGAGAGCAAGGGGGGCGACGCGCTCGACGGGTGGCGCAAGCTCGCTCGAGCGCTGGGAAAGATGAGCGAAGCCGAGCTGCGGGCGGAGCTCGCGCGGCAGGCGACGAAGCTCGGGTGGGATGTCGCGGGGAACTTCGACCCCCGGGTCTATCACTTCGCGACACGGGCGATGCCCGGCCTCCTCGGGGGGCTCTTGTCGCCCCGCAAGGCGGTCAAGAACCTGCCGCACATCCTCGCTGAGCTCCGGCCCGGGCACTCCGGCGCCGCCCTCGCGACCCTCGACGACCAGATCCTGGTCCAGGGGCCGGTGGACGACCTTCGCCACCTCGCCGAGCTCGGCACCCTCATCTTCGTCCCGACCCACCTGTCGAACCTCGACTCGGTGGTCTTCGGCTTCGCCCTCGAGCGCGCCGGGCTCCCCCCGGCGACCTACGGCGCAGGGAAGAACCTCTTCACGAACCCGGCCCTCAGCTTCTTCATGCACAACCTGGGGGCCTACCGGGTCGACCGACGCCTCAAGCACAACCTCTACAAGGACGTGCTGAAGGCCTACTCCTGCGTCCTCATCGAGCACGGCTATCACTCGCTCTTCTTCCCGGGCGGGACGCGCTCGCGCTCGGGCGGCGTCGAGCGGCGCCTGAAGCTCGGGCTCGCGGGGACGGGGGTGGAGGCGTTCTCGCGGACCGCGGAGCGCGGGCGGCCTCAGAAGGTGTTCTTCGTCCCCGCGACCATCAACTACCTCCTGACCCTCGAGGCCGAGACCCTCATCGACGACTTCCTCAAGGAAGAGGGCAAGGCGCGGTACATCATCGAGG
>Ga0181534_10002421_pt1 | contig 11520 bp, 12 predicted proteins | sample PEATcosm2014_Bin_37_FD_119758 | JGI IMG/M metagenome (GOLD analysis project Ga0181534, IMG submission 119758) | Peatland microbial communities from MTU Mesocosm Facility, Houghton, MI, USA - PEATcosm2014_Bin17_10_metaG | ecosystem: Environmental > Terrestrial > Soil > Wetlands > Peat | place...
CCGATCAAGGCGCTCGAGGCGGCCGGACCCCAGCTGCCGGCGATGTAGGTTTTCGGCCGCTCGTCATATTGCTCCCAGCCGGCGAGAATCGGATCGACCCAGCGCCACGCCGCATCGAGTTCGTCGCGGCGCATGAACAGGGTGAGATTGCCCTTCACCGTATCCATGAGCAGCCGCTCGTAGGCATCGAGGCTGCGCGTCTTGAACGTCTCGCCCAAATCGAGCGCCAGGCTGACCGGCTTCAGGCGCATGCCTTCCCCCGGGTTCTTGGCGAGGATGGTCATGGTGATGCTCTCGTCGGGCTGCAGCCGGATGACCAGTTCGTTGGCGGTGTTGGAGGTCGGGGGCTTCTCGAAGATCGGGTGCGGCACCTCATCGAAGGTCACCACCAGTTCGGTGAGCCGGTCCTGCAGGCGTTTGCCCGTCCTCAAATAGAAGGGCACGCCCGCCCAGCGCCAGGTGTCGATCTCCACCTTCAAGGCGGCGAAGGTTTCGGTGGTGCTGTCGGGCGCGATGTCGGCCTCCTCGAGATATCCCGGCACGGGGACCCCGCGCACCGCGCCGGCCTTGTACTGGCCGCGCACGGTTTTGGTGAGCACGTCGCGATCGCGCAGCGGCCGCAGCGCGCGCAGCACCTTGAGCTTCTCGTCGCGGACCGCGTCCGGATCGCTGCTCGCCGGCGGTTCCATCGCCATGATGCACAACAGCTGCAGCAGGTGGTTTTGCACCATGTCGCGCAGCGCCCCGGTCTTGTCGTAGAACTGCCCGCGCCGCTCGACCCCGAGCTCCTCGGCCACGGTGATCTGCACGTGCTTGATCAGACCGCGGCGCCACAACGGTTCGAACAGGGCGTTGCCGAAGCGCAGCGCCATCAGGTTCTGCACCGCCTCCTTGCCGAGATAGTGATCGATGCGGTAGATCTGCTGCTCGGTGAACACCTTGCCAACCTCGGTGTTGATCAGGTCGGCCGACACGGTGTCGTGTCCCAGCGGCTTCTCGAGCACCACGCGCGACAGCGCGGTGACGACGTTCGCCCGGGTGAGGTTCTCGCAGATCACCGAGAACAGATTCGAGGCGGTCGAAAAGAAAAACACCCGGACGAACGCCTCGCGTCCGCTCAGCAGGGGGGGCAGGCGCGCATAGTCCCCGGCGGCGCCCGCATCGATCCTTACGTAGCCGAGCAGGCGGCTGAACGACTCCCAGTGCGCGGCGTTGAATTCCTTGCCGAGAAATTCCCGGCAGGCCGCCTCGGCCTTCGCCACGTACTCCCCGCGCGACAGGTCCGAGCGCGCGATTCCGTAGATGCGCGACTCCGCCGACACCTGCTCGGCCACGTGGCGCCGGTACAGGGCGGGCAGCAGCTTGCGCGTGACGAGATCGCCGGTGCCGCCGAACAGCAGCATGTCGAAAGTCGGTAATACGGCCACCGTGTGCAGTTCCTCTGTTTGCCTGCGGGGAAGCGTAGCACTTGCGCGCGCGTCCAAGTAGGGCTTCGCGTTGTGGCACAATGGGTCATGCCCATCGAAACTACGCCGGTTCACGCGCAGGTCCGCGCCGTCACGGAGCGCATCCGCGAGCGCAGCAAATCCGACCGCGCCGGGTATCTCGAGCGGATGGAAGCGGCGCGGCTCGGCGGCACGGCGCGTGCGCAGCTCTCGTGCACCAATCTTGCGCACGGTTTTGCCGCGGCCGACACCGACAAGCAGGCACTGCGGCAGAAGCGCTGGCCGAACGTGGCGATTGTCTCGGCCTACAACGACATGCTGTCGGCGCATCAGCCCTTCGAGCGCTACCCGGCGCTCATCAAGCGCGCCGCGCGCGAGGCGGGGGCGGTGGCGCAATTCGCGGGCGGCGTTCCGGCGATGTGCGACGGCGTCACGCAGGGACAGCCGGGGATGGAGCTGTCGCTGTTCAGCCGCGATGTCATCGCGATGGCCACCGGCGTCGCGCTGGCGCACAACATGTTCGATGCCGCACTGTGTTTGGGCGTGTGCGACAAGATCGTTCCCGGCCTGCTGATGGGCGCGCTCGCGTTCGGACACCTGCCGGTGATTTTCGTGCCCGGCGGACCGATGCCGTCCGGGTTGCCTAACAAGGAGAAGGCGCGCGTTCGCGAGCTGTACGCCGAAGGCAGGGTGGATCGCGAGGCGCTGCTCGAATCGGAGGCCGGCAGCTATCATGCCGCCGGCACCTGCACCTTTTACGGCACGGCCAACAGCAATCAGATGCTCATGGAAGTGATGGGTCTGCATCTGCCGGGCGCCGCGTTCGTTCCGCCGAACACGCCGCTGCGTGATGCGCTGACCGCGGCGGCGGCGCAGCTCGCCGCGCGCAGCACGTCTCTCGGCGAACACTACGCCCCGCTCGCGCGCATCGTCGATGAATCGGCCATCGTCAACGGCATCGTCGGCCTGCTGAGCACGGGCGGCTCGACCAATCACACCCTGCACCTGGTGGCAATGGCACGGTGCGCGGGCATTCGCATCACCTGGGATGATTTCAGCGATCTGTCGGCCATCGTCCCGACCCTCGCGCGCATCTATCCGAGCGGCGGCGCCGATGTGAACCGCTTTCAGATGGCCGGCGGCATGGGGTTTTTGATACGCGAACTGCTGGGCGCCGGTTTGCTGCACGGCGACACGCGCACCGTGACAGGGCCGGGCCTCGCCCGCCAGTCGATGGAACCGTGGCTCGATGCGGGGCAGCTGGCGTGGCGCGAGGCGCCCGCGCTCAGCGGCGATCGGGACGTGCTGCGACCAGCGGCCGAACCGTTCAGCACGCACGGGGGACTCAAGCTGCTCACCGGCAATCTCGGCCGGGCGGTCATCAAGACCTCCGCCATGCAGTCCGAGCACCATGTAATCGAAGCGCCGGCGCTGGTGTTCGAGGATCAACAGGCGGTTCTCGACGCCTTCGCCGCCGGCCGGCTGGCGCGGGATTTCGTCGCCGTCGTGCGCTTCCAGGGGCCGCGCGCCAACGGCATGCCCGAGCTGCACCAGCTCACGCCGGCGCTCGGCTCGCTGCAGAGCCGCGGATTCAAGGTGGCGCTGGTGACCGATGGGCGCATGTCGGGGGCATCGGGCAGTGTGCCGGCCGCGATCCACGTCACCCCGGAGTGCGCCAGTGGCGGCCCGTTGGGGCGAGTACGCGACGGGGATCTCATCCGCCTCGATTGTCACACCGGTGCGCTCAACGCACGGGTTCCCGAGGAGGAGTGGCGGCGTCGCGGCGTACCGGCGTACGATGCCGCGCCTGGCGCACACGGATCGGGGCGCGAATTGTTTTCCACGCTGCGCCGCGCGGCGGGCGATGCCGAAGGCGGCGCGCTCGCGTTGATGTGAGCGCGCGCCCCATCCATCCGGCACGCTGAAGGATTTTCCTGTTGAACATTCGAGAAATTTTGAGCCTGGCGCCGGTGGTTCCGGTGCTCACCGTGACCGATCTTGCGCATGCGGTGCCGCTCGCGCGGGCGCTGTGCGCGGGCGGCCTGCGCGTACTGGAGATCACCCTGCGAACGCCGGTGGCGCTCGCCGCCATCGAGGCGATGCGCAAGGCGGTGCCCGAGGCGGTGATCGGGGTGGGCACGCTCACGCGCGCGGTCGACTTCGCGGCGGCCGACCGCGTCGGGGCGCAGTTCGGCGTGACGCCCGGGCTCACGCCGGAACTCGCGGCGGCCTCGCGCGGCGCGCGCTTCGCGCTGCTGCCCGGGGTGATGACGCCGACCGAATTGATCTCGGCCCGCAATGCCGGCTTCAACGTGCTCAAGCTGTTTCCGGCGCAGCAGGCGGGCGGCATCGGCATGCTCAAGGCGCTCGGGGCGCCGTTTCCGGACGTGCTGTTTTGTCCGACGGGCGGCATCACGCGGGCAAGCGCGGCGGAGTATCTGGCGCTGCCGAACGTGGCGTGCGTGGGCGGTTCGTGGGTGGCGCCGCGGGAGCTGTTGGAGGCGGGTGATTGGTCCGGCATCGAGGCGCTGGCGCGCGACGCGGCCGCTTTGCGCAGATCGTGAGTGCGCACTGGAACACCTTCGTCGAACTCGCCGGCTGGAGCGCCGCGCTGCTGATTCTCGGCGGCTACGCGCTGATCTCGACCGGCAGGATGCAGCCGCGCAACCCGGTCTACCAATGGATGAACATCTTCGGCGCGCTCGGATTCATCGTGAACAGCGGCTGGAACGGTGCCTGGCCATCGGTCGGGTTGAACGTGGTGTGGTTTTTCATCGGGGTGTATGCGCTGCGCCGTCATTGGCGCCGCGCCGCGGCCGGTTGACGCCCTGGCGCGCCGGCCCGCCTTTTGCGCGCCGGCCCGCCTTTCGCGCGCCGGCCCGACTTTTGCGCGCCGGCAAATTGCTGCTAGGCTGCCGGCATCCGGACACCTCGATCCGTCCGGCCTCAAGGGGAAAAAAATGAAAATCATCAAGCTGGCGGCCGCCTGTGCGGGGCTCATCGGACTGTGCGCATCGCTCACCGCCTTCGCGGCCGACCGGCCCGTCATGCGCGTGCTCGTGGTGCAGACCAACGATGCCGCGGCCTATGCGCACGAGGTGGCGAATCTGCAGGCGATCTTCAGAAAAACCGGCCAGCAGGTCACGCTGCGGGTGTGGCGCGCCACCTTCGCGGGTCCCGATACCGGCAGCATCGTGGTGAGCGTCGAGGTGCCGAGCCTCACCGCGCTCGCGCAGATGAACGAAGCGCTGCGCAACAACGCCGAAGTGGCGGCCGAGATGAAGCGCATCGAAGCCATGCGTGCAGTGACCTCCGACAGCATCTACGAGGCGGTGACGGCGCCGTAGCCTGCCGCCTGCGCGGCGACCCGCGGCCGCCCGGTGCGTTCATGGCGTGATGAGCACCGGCGTGCCGAGCGAGGCACGCTCGTACAGCTCCTGCATGTCCGCATCTTCGAGCGCGATGCAGCCGCGCGTCCAATCCTTCGCAGGCTGGGCCGGCGCGCGCGCGCCGTGGCCGTGCAGATAGATCTCCCCGCCGAGGCGCGTGTGCTGCGGCGGCATGACCTGCCGGCGGATCGCATCGGCGATGGCGGCGTGCTCGGCGGGGGAGATCAGCCCCGCGGCGAGCCCGCGCGCCGCGTGTTCCAAGTTCGGGTAGCTCAGGCACAGCGAGAGAAAATACCGGCTGCGCGGATTCTTGGCACAGACATAGAATTCCCCGAGCGGCGTCGCCTCATCGCCCTCAACGGCCTTGTCGGCTTCGACGTTGCGCCCGATTTGCACCCGGAAGGTGCGCCCGGGGCGCCCGTCGCATTCGAGCAGCAGCGTGCGCGCGCGCTTGCGCACGACGATGCGCCAGCCGTCAGCGCCGCTCATGCCTTGCGCTCAGTTCAGCGATGACCTGTTCGAGCGACAGCTGCTTCGCGCGCAGCAACAAGATGAGGTGATAGAGCAGATCCGCCGCCTCGCCGATGAGTTCGGCATCGCTCTGCGCGACGCTGGCGAGCGCCACTTCCAGACCCTCCTCGCCGACCTTTTGCGCGATGCGCCGCGTGCCTTCGGCGAGCAATTTGGCGGTATAGCTGCCGGGCGGCCGGTCGGCGATGCGCTGCATGATCACCCGCTCGAGGGTTCCCAGGAAGGCGAGCCGGGTGGCCTCGGCCTGCGGCGCCGCGGCGCCCCAGCAGGTGTCGGTGCCCAAGTGGCACGCGGGGCCGAGCGGCCGCGCCAGCACCAGCAGGCTGTCGCCGTCGCAATCGGCGCTCACGCTGCGGCATTCGAGAAAATTGCCCGAGGTCTCGCCCTTGACCCACAGCGCCTGCCGGCTGCGGCTCCAGAAGGTGACCCGGCCGCTGGCGAGGGTCGCCGCGAGCGCCTCACGATTCATGTATCCGAGCATCAGCACCGCGCCGTTGTCGGCGTTTTGAACGATGGCGGGCAGAAGCCCGGCGCCCTTGTCCCAGTCGAGTTGTGCAAGGCCCGTCATGCTCTCACCTCGATGCCGTCCGCCCGCAGCCGGCGCTTGAGGTCGCCAATGCCGATCTCGCCGGAATGGAACACGCTGGCGGCGAGCGCCGCATCGACGCCGGCCGCGCTGAACACCTGCGAGAAATGCAGCGGTGAACCGGCGCCCCCGGAGGCCACCAGCGGCACCCGGCACAGGCTGCGCATGGTGCGCAGCTGCTCGATATCATAACCCTGGCGCACGCCGTCGCTCGCCATGCAGTTGAGCACGATCTCGCCGGCGCCGCGCCGCTGGACCTCGAGCACCCAGTCCTCGGTGCGCCGCGCGGTGTCGCGCGAACGGTCCGCATCGCCGGTGAATTGCTGCACGCGGTACTGCCCGCCCACGGTCTGGCTGTCGATGCCGACCACGACGCACTGGGCCCCGAATCGCGCGCACAGCGCGTCGATCAGTTCCGGATCGGCCAGGGCGGGGGAGTTGACGGAGATTTTCTCGGCGCCGCAGGCCAGCACCTGCTCGGCGTCGGCGACGCTGCGGATCCCGCCGGCCACGCAGAACGGGATGTCGAGGATGCGCGCGACGCGGCTCACCCAGGCGCGCTCCACGGAGCGCTCGGCGGGGCTGGCGGCGATGTCGTAGAACACCAGTTCATCCGCCCCCTCGTCGCGATAGCGCAGCGCGAGATCGAGAATGCCGCCGACGACCCGATGGTCGCGGAAGCGCACCCCTTTGACGACCTGCCCGTCGCGCACGTCGAGACACGGGATTATGCGTTTGGCAAGAATGGGCGCAGCTCCTCGATCGGTATCAGTTCCTCGAGCAGCGCCTTGCCGCTGATGGCGGCGGTCGCGCCGCACGCGGCCAGGGCCTCAAGATCGCGGCTGTCGCGGATGCCGCCCGACGCCTGCCAGGCGATGTTCGGGTAGCGGCGCACGGCCTCGGTGTACAGCTCGATGTTCGGACCGCTGAGCGCGCCGTCGCGGCTCACGTCGGTGCACAGGACGTGGCGCAGTTCGCTGCCGACGAAACCCGCCACCGCGTCCCACAGGGACAGCGTCGATTGCTGGCGCCAGCCATGCGTGGCGACACAGGGAGTGCCGGACCCGTCGAGCCGCACGTCGAATGCGATGGCGAGGTTGTCCGGACCGAAATAGCGCAGCCAGGTGCGCACCTGTTCGGCCTTGATGAGCGCGGCGCTGCCGATCACCACCCGCGAGGCGCCGAGATTCAGCATCTGGGCCACCGCCGCGGTGTTGCGCAATCCGCCCCCGACCTGCAGTTTGACGGCGTTTTGCGCCGCCAGCCCGGCGATGATCGCGCGGTTGCCGTGATTGCCGTCGCGGGCGCCGTCGAGATCGACGATGTGCACCCAGTCGGCGCCGAAGTCCCGGTACCTGGCGAGCAGGGCTTCCGCGGTCGTGGCGTAGCGGGTTTCGGATTCAAAATCCCCCTTGAGCAGCCGCACGCAGTGTCCGTCTTTCAAGTCGATGGCGGGAATCAGGCGCATGGGTGTTCCCGCTGCCTCAGCCGATGGCCAGGAAATTCTTGAGGATGCGCGCGCCGACCGCCGCGGAGCGCTCGGGATGGAACTGCACGCCGAAAAAATTGCGCCACTCGACGCAGGCGCTGAACGGCGCACCGTACTCGGTGCTCGCGATGGTCGCCGCGCTCGTCGGCAGGGCGTAGCTGTGGACGAAATAGGCATACTCGCCGTCGCCGAGGCCCGTGAGCAGGGCCGATTCGCGCCGCCTCTCCAGCGTATTCCATCCCATGTGCGGTACCGGCCTTGAGGGGGCATCGGCGAACCGCGCGGCGCGCCCCGGGATGATGCCGAGACAGTCGGTCGGGCCTTCCGCGGACGCCTCGAACAGCAGCTGCATCCCGAGGCAGATTCCGAGCACCGGCTGGGTGAGCCGCGCGATGGGCTCGTCGAGGTGTGCGAGACGCAAGCGCGCCATGGCGTCGGCGGCCGCGCCCACGCCCGGGAGGATGACGTGACTCGCCGCGCGAATGCGGGTGGGCGAGGCCGTCAGCTCGCAGGGCGCATCGAGCCGTTCGAGCGCGTACTGCAGCGAGGCGATGTTGGCGCCGCCGCTCGCGACGATCACGATGTCGAGCCCGCTCACAGCACGCCCTTGGTGCTCGGCAGGTCGGCGCCTTCGCGGCGGATGGCCTGACGCAGACTGCGTCCCACGGCCTTGAAGCATGCCTCGATCATGTGGTGCGAATTCTCGCCGCGCACGCGCACGTGCAGCGCGGCCCCCAGGCTCTCCGCGAGCGAGCGGAAGAAATGCGCCACGAGCTCGGTCGGCAGTCCGCCGACGCGTTCGCGGTCGAAGCGGCCCTCCCAGACGAAATAGGGCCGTCCGGAGATGTCGAGCGCCACCTGCGCCTCGGCCTCGTCCATGGCGAGCAAAAACCCGTAGCGGGCGATGCCGCGCTTGTCGCCGAGCGCCTCGCGCAGCGCCGCGCCGAGCGCGAGCGCGCAGTCCTCGACGGTGTGGTGCTCGTCAATGTGTAGGTCGCCCTTGCAGGCCAGGCGCAGCGCGAATCCGCCGTGTTTGGCCACCTGCTCGAGCATATGATCGAAAAATCCGAGGCCGGTCGAGATCTCGGTCGGTCCCTCGCGCGACAGATCGAGATCGATCAGCACGTCGGTTTCCTTGGTGGTGCGCCGCACATGCGCCACGCGCGCGCAACCGAGGATGCGCTCGACGATCGCAGGCCAGGTCTCCTGCTCCGGGCCGCCGAGCCGCACGCGCAGTCCCTGCACCCCGATGTTCGCGGCGAACTCCATGTCGGTGTCGCGATCGCCGATCATGAAGCTGCGCGCGGCATCGAGCGGATGCGCATCGAGATACCCGAGCACCAGGCCGGGGTTGGGCTTGCGGCACGCGCAGTGCTGCGCCTTGAAGTGCGGGCAGATGAACACTTCATCGAATTCGATGCCCTGCGAGGCGAGCAGCCGCAGGATGAATCCGTGCGCCTGGTCGAATTTCTCGCGCGGCAGGCTCGGCGTGCCGAGCCCGTCCTGGTTGGTGACCATCACGAAGCGATAGCCGGCGCGCTTGAGTTCGAGCAATGCCGGCACGACGCCCGGCATCAGACGAATCTTCTCCAGGCTGTCCACCTGTTCGTCGGGCGGCTCTTCGTTCAAGGTGCCGTCGCGGTCGAGAAACAGCACGCGCTCGGTGCTCATGGGACCTCCACACTGGCGAGCAGCGCGTCGTTCTCGGCGCGGGTGCCGACCGAGATGCGCAGCGCCTGGGCGAGCGCCGGATTGGCGCGCATGTCGCGCACGATCGAGCCGCCGGCCATCGAGAGCCGCATGAACCGCTCGGCGTCGCGGCACTCGATCAGCAGGAAATTCGCATCGCTCGGCCAGACCCGCTCGACCAGGTTCGATGCCAGCAGCCGGTCGCGCAAATACCCGCGCTCGATGAGCAGCGCATCGCGGCGGGCCTGCGCGGCCAGAAGTTCCCGCGGTTCGAGCGCGCGCAAGGCCGCCTCGATGGTCGGCTGCGCGAGCGCGTAGGGCGGTATGACCCGCCGCGCGAGTGCGATCAGCTCCGGGTGGGCGAGCAGCGCGCCGATGCGCGCGCCCGCGAGCGCGTGGGCTTTCGAGAGCGTGCGCAAAATCGCCAGCGTCGGGAAGCGCTCGAGCCAACGCGAGAGGCTCGGCTGATCGGCCCATTCGATGTAGGCCTCGTCGATGACCACGATCGCCCTGCCGTCGAGCGCGGTGAGCACCGCCTCGACGGCGCCGCGCTCGAGCAGATTGCCGGTCGGGTTGTTCGGCGAGCACAGATACACGAGCTTGACGTGCGGCTGCCAGGCGGCGAGCAATTGCCCGGGGTCGAGGCTCCAGCCGTGCGCGCGCTGCAGCGCCACCTCGATCACCGCAGCGCCCTGCAGCTGCGCGGCCACCCGGTACATGCCGAAGGTCGGCACGCACTGCAGGATGGCGTCGTGACCGGCGCGCAGATAGATCCGCGACAGCACGTCGATCGCCTCGTCGCTGCCGCGGGCGGCGAGCAGGTGCGACACCGGCACCTCGTACAGGGCCGCCAGGCGTTCGAGCAGGGCGGCCGGCTGCGGTTCCGGATAGCGATTGAGACCGGCGGCGGTGGTATCGCCCGGCGGGCGCCAGGGCGCCTCGTTGGCGTGCAGGCGCGTCATCGAGGGCAGCCACGCGGCATGGACGTAGGGTTTGAGCGCGCGAATTTCGGGGCGCGCGAGGCCGAGCACCGGGTTCATGGCAACGCCTCGGCGAGCGCGGCGAGGCGGATGCTCACCGCCGCGGCATGCGCGTCGAGACCCTCGAGTCCGGCCAGGATCTGCGCCGTGGGGCCGAGGATGCGCAGTCCGGCCGGCGTCAATTCCTGCACCGTGATGCGCTTTTGGAAGTCCTCCACCGACAGGCCGCTGTAGGCTCTGGCAAAGCCATAGGTGGGCAGCGTGTGATTCGGGCCGCTGCAGTAATCGCCCATGGATTCGGGCGACCAGCTGCCGAGAAACACGGCACCCGCCGCCTGCACACGGCCCAGCCAGCTGCGCGGCGCGCGGATCTCGAGCAACAGGTGCTCGGGCGCGTACTCGTTGGCGACGGCAAAGGCGCTGTCGAGCGAATCGACCACCAGCAGGCGCATGTTGCGCACCGACTCGGCCAGGATGGCCGCCCGCGCCAGCCGGCCCACCTGCCGTTCGACCTCGCTGGCCACCGCGGCGGCGAGCGCCGCGCAGGGCGTGACCAGCACCGCCTGGGCATCGGTGCCGTGCTCGGCCTGCGCCAGCAGGTCGGCCGCCACGAAATCCGCGCGTGCGCTCTCATCGGCGATCACCAGCACCTCGCTCACGCCGGCGGGCAGGTCGGCCGCGGCGCCCGCGGGATCCTGCGCGACCTCGAGCTTGGCCGCCGTCACCCAGGCGTTGCCCGGACCGTACAGTTTGTCGCACTTCGGAATGGTCGCGGTGCCGTAGGCCATGGCCGCGATGGCCTGCGCGCCCCCCACCTTGAACACCCGTTCGATGCCCGCCTTGCGGGCCGCGACCAGCACGGCGGGGTCGGCCGTGCCCTGGCGGGTCGGCGCGGTGCACATGATGCGCACCGGGCAGCCGGCGATCGCGGCCGGCACGGCCAGCATGAGGGCGGTGGAGGGCAGCGGCGCGGAGCCCGCCGGCACGTACAGGCCGACGGCACGCACCGGCACGCTGATGCGTTCGCACACCACGCCCGGCGCCGTTTCCACGCGCAGCGGCGCCGCGAGCTGCGCGGTGTGAAATGCGCGTACCGTGCCGATCGCGGTCTCGATCGCCGCATGCTGCGCCGGGGTGAGCGCGCGCTCGGCGTGCGCGAACTCCTGCGCCGACACCGCGAGGCTGGCCGGGCGCACGCCGTCGAACGCTGCGGTGAAATCGCCGAGCGCGGCGTCGCCGTCGCGCCGCACCACCTCGATGATGCGGTGCGCCTCGCTCGCGACCCGAGCGGCATCGCGCCGGGCCGGGCGGGCGAGGGCGGCCTGGCGCTCGGCGGCGGTGAGCAGATTCCAGTCTAAAATATGCATGGTGTCGGCGCTCGAGCCCGCTTCAGGCCAGCATCTTCTCGACC
>Ga0181534_10002423_pt1 | contig 11518 bp, 7 predicted proteins | sample PEATcosm2014_Bin_37_FD_119758 | JGI IMG/M metagenome (GOLD analysis project Ga0181534, IMG submission 119758) | Peatland microbial communities from MTU Mesocosm Facility, Houghton, MI, USA - PEATcosm2014_Bin17_10_metaG | ecosystem: Environmental > Terrestrial > Soil > Wetlands > Peat | place...
AACGCGGCTTTGTGTTGTTGCCGCGCCGCTGGGTAGTGGAGCGCAGCTTCGCATGGGCGGCCCGCTTCCGCCGTCTGGCTAGAGACGATGAGCGCCTGGCTAGGACTCTGGCCGCGCTCCACTCCCTCGCCTTCGCTTGCCTCATGCTCGCAAATCTGGCCCGGCGACTCACGCAAAGTTAATAACAGGCTCTAATGACCAATCTACCGGACTTATTTAGTCGCCTCTGAGAATCTTCCTCGGTTCGTCGGTTTGCATCCCCAGAAACAATATCGGCCCATAGTATGTGTGCAGCCCTGTCATGACTAGTTAGCGCAGAATTATTGACAAACCAAAGGCTTTGATAGAATCCCAGTGGTGAAGACGTAAGCTGTTCGTGGGGAGTGAACTAAAAGCCTAATGCTTGCTGATGAGCTAAAACTGAATATCACTGTGTACGGTCCTCTGTTTCCAGAACCCGTCCAAATTATCCTCGCCATACCGATGGGTAGTTCGGTCAAATTGATTGGGAAGGGAGTGAGGTCCAGCACTGTCTACGAACCGATCCTGAGTATCGAGCAGCTCGCACAGCTCCAGGCTTCCCCATTCCTTGAACCATTCGACGGTGATCCGATTAAATTTCGGCTTGGCGTTGAGGCGATGCGCCTCGAACTCGCATATGAGTACGATCCCTACTTCTCTCTTTCAATTGCCCGCGTAGACCCATTGCCCCACCAGTTGGAGGCAGTTTACGACTATTTCATTAAGCTTCCCCGCATACGGTTCCTGCTCGCCGATGATCCCGGCGCAGGCAAAACAATCATGGCTGGCCTTCTAATCAAGGAATTGAAGATTCGGGGTCTCGTCAAGCGAACACTCATCGTGACTCCAGCCAACTTATCTTTCCAGTGGCAACGGGAACTCAAGGACAAATTCCGCGAAAACTTCGAGGTCGTTCGCAGCGATGTGCTTCGGGCCAACTACGGCATGAATCCCTGGCAGGAGAAGAATCAGGTCATTACATCTGTTTCCTGGGTTTCGCGTATAGAGGACGCGAAGGAATCACTACTGAGGAGCCATTGGGATCTCATCATTGTGGATGAGGCCCACAAGATGAGTGCCTACAGTGACGACAAGAAGACTCTTGCGTATCGGCTTGGCGAAGCTCTCTCCGGGATGACAGACCACTACCTATTGATGACCGCTACGCCGCACAAAGGCGATCCGGAGAACTTCTGCCGCTTTCTTTCGCTGCTAGACAAAGATGTTTATGGCAACATCAAGAGCCTTGACGAGGCGATGGAAAAGCACGAAGCGCCTTTTTACCTTCGCCGCCTTAAGGAGGCACTGGTCAGTTTTCCGGACCCGGATACTGGCGTTGTCAAAGCGCTCTTTACCAAGCGAACCGTTCAAACGACTCCCTTCCAGATCGGCGATGACGAACTCGAACTATACGATCAACTCACTCGCTACGTCGAAGACCAGTCCATGAAGGCAGCCAGAGAAGACTCTGCGCGCGCTCGTGCTGCTGGCTTCACAACGGCCATGCTCCAGCGCCGCTTTGCGTCCAGCATCTATGCGGTACGCAGGACGCTGGAGCGGATGAAGGAGAAGCGCGAGAAGATACTTCAAGATCCAGCTAAATACCGCCAGGAGCAGATTACCAAGCGCCTGCCCGACGACTTCGATGACCTGCCCGATGAAGAGCAGCAAGAGATTATGGCCGATCTCGAAGAGGCCGTCGCGTCTTTCGATCCGAATGACCTTCAACAGGAAATTGCCGAACTGGACAAGCTCATTCGCGACGCCAAAGTGCTCGAAGGCCAGGAAGCAGAAGTGAAGGTTCGGCGGTTGAAGCAACTGCTGACTGAACGAGGCGTCTTTGCGGACCCCAGCATGAAGCTCTTGCTCTTCACCGAGCACAAAGATACGCTCGACTTTCTGGTTGGCGACGGCCGGGACGGCAGACCGCTCGGCAGGCTGCGGGCATGGGGCCTCTCTGTCACGCAGATTCATGGCGGCATGAAGATCGGCGACCGCGACACTCCGGGCACAAGGATCTACGCCGAGCGCGAGTTTCGCGAGTCGTGCCAAGTGCTTGTGGCTACTGAGGCCGCCGGCGAGGGCATCAACCTCCAATTCTGCTGGCTGATGATCAATTACGACATCCCGTGGAACCCTGTCCGCCTTGAGCAGCGCATGGGCCGCATCCACCGCTACGGTCAAGAGAAGGATTGCCTCATCTTCAATTTCGTCACCACCAACACGCGCGAGGGCCGGGTTCTCGAAAAGCTATTCGAGCGTATTGAGAAAATCGAAGAGGACCTTGACCCCAAGCGCACTGGCAAGGTCTTCAATGTTCTCGGTGAGGTCTTCCCTTCCAACCAGTTGGAGAAGATGCTGCGCGATATGTACGCGCACAATCAGATGACCGAGGAACTCATCAAGCAGCGCATCGTCGAACAGATCGATCCTGAACACTTCCGCAGCATTACAAATTCCACGCTCGAAGGCCTGGCCAAGCGCGAACTGAATCTTTCCGCCATCGTCGGCAAATCCGCTGAGGCCAAGGAGCGCCGTCTTGTCCCGGAAGTGATTGAGCAGTTCTTCCTTCAAGCCGCCCCCATCACCGGCCTTGAACTCAGCGAGCACGGCAAAGGCCAGCACACCTACAGAGTGCCCCGCGTCCCCAGAAACCTCTGGGCAACCGGTGAGCGTCTGGAGCCGCGCTTCGGCAAACTGGGCCGTGAATACAAGCAATTCGTCTTCGACAAGGAAATCCTCAAGCGGCAGCCTACTTTTGACTGGGTGACGCCGGGTCACCCGCTCTTCGAGGTTGTCCGTGAAGATCTGTTGGAGACCGTCCGCGGGGAGCTGGAGCGCGGCGCCGTTTTCTATGACGTGAACCGCAGCCTGCCGGCCCGGCTCTCCGTCTATTCCGCCGCCATCCGCGATGGGCTGGGCAACGTTCTGCATCGCCGCCTGTTCATCGTCCAGGAGGAGATCGACGGCACACTCACCGTACGCCAGCCCACCCTGTTGCTTGACCTGATCCCGGCGCCCAAAGGCACGGCCGTTCCAAGCAATCCCAGCGCGGACCACAATTCCATCGAGCACTTCCTCGTGCAGCAGGCGCTTGAACCATTCCTTGCCGAGGTTACCGCGCAGCGCGAAAAGGAGATTGAGACCGTCTCGCGCCATCTTGATCTGAGCCTGAATGAATTGATCCTGCGGCAGAATCTCAAGCTCGCTGAATTGCTCGCCTTACAGGAAAACGGGGACACCAGCCCTCTGCTCGCCGCCAACACCAAGCAGACGCAGGACCGCCTCGATGAACTCTTCGCCCGGCTGGAGGGCCGCCATCGCGAGCTTGAAAAAGAGCGCAACTGCACCATCCAAATTGGGCCATGCCGCAGCTTCCTGCCAGAGAAAGTGGTAAGGATTCGATATTGCAGTTATCGGTTTGGGACCGTGAGTAGTGATTTCCGAGATACTTAGACTTGCTGGCCGAACCCGCATAACAAGGACTCACGGCTTCACTTAAAGAGTGTGTACGCATGGAATTCAAGGTTTTCTGCACTAGGACGCGCCCAGGGAACACTTGGTTCCCGAAGTACTCGACCTTCTAGCTTGTAATATTCGCGTCCATTGTCAAACTCCTCTTTTATTCTTTTGCTGACCACTATCTTCCGATCTTTGGGATCGATGGTCAGATAGCCGCCATCAAACAAGCGGTGCAAGTCGCTCCTCAAAAGGAGACCATTTGATACTTCATGTTGCTGGGCCATCTTATAAGGCTTGATATGTGCAGCATCCAGGACCGGCAGAGTACGTTCACCGGTGATTGCACATCGCCGATCATAAAAATCTGTGACGAGGATACGGAAGAGGCCCTGGCCAAGCCGCGGGAGCAGAATTTGAGGCTTCCCAAATCCGTCTGACTCCAATGCGGCCTTGGCTGCCGTACCAATCTCAAGATGTGGGGACGGCAAAAGTTGGAGTCTTTCAGCAACTTGGTCCCACAACTCGCGGCCGATGCCAACCTCTGAGTCATATCCTTTGCCCTGAACCGTGTTCAACCTGAAATCCGACGGACACTTGATCCAGAGATCAGAAGGCCAAAAGAACGGTTCTCCAAGCATGATGCATCCGATTGTTGGGTTCTCATCTGTCCCCAACGGCAATCGTCTGTAATGTGCGATCCGTTTTCTCATCTCTGCCAAGGAACTGACTCCATTCGCTTCTTTGAAAGCATCCCAGGCCAGATTGAGGGGGAGTTGGAGAAATCTTGTAAAGAAGCCGCCTCCAGCAATAAAGTTTTCGGGAGCATGAAGCTTAAATAAAAGCAACTCTCCGGGCTGGAGCGCTTTGAAAAGAGCATCGGGCGAAGGACGCCAAAAGTTCACCTCATCCGCACCGGCACGGGCAGCGTGGAGTGCAAACCAATCGTTGTCCGTTACTGCCACGAAGAGACGCATTCAGAAGAATTCTATAACGTATGGCAGTTCGTTCAGAGGAACATTACGTCGTAGGCGCTAATTGCAAACCGGTCCGATACTTCTTGCAGTGTGACGTCAAATGAATCTCTATCCAGCGCACTCCCTGGGGGGAGATTGCCTTTCAGATAGGCGGCGCCAGCGCGTTGGCGATTCTTGCGGAGCACGAAAAGCAGATGGTTGCGCCGGGAGGCGACGTGATTCGCGCCTTCCTGCCGCCGGATCGTCCGGTGCTGATTCTGATGGACGAGCTGATGAACTTTGTCAGCCGCAGCCGGAAGAGCGGCATGGCTGGGCAGCTTTACAGCTTTCTGCACAACCTGACCGAAGAAGCGTGCGGGCGCGACAATATGGTGCTGGCGGTATCGGTTCCGGCTTCGGAGTTGGAGATGAGCGCCGAAGACCAGTCCGACTACGAGCGGTTCAAGAAGCTGCTCGACCGCGTGGGCAAGGCCGTGATTATGTCGGCGGAGTCGGAGACCTCGGAGATTATTCGCCGTCGGCTCTTCGAGTGGGATGAGAACGCGGTTACGAACGACGGTCGGGTTCTGCTGAATCGCGACGCAATTGGAACCTGCAATGAGTTTGGCGACTGGGTGAAGGACCACAAGCAGCAGGTGCCGGAGCAGTTCAATTTTGATGGCGCACGCGAGGCCTTTGCGGCGACTTACCCGTTTCATCCCAGCGTCCTTTCAGTCTTCGAGCGAAAGTGGCAGGGTTTGCCGAGGTTTCAGCAAACCCGCGGCATTCTCCGGCTGCTGGCCCTGTGGGTCTCCCACGCATTTCAGGACGGGTTCAAGGGCGATCATCGTGATCCGCTGATTGGGTTGGGCACAGCGCCGTTGGATGACTCCCAGTTCCGTGCAGCCATGTTCGAGCAGCTCGGTGAGCACCGCCTTGAGGCTGCGGTTACGACGGACATCTGTGGCAAGAAGGACTCCCATGCCATTCGCCTGGACAACGAAGCAGTCGATGCGATCAAGAAGTCAAGGCTCCATCGCAAAGTGGCAACCACCATATTCTTTGAGTCTAATGGCGGAATGGCCCGCGCCGAAGCGACGAGTCCGGAGATCCGTCTGGCAGTTGCCGAGCCGGACCTCGACATCGGTCATGTGGAGACAGTTCTCGACGCTCTCACTGACGCCTGCTACTACCTGACTGTCGAGCGCAACCGGTACCACTTCAGCTTCAAAGAGAATCTGAACAAGCGCTATGCCGACCGCCGGGCGAATATCAAGGACGACACAATCAGCGACCGTGTTCGCGCGGAGGTGCAGACCGTCTTTGCAACGAGCAACGGAATCGCTCCGGTCTTCTTCCCTGAGAACAGTGGCAAAGTGCCGGACAAGCCGGCACTGACCTTCGTGGTGCTTGCGCCTGAACAGAGCATGGAGGATGAAAAGCGAATCAAAGCTTTCATTGACGGCGTGATTCGCGAACATGGGAGCTCTTCGAGGACATACAAGAGCGGGCTTGTTTTTGTGGCTGCTAATTCCGCGACCTCACTTTACGAGAGCGCACGAAAGGTGCTGGCTTGGGAAGAGATTGAGAAGGAGTTACCCGGCATCAGCGTGGACAAGACTCAGATTACGCAGTTGGATGACAACATCAAGAAGTCCAAGCGAGACCTGAAAGAAGGTGTGTGGAGATGCTTCAACACGGTAGCGCTGCTCGGGAAGAGCAACGAGGTTCGATTTATCGACCTGGGGAATATGCATTCCAGCGCCGCAGCCTCGATTATTCAGTTCATCGTTAATGAACTGATGCATATCGATGAGATTCAAACGGGCATCGGCCCCAACTTGCTGGTACGCAACTGGCCGCCGGCCATTCAGGAGTGGAATACGAAAGCAGTGCGCGACGCTTTTTTTGCATCGCCTCTATTTCCACGACTCCTTAATGCAGATTCTGTGAAGGAAACCATTGCGCGCGGTGTGTCGAATGGGCAGCTTGCATATGTTGGGAAAACGGGAAGTGGAAGATACCATCCTTTCAATTTCAAGCGCACGATCACTGCGTTCGATGTAGAAATCTCCGAGGAGATGTTCATCATCACCAAGGAGAGCGCAGAGGCATACGAACAAGCAGCGACGCAACAAGCGGAATCGAAGCCAGCCCCGGCCCTGTTTTCGCCGGGCGACTCATCCGTGAATCCAGCAAAGCCGTCAACTGACGAAACAACGCCAGCCCAGAAGCCTATTGGAATTCCAACCGAACCGGAACCTGCTCAACTGACTCTGGGTCTCATTTGGTCTGGCGAAGTGCCATCACAGAAATGGGTGAAGTTCTACACGATGGTGGTCACAAAACTCGGGAGCGGAAACGATCTGAGCCTCAACGTGAAGGTCAAGTGCAAACCCCAAGGGGGTGTTTCGCAGCAGAAGCTAGAAGAGATCAAGAGCGCCCTTCGTGAATTGGGATTGGATGATAGCTTCGACGAATAGTCTTTACGGGAGCGCAGAAACTATTCATGATCCCACTGGAATTGGTGTCAGTAGGCATACCCTGGTGCTGGGTCTCGACCAGGATAGTCGGGAAATCTGAGGCAATAGAACTAACATGAACCCGTCACCACGGAGATGACAAGCCGGAGCGGTTCCGGTGCGCTAACCATCTGAGTTTGGACTGTAGGGAACCGCATGATTCTCTGCTAGCCTAATCGACCAAATAGCTAGGCAGCTGTTCCACGGAAGGGCAATACCTTGCCGCCGCGCCGGGTGCGTTCCAGAAAGTTTGCCCAGTCCTGCATCATCTTGGCGCGCGGTTCCAGGTACAACGCGTGATTGTAGGCGGCGCTCACGGCATTCCGTGGCGCGTGAGCAAGCTGCAATTCGATATGGTCATGCGCGTAGCCCTGCTCATGCAGAATGGTGGAGGCCAGCCCCCGGAAGCCGCGGCCAGTCATTTGGCCTTGATAAACCATGCGCTTCAACGCGAACAGGATTGTATTGTTGCTCATCGGCTTCTGTGGGTCGCGGTCACCGGGAAAGAGCAATGCGCCGCTGCCGCTAAGAGGGCGCAGCAATTCCAAGACCTCGACGGCTTGCGTCGCCAAGGGGACGATATACGGGGTGCGCATCTTCATGCGCTCTGCCGGAATATCCCAGCGGGCAGATTCCAGGTCAAACTCTGCCCATTTTGCTCCAATCAGTTCGCTGGTGCGTACAAAGGTGAGCGCCATTAACTTGATTGCAAGGCGGGTGAGGTGTGGGTACCCCGATAGACCTCGATTGCCCGTAACAGCGCTGGGAGTTCCTTGGCATCTACGCGAGCGTAATTCACCTTGCGCGTGGTCTTGAGAATGTCGCCGGGACGAATCTCGCTTGCCGGATTGCGCTTTGAATGTCCGTGGGCAATGCTGTACCGGAATACCTGTCCAACAGTCTCCAGAGCGCGTTTGGCTATATCCCGCGCTCCACGTTGTTCAATGGCTTTCGTCATGGCCACCAGTTCAGGGGCTTCGATCTCGGCAACGGGACGCGCTCCGAGGCAAGGGAGAATGTCGGCCTCCATGCGCCGTTTGACAGTATCGACATGGCGCGGACTCTTGCCATCCTGCCAGTGTTCCATCCAGAGGGATGCAATGCTTTGGAAGGAATTTTCAGTCGCTGCCTTTTCGAGAGTTTTGACAGATTTTCTCTCTGCCATCGGGTCCAGGCCGCCTGCGAGCAATCTGCGGGCTTCAATGTGCCGCTCTCTCGCCTGCACCAGAGGTACATCGGGGTACTTGCCAAAGGACATGAGCTTTTCTTTGCCCTCATGCTTGCACGCCCAGCGCCAGAGCTTGCCACCAGCCGGAGTGACCCAGAGATAGAGGCTTCCAGAGTCACTCAATCGGTATGGCTTGTCTTATGGTCGGGCTTTGCGAATTTCGGTGTCCGTCAACGGCATATCTACCCCCCAAAATGCCCCCCGCTCGGAAAAGTACCCCCAAAAGTACCCCCCGCAGGACTTGGCTTCCACAGTACGCCTTTAGACGCAAAAAATACGAAATCCCCAGTGTTTACCGGGGATTTTGATGTTTTCTTGGATGTCTTAGGATGCCTTAAAACTAGTATATGGCGGAGAGAGGGGGATTCGAACCCCCGGTAGAGCTTTTGACCCTACAACGGTTTAGCAAACCGCCGCCTTCAGCCACTCGGCCATCTCTCCGTGCCTGCCTGGATTATACCGGAAGTTTCGTCAGGCGCGACGGTCGAAGTTCGGCGCAGATGATCGGGCGCATATTTTCCTTTGTGCGTGAGGCAAAAGTTGTTAGATTCACCCTTATGCAAATTGCCCAGAAAGCTGTGCCGAGAAAGATAGGGATGGTGTCCTTGGTGGCCGCCGCCTACTTTATGGTCTCGGGCGGGCCATACGGCATTGAAGAGATTCTGGGCGGCGCGGGCTTCGCCAAGGCAATCGTGATCTTGCTGCTACTACCGGTTTTGTGGAGCCTGCCGACGGCGCTGATGATTGGCGAACTGGCCAGCGCGATGCCGGTTGAGGGTGGATTTTACTACTGGGTGCGACGCGCTCTGGGACCATTCTGGGGTTATCAGGAGGGCTGGCTGTCGCTTGCGGCAAGCATCTTTGACATGGCCATCTATCCAGCCATCTTTGTGCTGTACCTGGGCAAGTTCAACCCCGCGCTGACGGCTGGCTGGTATGGATACGGATGGTCGCTGGTCGTGGTGGTTGCTTGCTGTGCCTGGAACCTGTGCGGAGCCTCGTCGGTGGGCGAAGGCTCAACAGCTCTTTTCGCCGCGCTGCTGGCGCCGTTTGCAGTTTTGATTGTGCTGGGATTCTGGCATGGGTTCACCGTGCATCCAGCAATCCAGTGGAACCACCCGGCATCGGAGGAAGGCCTGTCGGCGGCGATTCTGGTGGCGATGTGGAATTACATGGGGTGGGACAACGCTTCGACCGTGGCAAAGGAAGTGGAGAATCCGCAGCGGAATTATCCCCGCGCGATGGTCTTTTCGACGGCTCTGGTGGCTGTCAGCTACATTCTTCCGTTGGCGGCGGTTGCCGTGGCGGGGTTCTCGGTGACGAGTTTCACCACGGGGGACTGGATGACTCCGGCTGCGGCGCTGGGCGGGCCGTGGCTGGGGCTGGCGGTGGTGGCTGGGGGCTGCATCAGCGGTGTCGGCATGTTCAATGCGCTGGTAATGAGCTACACGCGTTTGCCTGTGGCGATGGCCGAAAATAACCTGTTGCCGCGCGTACTTACCCGGCGCAACAGCCGCGGCGTTCCCTGGGTGAGTGTGCTGCTCTGCGGATTGGCCTGGGCGCTGGCGCTCAAGCTCCCCTTCGACCGGCTGATTTCGATTGACCTGGTCCTGTATGGATCGAGCCTGTTGCTCGAGTTTGCAGCCCTGGTAGCGCTGCGGCTGCGGGAACCGGGGATGGATCGGCCCTTCAGGGCTGGGAATCTGGCCTGTGCCGTATTGCTGGGCGTAGGTCCGGCGGGACTCATCCTCTATGCGCTCTACTGCTCGCGTCAGCAAACTCTGCCGCTGCTCGGATCGACCTCAGCACTGCTCTTTGCCGCGACTGTAGGACTTCTCGGTCCAGTGCTTTATTGGGTGACTGCTATCGTGCAGGCGCCGCGCCGCGCGCGTTAGAGCGAAACCAGGGTTACTGTGTCCTGTCGAGTTTTGTGCAAGGTTGCCGCTCCCTGATGGTCGCGTCAACTGGACGGACGTGCTTTCGGGATACACCATCCCTGGTTTCGCTATAGCCCCGAGAAGGCTGGTGACCCTTGAGTAAAGGAGAAATATCTTTAGTTTAATCAATAGTTTATGTTCTTAATCCTTGTATTGAGTTTTTTTGAAGACACGCTCGGCCTGTTTTATGCACAATAGTCTGGAATGTCGTGATGCGTTTGCAGAACTCATTCTGTCGCCTGGTGCTTAATTCGATCACATTGGCGGCGTATCTGATTGCGACTTTGCCTTGCTTCCCCTTGGCAAGAACTGCTTCTTTTACCGGGATGCGGTTTACGGGCATCATTTCAATCCAATAGTACTTTCCAGTGGCAACGGTTCCAGAAGCGTATCGCTATTCCTTTGTTCGGACTGTCATTCCCTTTTGGGGTTCCCCCACCCCATTGCTCCGAACTTGGTAAACCCGATGTTGATCCACGCTCCAAAAGCCAAGTTTCGGTAGCACTAACCCTCCAGACCAGACGCAATACCCGAGGTACAGAAATGCAGAAAGAAGTTTTGACTTCAGCAGGCCGGCTCCATTCGCGGAGAACTATCAATCGGCTCACCCTACCGACAAGCCCCAGCCGCCTCAGAGCGGCATACACCGTAGCGCTATTCGCCGGCCTTTGCCTTCTGGCGCTGCGCTTTAGTTTGCCGGCGATGGCGCAGAGCGCGGAAGCGGTTTCGACCGCGCCGGCGGCAGCCGTGATCGCCGCGCCGGAGGCGGCATTGGCCTCGTCCACGTCCGCGCCCGAGACCATCGTTCGCTGGACGGGGAGCCTGCCCGAGGCGGCGGGCAAAACCGTCGCCGTGAAGTTCGATCTCTATCAGAATCAAGCCGGCGGAGTTTCGCTGTGGACGGAGACGCAGCGAGTTAGCGTGGCCGCCGACGGCAAGTACACGGTTCTGCTGGGCGCCACCGCGCCGGAGGGACTGCCTGCCACCTTATTCGCAGCCGGCGAGGCGCGCTGGCTCGATGTGAAGTTATCCGAAGATAACTCATCGGCTAACGCAGAGAGTAACTCGACGGGGTCGGCGCCGCGCAGCCTGTTGGCCGCCGCGCCTTATGCTTTCAAGTCGGTGGATGCAGCGAACCTGGGCGGGCGAGCGGCCTCGGACTATTTGACTCGCGAAGAGTTTCAGTCGGCTAACTCGACTAAGTCAACCAGCCCCGCATTCAGCCCTCTCACCAGCGGCACAGTTACCGGCACCGGCACGGCCAACTATGTCCCTTTGTGGACCGGAGCGCTGACCCAGGGTAACTCAAACATTTATCAATCGGCGTCGAGCCTGGTGGGCATCAACACGCTCACGCCTTTGACCACGCTGGACGTGAACGGAACGCTGGCCGCG
>Ga0181534_10002424_pt1 | contig 11510 bp, 10 predicted proteins | sample PEATcosm2014_Bin_37_FD_119758 | JGI IMG/M metagenome (GOLD analysis project Ga0181534, IMG submission 119758) | Peatland microbial communities from MTU Mesocosm Facility, Houghton, MI, USA - PEATcosm2014_Bin17_10_metaG | ecosystem: Environmental > Terrestrial > Soil > Wetlands > Peat | place...
ACCGGCTTTTTCGCCAGTTCCTGTTCCAGCGCCTCGGCCGTAATCTTGTCGATCGTGCTGGAGACAGTCTTGACGGGATAGTCCCGCTCTTTCAACAAGGCCATGAGGTCCTTGTTGTCCATGCCGAGTTTCTTGGCGAGTTCGTGGAGGCGGATACTCATCAGGAGCGAGAAAGGACGTGCGAAGTCAGGGGTTGATTGGTTATTGCGTTACTTTTGGGCGTCAGCATGAGCCGCGACCTTCTTAAGAATGTCTTCGGCTTCCTCGACGGTAAAGCCCTCCTTCACCAAATCCGCGGAATCAACGCCGTCAAACAGCTCGACCGAGGCAAAACCCGCCGCAACCAGGCGCTGGGCGACGGTATCGGCGATTCCGGAGATCTTCACCAGACCGGAGGCTGCCAGACCCTTCTTCTGTTCCAAGGTCGTGGCAACCGTCTGCAGCTTGATGATGTCGAGCTTCCAACCGATCAGGCGAGAGGTCAGGCGGGCATTCTGGCCCTTCTTTCCGATCGCAATTGCCAGGTCCTCTTCGGAAACCACAATGCCGACGCGCCGGTTCTTCTCATCAATCACGATATTCCGGAGCACCGCGGGCTTCAACGCCTCGGCCACCATCTCGCGCGGGTCCGAGAAATAGCGCACAATGTCGATCTTCTCCCCGCCCAACTCGCGGACAATCGATTTCACCCGTGCGCCCCGCGCACCCACGCAGGCCCCCACGGGATCCACTTTCGGATCAGTCGTCGACACCGCAATCTTGGTTCGGTAACCCGGCTCGCGGGCAAAAGCCTCGATCTTGACCGTTCCGTCCGCGATCTCGGTCACCTCAAGTTCAAACAGACGGCGCACAAACTTCGGGCTGGACCGGCTCAGGATGAGCTCCGGACCGCGGCTGCTGTTCTCGATTTCCAGTAAAAGACAACGGATGCGTTCGCCCGGCGCGTAGTCTTCCCCCGGCACCTGCTCCTTGCCCGGCATCATGGCCTCGGCCTTGCCCAGATCGACAAACAGGTCGCTGCGCTCCCGCCGCCTCACGATCCCGGTGACAATGTCGCCAACGCGGTCCTTGAAATCGTCGTAGATCCTCTCCTTTTCAAACTGGCGCAGCTTCTGCATGATCGCCTGCCGGGCAGTCTGCGCCGCAATGCGGCCAAGATACGAAGGATCAATTTCCTTTTCGAGGGTCTCGCCGATCTGGGCGCCCGGTTTCAACGCCTGCGCCTTTTCAACATGGATCTCGGCCTGCGGATTGCTTATGGAATCAACAACTTTGAGCAAGATCCATGCGTGGAGCTGGCCGTTCTTGGGATTGATCTCGATCTTCAGGTCCTGGCCGGAATTGACGCCTTTTTGGGCTGCCGTCTTGATGGCGTTGACAATCGCGGCGATCATGTCGTTGCGACCGATCCCCTTTTCCTTCTCCATGTATTCGAGGACGGAAAGGATTTCGCTGCTCATATAGATTGATTTGTGGAAAAAAAAAGCGGGCCGAAGGCCCACTTCTTACAAAGTGAACTTGAATTGCCCCGAGGGTGTTGGCAGCCGCAAATGATGTCAAGTCCCAGCCCGGTGAACCCAAGGATCGGGGACGGAGCCTGTCGCCTGCAGAGGCCCCGTCCAATCGCGTTTTGACATCGCGGGTTACACTGCTACGATGCCGGACTGCCTCAATGCAACAGCTTCATGCGTATTGGCGGATGACCTACATCGAAGGGCACAAGCCGTCCGACAACGGCCGGCTCTTTTCCGAGCTCCCGAAACGAGGAGACGATCGTGCCGCGCTCATCCTGCATCGCACCCGCCTGTCGTATCTGGTCTTGAACCGCTTTCCCTACAATCCCGGTCATCTGCTGGCGATACCGTTCAGGGCCGTCGCGGAACTGGTCGACCTCGAGCCGGCGGAACGCGCGGATCTCATGGACGCCATTGTGATCGGGCAGGAGGTGCTCCGTGCTGCGGTTAAACCCGACGGGTTCAACGTCGGCTTCAATCTCGGCGCCGCCGCCGGCGGGAGCATAGCCCACCTTCACGCGCATATCGTGCCGCGATGGACAGGGGATACGAATTTCATGCCTGTCATCGGTGATACACGCGTGCTGCCGCAGGCGCTTGAGTCCACCTACGACAGGCTTGTCGCGGCTCTGCCTGGAGCATTGGCGCGCAAGCGACGCGCTCCGGCGCGCCGCCCGAAATCGAAGGTCTCGAATCAAGTGAAGCGCTGAGTGGCCGCTGCATCCAACCCGCATATTTCACAGTTTTTGTCACCTTTGCGTTCACTTATCAGCATGCAAAACATCTGCAGGCAGTTGTCGCAGGATATGCGGGCTAAGCCGGAACGATGCAGTGGACGTGGGGTCGCCGCTTGTCGGGGGACTGATTTTCGAGGGTACCGTGGCCCGGACACGGGATCCGGCCCTGCAAACTCGGCCCGCGAGTCGTCGACAGTCTGCGCCCAGGCTGTCGAGTGGAGCGTGAAACGTCCGCGCTAGGCGAGCGTTCCGCATTTTCAACCGTGCCTTCCAAGACCCTCTATTATCAAAATCCCCGCCACCTCCACCAGCTCTACTGTAGCCGCGAGGAGAATCTTCTGGCGGTGGAACAGTCATTCAACGTGAAACTTGCCTCCCGCGAAGCCTGGCTGAAGATCGACGGCACAGACGCAGACATTGCGCGGGTGGAGGGTTTCTTCACGTTCCTGAGCGAAGGCCGGCAGCAGGGATTGACCGTCCGGAACCAGGAGTTCGGCCAGCTGCTCGAGGGCTTCGCACGCGGCGACGGCCCGCAAATCCGCAAGCTCTTTTCGGAACCGCTGGTGATTTCGACCAATCGGAAGAGCATTGTGCCGAAGACGGTCGGCCAGAAGCTCTACCTTCAATCAATCCAGAAGAATCCCGTGGTCTTCGGAATCGGGCCCGCAGGAACGGGCAAGACTTATCTGGCGGTGGCGGCCGCGATCTCCGCCTTGCTCAATAACCAGGTGCAACGCATCATCCTCACCCGGCCCGCCGTTGAGGCCGGGGAAGCCCTCGGCTTTTTGCCCGGAGATCTGCGCGAGAAAATCCTCCCGTACCTCCGGCCGCTCTACGATGCCATGAATGACATGCTCGCAGCCGAGGATGTTGCCCGGCTTGTCGAGAAGGGCACCATAGAAATCGCGCCACTGGCCTACATGCGCGGCCGAACGCTCTCCAACGCCTTCATCATCCTCGATGAAGCGCAGAATACGACGCCCGAGCAGATGATGATGTTTCTCACCCGCCTCGGCGACGATTCCCGCATGGTCGTGACCGGCGACATCACCCAGATCGATCTTCCCCGTTCCAAACAGTCCGGCCTCCTCCAGGTTAAACATATCCTGGCCGGAATCAATGGTATCGATTTCCATTTCTTCACCGGCTCCGATGTCGTTCGCCACCCGCTCGTGCAGAAAATCATCGAGGCCTACGACCATTACCGTCACCCGATCACTGCAGAGAATGAAAACGAGGAGGGCGAGACACTCGGTTAGCCGGTTTTGCCGACTGCGTCCGGTCTCACCCGCAATCCATCCGCCAAATTTTCCTCATGGCCCTTTTCCAGAAACTTCGGCTGCTCCGTGGCACCGCGGCATTTCGCAGGCGGCGCAAGGCTGTGCGCAGCTCCGCGGCAATGACCTACTTCAGGCAGAGCCAGTCGGTGGGGTTCCTGATATTCGTGGCAACGGTTGCGGCCATCGTACTCATCAGCTTCGTCGGCGTCTCGTCGTCCACCCTGCCCGTGCTCCCAAACCAGCTTGCGATGGTGCGCATCGTCGCGGGGGCGACCTTCAGCTATGAAAGCAAACTCAAGACCGAATTGGGCCGGGCGCAGCTCCGCGACCGAGTTCCGCCGGTATTCCAGCTTGAGTTCGGTCCGTTGCAACAATTCGAGACCAACCTGCGTGAAATGCTGGCCGCCTTGGACCGGCTCGAAACCGATTTCCCGGCAGCGGCTGGCTCCAGTTTCCAGGGTGCTTTTTCGCCGGCCGCACGCCGGTCGGGCGTCTTCAACACCATCGTCGAATCGTTTAACGCCAAAGGCCCATATCGGGCCACAGCGGAAGACGTTGCCACACTGCTGGCGCTGGGCGACGCCAAGGCGCGGTTTGCAATTGTGGAGAACGGCCTGGCGTCGCTCCACGAAATCTACAACGAAGGCGTGTATGACAGCGGCAGCAATTTCACGCCGCGCACCCCGGACAGCGTCGCGCTGTTCCGCATTCGTCGGCCGACCGGCGAGGTGGCCCAGGTGCGCGTGCAGTCAATGGAGGAAGCCCTCACCTTCCTGCGCATCAATCTCGCCGCCGAGGGCGTGAGCCGCGAAGCCACGCTCGCGCTTTTTCGCCTTTTCCGCAACGGAGTCACCCCGAACCTGATTTTTGACCGCGCTTCCACCGAGCAGCTGCAGCAGCCGGCCATCGCCGACCTGAAACCCGTGGCCGTCACAGTCGAGCGCGGGCAGACAATCATTGAGCCGGGCACCCGGGTCACCCCCGAACAATATGAGATGCTCGTGGCCCACCGAGAGTCCCTCCTGCACAATCAGAGCATCGCCTTCAACGAGAGCCTGCAGCTTTTTGGCCGCATCCTCCTGGTGCTCGCGATGGTGATGGCGTCAGTCTTCTACATCCGGCTGGAGGACCCGGAAACGATGCAAAACAACGGGCGCCTGGCGCTGCTCGCCCTCGTCGTCATCCTGAACCTCGCGCTGGTGCGGGCCACCTATTGGATCGGCGACCTGCCCTATTTCCTGGAAAACACCGCCGCGGCATCACTCCTTCCCTATGTTGCGCCCACCGCCCTCGCTCCCCTGATTGTCGCCATCCTCATCGACGCCGGCTCCGCGATCTTCATGGCGCTGCTGATCTCGATCTTCACCGGAGTCATTTACGGCAACCGCCTCGACCTTCGCGTCATCACCTTCCTGGCCTCGATGATCGGCATCTTCTCGTGCCGGGCAATCCGCCGCCGCAGCCGAGTCGTGCGCGCCGCCGGGCTGGGCGGTTTCAGCGTCGCCTGTTTCGCCCTGCTCATCGGTTTCGCTGACCAGCTGCCGGCCTTGATGGTCGTCGGCGAGATGATCGCCGGCCTCGCCACAGGGCTGCTCACTGGCGTGGCGGTCGCCGGGTTGCTCCCTGTGTTCGAAAGCCTGTTCAAGCGCACCACCGACATCACCCTGCTTGAGTTGACCGATTACAACCATCCGCTGCTCCACCGGATGCAGATGGAGACGCCCGGCACGTACCATCACAGCCTGGTCGTGGCCAATCTGGCGGAAAACGCCGCAAATGCCATTGGAGCCAACCCGCTCCTCTGCCGCGTTTGCTCGCTCTTTCATGACATCGGCAAGACCTCCAAACCGGAGTACTTTTCCGAAAACCAGCGGGATGGGGTGAATCCCCACAACGAACGCAATCCGTCGTTCTCCGCCCTCATCATCAAGAGCCACGTCAAGGACGGCGTGGATCTCGCGCTCAAGCACAAGCTTCCGAAGGCCGTCATCGATGTGATCCAGCAGCACCACGGCACCACATTGATCCAGGCGTTCTACCAGCGCGCACGCAGCACCGAGGGCCGCCTGCCGCCGTCGCCGGTCGAAACCGCAGGGACCGCAACCGACGCCCTCGCCAAGGGACAGGAGACGCGTGTTTGCGAGACGACCTATCGCTACGACGGCCCGAAGCCGCAGTTCAAGGAAAGCGCGATCATCATGCTCGCGGACGGCGTTGAAGCCGCCACACGTTCCCTCCGTCGCGTTACCCCCCAGCACCTCGGCGAACTCATCGACCAGATCTTCAGCAGCCGTCTGGAAGACGCCCAACTTAACGATGCGCCGCTCACGCTCGCGGAGCTCAACCAGATCAAGAGCAGCTTTGCCTTCACCCTCTTGAACATGCTCCACGCTCGCGTCGCCTACTCGCCCGCCACCGAACAACCTGACACTTCCCATGCCCCCAAGAAGTCGGAACAAGGCGCAGGCTGACGAAACCAGAAGCCGCAAACCGCGCCCCGCCCCGACGTCCCTAGGGCGGGACCTGGAGCCAGGGCGCCGGTCGCCTCGGAGGCAGGCTCAGGTTGATGGAGTGGCACAAGTTCCCGTTTCCGGCTTCCGCGTCTCGATCTCCCACAGGGTGGTGCGGATTCACAATGGGCATCTGAAGCTTCAACTTGACCGGCGTGGGGTCGCTGCCGTCATTCACCAGCTCGACGCAAATGCCGTCCAGATATTGAACCCCGGATCGTCGCCCGGCAAAATTCATCCAGTGCCTCCGGGCGAACTGTCCCTCGCCTTCCTCACGGACTCGGCGCTCGCGCGCCTGCACGCCTCGTTCCTCGACGATCCGACGCCGACCGACGTGATCACCTTTGCAGGCGCCCCGGCGCTCGGCCAGGCCGGGGAAATCTGCGTCTCGGCCGACACAGCCCGGACCTTCGCCGCTGGCCACCGCCACGATTTCTCGGAAGAACTGACCCTTTATGTCGTGCACGGCTGGCTGCATCTCGCCGGGCACGATGACCTGCAACCCGTATTCAAGAAACGGATGCGCGCCGCCGAGGCCCGGGCGCTTGCCTTGTTGCGCAGCCTCCGGATGATCCCGAAATTCGCCTTTTGCGGGTAGCAGGTTCGCTACCCAATCAACCGCGTCATCGGCTGGGACGGCAAAAGGGTTCCAACAGGCACGGCGAATCCGCGCACGAATTCAGCCGCGCTTAACATGCGCCCGCCCGGCCTCTGCAATTTGCGCAAACGGAGGATTCCCGCTCCCGACGCGACCAGCAGACCGTCACCATCGGTTCCCAGCACGGCGCCCGCCGTCCGTGCGGTGCTGACTTCGGGTGCCGGCGAACTGCAATTAGTCGCAGCGGCAACATCCGCGAGCCCGAGTCTCACGGGCACGCCTCCGATTTCAACGGAGCACCCGGGCCATGGAAAAAGACCGTTGATCCGGGCTGCCAGTATCTTTGCGGGCGCCGCAAAATCGAGCCGCCCGTCTTCCTTCACAAGCCTCCGGCAATGCGTTGCCTGACTTTCGTCCTGGGGCTCGAAGGCCAGCGTCTCGTCCGCTATTTTGGGCAGCGCCCGGGCCAGCAGCGGCGGGCAGGCCCCGGCCAGCTTGCGTTCAAGGTCAACCGCCGTGTCGAGCGGCGCCACTGGCACGCTCAGGAAGTCTCCGACTGGGCCCGCGTCGAGCCTGCGCACCACTTGCATGAGCGTGACGCCCGTCTCGGTTTCGCCCTGGGCAATTGCCGTCTGGATGGGGGAGGCCCCGCGATATTTTGGCAAAATCGACGCGTGCAGGTTCAGCGTGCCCAGGCGGGGGGTGGCGATGAAGTCATCCCTGAGAATGTGCCCGTACGCAAATACCAGCGCGAGGTCTGCCTGTTGCGTCTCCAGCCAGACCCGTTCGTCAGGCGTCAGTTTCTCCGGCTGCCGTGCCGCGATGCCACGAGCGGTCGCCCACTGTTTGATCGGTCCCGCTACCGTCTTCTGGCCACGCCCCGCGGGACGATCGGGCTGTGTGTAGACCGCCGTGATCGAGGCAAGTTCAGATCCCTCTCCGGTCATCCAGTCGAGGAGCGGGAGGGCGATCGGATCCGAACCCATGAATATGACTTTAAGCGGCAGCGACATCGAGATCGGAAAAGAAACAGCCAGCGCAATCCAGCATTCAACCTAAATCCGCCTGGGGAACTTCCCGCTACATGGCCTTCCGTTTTGGCATCAGAACCTAATGTGGATCACTGGCGATGGCCAAAACAGTGATGCGACCGTATCACAAATCTGGCCAATGCAGTGGTCAGGAAAACAGAAGTCCGTGGCACCCGCGCATGCGACCACAAATCAACCCCTGACATCCTTACAGGAGTCGCCCACAGTCTGCCGATGCTGCGCGAGTTCCTATGCACCCTGCTCGTCCGGTGCCCGTCCTCGGCGCGCCGGCTCGGCCTCGCCCATGAACACGCAGCCATCGCCGCACGCCACGCCCGGGTTCGCGAGGCCTGGCAGCCCCATCTCGCAGCGAGCAAGGCGGCAATCCTAGCTGGTGCTGATCGTTGCATTTCCCGCCGGACTGTTCTCGTCATCGGCGCGGGCGATTGCCTCGACGTGCCTGTCGAGGAACTTGCCGGCCGATTTGAATCGGTGCTGCTGGCCGACGTGGTTGTCAGTACCACTGCGCGGCATCTGGCGAGGCAGTTCCGCAACCGCGTGCGGTGTGTTCAATGGGACGCGACAGGAGCGCTCGGCGCGTTGGCGTCACGGCGGCGCACAATCCGCCCGGAAGAGGCGATTCGCCTTTTTGACTCCGCCAATCCCGGTCCTCCGCCAGAGCGCGAACCCGACCTCGTCGTTTCGGCAAACTGCATTTCGCAACTGGGCCTCGTTCCCGCTCACGCCCTCGCCGCAGCCAGCGACGATGAGTGCCTGCCTGAACAGTGCGCCACCGCCGCCGCAAAGCAGCACCTGCGCTGGCTGGCCGCGCGGCACGGAGTCCGGGTTATATTGGCCGACGTCGCCCGCCTCAACATCGCGCCCAACGGAAGCCTGCTCAAACGCGAGGATCTTCAGCAGCGTCTTGGACTTCGTCTCCCGGACCGGACCTGGCGCTGGAATCTCGCACCAATCCCCGAATGGAGCCCTGACTTTCACCGCGTTCACGAAGTCGGCGTCTGGTTCGACGGACCAACAGCCTGAATGACCTCGTTCGAACACTACTGGTTCAATTGGTTCCGTCACCCAGGCGCACAGTAAGCAGACGCATTTTCTAGAAAAAATGCTTGCCGTTCTATCTGTTCTAGTGTTGCTAGTACAGCGTGCTGCCGTTCTCCATAGAGCTCAAGCCTGGCCTGCCGGTCGCTGAACAGATTCTGTTCGCCGTGAAGAAGGCGGTGGTCAGGGGTCAGCTTCGTCCCGGAGACAAATTTCCGTCGGTCAGGATTCTCAGCCAGGAATTGAGGGTCAATCCGAACACAGCTCACAAGGTCGTTGCGGCGCTTGTGGCCGAAGGCGTCCTGGTCACGACCCCGGCGGTCGGCAGCATCGTTGCCACACCCGAACTTGGCGGGCGAAAGGAACGCGCTGAGCTCCTCGGAACCGAAATCGAACGGCTGGTGGTGGAGGCTAAGAAGCTGGGGCTCGACCTCGACTCCGTGCAGGACGCCGTCGCGACCCATTGGAAGAAGCTCGGAGGCGCCTGAGAACACACTGCCAACGCTTGCCAAATGAATCCAGGCCCAAGCCCGGCGCCAGAAACCCCACAGGACTTCACCCATGAACATGATTGAAACCCACAATCTATCCCGAGTCTTCGGAAGGACGGAGGCTGTGCGCGACCTTTCCCTGGTCGTTCCCAAGGGAAGTGTTTGCGCACTGCTTGGACCGAACGGAGCCGGCAAGTCGACGACGATCCGGCTCCTCCTCAACCATCTTGCTCCCACTTCGGGCGAAGCGCTCGTCATGGGGGTGGACTCACGCAGCCTGGGGCCAGACGAATTCGCGCAGATCGGCTACGTCGCCGACAACCAGAATCTCCCGCTCTGGATGACCGTTCGCCAGCTCCTCGACTACTGCCGGCCATTTTATCCGAGCTGGGACACCGCGCTGGAAAAGACGCTGCTTGCACGCTTCGCATTGCCGGAAAATCGGAAATTGCGGAACCTTTCGCGCGGCATGCTGATGCAGGCAGCATTGGTTTCATCACTCGCATACCGCCCTAAGCTGCTTGTTCTCGACGAACCCTTCAGCGGACTCGATCCCGTGGTGCGCGAAGACTTTGTTCGCGGCGTTCTCGAAGTTTCAACACCAGGTGACTGGACCGTTCTTGTGGCGTCGCACGAGATAGAGGAAGTGGAACGGCTCGCCGATCGCGTTGCACTGCTCGACGGCGGACACCTCCGGTTGAATGAAACGGCAGAGGCGCTGCAAGCGCGATTCCGACGGATTGAGGTCGCATTGGAACGCGACGCGACACCACCCCAGTCGGTTCCCTCGGGCTGGCTCGGGCTCGAATGCGCCGGGAGCCTCGTGAGCTTCGTCGACAGCCGCTACGAGCGTAATGCAACCGAGCGCGCCTGCCGCGAGCGCTTTCCCGAGGCAGCAGTCACGGCCCGGCCCATGACTCTGCGCGAGATCTTCGTCACCCTGGCCCGCGCTGGCTTCAAATCGGAGAAAGGAATCGCCGCATGAATCTCATCTGGCACATCATCAAGAAAGATCTTCGGCGCTTCAGGCTGCCGATCTCAATTTGGGCATTTGCATGCGCAATCGTGCTAAAATTGAACCTGGACTCGGCTCTCTCGGTCAACGCACGCGTTCCTACAACCGGCCAGGAGGCTACGGTTCTATCAACAATGGCGGCCTTCATGCTAAGCGTCGCACTGCTTGGATGGATCGTACAAGAGGACAGTCTCGCCACTCCCGGCGCTTTCTGGCAATCCCGCCCAATATCTGGCGGCCAGTTGCTCGCTGCGAAGTCGTTGTTGGTATTTGTGCTCCTGGTATTCCTTCCGACCCTGGTTGATCACGCTTGTTTGAGATGGCAACATAGCGATCTGTTCTCCAGCCACGCATTCATATCATTTGGCAGCGGACTCTTCTCACTGACGGCGATTATGCTCTACGGAATGGCAATCGCCGCTGCGACACGGGACAACGGGTCGTTCGTCTTGGGCGCCATCATTGCGATCGGATCATATCTTGGGCCTCCCGTCGCAGGCATATTGCTGAATCATCCCGCGGCACCCCCTGCCTCCGCCATCTTCACGAGCATTGCGGTCATCGGAACCGGCGGCGCGGCGGCGTTGCTAAATCAATACCTCAGACGCCGGACTCGACTGACGTTCGTCATTCTGGGCGCCACGATCATCGTTTCGATGTTGGTTTGCCAACTTTGGAAATTGCCGCTGCCGGCTCTTCACAGATAGCCGCGTAAACACCGTATCGCGACTTTTCACTGCAATGCATGTCTATGTGCACTTGCGGAAATCTTTTGAATAGAGGTAACAAATTTTGCCTCCTGCACTTTCGTTCCCGACCTCCGCTATACCATGCGACCGCTATGCCGCCGCTATGGCAAATGAACTAACGTCCACCAATGCCAACGGACAACGACGCTCCCGATGGGCTGGAATCGCGAATTCCAGGCCCTGACGCTGCGCGGTCGGTCTTCACCGGAAAGGTCGCTGACTACGTGGCGTCCCGTCCCGATTACCCGGCCGCACTCTTTGCCATGCTTCAAGCTGAGTGTCCGTCTGGAGCCAACGTAACCGTGGCCGATGTTGGATCCGGCACCGGACTCCTGGCGCAAGGCCTATTGAGAAGTGGATACCGGGTGGTTGCGGTCGAACCCAACCAGGAGATGCGGGCCGCAGCCGACTCCGTTCTTGGCGGAGCATCCGGATATCGCAGCGTCGAGGGGAGCGCTGAGTCGATGCCCCTTGAGCCGGAGTCTGTTCATCTGGTCACAGCGGCTCAGGCATTCCATTGGTTTGA
>Ga0181534_10002425_pt1 | contig 11509 bp, 4 predicted proteins | sample PEATcosm2014_Bin_37_FD_119758 | JGI IMG/M metagenome (GOLD analysis project Ga0181534, IMG submission 119758) | Peatland microbial communities from MTU Mesocosm Facility, Houghton, MI, USA - PEATcosm2014_Bin17_10_metaG | ecosystem: Environmental > Terrestrial > Soil > Wetlands > Peat | place...
AGGGATCATCCCGGATCCACTGGCAGAGGGCATAGCCATCGCTGCCGTCCATCAGGCCGGCGCTGAGGATCAGGGCCGGCGCCCGCGACAGCAGCGAGACCATGGCTTCCGCCACATTGGGAACCCACTGCACGGGCAGGCCGAACCCGGACAGCCGCTCCAGGAGGAGGTCCCGCTGCTGGAGGTCGTCCTCCACCAGCAGCATGCCGGGCTCCGGCGGGAGCGGAACCTCCGGCATGGATTCGGCCTGGATCCGATTCCGGCCCAGACGCTTGGCGGTATACAGACGGCTGTCCGCCTCCAGGGTGAGCTCCACCGGGGCCAGGGCCCGGTCGGGGACCAGGGTGGTGACGCCCATGCTCAGGGTGACGTCGGCGGCAACCGGAGAATCCGGATGGGCGATCCGGGCGGAGGCCATCCCGGCGGCGATGCGCTGGGCCACCGCCACCGCCCCTTCGGCATCGGTCTCCGCGAGGATGCAGGCGAACTCCTCGCCCCCGTATCGGGCCACGAAGTCCAGGGAGCGCCGCATGGAATCGTTCAGCACTTCCGCCACCCGCTGCAGGCAGGCGTCCCCGGCCGGATGCCCCAGCACGTCGTTGAACCGTTTGAAGTGGTCGATATCCATGAGGATCATCGAAAGGGGCTTGCGGGTGCGGAGCCCTCGGTTCCACTCCTGGCTGAGCCGGGTGTCGAAGCTGCGGCGGTTGGGGATGCCGGTGAGCGCATCCCCCATGGATAGAGCCCTGGCCTGGTCCAGGCTGTGCTTGTAGGCCAGCTGGTTGTGCATCCGGGCCTTCAGGATCAAGGGGTCATAGGGTTTGGTGATGAAATCGATGGCGCCCAGTTCCAGGGCCCTGGCCTCGCTCACCCCAGGCCCCGGCGCGGTGAGGAAGATCACCGGGATGTGCTGGGTGGCGGGCTCCTCCTTGAGCCTTCGCAGCACCTCGTAGCCGTCCATCCCGGGCATGGCCACGTCCAGCACGATGAGATCCGGCGATTCCGAAGTGGCCAGGGCCAGGGCTTCCAGTCCGTTCAGCCCGAACAGGGCGTTGCAGTCGGCCTTCAGCAGGTTGCAGATCCCGTCCAGGGCCGCCCGGGAATCATCCACCACGAGTACCGTGGGGCGGCTGGGCGGGGGAATGGGGATGAGGACCATGGTTCCAATCTTGCCAGGGAGGCCGGGTCTCCGGCGTTGACTTCGCGTGTTTTCGCCAGAATCAGGTCTCGGCCAGGCCTTCCACCTGGACCCTGGAGCCTGGCATAAGATGAATCCACCCCAAGCCGCCAGGCGCTGGATTCCCCGGGCCTTGGAAAACCGGCGTGAAAGCCCCAGGACCCACCACCCCAATCACCCTCCCCGCCCCCAGGATCCCCATGATCCATCTAGCCTTCAGCCACCGCACCGAGAACCTCCTGGCGACCCTGGCGGCCGATATCGCGGACTTCCGGAGCCGGAAGGGCCCCTGGGCGCCCTTGCACCTGGTGCTGCCCAACCCCTGCGTGAAGCAGTTCGTCCTGGAAGGCCTGGTCCAGGGCCTGGGCGTGGTGGCCAATCAGACGACCTCCTACCTGGAAGGCTTCTGGCGGCGCAGCCTGCCCCAGACCGAACCGGCCACCCACCTCCTGGACCGGACCGCCATCCAGGCCATCCTCCTGTCCCTGTTCCAGGACCCCGCCCTGCTGGAGGATCCCGAGCTGGTCCCCGTGCGCGCCTACCTCGCCGCCGAACCCAGGGACCTCAAGGCGATCCAGCTCTCCGCCGAAGTGGCCCGCTGCTTCGAATCCTATCTCCTCAATCGCCCCGGCTGGGCCGCCCAGTGGGAACAGGGCCGGAACGCCGCCGAGAACGCCCCGCCCGCCCTGGAGGCCTGGCAGCGCAGGCTATGGCGCGAACTCCGCGCCCGGCTCGAGGGCATCCGGTCCCGGGACCGGGTGCTCACCTTCCCGGAGTATCTCCTCGACCCGTCCTTCGACCAGTCCGCCTTCCCGGAGGAAGTGTTCTTCTTCGGCCTGGGCCCCATGGCCCAGATCTACCATGACGCCTTCACCAGGCTGGGCCGGCGCTGCCAGGCCCGCTTCTACCTCTGGAATCCCAGCCGCGAGCACTGGGACGATATCCGCCGGGAATGGAACAGCCCCGGCGACGGCGATGACCCCTTCCGGCTGGAGACCACCGGCCACCTGGCCCTGCAACGCTGGGGCCGGCCCGGCCGGGAACACATCCGGGAGGTGCTGCAGTTCGGCGCCACCGAGAACCTGCGCACCGACTGGACCGCCCCCGAACCGGCGACTCTCCTTCAGCACCTGCAGCACAGCATCATCACCCTCGGCACCGAGCCGGAGCCCCTCCTGCCCCCCGGGCCCGACCCTTCCCTGTGCATCCACGCCTGCACCGGCCTGCGCCGGGAGGCCGAGGTCGTGGCCAGCGCCATCTGGCAGACGATCCTGGACGGCCAGGGCGGCGTGCGGTTTTCCGACCTGGCGGTGATCCTGCCCGATGCCTCCAAGGCCGAGTACCTGGATCACCTGAGGGTGGCCTTCGCCAACACCCGCGACATCCCCTGGGAACTGGCCGACGAGGCCCCCGGCCTGCTGAGGGAGACCGTGGAGGCGGCGAAACTGCTCCTGGGCCTGGCCCGCACCGACCTGAGCCGGGCGGAGGTGGTCTGCGCCCTCACCCACCCCGCCGTGCGCCGCCGGTGGGCGGACCTGCCCCTGGAGGACCTGGCGGACTTCTGCGACCGGGCCGGCATCGTCATCCGCTTCGGCGCCGCCGACACCGCCGGCACCGAACAGGAGGGAGGCCTCTGGACCTGGGAACGTGGCCTGCGCCGCACCGCCCTGGGCCACTTCCTGGGCGCCGCCTCGTCCATGGATCCCATGGAGACGCCCCCGGCCCTGCCGGTGGAGGACGCGCCGGACCTGGCGCTGTTCCTCCGGGCGCTGCTCCAGGACCTCCGCCGTTTGAACGGCCGCAGCCACTCGCCCCGGGAATGGATCCCCGCCCTGCGCGGTTTCCTCCAGGCCTACCTGGCCCCCCCCGAGGGCGCCCGGGGCCTGGAGGACGAGCACAAGGCCTTCACCCAGATCCTGCAGGCGGTGGCCAGGCTGGGCGAAATGGAGATCCCGGGGGCCGCCAAGCCGCGGCTGGCCTTCCGGGAGGCCCTGGTCCTGGTGGAAGCCAATCTGGACGCCCTGGTCACCGATTCCCTGTCCCGCCTGGGCCGGGGCGTGGTGGTGGCCACCCATGGATCCCTGCGCGGAGTGCCCTTCCACACCCGGTTCCTCATGGGGCTGGGCGAGGGCGCCTTCCCAAGGGCGGCCGTACGCAACCCCATGGACCTCACCACCTTCAAGCGCAAGCCCGGCGACCTGAGCCAGGCCGAACAGGACCGCTACCTGTTCCTGGAATCCCTCATGGCGGCCCGCCAGGCCCTGGTGCTCAGCTACGTGGGCCGGGACGCCCTCACCCGGGAGGAACTCCAGCCCAGTTCCCTGATCCTCGACCTGCGCGACCTGCTGCTGCCCGCCCTGGGCCCCGAAGGCTGGGACGCCCTCACCCTCCGCCACCCCCATCATCGGCACGATCTGGCCTACTTTCCCCGGCTCAACGGCGGCCGGGCCACGCTGCCCCCGAACCACGCCCCTTCGGCCCGGGCCGAAGCCGAGGCCCTGCTTCTGGGCAATTCCCTGCGCGCGGCCGCGGGGGTGGTGGATCTCCCCGCCGACCGGGACCACTGGAACCTGGACCCCGCGGCCCGAACCGCCCTGGAAGCCTGGGCCGGCCCCCTGGAAGCGCCGCCGGCCCCGCCCGCGCCGCCGGACCGCCTGCGGATCACCGTCTCCAAGCTGAGGCGATGGCTGGAATGCCAGCTCCAGGGTGGCGCCGCCCTGCGCCTGGGCCTGGGGGAGGAGGACGGCCAGGATCCCGCCGACCTGGCCGAGGAGCCCCTGGGGACCGATCCCGGGCAGCTCGGCGCCCTTCGCAAGAACGCCCTGTGGGAGGCCCTGGGCCGGAGCCAGGACGCCCCCTCCGCCCTGGACCGCCTGCACCGGGTCCAGGTGGAGGCAGCCCGCATGCCCGCGGGTGCCCTGTTCCGGGGCGAGCGCGCCGGGATCCTGCGCTCCGTGACCGGCTGGATGCGGCTCCTGCCCCCCGGGGCCGTCCCGGTCCGGCACCGGTTCGGCGGGGATCCGTCCAACCGGGTCAATCCCCTGCCGGTGGTGGCCCACGAGCCCCTGGACCTGGAACTGCAATGGGAGGGCCGCACGGTCTTCGTCCAGGTGGAGGGCAGCACCGAACCCCAGCTGGATGGCTGGAGCCTCCTGCCCAGCGGCAATGCCCCGCCCTCCCCCAGGAGGGCGATGGCGCCCCGGGACCGCCTGTACCTGCTCCGGGCCTTCCTCGACCATGTGCTGCTGGCCGCCGCGGGCGAGGGCCCGCACCATGGCGGCAAAGTGCTCAGTTCCCCCAAGGACGGCAAGGCCGCCGCCTGGACCTCCTCACCCCCCGCCCTGACCCGGCAGGAGGCCCGGGACCAGCTGGCCGAATGGGTGACCGCCGCCTTCACCGAACGGCGCTGGACTCTGCTCCCCCTGGAGGCCGTGCTGGAGGGCCTTGACGATGACGAAACCGGGTCGCTCGCCCCGTGGCTGGAGAAGGCCCTGGACAACGCCGGGACCGGTTTCAGCTCCCTCTACGGCCCCCTGCCCCGGGTGGCCCGGTCCGAGGACACGATCGTGGAACCGGATTGGCGCCAGCTGGCGGCCCGGCGCCTGGGCAGCTTCCCCACCTGGAGCAAAGCATGGAAGGAAGCCCAGTGAGCCGCTACCCCAAACCCGCACTCCTGGCCAGCCTGCCCCCCCGCAGCGGCGTGGTGCAGGCCAGCGCCGGCACCGGCAAGACCTATCTGCTCGAACGGATGGTCGTGGACTTCCTGCTCCAGGAAGTCCCCCTGGACCGGATCCTCGTGGTCACCTACACCGACAAGGCCGCCCTGGAACTGCGCACCCGCATCCGCCAGATGCTGGACACCCTGGTGGCCCTGGATCCTGACCAGGACGACGCCGAGGATCCCGCCTGGACCCTGGGCGACGCCCAGCGGACCCTGCTGCGCCAGGCCCTGCGCAGTTTCGACCAGGCCACCATCGCCACCATCCACGGCTTCTGCCGCCGGATCCTGATGGAGGGGGCCTTCGAAGGCGGCACCCTGCTCCGCCAGGAGCTGGCCGACGGCGCCAAGCTGTTCGAACAGGCGTTCCGGGAGCTGGTGCGGGTGAAGTTCAAGGATGACCTCCAGGCCCGGAAGGTGTTCGAGGAAGCGCTGGAGGCCGAATGGTCCGTGGACGCCCTCCATGGCCTCCTGGACGAGGCCAACCGGGAGCGGGGCCGGTTGCGGCCCGAGCCGCCGGACCTGGAAGCCGTGCTGGGACGTTTCGATCCCGCCTGGCTCACCGCCGGACCGGAGGTCGCCGCCCAGCTGCAGGCCTGCAAACTCAACGGAAGCACCCGGACCGCCGCCATCAAGCGCCTCCCCGTGCTGGCGGAGCTCATGGGCGGCCGGCCATCGCCCTTCGTCTTCCTGGCGGGCTGGGATTTCGCCGGCCTCCGGGACTGCTGCCTCCAGCTCCCGGAGGGTTCCGGCCGGCAACTGGGCCTTTGGCTGGAAGCGACCGGGGGCGGCGCCCTGCCGGTGGAGGCCCTGGTGGTCCAGGCCCTGCTGCCGGCCATCCAGGCCAAGGTGGCGGAGATCAAGGCCGCCCAGGGACTGTTCGACCACGACGATTCCATCCTCCAGGTGCTGCGGGCCCTGAAGGGCCCCACCGCCCGGAGCCTGGTCGACCGGATCCAGGGCAAGTACCGCATCGCCCTCATCGACGAGTTCCAGGACACCGACCAGGCCCAGTGGGAGATCTTCCAGAGCCTGTTCGACGGCCCGGACCAGCGGCTGTACATCATCGGCGACCCCAAACAGGCCATCTACGGCTTCCGGGGCGGCGACCTGCCCACCTACCACCGGGCCCTGGAAACGATCCTGGGCGGCGACGAGCCCCTGGAGCTCCGCGACAACTACCGGTCCACTCCCCAGGTGATCGAAGCCTGCAACGACCTTTTCACCGGCGGGGACACCCCCGGGGAGCGGTTCTTCGAGGACGGGACGATCTATCCCCCGGCCCGGGCCGTGCGCTGCGGAAATCCCGGGCTGATGGCCGTCGCCGACGCCGGCCAGGCCCTGGCGCCGGTGCGGATCCTGCGCATCAGGGCCCTCAAGGGCGGCAACGCCCTCCGGCGCAGGGTGGCGGCGGTCCTGGCCCGGGAAATCCGGACCGTGGTGGAAGCGGGCGTGGTCATCCGGGATCCCGCCGCTCCGGAACGCGACCGCCGGCTCCACTACGGCGATGTCCAGGTCCTGGTGGGCACCATGAACGAAGGTCGGCTGGTGGCCAAGGCCCTGGGCCGGATCGGGGTGCCCTGCGTGGCCTTCAAGCAGAAAGGCCTCTTCCAGAGCGACGAAGCCCGGGACCTGCTGGACCTGCTGCGGGCGGTGGAACGTCCGAACGATCCCGGACGCCGGGCCCGGGCCCTGCTGACGCCGTTCTTCGGCTACCGGCTGGCCGACCTGGACGGGCTCGGCGCCCTGACCGAGGACCACCCCGTGGTCCAGAAGCTCCAGGACTGGCATCAGCTGGGCCGCCAGCGCCAGTTCCCGCTGATGCTGGAAGCCATCCTCGAGCGCAGCGGCCTGGTCCGCCGGTTGCGCCTGGACACCGGCAACGAGAGGGCCCTCACCAACTTCCTGCACCTGGCCGAACTGCTCGCCTCCGCCGGCAGCCACGGGGCCACCGACCTGGAGGCCCTGGTGCGCCTGCTGAACCGCTGGGTGGAAAAGCTGGAACTGCCCCCCGGGGAGAACGCCGAACTGCAGCGGCTGGAGGGCCAGGAACAGGCCGTGCAGATCCTCACCCTCCATGCCAGCAAGGGCCTGGAGGCGGGCATCGTCGCCGTGTTCGCCCTCAGTCCCGGCAGGAAGCCCGCCCTGTTCCGGTTCTACCAGGATGGGCGCCGCTGCTACACCCTGGGCAAAGAGGGCAAGGACGCGTATGGCGAGCCCATTCGGGCCGAGGAGAACGGCGAACAGGAGCGGCTGATGTACGTGGCCCTCACCCGGGCCAAGGCCCAGCTCATCCTCCCCTGCTTCCTGGCGGAGAATGCCAAGGGCGTTCCGGCCCACCCCCCCAGCGCCTACCAGGTGGTCAACCGCCGGCTTCGGGCCGTGGCCCTGGACGAGAGCTACCGGCCGGACCTGTTCAGCCGGACCGATGTGGAGATCACCGAAGACGCCGGGCCGGGGGTCCAGGCGGTGGACCTCCGCGGCTGGACCATGCCGGCCCTGCCCGCGGCCATCGATCCCGATTTCGCCGAGGCCCGCCGCCGGGCCCGGCCCGCCTTCACCACCAGCTATTCCGCCCTGGAGCGCCACCTGGAGCACCGGGCCACCCGTCCCGACTCCGGCCCCGTGGACCTGGAGCCGGACGCCCCGGGCGCCGAACCGGCCAAGGCCAGTGCGCTGCCCAGGGGCGCCCAGACCGGCCAGGCCATCCACGAGCTGATCGAGCCCGAGGACACCGCCCTGGCCCTGGCCGAGGACTTCCCGCTCTGGTGGCAGGATCCCGCCCGCAAGGCCCGGGTGCGCGCCAAGCTGGCGGAGCATGGCCTGTCCGCCCAATGGGACGAGGAGGCGGCGCGCATGGTCCAGGCCGCCCTGCGGGTGCCGCTGCCGACCCGGAACGGCGAGGCCGCGCCCCTGGGGGTCCACGACCACCTGCTCCGGGAGATGGGCTTCCTGGCCCGGTTCCCGGATACCGCCGACTTCCTCGCCGGCTTCATGGACGCGGTCTTCCAGCGGGGCGAGTTCGCCTATTTCCTGGACTGGAAGACCAACAGCCTCGACGGCTATTCCCCGGAGGCCATCGCCGCCTTCGTCCAGGAACACTTCGCCGTCCAGGCCAAGATCTACACCCGGGTCCTGCTGGACTACCTGGGCATCCTGGACCAGGACGGCTACGAGCGGCGGTTCGGCGGCATCCATTACGTCTTCCTGCGGGAGAGCCCGCCCGCCGTGCACACCTTCCGTCCCACCTGGGCCGAAGTCCAGGGCTGGGAGCAGGACTTCCGCGACCTCCACCAGATGGTGACCCATGTCTGAACGGACCCTTCCCCCCCTGGGCGGCGTCCTGGCCGACCTGCCCGACCCCCGTGCCGCCCGGTGGCAGCTCGGGCTTCGCAAGCTGTTCCTGCCCGAAGGGGTCCTGGCCATGGCCGACGAACTGGCCCGCATGGCCGGGGGACTCGACCGCGGCGAGCGCCAGGACCTCACCCTGCTCCTGTTGATGCTCCTGGCGGAGCAGGGCCGGGGCAGCACCTGCCTGCCCCTGGATGACCCGGAACAGATCGTCCAGGATCTCGCCCAGCTGGAAGGCCGCCAGGCTCCCTCCTGGGAGCGGCTCAAGGCCCTGCTGGACCGCCCGGAACTCGTCCCGATCCTGGGCGGCGTCGGCGCCGGCACGCCTTTGATCCGGACCGGGGAGCGGCTGTTCAGCGGCCGCTATTTCCGGTCCGAGACCCAGCTCGCCACCCTCATCCAGGCACGGATGGACGTTCCCGCGGCCGCCCGCGGCATCGATGAGCGCCTGCTCCGGTCGCCCAGGCTCCTGTCCGAAGAGCAGGTCCAGGCCGTGCGCCTGGCCCTGGAACGCCCCCTCGCCCTGATCACCGGCGGCCCCGGCACCGGCAAGACCTCCATCGTCGTGGCCATGTTGCGCGCCTGGATGCACTCGGGCGCCCTGTCGGCCAACGACATCCTCCTGGCCGCCCCCACCGGCAAGGCCGCCCAGCGCATGGGCCAATCCATCCGGGAGACCCTGCTGAAGCTGCCCGGGCAGGACCGGGATGCCCAGGACCAGGCGCTCCTGACCCGTGCCACCGAGCCCCAGACCCTGCACCGGCTGCTGGGCTGGCACCCGGGCGCCGGCAGCTTCCGGCACCACGCCGGCAACCCCCTGGCGGCCAAGGCCGTGGTGGTGGACGAGGCCAGCATGATCGGCCAGGAACTGATGGAAGCTCTGTTCAAGGCCCTGGCCCCCGGTGCGACCCTGGTGCTGCTGGGCGACCCCGACCAGCTGCCCAGCGTGGATCCGGGCCAGGTGTTCCGGGATCTGGTGGAGGCGCTGCCGGCGGCCACCCTGAACCTGACCCACAATTTCCGGGTGGCGCCCGGGGGAATCCACATCCTCGAGGTGGCCAAAGCCGTCATCGCTGGGCGGGTCCGGGAGCTGTGGGACGGGGACCATGCCATTCCCCGGGTGGACCGGCTCTCCGCCCTCACCCACAAGGGGGTCGAACTCCTGGCGCCTTCGCCGGCGACCCTCAGGGCCTTCTTCACCCATTGGATGGAGGACCGGATCTGGAAGCGGAACGACGGCCAGGGCATCGAGGCCCTGCTGCACCCTCCGCTCAAGGCCCCGGTGGATGGCGGGGACTGGGCCGAGCACGACCTGGAGCGGATCAAGGCCCTGGTGGCCAACTTCAACCGCGGCCGGGTGCTATGCCCGGTGAACGCCGGGCCCGAGTTGATGGCGGTGGACGGGATCAACGCGTTCCTCCATGGCCTGGCCTTGATGAAGGCCAAGGACTACCTGGAGGCCGCCCCGGGCATCATCGTCGGGGAGCCGGTGATGGTCCTGCACAACGACTACCGGCGGCTGCTGTTCAACGGCGACCAGGGCGTGGTGATGATGGTGCGGCGGGATGGAGCGGACCGGCCGGAGGTGTTCTTCCCCCGGGGGGATGGCTACGTGAGCTTCCCGCTGGCCGGGATGCGGGAAGCCCTGACCCTTTCCTATGCCATGACCGTGCACAAGTCCCAGGGTTCGGAGTTCGAGCGGGTGGCGCTGGTGGTGCCCGACCTGGAGGGGGAGTTCGTCACCCGGGGCATCCTCTACACGGCCCTGACCCGGGCCCAGCTGGCGGTGACCATTCTCGCCTCGCCCGGAGCCTGGGACCGGGGGGTCGCGAGGCGGGAGCAGCGGTGGAGTTCTTTGGGGTCTGCCTTGGGCCGCCGTTAGCGCCACTGGGGCGTCCGGGTCCCGATCTGGCTGTGCCTGCCGGCGGCCCCAGGGGATTGAGCCAAGCGATGCCGGGGCTCATCCACCCGATCTGGCCATTGCGAGACTTGACAGAGAAATTTATTAATTAATAATTGGCAGGAGTTCTCCAGCTCCCTTTCTTGGATATCCCATGACCATCCTTTCCCGCCGGGGGGCTGCCATCACGGTCCTGGCCGCCTTCGCCGGCTTCCCTTCCCTGCGCGCCGCGAATTCCATCTACAAGGCGAACCTCCAGAACGTTTCTCCGGCTGTCTGGACCTTCGCGCTGGAATCGGTGGCCATGGGCCCCATCACGGCCGGCGGACCACAGCGCGCCCTCGCCTCGGCCCAGTTGGCGGGCAAGACCCCCAAGGACAGCCTGTCCGCCACCAGCAAATCGGGGGCGTTCCTGCCCCTGAACCCGCAGACCAGCATCCCGGCCACCTTCACCGTGCTGTCCGATAAGCTGGCGGACGGGGGCGTCTACCTGACCTTCAGCCTGGCCGATTCCGGGAAGCGCAAGGTGCTGTTCGACCTGGTGAAGGACGGCAACAACCTGAAGCTCCAGCCGCCGGCCTCCCCCTACCGCACCGAGAGCGGGCAGCAGCTCAACCCGCAGGAAGCCTTCCCCGGCAGTTCCGACACGGTGGTAGTGGTCACCGCCGACTCCCAGGGGGCGCAGATCACGATTCGGCATGGGGCCTACGACTTCAGCCAGGCAGGCGCCAACGCCGAGTCAGCGCAGACCAAGCCATAACAGCCGTAAGGTCGCAAGCGACCTGATGGCTGCTAGTTTCTGGGTCCGCTGGAACGGCCCAGCCCCTCCAGCAGCGCCCTATGGAACGCCTCGGGATCCTGGATCTGGGGCGCGTGGCCCAGGTCCGGGAACTCCACCAGCCTGGCGTGGGGAATGACCTGGGCGGCCCGCCGGCCCAGTTCCGGGTAGTGGCCGATCCTGGCCGCCACCTCCGGCGGCGCGGCGTCCTTGCCGATGGCGGTGGTGTCCCGCTGGCCGATGAGCAGCAGGGTGGGCGGCTGCAGCTGGCCGAACTCGTAGACCACCGGCTGGGTGTAGATCATGTCGTAGAGGAGCGCCGAGTTCCACGCCACCAACTCCCGCCCCGGGCCCAGGGACATGCCGGCCAGCATCCGCACCGGGGCCTCGAATTCCGGCCGCCACTGGCCCGCATAGTAGGTGGCCTGTTCGTAGCTTCGGATCCGCTGGGCGGTGACGCCCAGTTCCCGCTGGTACCACTGGTCGACGGTCAACGGCGGAACCCCCTCGGCCTTCCAGTCCTCGAGGCCGATGGGATTCACCAGCATCAGCTGCTCCACCTGCCGGGGGAACATCAGGGCATAG
>Ga0181534_10002426_pt1 | contig 11508 bp, 15 predicted proteins | sample PEATcosm2014_Bin_37_FD_119758 | JGI IMG/M metagenome (GOLD analysis project Ga0181534, IMG submission 119758) | Peatland microbial communities from MTU Mesocosm Facility, Houghton, MI, USA - PEATcosm2014_Bin17_10_metaG | ecosystem: Environmental > Terrestrial > Soil > Wetlands > Peat | place...
ATAGCCAAAAGTGTAGAGATCACTATCCGATCGGGTACCCGGATAGTGGTGCGTACGCCACGTGCCTCCAAATGTGTCCTTCGTTTCCAGAAGGACAAACGACTTTTCGGGCAGTTGCTCGGACAGATGGTGCGCCGCACCAATTCCCGAAATACCGGCGCCAGCAATAAGTACGTCAAAGTGCTCAACCACGACGTCTGGTTTCGTCCGCGACATTGTTGTTGTCATGGCTACGCTTCCCCCCACAGACAGAATGACACTATTCATAGCGCACATTCACTAACCGCAAATTTTCACACGTAAAGCGTAGATTTTCTCGTCACGCTCCTTATCAATTGCGAATCCAAATCCTCAAAATCCACAGCGATTCTCGTACACTGCAAGAAACAAACGAAGGGACATGCATCATGAGGGGCTTTAAAAACTTCCTGTTACAGGGACAGTTGATTGTGGTGGCCGTGGGCTTAGTCGTGGCTTTGGCCGTCAGCACACTGATAAAGGCCTTTACCGATTCCATCATCACGCCACTGGTCAACGCTGCCGAAGGTGGCGGTGTGCACTCCGCAGGATTGGGCTGGCATCTCAACGGACAATTCATTGACCTGGGAACTTTGATTTCGGCCATTGTGTACTTCATCATTTTCGTCGCGGTCATCTACTTCGCTCTCGTTGTTCCGTATCGTGCCTACATGGCCAAGCGCGGAACCACCGTCTGGGGAACGCCTGAGGCGGCACCAGCGGTGAAGACCTGCCCAGAGTGCTTGTCGAAGGATGTTCCCGAGGCTGCAAAGAAGTGCTGGCACTGTGCGAGCGTTATTGCCTAACTTTCGCAACTTCGAAACGTCGCCATGCTGAGTGAACAACCGTTTATTGGATTCGTGCCGGTCTCGAGCACAGAAACTGCCGAGAAGTTCTACGTTCACGTTCTCGGCTTGACGGTCCTTGAACAGAGCCCTTATTCACTCGTCGTGAAGTCAATGAGCACCATGATTCGGCTCACCCCGGTGCCAGAGTTACAGGCCCAGCCCTTCACCATCGCTGGTTGGCAGGTGCACGACATCGAAAATTGCGTGAAGACCCTTCTCGAAAGAGGCGTTTCGTTCGAACGTTACGAAGGCATCGATCAAGACGCACTCGGCGTCTGGACTGCACCCAACGGTGACCGCGTGGCGTGGTTCAAAGACCTCGACGGCAATACGCTTTCGCTGAGCGAGTTTGCTTCCTAGATAATTCGACGTTGCAACACCAAAAATAACTTGGCGCGCACGTACGTGCGAGCACTGAGATACCACACTGCACTGATGGTGCCGACGTAAAAACCCACAGGCCAATTGGATTGATACGACGCCGCGATGGAAATCCAAATCGTTAACAATGAAAACAAAACTGACAACCACAGCGCCGCACCCGGTCGACTCGTGAGCGTGCGAGCCGCGGCCGGTGGACCAATCATCAAGCTGAAGATGAGCAGTGCTCCGACTACCGGAACGGTCATCGTGGTAGCGAGGGCCACCACCAACAAGAACATGACATCAACGCGGAACGGATCAACTCCTTTCGACGCCGCGACGTCGGGCAGTAGCGACGTGAGCAGCAGCCGACGATAGAGCACCGCAATGGCGAGAACACTCGCGAGTCCCAAAAAGAGCGTCGGTAGAATCTGCGCCGAACTGACACCCAGAATTTCGCCAAAGAGCAGCGAATAGATTTCTGGTTCGTATTGTGTGCTTTGGCTAAGAAACGCGGCTCCTAGGGCCAGCATGAGAACAAGCGCGAGCGCTGTAGCGACGTCGGGACGTCCGCGTTTGCCAAGTCTTCCAATTGCCAATGCCGCGAGTGCTGAAAAGACACCGAGGCCTAGGAGTGGATTAAGACCAATCAGATTGGCTCCGGCGGCCCCGGCGAACGCACCGTTTGGAATCGCGTGAGCTGGAAAGGCGGAACCCCGAAGCACAACGAAGAAACCAACGACGCCCGCCACGACGGCCACAATTGTTCCCGCCTGCCAAGCGTTCACCATGAAGCCCGTGAACATCGCTCTAATGTCCTTCAGCGGAAAAGGCAAAATCCGTTACCACCGGTCGACGCGTTGCGTGGCTACGTCGGCGAGCCAACACCAAGGAACTGAAGAGGTAGAAAACAAAACAAATCGCCACGATAAAGAAACTCACGGGTAAGCCCTGGCTTGATGGATCCCAGTAGAAACTGTCATACGCCAAGAGAATGCCAATCCACGCCGAAATAATTCCAAGACCAATGGCTAACAAGGTCGCGGCGGCAATTGACCTCGCCACTCGAAGTGCCGTTGCGGCGGGACCAATTAGTAGGGCCGTCGAAAGTATCGAACCAATGGCAATCGATGACAGTCCGACCGATACGGCCAGGCACAACATAAACAAAACACCAACCAGCCGCACGCGAACGCCTTGTGAAGAAGCAATCTCACTCGAGAGAGAGGTCAGCAGCAACGGCCGGCGCATAATGGTCATCAGCATTATCACGAGGCCGCTAAAGGCAGCCACGTACGGGACTGTCGAATTAGAAACACTGAAAATTGAACCGAAGAGAATCTGTTGGGTGGCACCAGTCGTGGCCTTCACGGTCGTATCGAGATACAAAAACAACGCCGAAATTCCTGTAGCTGCGCCGAGAACAATGCCGGTCGCAAGATCGCGACGCCGAACTCGCTGTACGCCAATGAGTTCCATGGCTCCGGCTCCGGCGAGTGAACCCCCAAGGAAGCCCCACAGTGCGCCGACGCCCAAGTAGTACGCCCCCGATCCTCCGGCGGTAGCCACATCGGTTAAGGCGTGGCCAGCAAACGACTGCGAACGAACCACGGTGATCACACCCACCACAGCTGAGACGGCGGCCACCACTGCACCAAGCAACAGCGCTGTTCGTACCGGAGCATTGGAAAAGAAACCAGGTTCGAGAAGAACGTGCATTGTTTAGTCCACCTGGTAGCGGGGATGCTCAGGTACATCCTCGGCACTCGTACCGGGCTCAGCCACCACGAAGACTCGACCGTGCAATTGAATGACGTCAACGTGATGTCCATAGAGCTTGCTTAAGACGTCCGAACGAACCACTTCGTCAGTCGTCCCGCTTGCGACTTGACCATTCGATACGTACACGATTCTGTCCATTACCGGGAGTAACGCGTTCATTTCGTGCGCCGAAAGAAGAATCGAAACACCATGATCTTTGGCTACTCGGTGTAGTAGCGCCACGACTTCTTGAACACTGCCCGGGTCCAGGTTTGCCAAAGGTTCGTCGAGTAGTAGCAATTTCGGATTGCTGACGAGGGCGTGCGCGATAAGCACGCGTTGCTGTTCGCCACCGCTAAGACTGCCAATTCGCGAGTCCGCGAACGACTCCGCGTCAACCGCCACCAGCATTTCTTCCACTCTCTCGCGTTCTGACGCGCTACGCCGGGAAAAGCCAAATTTGTGCGCGTCAAGTCCGAGGGCTACTAAGTCCCTTGCTCGCATGGGAACGTCGGGATCTAGAAGCACTTTTTGCGGCACGTAGCCGAGGGCTCGACTACGTCTAGAAAGCGGTGCGCCGAGCACTCGTACGGAGCCGCTGCTGATTGATTGCAGTCCCAGAATGACGCGAAGCAGTGTCGTTTTTCCCACACCGTTTGAACCAATGAGTCCCGTGAATTCTCCAGCTCGAACTTCAAAGGACACGTTGTTCAAGATATTGCGAGGACCAAACGACACGCTGACTCCATCAACCTCCAAGACGGGAGGAGTTTCCCTTGCCCCGATGCTCATTACAAGGCCTCGGTGGATTTTCCCGTTGCAAGCGCGCGGACAATGGCGTTTACCTCCGCCATCATCCAGGTTTGATACGTATATCCAGGAGTTGGCATCGTTTCATAGACGCCGACGATGGGTATTTTCGCGGCCGAGGCATTCTCACGAAGTGAGTTCGTCAGTGAGTCAACCACTTGCTGGTTGTATACAAAGAGGCGAACATCATGCTTGCTAAAGAAACCGTCCTCCAATGAAATATCCTCAGGCGAAGGATCGACTCCGTTCATGATGTCTGCCTGAAAGACAAATGGCGTGACAATGTCGAGGTCCATTGCGTGCAATAGATAGTCCGCCACGGGCTCCGTCACCGCAACGTTGATTCCACGATATTTTGCCTTGACTTCTTCGATGGCGTTTTTCAAATTCGAAAGTGACGCATCAAACGTTTTCAGATGTTGAGAAAAGTAGGACGTGTGTTCTGGTTCCAACTTTGATAAATCTCGCGCCATAACTTGAGCAACATCGGACATCGCGATGGGTTCGTACCATAAATGGGGATTAGGCGTGCTGCTAGGAAGGCGCAAAACGTTTTGAACATCAATGATTATTCGCCGAGAATTCGGCGTGGCCGCCTCGATATCGTTCATGAACGTGTCGTACCCGAGACCGTTTTGCACCACTATTTGAGCAGCACTGACGGCCTTGGCGACCTTGGTGCTGGCTTCAAAAGCGTGAGGATCCGTGTTTGGATTTTGAAGTATCGTCGCGACACTGACGTAACGACCGCCTATTTGTGACAGCACGTTCGCGTATTCGTTCTCAGCTCCCACCGCCCGAATAACGCCTTTTGGCGCCACCGCAGCGGTCGTTCCGCACGCCACGAGCGTCAGTCCGGCGAGCGCTGTCCCCAGTACCGCCAGTGCTCGACGCACAATTCGTCCACTCACACTTGCCACGAATCGACCATAGATCTAGACTGAGTCTCATTACAAGTGAGACCAAACCGAGTGTGGCCGAATGACCAAAGGCTCCATTGACGTTCACGAACTGATTGAAGCTCGTCTTCGACATGGTGATCTTCGCTACACCACGGGACGTCGCGCCATTGTTGAACTTCTGGTATCTAACGCCCGCCCCATAAGTATTTCGGATATTGCCAGCCAACTCCCCGACGTTCCCCGTAGTTCGGCCTATCGCCACCTTGTTGATCTAGAGCACGTGGGCGTCGTTCGTCGCGTCGCCGCCAATGACGAGTTCACTCGCTTCGAATTAACCGAAGATCTGACCGAACACCACCATCATCTGCTTTGCACGTTGTGTGGTTCCGTCGTCGACGTCACGCCCACTTCCGAATTTGAAATTACCGTTGCCACAATGATCGACACACTCGCTGATCAGCAAGGTTTCGTCGTAATGTCGCACGCGCTCGACGTGCTGGGCCATTGCCACAACTGCGCTTAGGCAAAATCAAAGCTAAACGTTAAGTTGTGCTCGAATTTCGGGTGGCACGAAATTGTTTTCCGTCGTCGTCTCGGCTTCAACAAGTTCGACCATGCGATCAACAACTTCAACGGGATCGAGTTGTCCTTCTGTCACCAATTGACGCATGAACTCAAATATTGGTTTTCCCGGCGCGTTCAACGAGGTGTCGTCGAACCACTCCCACATTGACGCTGCCATTCGATCGTTGAATCCCGTTTGATAGGGCCCCGGATTGAGTAATGTCACGTCCACGCCCTGACCCGCGAGCTCGCCTCGCATGGCTTTGCCCATGGCTTCGAGAGCGTGTTTCGTCATCGAATATGGTCCAAACGAAGGACCCGAAACAACACCGGCGATTGATGAGACGATGATGATGCGGCCCGCGCCCTTTTTAAGCAAGCCCGGAAGTACTGCTTGGGTCATGGCCAACGTACCAAACACGTTGACGTCAAATAATCGTCGTACCCGGTCGATGGGTACGTCCGCCATGGGGCCCGTCTGTCCGACGCCAGCGTTATTAATGAGGACATCGATGTCCCAGTCGCGGGCCTTGTTGACATCGTCGGTTGCGATATCAATCTTTTCGACACGGATCGACGGTTCTTCGGCGCGAAGTGCAGCGGCTTGCTCTTCGTTTTCGGTGGCCGCGATGACGTGGTGTCCACGCTTCGTGAGCGCGCTACTCGCACCCTTTCCAAACCCCGACCCGGCTCCGGTAATGAGAACGGTCTTACTCATGGCGTTTCTTCTCCTTATAAATGCACGGCATCGCTAAAGGTCAACGAGAGTACCGCGCCTTCGCTCGTGCCATCGATCTCACTACTTAGCAAGTGTGATGGCCACGCTCTCCGAATTTGCGAGCAGTTCCACAAACGTCTGTCCTGGTGTCAACAGTATCGGCGTGCCGTCAGCGTGTTGATAGGAAATGGGCTTTTCTAAATTGCTCCTCGACCAAGTACCCACTTGTACCTTGCCAGCGGTGAAAATTTCAGCGGTACCTGAACCCGTGAGCACGGCTTGTGATTCAATGACTCCCACGCCACCTTTGTAACTCACTTTCATCACAATGACATTTTTTGGCGACAGAAGTACACCGTCGGCCGTCCGGTCAAGACGGCCAAAAAGCGATCGATTCCATGATTTCGTGGCACCGTCCCACGAGTAGGAAGCCGCGTAGCCAGCTTCAAAGCCCACAATGAAGCGCGCTACTGAAGGTCCGCTCGCCGACGTGCCCGACGGACGGTAAAGAAAAATGGGTTGAGGAGATTTTAGTTTCCCCGCCATCTTCACCAGCGCCGCCGCGTTCGCGAACAAATTGTGTGGTGGCGGACGAGTATCGTCACGAAACATCGCTGCACCGCTGTTGGACTGTTGAAATAGTTTTACGGGAGCAGTCTCAATGCTTCGCACGGCGTACGCCGCTCCTCCCGAAAAGGCAAAGATGCCGCCAATCGGATACACAATTTCGCGATCGGTGCGGCGGACCGATCGAACTGGTCCAACCTTGGTTGGTAATTGTGAATTGAAAATGGCGGCTAATCGCGTAATGCCGCCCTCAACAATCTCCTCGTAGATAACGTCAGCTTCGTCAATCCCAACTTGAGGCTGCGCCTCTTGCGTGTTGTCGATCTTGATCGTGAGCGAGGGACGCTTAGCTGTTACACCTGATGGATCGGGCAGACCCGTCAGCGGTGCCAAATGAACACTCGACGTCACCACGGACGTAGTTGTAGTAGTCGACGTGGAGGTAGAGGTGGTTGTTGAATCCCCAGAAGCACTTGACGTCAAGGCGGTGGCACTCAAAAACCCAATCGATACGAGGGCCAAAGCGAATCGTTTCACGAGTGCAACCTACTGCATGACCAAAATTACGAAACAATCACCACTCGGACGCCTCAGGCCGCCAACACACGCGACGTTGCGGTCCCTCGGCGTACTCATTAATGCAACCAGGCAAGGAGTTGATCAAGCAATCGATCAGGATCAGTCTCAATAATGATGATGTCTCGATGAAAGTTGCGAACGAAACCCTCCGCGGTGGCCCTATCCAACAGTGCCAGTAGCTCGTCAAAGTAACCATTTACGTTTAAAACGCCACATGGTTTTGATTGAATGCCAAGTTGCGTCCACGTTGCAACTTCAAAGAACTCATCAAAGGTGCCAAGTCCTCCAGGCAACATAATGAATGCATCGGCGGCATCAGCCATGATTGCCTTTCGCTCGTGCATGGTCTCGACGACATCCAATTTGTCAAGACCCTCGTGGGCTACTTCCTTCTCCTCGAGTGCAGACGTGATCACGCCGTGAACCGTGCCACCGTTTTGCAAAACTGAGTCAGCGATTACACCCATCAGACCAACGTGCCCGCCGCCGTACACCAAACCAATCTGGCGTTCGGCGAGGACTTTCCCTAAATTCACCGTGGCGTTCGCAAATTCTGGATCGAGTCCACGGTTCGAACCGCAGTACACCGCCACATTGTTGAGGGACCGAGACGCAGTCGATGTTGACGTAGGCGGAGTATTCATAGATTTGACCCTAGAAGAAGGTCTGCCAATCTGGCCAACAATGGACGAACCCTCGCAACAACGTCATATAAAAGGTGTTGGATGTCGCCAAGCGGAGTTGAACACCGCAATTGTCAACATGCGCTGTCGCGTTCGACGGCTGATCAGGATGAAAAGCCACTTGGAGCCCTAAGGTGCGAACAGCCAACGTTTCAGATGGTCGCCTTGGCGTATCTAACATTCAAAACCAAAACAACGTACAAAGAGGTTTCCGATGTGTTTTTCACCGACAGGTGACTTAGTAGGCGGTACGGTCGTCGCCGCTATTGGCATCGACGCCTGTTGGCACGTAAAAGGTCGAAAGCCTTACGTGGCCATCGCGGCGCTCCCGGTTCTTCTCGGACTCCACCAGATAGACGAGACGTTCGTATGGTGGGGCTTACAAAATCACGTTTCACACACACTCGGACATGTCGCGATGTGGATTTATCTCATTTTCGCGCTCGTCGTTCTACCGGTCCTCGTGCCGATATTGATGATTCTGTTTGAGACCTTAAAGATGAGAAAATGGCGAATGGTACCGTTTCTCGCTATTGGCACCGGCGTCTCAGCGGTTTTGCTCGAGGCAATGTTGGTCGGTCATCCAAGTGCAAAACTCGGCCACTATCACATTGCCTACACAATTGGTCTGCAACACGGCATTCCGATTATTGGTCTCTATATCGTGGCGACCTGTGGGCCACTTTTCTTTTCCGGCTTTCGTTCCATAGAGTGGTTCGGTGTTGCCAATCTGGTCGCGGTCATCGCCCTCGCTCTACTCTGCGCTAATGGTTTTACGTCACTTTGGTGTTTCTACGCTGCCATTGTTTCGGGAGCCATCGCCCTGCACCTTCGATTTTCGAAAAACTTCGCCGGCCAACCGGTACTTGTGCCCAAATAGAGGCAGCAAACTCACGAACCATCATTGTTACGATGTCGCATGCGCATCGTCTCGTGGAATGTCAACGGCATTCGAGCAGTTCAACGTAAGGGACTCTTTGAACCGTTTCTAGAGTCGCTGCAGCCCGATATTTTCTGTCTGCAAGAAACTAAAGCGGAGCAATCACAGTCGACACATATGGTGGGTGATTTCGCCGAATACTGGCATTCGGCCGAGAAAAAGGGGTACGCCGGTACCGCCATATTTGCCAAACACGAGCCACTGAAAGTAATCACCGGACTCCCCTCAGCCATCGAGAAGAAATTTGATTTCGCTCTCGATTCCTATGGCAACCCGAACAACGAAGGTCGTGTCATCACGGCGGAATTCGACACCTTCTATTTGGTGACCGTCTACACGCCAAACGTTAAGGGGGATCTCGGACGTCTGGCGCTCCGTCACAAGCAGTGGGACCCAGCCTTTTTGCAGTATATAAAAACGCTGCAAAAAAAGAAGCCGGTCGCCATTTGTGGTGACCTCAACGTTGCCCATACCAACGACGATCTGGCCAATCCAAAACCAAACATAGGAAAGGCGGGCTTTACGAACGAAGAACGTGAAGGTTTCGAGAAGTTGCTCGGCGCCGGACTGGTGGACTCCTTTCGAATGTTTACCCAAGGAAATGGTCACTACACCTGGTGGTCAAATTTTTCAGACGCTCGTTCGAGGAACGTGGGATGGCGCATTGACTATTTCTTGGTTTCCACGGATCTCGCTCCACGGGTCAAGAAGGCGGAGATACACGCAGACATTTTTGGCAGCGACCACTGTCCCGTAAGCATCACCATTGACGAGTAGTCGCCAAACCGGCTGAAACACTGAATCTACGCGACCTTGTTGCAAGAGAATCACGATTTACTGCCTGATTCGCGCCAACACTTCAAAGCCAATTCTCAAACTCTCTACGACGGACAACAACTGATTCAACGACTACTCACAATCTTCGTTCGTACCTTGGTGTTGTTCCTTTGAAAGGAGAACACATGAAGAGAATCACTACCCGAGCAATCACGGCAGTAATGCTGGTTGCGACCCTCGGAGTTGCGGCTCCCGGTGTTGCCTTCGCCGCGTCCCACAAGACTGTTTCCAGTCACACGTCGACGACGGTCACCACGCCGTGGACCACTTGGAAGGCAACGTGGGTGACGTACATCCAAGGCCTCAAGGCTATTAACACGACGTACCGGACTTCCGTGCAGGCCGCAAATTCGACCTACAAGGCCGCCATTGCATCAGCCACGACTAAGGCAGAGAAGCAGGCAGCTCGTACGGCACTCGAAGCGTCACTCTCCGTCGCGTTAAGTGCTCGTGTTTCGGCAATCACTGCTGCTGGCAATCCTCCGACTCCACCGGCGGGCTACAACGGTACGGCCTACGTGACGGCGCTGCAATCAGCGAACGTTACGTTTCGGGCGTCAGTCACTGCAGCTCAAAGCACTTACGTAGTTGCGCTCTCGACGGCGACCACCGCCGCGGAACGACAAGCAGCGCGAGGTGCCCTTGAATCATCTATCGGCGCAGCAATCACGGTGCGAGCAAACGCTCTCATTGCATTGGGCACACCACCCAAGAATCCGGGACAACTTTCCTAAGACCCCCAAATTGTGGCCAGTTGATCCTTCGGGTCAGCTGGCCACAATTTGATTTTGGTGAATACCGACAGTTCTAATAAAACGTTGTTCATGGTGTTGGCCACGTGCTGTTCTTTGATTGAAGAGTGCACCACAGGACTGAATGGATCCATATGAGGACGTATGGAATATTCATTCATCGACGAGATGCCGATGTTTCCAATCAAGCGCGCCACTCCGGCAATCGAACGATCTGAGCATCTGCTAACGCTTGTCGAACACTATCGGCGTCGGCGTCCATGCCGTAAACGGGCGTGCCAGGTTGCTGGCGCCAAGACTCATCGATACTGCCGGCGTCTACAACGTCGAAACCAAGTTCTTCAATGAGATCCATGACGATACTTTTGGCGCGAGGGTCGTCGCCCGCCACCGGCAAAGCCAAACGATCGGCTGCTTCCTTCGGCCTTGCTCGCTTAATGAGATTTGGAGCGTAGATACCATTAAATGCCTTCACGACTGGAAAGCCAATCTGATTGGATACCCAACGACTCTCCGTGAGGCCATCTTCAATTTCAGCAATAAGACCGTCGCGCTGTTGTGGGTAGTAATTGCCTGTGTCGACGACAACAACCTCTTCATTGGCGCCATCGAGAAAACCAACGGGCAATAGCGGAACCTTGCACTCTGGAATGGTCACGACGACGAGGTCGGCTCCTTCGGCTGCTTCGCTAGCGTCGGCAGCGGACGCGCCCGTTTCGGCAACCAACTCAGCGAGCGTCTCGGGCCCACGTGAATTAGCGACGGTAACCTCGTGTCCGAGGACAGTGAGACGCCTTGTTAAATTTCCACCGATATTTCCTGCGCCAATAATTGCAACCTTCATGATCTCTCCTTTGACAGCAATTGAACTCCACAAATAATGAGTCGAGATGTTCGTTCGTAATTGACGGTAGCGACCAAAACAAGACCGCGAACACGACCCTCAATCACAATGAGCCCGGAAATGTACGCGAACGTTGATGCTGCATTTACTGACGAGCCTGCCTTCCGTCTTTATCCTTAGGCAAGCGCGGACCGGGTTGCTTGGGAAAACTGGACCGCCTTGAAGTCCTCCAATGGTGGGCCGTACAGTCTCTACTTTCACGAGATAGTGTACGCATCTGTCGGGACATCGTGAACACTCTGGTGGGGATGTTTCATGGTCA
>Ga0181534_10002429_pt1 | contig 11502 bp, 4 predicted proteins | sample PEATcosm2014_Bin_37_FD_119758 | JGI IMG/M metagenome (GOLD analysis project Ga0181534, IMG submission 119758) | Peatland microbial communities from MTU Mesocosm Facility, Houghton, MI, USA - PEATcosm2014_Bin17_10_metaG | ecosystem: Environmental > Terrestrial > Soil > Wetlands > Peat | place...
CTCCGCGCCGATCGTCTCGGGCATTGCAGGGCTGATGGCCAGCGTCAACGCAAACCTGAAGCCCGCGCAGATCATTGCCCGGTTGAAGGAGGGCGCAAGGGCGTTCCCGGTCTCGAGTGATGCCACGGTTCCGGCCTGTCATGTACCGGCCAGTGCTACGGACCTGCAGACCGTTGAATGTAATTGCACGACATCCACCTGCGGCGCCGGTATGGCAAACGCCCCAGGGGCTCTGAAGGCCGCCCTGCGTCCGATTGCGGCCGTTGCTGTGCCGGCAACAGTATCAGCCGGCCAGAATGTGACGCTGACCGGTACGGGCAGCGCGGCTGCCTGCGGCCACAACGTCGTGACTTATGCCTGGACGAACGTCGGCGCGGCAACGAATCCGATCCAGAATGCGAACACGGCGTCAGCGACTGTTGTGGCCCCCGCAACTGGCTCGTTCACGGTTCGACTGACTGTAACTGATGATGCAGGTCGCACTGACATCGCTGACGTGGTGGTCAGTGCGACATCTGCCACGACTACTGCGCCATCCAATGCAAACAGCGGCAAGTGTCCGGGAGCGGTGGCGATGCCGGTCGCTGTGACTGTTACACCGTCTACCGCCACGGTACTGACTGGAGCCATGCTGAGCTTCACGGCGGCTGTTACGAATACTGCGAACACGGCTGTCACCTGGAGCGTCAATGGTGTGAACGGCGGCAACTCGACGATTGGAATGATTTCTGCCGCTGGTGTGTACACCGCGCCGGCAAATGTTCCGTCGCCCGCTGCTGTGACCATCAAGGTTACGTCTATGGCTGACACCACCAAGGCAGCCATGGCAACGGTGACAGTCGCCGCTCCGATTGCAATAGCGGTGACGCCCGCGACGGCAAACGTCACTGTGGGCATGACTCAGATGTTCGCTGCGGCGGTTACCGGTAACTCCAACATGGGCGTGAACTGGAGTGTCAATGGAGTTGCGGGCGGAAATTCCGCGGTTGGAATGATCTCCGCAGCCGGGCTGTACACCGCGCCAACGACGGTTCCGAGTCCGGCGACCGTGACCATAACGGCCGTCTCGGTTGTGGATTCGACCAAGATGGGTTCGGCCCAGGTGACCGTGATGCCTGTGACAGCCGCGGCTACCGGTAGTGGTAATGGCTCGTCGACCAGCAGCACGGGCAGCGGCAGCTCCACGAGCACGAGCGGCGGCGGTGGTGGCGGTGGCGCGTTGGATGTCTGGTCGCTGTTGGTATATGGCCTGGTTGTTGGCTTTGCGGCGCATCACCGGGCTGTTGCGGTGCGCCGTCCCTAAAGTGAGATCTGTCATACATTGCTGTGCGTCTGCGGTGCGCTGTAGGTTACGCACCCCGCGCGGAGATTTCCCGCGCTTTCGCGAGTCCCTACCGTGCAAACACTGCGCCGCGGCCTGCTCGGAATTCTGACCTCCGTCTCCGTTTTTGCAACGTACTCGATAGCGTCCTCCCCGGAAGTCAACCCGGTCCTGACTCATCCAACAGGCCCGGTCGGCGTGGGCCCGCAGCAGCAGATCCTCCTGAAGTTGCGGGGTCCGGCAGTCGCGAGTGCCCATCTTCAGGCACTCGCCATCGAGAAGAAATCCAAGCGCGCGGCGGCCATGGCACCCAATGGAATCCTGCAGGATCTGGCCGGGCGCTACAACCTGACGTTGGAGACGTCCCGGGAAATCAGCAATGGGCTGCATTTGCTGCAGGTGCACTCTGTAATCGGTGAGCCGATCGCCGCGACACTTGCACGGTTGCAGGCCGACCCGGACGTGGAATACGCGGAGATTGATGCGCGGCGCTACCCGAGCGCAGTCCCCAACGACCCGCTTTTTCAGGGCCAGTGGTATGAGCAATCGGACCAGCCGGCGGGCACCGACGCGGTTACCGCCTGGGATACCTCGACCGGCCGCAGTGATATCGTCATCGCGGAGTTGGATACGGGTGTGCGGTTTGACCATCCCGATCTGTTGGCCACGAGTGCCAGTGGTCGCCTGCTGCCGGGCTACGATTTCGTAACCAACGCCGCGGTGGCGAATGACGGTGATGGACGCGACTCCGATCCATCCGACCCCGGAGATTGGGTGTCTTCCGCCGACACGCAGACCTCCCAGTTCTCCGGCTGCAGTGTGAGCAACAGCACCTGGCATGGGACACGCGTCGCCGGCATTCTCGGAGCGTTGTCCAACAACGCGGTCGGCCTGGCGGGAATGACCTGGGGACCGAAGATTCTGCCCCTGCGGGTGCTCGGGAAATGCGGCGGCGTGGATTCCGACATCCTGGATGCCATGCGCTGGGCTGCCGGACTGCACGTGACGGGAGTTCCCGACAATACCCACCCGGCCAAGATCATCAATCTCAGCCTCGGCGGCCAGGGAACCTGTACGAGCTCCGAACAGACGGTGATCAACGAAGTGGTCGCCACCGGCGCGACGATCGTCATCTCCGCGGGCAATGAGGGCTCGACCGTGGATGCGCCGGCCAATTGTGTCGGTGTGGCGGGCATTGGGGGCCTGCGCAATACCGGCACCAAAGTAGGATTCAGCAATCTCGGGCCCACGGTGGCACTGTCGGCGCCCGGCGGAAACTGCGTCAATTCCACCGGACCGTGCACCTACTCGCTCACTACCACTACCAACAGTGGTACGACAACGCCATCAACCAACACCTACACGGACCAGCTCAATACCAATCTCGGCACCAGCTTCTCGGCCCCGATCGTGTCGGGTATCGCCGCTCTCATGGCGAGCGTGAATCCAAATCTGCGCCCCAGTGAGCTCATCACGCGCTTGAAGGAGGGCACGAAGCCCTTCCCCGCGGCAGCGACGGGTTCCAACACGCCGACCTGCCATGTGCCGGCGAACTCGAGTGATGTGCAGACGGCGGAATGTGTTTGTACGACTCAGACCTGCGGTGCCGGCATGGCCAACGCGCCGGGCTCGCTGACGGCGGCACTGCGGCCGGTCGTGGCCATCACCATTCCAGCGACAATCGCTGCGGGTCAGAACGTGACGCTTTCCGCGGCTGCGAGCGGCGCTGCTTGCGGTCGCACGGTAACCGGCTATGCGTGGACGGTCGTGAGCCCGGCGAACTATGCCATCCAGGGAGCTAACACCTCGTCGGCGACGATCGTGGCTCCATCGTCTGGTACGGTGACTATTAAAATAACTGTGACGGACGATGCGGGTCATTCGGACTCGGATACTGTCATTGTCAATTCGACCAGTGCAGCAAGTACCGCGCCGGCATCTGCCAACACCGGCACGTGTACCGTGCCTGGGGTCTCGATCAATCCGACTGCATCGAGTGTTCAGGCGGGCGGCGCTACGCAGGCTTTCAGCGCCCAGCTCAACGACACAACGGATACGGGCGTATCCTGGTATGTCAACAGTGTTCTCGGCGGTGATTCTACGAATGGTACAATCTCCACCTCGGGCGTCTATACGCCGCCCGCATCCGTTCCAGCCAACAACGTGGTCACGGTGACAGCCGTTTGGACGTCGGACACCACGAAGTACGCGACCGCGCAGGTGACCATCAACGCGCCCCTGTCGATATCAATAACTCCTCTGATCGCCAACGTGGCTGTGGGTGCGACCCAGACGTTTACGGCGAATGTTACGAACTCGGCAAATACGAGTGTCAACTGGAGTGTAAATGGCATTGCGGGTGGCAATCCAACCGTGGGTACTATCTCCACTGCCGGTGTTTACACGGCGCCGGCCGCCGTTCCGTCGCCGGGGACGGTCACAGTTTCCGCAGTGTCCGCCGCGGACCCTGCCAAATTGGCTGCCGCGTCCACTACGGTGACCGCGGCAGCGGTGTCCACCGGTACGAACTCAGGCTCATCCGGATCGTCGACGAGTGGAACGGGCAGCAGCTCATCCTCCTCGAGCGGCGGGGGACCCATGGAGCCTCTGACTTTGGTTTTCTGCGCGCTGATTGTGGGATTTGTCGCCAAACGGAGGCAGGCCGGCTGTGAAAACCGACATGTTTGAGCCCGGGGCAGTTCGGCTATTGTCGGTGGATGCGTGTCCTCCTATTGGCACTGGCTTTATCAACCGCTGCGTATGCCAGCGTCATCGGTGGGTCGAGCGAGCTGAACCCCGTTCGTACCCATCCGCATGACCTGCCTGAGGACAGTGTTCAGCAGATAATTGTAAAGCTGCGGTCTCCTTCAGCCGCTGCCGCGAACGTTGTGGCACGCGTTCGACTCACGATGAGAGAGTCGCACCAGATTGTCGATCGGATGCATGTCATCAGGGTAGAGCCGGCCAAGGCGAACGAGTCTGTTGCCGCGACCGTCGAGCGATTGAAAGCGGATCCGGACGTCGAATACGCGGTTCCGGATCAACGCCGATATATTCATGCTGTGCCCAGTGACCCACTGTATTCGGGGGGTGGGCAGTGGTATCTGCAGGCCGATCCGGCGACCCCGGCCGCGGTCAACGCGCAGGCTGCCTGGGACCTGACCACTGGGGATCCGAATCTCGTTATCGCCGATCTCGACACCGGGGTGCGTTTTGATCACCCCGATCTGCAGGCGGTGGCCAACAGTGGGCGACTGCTTCCTGGCTACGACTTCATCAGTAATACGGCGGTGGCCAACGACGGCGACGGACGCGATACCGATGCCTCCGATCCGGGCGACTGGATCAATTCAACGGACACCGGGTCGTCCCAATTCAAAAGCTGCCCGGTGCAGATCAGCTCGTGGCACGGCACTCGCACCGCCGGAATTCTGGGTGCCCTGACAAACAATGCACGCGGTGTGGCGGGCATCACCTGGCAGTCCAGGATTCTGCCGGTCCGCGTGTTGGGCAAGTGTGGCGGCTTTGATTCGGACATTCTCGCGGGAATGCTGTGGGCGGCAGGATTGCCCGTGGCCGGTGTGCCGACCAACACGAATCCCGCGCGGATCATCAACATGAGTCTCGGGGCCGCGACGGCGTGTCCTTCGAGCTACTCGGATGTCATCAATCAGTTGACGGCGCTAGGTGTGCTGGTCGTGGTCTCGGCCGGGAACGAGGGCGGGGCGGTGGACTCGCCGGCGAACTGCCCAGGCGTGGCGGCCATAGCCGGGATCCGGCATGCCGGCACGAAGGTTGGATTCAGCAGCCTGGGGCCTGAAGTCACCTTGAGTGCGCCGGCCGGGAACTGCGTCAACACGGCTACGGGAATGCCGTGTGTGTATTCGATTCAGACGACAACCAACTCGGGAACCACGACTCCGGTTGCCAATGATGATGCGTATACCGGCAGCACGATCGCCGCGGACGACCAGCCGGGCGGTCCGAATCTCGGGACGAGTTTCTCCGCGCCGATTGTGTCGGGCATCACCGCGTTGATGTTGTCCGCCAACAGCAGCTTGAATACCTGCCAGATAGTGTCCCGCCTCAAGGAGGGATCACTGCCATTTCCGCAGACTTCGGCCGGGGAGGTCACGCAGCCTCCGGCGTGTCACCCGCCTGCAAGCACATCCGACCTGCAGTCGTTGGAGTGCATATGCACGCTGGATGGGCAGACGTGCGGCGCTGGGATGGCGAATGCCTTTGGCGCCGTGAAGGCGGCTTTGCGGCCGATCGCGGCGGTGACAGTGACACAGGGACAGTCGGTTGCTCTAAGCGCTCAGAACAGTGCTGCGGCCACGGGGCACAGTATCGCTTCGTATCAATGGGACAGTGTCGGGAAGCAGGCAGTGACGTTGTCGAACGCGACCGGCGCTACGGCGACAGCGACTGCTCCATCATGTGGTTACGGAACTGTGCGGCTCACAGTCACTGATGACGCGGGTAGAATGGACACCGCCGACGTAGTCATGAGCCCGACTTCCGCTACGTCCATTGCACCGACAAATGCTTCTAACCGATCTTGTTCGGTAACTACTCAGCAGCCGATGTTGGCAGTATGTCCGGGCGCTGCCAGCGTTGCTGCCGGGTTGGGTACGCAGACATTTACCGCCAGCTCGGTCAACATCCCGGATGATTCGGTTACCTGGGAGGTAAACGGAATCGTGGGCGGCAATGCGAATTTTGGAACGATCAGCTCAACGGGAGTCTACACGGCGCCCGTCCAGGTGAGCTCAAACACCGCGGTGGAAATTGAGGCGGTGTTGAATTCAGATCAGACGGTGGTCGGCCGGACTGACATGTCGATCACGACACCGAACCCGTCGGGTGGCGGTGGCGGATCGATGGATCTTCTGACCCTGATGGCCGGTATGTCGGCGTTGGGCATGGCGCTGCGTTCGCGCCAGCGTGACCGTCGGTGTTTGGGTGGCAGCCCGCGACACGGGATGGCCCAAAGGTGCCGCTGCGGGCCGGCCGCAGCAGGCGAACATTAGTCAGGCAGGCTTCTAGGCCAAGCGTTGCGCGGCGTCCAGCCAGGACTTCTGTGCCTTGCGGTAATGAGGCGGTGCGATGCGCGCCTGCTCCAGCAGATCACGGGCCACCTTTCGCGCTTCCTCACCCCGCCCCTGCGAATTGAGCAGCTGCGCATACCGCACAGCCGCCTCCGCTCCCGGATACGACGGCGCGAGTACGCGATACTCTTCGAGTGCCTTCTCGAGGTTGCCTTCCTCTTCCAGCGACCGCGCGTAGAGCAAATGGCCGTCCGGTGATTTGAAATCCGGATTCTGGCGAATCAGCTCATCGAGCGTGGCCCGCGCCGCCGCAGGATCGCCCTTTTCAAACTGCGCTCTGGCCACGCCGAGCATGAGGTTGGGGTCGTGTGCATAAAGGCCGGTGAGAGCCTGTTTGTACTGCTCAATGGCATCGTCGTACCGACCTTGCCGCGTGAGCTCGTCCGCGTAGCGCTGCTTGGTGGCCACATTCCCTGTCACCCGCGCCTCGTTCTCAAACCGCCGCAGATCGGCAGTCGGATCCATCGCCTTCTTGATCCCGCGTGCCGTCCGCTGCGCGGTGCGGCTGCGGAATACATCGGGCAACAGCTCAACGGCGATGTAGGCAATCGCTCCAGGAATCGACAGCAGGGCCAGCACCCAGATCCAGATCGTATTACGGCCGGTTTTGATCACATGAACGATCAAAATGACCTGGATCAGGATGGATAAAATCAAATAGGTCATCTAGCTCTCAAACGCCAGCCGGGGAAGTCAGTCAGTTTACCTCGTTTGCCCCCGTGGGGACGGCCTTCGCGCCTTTGGGCAGGGCGAAGGCCACGACATAGTCCCCATGCTGGGTGCCGAGGGCGCCATGGCCGCCAGCGGCTATTACGACGTACTGGCGGTGTTCGGGCCCGGCACGGTAGGTCATCGGGGTGGCCTGGCCACCGGCCGGCAGACGGTATTTCCAGAGCTCCCGCCCGGTCTCGATATCGAAGGCCCGGAAATAGCCGTCCATGGCAGCACCGATGAACACGAGGTCGCCTGCCGTGGCCATAGGCCCCCCCATATGCGGAGTGCCGAAGTTCCGTGTTGGTGCCCACCAGGGGCCGATGCCTTCGGTGGAGCCCAGCGGCACCTGCCAGACGATCCGATTGCGGCGAAGGTCTACGCTCACGAGAGTGCCCCACGGCGGTGCCGTGCATGGGAGCCCCCACGGGGAGAGCAATGGCTCGCGCCGCATCGCGTACGGTGTGCCCGTCTGACGCGCAAACTCGGAGTGCGGATAGTCGTCCGATTTGGCCTGCTCCTCCATGGTTTGTTGTGACATGAGGGTCACCATCATCGGCAGATGGTTCACGGCGGCAATGACCCGTTGTCGGGATTCGTCAACGGCGATCCCGCCCCAGTTGACTCCACCGAGATAACTGGGCGAGAGGATTGTGCCGCGCGTATCCGGTGGAGTGAAAATGCCTTCGTTGCGATGGGAGGCAATCAGGTCGCGACACTTCCCCCGATCCCAGAAGGTGATACCCCAGGCATCCTCGGGATTGAGTCTCCGCTGCGATACCAAGGACGGAAGCGATGAGAACGGTTGTGTCTTCGCCGCTTCTTCACCGGGAACATTACTCGCGGGGACAGGCTTCTCAATGATGGGATACAGCGGTTGGCCTTTCACGCGGTCGAAGACGTAGAGCATGCCGGTCTTGGTCGCCTGAATCACTCCGGGAACCGGTATCCCCTGCAACTCGATGTCCGCCAACACCGGCTGAGCCGCGACGTCGAAATCCCACAGGTCGTGATGAACGAGTTGTTGGCTCCATACCAGCTTCCCGTTGCTCGCGTCGACAGCGAGCAGGGAGTTGGCGTATTGATCGTTGCCGAGCCGTTTGCCGCCGAAAAAGTCCGGGCTCGCAGAGCCTGTTGGAATGAGAACGTAGCCATGCTCTTCATCCACTGACATCACGCCCCAGGAGTTGGCAGCGCCGGTCGTCTGATCATCGGGGAGTGGGTCGAAGGCCCAGCGTTGCACACCTGTTCTGGCGTCGTAAGCGCGTATGACACCCCGCTCGACATCAGTCGCACGGTTGTCGCCAATGGACGATCCGACGACGACGGTATCTCCCACGATCGCAGGTGGCGACGTGACTTCATAGTCGCCGCGATCGCGAATTCGGACGTTGGCGGTGAGATCGACCTGCCCGGTGGTTCCGAAATCCACACAGGGCCGGCCCGAGCCCGCGTCTAAAGCGATCAATCGGGCATCCAGTGTTCCAAAGAAGATTCGGCGTGTGCACGCACCGTCGTGTTTCGGATCCGTGTCTTCCCAGACGCTCACGCCGCGTGCGGCGACGTCTGAGTAGCGACCTTTGCGGTCGATCTTAGGATCGTATCGCCATTTCTGAACCCCCGTTTCCGGGTCGAGCGCTATCACGATGTTCGTCGCGGTTTCGAGATACAAATAGCCGAACGCGAGCACGGGCGTCGCCTCGAACGTAAGTTTCGAGTTGCGCTCGAAGCCTTCACCCAGCTCGCCGGTGCGATACGTCCAGGCGACGGTGAGCTCGTTTACGTTGTCGCGCTTGATCTGGTCGAGACTGGAGAAGTGCTGACCGAACGCATCACCGCCATAGAAGCCCCAGTCGCTTGCGTCTGGGGACTGGCCGTTTGCGGTCATCGTGGCGAAAGCGGCGAACCACGCGGCGACAGCCGTTGCCACCGGCCTATTGACCGGCGCGGTGCCGTGGTGTGCGACCCGCGCTAGCGCGGACCGCAGCCGTGTGAGTTTCTTGTTCGACATGCTGTATTCTTGCGCCCGTGATTTCACCACGGGCGGTCCGGCCCCGTCTCGGGGTCCTCGGTTATATTTTCGCAGGTCTGTGGCTCGTGTGTTGGAGCATTACCAACGCCCAGAGCGCGGCAGACCCCGCTGCGTCCCCACCTCCGCCACACCTATCCTCGGATCGGCCGCGCATCGGCCTCGTGCTGTCTGGCGGCGGGGCGCGGGGTGCAGCGCACGTAGGCGTGCTAAAGGTCCTCGAACAGTTGCACGTTCCCATCGACGCTATTGCGGGAACCAGCATGGGCGCTGTCGTCGGTGGGTTGTACGCGAGCGGTTTCAGCCCGCACGAAATCGAGTCGATCATGACCTCGCTCAACTGGCAGGACGCCTTCCGCGACCGGCCCCCGCGTGAAGATCTCACTTTCAGGCGCAAGCTCGAGGACCAGAACTTCCTCGTGAAGTTCCCATTGGGGATCCGGGGCAGCAAGATTCAATTGCCCAAGGGGCTCATTCAAGGCCAGAAGCTCAACCAGACCTTGCGACGGTTGACGCTGCCGGTGGCGAGTGTCACGAGCTTTGATCAGCTGCCGACCCCGTTTCGCGCCGTGGCCACTGATCTGGAAACCGGTGACACGGTCGTCATGAAGGATGGCGATCTCACCAGTGCCATGCGCGCCAGCATGTCCGCGCCCGGCGTGTTCTCGCCGGTAGAACGCGACGGTCGGCTGCTGGTGGACGGCGGGATCTCGGAAAACCTCCCGATCGATGTGGCGCGCGAGATGGGCGTCGACATTCTGATCGTCGTGGATGTCGGTACGCCGCTGTTGAAACGCGACCGGCTGAGCAGCGCGCCCGTGATCTCCAACCAGATGCTTGCGATTCTCATCCAGCACAACTCCCGGGCCCAGTTGGCGAAGCTGACACCCGAGGATGTGTTGATCGAGCCGGCGCTGGGGGAGACTTCTGCGTTTGATTTTGGAATCGTCAAGCGGGTGATCACTACCGGTGAGATTGCCGGCCACGCCTCGGAGTCCCGGCTGGCAAAACTGTCAGTGAGCGCCGAGCAGTATGCGAGATATGTGGCGCAACGCGATCATGACCGTCAGTCACCGCCAGTGATCGAGTTCGTCAAAGTGGACGACGGCACCGGGCGTTACTCCAACAGGTTGGATCGTCTCTTCAAGGACGTGATCGGCAAACCGCTGGATCCCGACGCGGTCGCGCGGCATGTGACGACGGTGTACGGTCAGGGGAACCTCGAGGCGCTCGACTACCGGGTCGTGCAGGACGACACTGACCGCTACGGCTTGTTGCTGGCTGCACGGCGTAATTCCTGGGGCCCCAACTACGTCCGGTTCGGCTTGAGCCTGCAGGACGACTTCCAGGGCAACTCGAGTTACAACGCCGCCACGCGCTTTGTGCTGTCGGAGATCACCAATCCAGGTGGCGAGTGGGTGTGGGATCTGCAGGTGGGCGAGACTTCGTTGATCTCAACCGAGGTGTACCTGCCCATTTCCGATACCCGCAGCTTCTTTTTTGTGCCGCACGCCAGCGCCAACGCCTCCAATGTTGATGTGCTGCAGAATCAGACCCGCATTGCGGAGTACCGCGTGCGCAGCTTCGACTATGGGCTGGATTTCGGCTACGAGTTGGGCAACTGGGGCGAGATTCGCACCGGTTTCGAGCGTGACACCGGGCACGAGGATGTCCGGGTGGGCGACCCGAATAATGAGAATCTGCCTTCCGACAGCTTCCGTACCAACCAGTATTTCGTGCGTTTCGCCGTGGACAAGCTCGATGATGTGAATTTTCCGCATCGCGGCCAGCAGGCCACCCTCGAATATCGCGCCGAGCGCACCGGCACGCTCACCCAGTCGGGGGCCAGGCAAAACTTCGAGCGCTTGTCCTTTTCTTACCTGGCGGCGGCGTCACTCGGCCGCTATACGGCCGTCTTCTCGGCTGCCGGCGGGACGACCTTCGATACGCCGCAGAGCCTGCTGCTGAACGGGAACCTGACCGGCGATTCGCCCAATGGGGTCCAGGTGACCAAGCCTGCTGACCTGCGGCTGTTGTTTCCGCTTGGTGGGTTTCTGAACCTGTCCGGCCTGAAGGCCAATTCCATTGCCGGCCCGCATTTCGCCATCGCCCGCACCATCTTCTACAAGCAGATCGGCCGGGGTGGCCCTGGGTACCTGGACGTGCCCACCTACCTCGGCATTTCGCTTGAAGCCGGTAATGTCTGGGAGAAGCGCGGCGACGCTAGCCTCGGCAGCCTGCGGCACGATGGCAGCGTGTTCCTGGGGCTGGATACGTTCCTGGGTCCCGTTTATATCGCCTCGGGCCTCGACGATCAGGGCCAGCGCGCC
>Ga0181534_10002430_pt1 | contig 11501 bp, 12 predicted proteins | sample PEATcosm2014_Bin_37_FD_119758 | JGI IMG/M metagenome (GOLD analysis project Ga0181534, IMG submission 119758) | Peatland microbial communities from MTU Mesocosm Facility, Houghton, MI, USA - PEATcosm2014_Bin17_10_metaG | ecosystem: Environmental > Terrestrial > Soil > Wetlands > Peat | place...
AAGTGCATGCTGCCGTCCTTGCGCCTCGGTTTCGTGGTCGTGCCGCCGTGGGCGCGCCGCACCTTGATCGCCGCGAAAAACTGCCTCGACTGGCATTGCTCGACGCCCTTGCAAACCGGCGTCGCCGCGTTCATCGCGGAAGGGCATCTCGCCCATCACGTGCGCAAGATGCGTCACGTCTACAGAAAGCGGCGCCAGCTGTTGCACGATGTGCTGAAGCGTGACTTCGCCGACCTGTTGGAGCCGATTCCCTCCCTGTACGGCATGCACGTCGCCGCCTGGGTCCGCGACGGGGTCGATCCGGAACCGGCGATGAAGGCACTCGCCCATTCATGCGTCAGGATTCATACCCTTGCGCGCTATCATTGGGGGGAGTCGCCGCGCGCGGGGCTCGTATTTGGCTACGGCGCCGTGGACCTGGCCGGCATGGAGCGGGGCTTGGCGGTGCTGCGAAAAATGTTCAAATCACCTGGAAGGAGTGACTCATGCGCACACTTGGTCTGATTTTAACGTTCACCCTCTCGATGGCTGCGGCAACGAGTGCCTCATCGCAACCGGCCGTCGATCCCGCCTTCAAGGCGCCCGAGGTCATCGAATTCATCGGACTCAAACCCGGCGACAAAGTCGCCGATATCGTGGCGGGCCGCCTGACCGCATCCCTGGCGCAAGCCGTCGGACCGTCCGGGAAGGTCTACGCGATCGAAGCGGCCGAAGTCGTTTCGAAGCACCCGGAAGCATTGGCGCATATGAAGGAACTCGCCAGCCAGTCGCCCAATGTCATCGTCAGTGCGGAGCCGATCGGATCGGCGTTGCCGCCGGGACTCGATGCGGTGTTCATTCGACAGAATTATCACGACCTGTACGACAAGTTCATGGGACCCGCGGACGTGCCCGCCTTCAACAAGACCGTGTTTGCGGCCCTCAAGCCCGGCGGTGTCTACGTCATATTGGATCATGCCGCGGCAGCGGGTTCGGGCATCGCCGCAACCGACACACTGCATCGGATCGACCCGGCCAGGGTGAAGGCGGATGTCCTGGCGGCGGGTTTCAAGCTGGATGGCGAGAGTTCGATTCTTGCAAACAAGAGCGACGATCACACCAAAAACGTGTTTGATCCGTCGATCCGGGGCCACACGGATCAGTTTTTGTTCCGGTTCAGGAAGCCCAATTGACGGCGGGCGCGCCTGTAGGAAAAAACTTTCAGGGAAATAGGATCCAAGAGAGGGGTGGGCGGGTTCACTATGGTGTGATGGCACTGCAAAACAGCATTCACCGGTTGATCCATGCCTGCGAAGCGCGCGGGTGGACGATCGATGAATTCCTGGCGTTGCCGGCCTCCGACATCGTGGCGATCGCGGGCGCGCTGCGCATCCCGGCCTCCGACCTGCGCGGTATTTGCGAATGGATGCTGCAGGAACTCGATGCCATCTCAGTTGAGCGCCTGCATTAGCTAAAAACGTATGCCGACCCGGATCGGCACGAATTGCAGGTCGCCGTTATGCGCCGTGATGCGCTGATAGCGCGCCTCCACGAAGAACGAGGTGCCGCCCGGCATGGCGAATTCGCTGCCGAAGCCGGCATTCCATGAGCTGTGCCAGCCGCTCGTGCTCGATTGGTTACCGGCATAGACCGGACCGCAATAGTAGTATCCACAGCCGTTCGCGTACTGCTCGAGAACGTATTGCTCGCGGTACCAACCTGCGCCGCCGAGCAAATAGAACTGGTAGCGCGCGGACGGATGCGCCAGATTGAATTGCAGGTCGGCATCGCCGCCGTAGATGTTTGCATGACTTTGGTAGTAGTTGCCGCTCGTGTCGAAATAAGCCTGGGCCGCATCGAACTGGCTCCAGCTGCCGTCGATGCGCAGTCCGACGGGCAGCGAGCGGGAAGGAAAGAAACTAAACCCCACACCGACGCTGCCGCCATCGTTCAAATAGTCGCTGGTCGATCCAGCCGTCGCGGTATAACCGCCCTCGATCGCGAAATGAACCGGGCGGTATTGAAGTTCGGGCGACGCCCACCCGTATTGCCTGACGTACACGGGCGGCCCAGGGGGCGGGGGCGGGGGCGGGGGCGGGGGCGGGTAGGCGGCGGCCGCCGCACCGTAGTTCACGGTATAGCCGCGTCCGCCCATACAGGCGGTGAAGGCATGGCGATACGCGTCCGGGCTCGCGCCCATGGCCGGTTGGCCGGGATCGTAGCCGCTTTGACTCTTCGCCGTGCCATAGCAGTCGTACCGGTCGGACCACATCTGGTGGGCGTCCTGACCGCGGTTCGGCGTGATTGCGGGCTCCCCCGCGGCGGGCTGCGCGTACTGCGCCCACACGGGCAACGACATCGCAAACAACAAAGATGCGCCAAACAATCTGACCGTCATGGGGGTGTCCTCCAAAAGCTGCTTTCCGGACCAACGCAGCTGATCGCACAAAGTTGACATCGATCCCTGACGGAAGGTTCGCAGGCCCGCGGAAAAAGCGCCGGCGTAGGGTGGCTCTGACGCTGCGACGGGCTAAACGCCCAACCGCGTCGCCAGATCTTCGAGGGAATGGGTGGAGAAATCGACCGGGATCCCAGGCGGTTTTTCATCCAAACCGGGTTGTTCATCCGGACGGGCGATGAACGCCGTGCGCAGGCCGCAGGCGGATGCGGCCTGCAAATCACCGCCGTGAGCCGCGCACATCATGCATTGATCGGGCTTCAGATTGAACGCCTCCACGCTCGCACGATAAACCTGCGGCACCGGCTTGTAGGTGCGCGCGAGATCCGCGCCGAGGATCGCATCCCAGGGAAACTGGTTGCGTCGTGCCAGATCGCTCATGAGCGCAATGTTGCCGTTGGAGACAGGCGCCAGGAGATAGCGCCGTCTGAGTCGGCCGAGGCCCGCCGGCACGTCCTGCCACGCGTCGAGCTTGTGCCACGCGAGAGTCAGCTGCTCCCGCACGGACGTTGCGATCCTCTCCAAGCCGAACGCAGGCAGAATCGTTTGCAACATCCGCAGGTGCAACACGTCGAGTTTTTCGTACGGAATCGCCCCCGAGCGCACCTGCTCCATGCCGGGTTGATATTGATCACGCCACGCATCCGCAAATGCCAGCCAGTCGAGGCGAATGCCGAGCGGCGTCAGAATCGATTCGGCCTCCCGCGCAACCCCGCGGCGCCAATCGACCAGCGTGCCGAAGACGTCGAAGAAAAGCGCTTTGATGCCGTCCGCGCCAGGGTGTTGATTTTTGGCTGTTTCGGGGTTGGAGGTCATATTTTCACCGGAATCGCATCTCTGATGAGGGCGGCCAATTGCAAGGCTTCCAAATCGTGTAAAGCGGGCTGGTAGCCATCTTGACAGTTCGTGTGAGCGACTCCGCCGAAGTGCATACCCAGGTAGCTGAATGTCTCTCGGAACGCGCCGATGAACTCCGTCGCAGGTTCATCGCAAATCGAGGTGCACACGACATAGGCGTTCTTGCCCCTCAAGCGGCGACCTTCGGCCAATAGCTCCGGTAGTTCGAGCAGATCGGAGATTCGATCGAGAAACACCTTCATGCCGGGACTTACTGCGTACCAATAAACCGGCGAGGCAAAGATGATCTGATCGTGCGCCAGCACGCGTTGCATAAGAGGTTCGAAGTCATCATCCCGGTTCTTGTGGTCGTAGTCGTACGGGGAGATGTCCTGCGCGGCAAGATCGATCACCTCGATTCCCAGTTCCAATGCAATGCGATCCATCAACCGACCGGTATGGCCGTGGCGCCGGGAGCTGGAAAATAACGCTATGGTGCTGAGCATGGTGTCACCGCGTATCAGGGTGTGCAGAGCAGTGGAGCGGCGTGCGTCACCGCCGCCGGCGCGGCCGGCTCCAAGACCGTGCCGGGCGGTAAGAGCGCACGTGCACCGGATCGGGCCGCGTCGATGTCGTGCCGATATTGCATGGTCTTGTTGCCGACATACACGTAGTCACCCAAATATACCGTGGCGCCCGGCGGTACCGTGAAGGCAAGTCCTGCGGATGACGCCAGGGTCGCGTTGGCATTGCGCCCGCTGTAGACGTAAGTGTTTGCCGGGACCTCATAGACGAGGTAGGTGACATTGCCCGGATCCGCCGGGCGGGTGATTTCGATGCGATTGTAGTGCACGCAGGTGCCGGTGATCGTGTGCTTTTCGACCGAGTACTCATCCAGAGTCAACTGAAACCTTGGGTATGGCCACGGCACATCCAGACCCAAACCGATCACCACGATGGCGCGGGCCGCATCGGGCCCCCGCGGGGGCGTCCTGGTGATCGGGTGCACGGAATTCAACAGGCAACCCGGCATGATGGTGCACGCAACGAGCGGAGCCAGCCACCGAACAAAGTCTCCTTTCACGGGGTGATCGAGCCGTCAGGTCGCCCAGACCTGCGAGGCCACGCGCAGGAAATTCCCGCTCATGATGGCCCGGATGTCGGACTCCCGGTACTTGAGCGCGCGCAACTGTTCGCTCACCTGCGGCAGAACGCCCGGGGCGAGGAAATCCTCCTTGATCGAGGCCGGGTACTGGCGTTCGGGCCAGTACTTTTCGCTGACGGCGTCGTCGAGCGCCGGTCCGGTGGATGGATCGCAATCGAGGCCGATGCCGACATGCTGCGCGCCCACCAGTTTGACCATGTGGTCGATGTGGGCGACGAGCGATTCGACGTTGGCGCCGCCCTCCCCGAGAAAGCGGCCGTACCCATTGACGCCGACGACGCCCCCGGTGGCCGCCACCGCCTTGATCTGCTCATCCGTGATGTTGCGCTCATGCTCGTGCAGGGCGCGGGCATTGGCGTGACTGAAAATGCACGGCTTGGTCGAGAGTTTCATCGCCTCGAGGCCCGACTGGATGCCGCTATGGGCGCAGTCGACGACCATGCCCACGCGGTTCATCTCGCGCACGACCGCCCGCCCGAAGTCGGTGAGCCCCGTGTCCCGATCGTGACAACCGCCGCCGGCATCGTTGTTCAAGTTGTAGGCGATCAGCATCTGCCGCACTCCGAGGCGATAGTACAGTTCGACCAGGGAGACATCACCGTTCAACGCGCCCATTCCCTCGATGTCGTAGGTCAACGCCATCCGACCGGCACGCCATGCCGCCAGCACCTGCGAAACCGTGGCACAGAGCACCAATCCCTCGCGCGCTTCGATTCCTTTGGTGTAATCCGCGATGGCGCGGATGGTGGTGCTCCAGGGGACCGGATCGTAGCCGACATTGATCGACAAATAATTCACGCCGGCCGATCGCCAATGATCCAGCAGATCGACGTCCTGCGGGCCCGCGTAGCCAAACCCGGCATGGTTATCCCAGTAACGCATCACCGGCTGCTCGCCGGCCGCCAAGGCGCCGCCGACGAGTGCCGATGCGCCCGTCACGGAGGCGGCCCGGAGCAATGTTCGACGCGTGATCAGGTGGTCAGGCATGGTGGTACCGAAGGTAGCAGAAGCTTGGGACCGGTGTCCGGTTCAGTCGGTCGCGGGAGCTTGGGAGGGCGCCGCTACCCGCGGCTCGGACCGCCAGTTGCGCAGCAGTCCCTCGATGGAATACACGGCCAGCGCGATCCAGATGATGACGAAGCCCCAAACGCGCGCGCCGCCGAACGGCTCGTGGAACATCCAGATGCCCAGCAGCAACTGCAGTGTCGGGGCGATGAATTGCAACAATCCGAGCGTCGAAAGCTTGATACGCCGGGCCCCCGCAGCGAACATCAACAGCGGTATCGCCGTGATCGGTCCGGCTGCGATTATCACCAGGCGCAACGCCAGATCGGCGTGAATAAACGCGTTGTTTCCGACGAATGCGGTCCAGCTCAGATACGCGGCCGCCAGGGGAAATAAAAGCAGTGTCTCGAGGGACAGGCCCTCGAGCGGGCCGAGCGCGGCGACCTTGCGCATCAAACCATAGAATCCAAATGTCAGCGCCAGCACGATCGAGATCCATGGGAAGTGATGCCCTTGCCACGTCAACCACAAAACTCCGAGTGCCGCGATGAGGACCGCGAACCACTGTCCCGGGCGCAGCCGCTCCTTGAGCAGGAAAAATCCCAGCACGATGTTCACCAGCGGGTTGATGAAATAGCCGAGGCTCGCATCGATCACGTGGCCTGTGGTGACCGCCCATATATAAAGAAGCCAGTTACCCGAAAGGAGCGCCGCGCTCACCGCAAAGCCGACGACCAGTCTCGGTTGCCCGGTGAGCGGCCGAAGCCACGACCATTGCCGGCGATAGGCGAGCACGAATGCCAGGAATACCAGCGACCAGATCATCCGGTGCGCGAGCACCTCGACGGGCGAGACCGATTTCAGCAGCAAAAAATAAGCAGGAAAGAGCCCCCAGGCCACATACGATGCGGCCGCCAGCAGGACGCCTTTACGCATGATGGCGGGTTGCCCCCGGCGCCGTGAGCTCGACGATCGCCCGGCGCAGCTCCTCGATGTCCGGCGGTTTACCCAGCAGGCGATCCACGTGCATGGGAAGTTCGCCGGGTGTGTTGATGCTTTTCCCCCAGCCGGTGACCAGCACGATCGGGGTCTTTGGGGATGCCGCCTTGATCGCCGCGGCGAGCTTGCGTCCATCCACATACGGCATCCCGATGTCCGCGAGAACGAGGGCGAACGGCTCGCCGCGCCGGGCTGTCTCGACAAAGGTGTCGATTCCTTCCTGGCCGCCGTCCGCCACGGTTACGCGGTGGCCCTCGGCCGCGAGGATTCTGCTCAGGGATTTCGAAACGCGCGGGTCGTCGTCCACGACAAGGATCCGCAGGCTCTGCGTCGGAGGAGGCGGCGCCGCGCGCTGGGCGGCCGATGCGGATGAGGACGTGGCGATTGGAAAAATGAGGCTGAACGTGCTGCCCTTGTGCAGTTCGCTGTGCAGCTCAATTTCGGCCCGGTGCCGTTGGACCATGCCATACACCATGGCGAGTCCCAACCCGGTGCCTCGCTCGCCCTTGGTCGTAAAAAACGGCTGCAGACATTTGCGCAGCGTCTCCTCCGTCATGCCGACGCCCGTGTCAACGACGTCCACACGCACACGAGTGTGCGACCGGACCTCGTCGCTCGGTTCTGTTTCGGATTCGTGCATTTCCGCGGACGGCTGCGTCACGGGGTACGCACGGAGCGTGAGCGTACCGCCCTCCGGCATGGCATCGACGGCATTCAGAATGAGGTTCATCAGTGCGTCACGAATTTCGCTCTCCACGCCGAGTATCGGCGGCAGGTCCGGTTCGACGCTCATCTCGAGGTTGACGACGAAGCCCCGCTCCAGTGGCATGTCGTGCCACCGGGCGTGGGTCAGGGCAACCACCTGGTCGAGAATGCGATCGAGCTGGATGGGAGCCGGCAGGAATTGGGGTCCGCGCGCGCGGTAAAAATCCGTCAGGCGCGCCACCGTGTGCATCACGTCCTCGACGGAACGGTGAATGTCGGTGAGGCACTCCCGTGTATCCGCGCTCAATCCGGTTTCGCGCTCCAGAAGCAGCCGGGAATTGAGCGCCGCCGGCGACAGGGCGTTGTTGATGTCGTGCGCGATGCCGCTCGCCATCTGGCCGAGGGCGCGCAGCCGTTCCTGCTGCACCGCCGAGAGTTGCGCCTGCATCAGGTTGCGATTGGCCGCCTCGAGCTCCTGCGTGCGCTCGGCCACGCGCTCCTCGAGCCGCTCGTTCAACCGCCGTACGTCGGACTCGGCGCGTGTCCGCTCCGCGATTTCACGCTCCAACTCCGTGTTCGCGATCCGCAGCGCCGAGGGACTCGGAAGCTTCAAGGCCTGCGGAACGAGTCGCACCAGGAGGACTGCGGTGGGCACCGAGGCCATCGCCGTCAGTGCCTTGATGCCGCCCGACAGCCAGTAGGTCGGATGCCAAATCACCCAAACCTCCATCAGGTGCGTGCCGCCGCAGGTCACGATGAAGATTGCGAAGCAGATGAAGATCCAATTGAATTGCAGATCCTTGCGTTCGCGAACGAAATAAGCCAGCGTGAACGAGATGGCGAAGTAAGCCAGTGTGATCAAAGCGTCGGAAACGACGTGCAGCCCAAGCACTCCGGGCTGCCACAGATAGCACATCCCGTGGGGCATGAAGTCGCCTTCGGACAGCAGCCGACGGATGGATTCGAGCATGGCGTTTCCTTTTACGGCTCCAGCCGGTCGATCCGATCGCCGAGGGCGGAAATCGCCTTTTGGTCGTCGGCATCCGTCGTCGCCGGCAGAAGCCATAGCGTACCGCAAGCGGCGGTTGGCCGCCTCCAGGCGGCCATTCCGTCACGGTCGATGAGCGGCGCGGGGTCCCGAGGCCGCCTTCAGTCCATGGCGGCTTCGGAATGCCTGGTCTACGGGCGGGCTTCGAACACGATATTGAAGGGAGTTTCAGTGGCGCGTCTGAATCTGCTGAAGCCACCGCTGGTCACCACCTCCCGCAGGCGTCGTTCGCCCGCCTGCGCACCCAACGCCGGGCCATTGCGCGCCAGCGATACCGGTACACAGATCTGCGAGGACGCTCCGTACATGACCCGGCCGACCGGGTTCAGATTGTCCTCGACACTGTCATTCGCGAACGGCTCGACGATCATCGCGGTTCCGTCTTCCTTGAGCGCCTGTCGGGCATGACGGGACGCACCTACCGGATCCCCCATGTCGTGGAGGCAATCGAAGAATGAGATCAGATCAAAAGAATCCCCGGAGTAACTGACGGCATCCGCCACCTCGAACTTGGCGTTGGAAACACCTGCGTCGGAGGCTCTCTCGCGCGCCGTTCGAATGGAATCCGCGTGATAGTCGTACCCGATGAACTGCGATTTTGGATAGGTCTTTGCCATGAGAATCGCGCTGGCCCCGTGACCGCAGCCCACATCGGCGACTTTGGCGCCCGCCTCAAGTTTTTCAACCACCCCCTCGAGGGCCGGAAGCCATGAGGTGATGAGGTTGGCGTTATACCCGGCGCGAAAGAACCGCCCCGTTCCGTGAAAAAGACAGGCATGGTGCTCGCCCCATTCCATGCCCTTTCCGGTCTTGAAATTCTCGAGCGTGCGACCCAAGGCGTGAAAGGTTGCTTCAACGATGTTGTATGCGCCCGGCATGTCGACCGGTCCGTTCGGGTCGGCGAGGCAAAGAGCCTGTTCCGGGCTGAGTGACCATCGGTTCGTTTGCGCATCATACTGTACGTAGCCGCCGGCCCCCTGATTGCCGAGCCATTCGCGCACGTATCGCTCGTTCGTGTCCGTGCGCTCGGCCAGGTCCGCCGATGTCAAAGGCCCCTTGGCGAGTTCCTTGTACAGGCCCAGCCGATCACCCACCAGCAGCAGGGCGGCGCTCATCGCTGCGCCAAGGTCGCCCACCGCTTTGCCGAGAAACTCATTCAGCGTTGCTTCGTTAATGGCCATGATGGATTCTCCCAGAGAGTGGCAAATTCAATGATTTGATCTGGTTGCGAATCGCTTTTTTTACCGACAAAGGCTACTACAGCAAAAACCTCAATGACACATCTGGCTGGCAGCATTTCGGACGCGGCGCACCATCGGCGCGCAGCGCATATAGGGCCGGATCCCGGGGCTGCGAATACGCCAGGGAGTTGCTGCGGCGAAGTTGCCTTTAACGTCCGCCGGAGATCGTCTTGCCGTCAGCCGTTACGGCGTCGCCGGGCTTCATACCCGCGGGGCAGGCACTCAGATACCTGGTGTCGACGATCGTGACCGTTTCGGATTTGCCGTCGCTGACGCGCATTTCCGTATGCGATGAGGTGTCACCCAGATGGGTGTAGGTGATCTTGGTGACCGAGCCGGCGTTCGGCCCTTTGGCGCAACGGCTCTCCTCCACGTACATGTTGGGTGATGGCTGGGTGACCGTGGAAGTGCAGGCATTTTTCTTCCTTGCCTCGCCGCCCATCGACTCCATCGACTTCGTGAGCTCCTGCGATTGACACATCTTGGAGGACATGTCGAACACGGTTTTGCCCTGCTGAGTCTGCTTGCTGCGCGTCTCCCAGAGACCGTCTTTCATGGGTGGGGGCTTGAAATCATCCGCGCCGGCAATTCCGAACGAAGTACATAGAATCGCCAAACTCATGCAAGGTCCGTATTTCATATGCATTCCTTCGCCGTCGTGCGAGCGATTGCAACGTTGTTCGGAGGACCAAACTTTATCATACGGGCAGATCGCGCGGGATCTGGCGCGGGCGGTGGTCAAGTCCTGCGGCGCACCGCAGCATGCGCGCACGCTTTCATCAGCAGTCCCGGGGCGGCGGTTCAAAGAAAACGAACAGGCCCACGCCGTAGTTGGCGCCGTTGCCTTCGGGAATTTCCGGCGCCGTGTTCAGCCGGTCGTCGGCGGAGTCCAAGAACGCCTGGCCGTTGCGGGCGGCGAAGCGCGCGAAGTCGGCGAATTTGGCCGGATCGATCGAGACGCGCCCGGCGGTCAGCTGCATCCGGCGGATTCCGTCCTCGCCCTTGTGAAATACGTTGTGCTCGAGGGCTTCGCCGAAGCGTTGCAGGTCCCGCAATACGGGCTCGATGGAAAAGGTCTCCTCGCCCGCATGGGCGATGGTGTGGCGCAGGAGGCGGATGCGGGCGGCGTTACCGACCACGCGCACGACGTCCAATTGCTGCAATTCCTTGAGGGCCGCGGCCGGGTTCAACGCCGGGTTCACGGCACGCACCAGGGCGGAAAAGCCCTTGGGGTCGTCGTTGCGCAATGACAACTCCCGGGCAGCGCCGGCCTCGTCGGTCCACTGCGCCGAGCGGCTCCAGGTTGCGGTGACGGCGCCCAAGGCGAGCACACTCTCGTAACGCGTGCCGGAACCGATGCGGCCGCTCGGCTTGTCGTCGGCATGCTGTGCGCAGATGCGCTGCACCCCGTCCAGAATGATGGCCTGAGACACACCGGCCGCCCGCAGGATGCGCACGATGGGCCGCAGCGCCGCGTAGGCCCATTCGGAGAGCAGCGAGGTGTTGGTGGCGGTGGTGTCGTGAAAGCGGGTCATGCGGTACGGCCTTGAGTGGAAGGGGCGCCGGCTCTGGAGGGCCTGTTCAAGGCATCGGCCGGTAGGCGCCCGAACTTGACCCGCAGGGGCTTTTAAGTTGCGGGGCAGGGGGGTCATATGTAATATGTGCACCAAATAGGGCACTATGGTGCGACCCTTAAGGGTCCTACTGTACGGCCGGGAACCCGAGGCCAAGCGTGAGCGCCATCAAGAATTCGGTCATTGCATCCTGTCGACGCATCCTCGCGCCGTTGACGCGGATATTGATCCGCTTTGGCGTGAGCGCCGGGGAACTCAATGCGCTGGTCGAGCAGGAGTACGTCAAATCCGCGATCCGGCAGCTCGCCTCCAAGAATGAGCTGGTGAGCTCATCGCGTATTGCCATCATCACCGGACTGCCGCGCAACATCGTGTCCTCGATCGTCGAGTCGCTCGACGAAGAATCAAGCCGCCGGGTGGGCTCCCTGATCCAGCGCGCGCAACGGGTGTTGACCGGCTGGTACGAAGATCGGGATTTTCAAACCCGCGA
>Ga0181534_10002431_pt1 | contig 11501 bp, 7 predicted proteins | sample PEATcosm2014_Bin_37_FD_119758 | JGI IMG/M metagenome (GOLD analysis project Ga0181534, IMG submission 119758) | Peatland microbial communities from MTU Mesocosm Facility, Houghton, MI, USA - PEATcosm2014_Bin17_10_metaG | ecosystem: Environmental > Terrestrial > Soil > Wetlands > Peat | place...
AGCACGGCGCTGGGCGATTCCACGGTGCGCGAATATTTCCCTTGCTCGCCGTAGGCGAGGCTCATGGGCGAGCCGATTTTTTGCTGGGTGATGTATTGAAATTTTTTCAGGTGGTCGCGGGCGTGGTCGAGGTCGGCGGATTGCTGGTAGGCGCGGGAGAGGCCGAACTCGGCGGAGGCGTGGATGGGGTTAAGTTGCAGGGCGTGCTGGAAGGCGTCGATGGCTTGCGGGAACTGTTTGGCCTGCACGTAGGAGCTGCCGAGGAAATACCACGTATCCGAGTCGTTGGGGTCCATCTCGGTGACGTGGCGGAAGGCGTCGATGGCGGCTGGGGCGTCGCCGGTATTTTTGGCAAGCAGGCCCAGGTTGTACCAGGCGTAAGGATTTTTGGGATCTTGTTTAAGGGCGTCGCCGAGCGCGACTTTGGCTTCGTCGATCTTCTGCAGATTGAGCAGAGCGATACCCTCATTGAGCCGAGCTATGGTTAGCTTGGGATCGAGCGATTCAGCTTCCTGAAAGTCTTTCAAGCCTTTTTCAAAGAGCTGCTGGTTCATGTAAGCTGCGCCTAGGTTGTTCAGGCGCGCGGCTTCCGGAGGATTTAGTTTCGTGGAAGCAGAAGCTGCGGCAAATATGCCCAGCGCGGCTGCGAGGACCCCGGCGACGGCAGCGGGAATTTTCTTCGTCATCAGATTAAACCTTTAACACAGGGGGCCCGGGGGAACACAGGGTGGGGGCACTACTTCGACACTCTTTTTTGACCGTAGGGCCAAGAGTTGACGATTCCCTTGCCTTCCTGGACGGTGAGGCTTTGTCCGGCGTCGACGTTCGATAGTTTGTCGAGTTGGCCGCTGGGCCACTGGATTTCGATCTGATCTGCTTTGGATTGCGCGCCCAGGCCGAAGGTGAGTACGAGTTCGCTTTGCGAGAGGTAGCTGGAGCCGGAACGAAGCATCTTCGCCTGTTTATCCAGGCCGCCTTTCGAGATGACGCGGACGACGGCTCCGATGCCATCGCGATTCGATTTGGTGCCGACAAGCTTGAGGCGCAGACTCTTATTTGTGCCGCCTTCGTTGTGAAATAAGTAGGCGGGACCGGCGTTGGTGGTCACCAGAACGTCGAGCGAACCATCGTTGTCGATATCGGCATAAGCCGCGCCGCGATCCACTCTGGGGGCGGCGAAGGCGGTGCCCATCCGTGCGGTGACTTCCTGAAATTTGCCGCCGCCCAAGTTGCGGAACAGGTGTGGAGGCTCGGCGTAGCTCACGCGCTTTTGCACGCGCTCGATTCCGTCTTCGATGTGGCCATCGGCGACGAAGATGTCCGGCCAGCCGTCGTTATCGTAGTCGAAGAAGAAACATCCGAAGCCCAGCGTGACCAGCGTGGCGCGGCCAACCTCGGATTGCGGGGCTTCGTCGACGAACAGGCCGTTGCCTTCGTTGTGGTAAAGCGAAACCATCTGGTTGGCGAAGTTGCTGATGATGACGCTGGCATGTCCGCTGCGGTCATAATCGGCGGCATCCACGCCCATACCGGCGCGGGCGATGCCATCCTCGCTGAACGCGATTCCGGCGGGAACCCCGTGTTCCTCGAAGGTTCCATCTTTCTTGTTGAGGTATAGCTTGTTGGGCTGGGTGTCGTTGGCGATCAGGATGTCGGGCCAGCCGTCGGAGTTGGCATCCAGGATGGCGATGCCCAGGCTCTTCGAAGTGGTATCGGAGAGTCCGGCCTTCTGCGTGGCATCCTCGAAGCGGCCGTTGCCCAGGTTGTGCCACAGGCGGACCGAGGTCCCGTGATACGACTCAGGGGTGCAGTAGGATTTGTGCGCGCCATCGAGGGTGCAGTAGAGGTCCGTCTGCTCCGTCCATTGCACGTAATTGGCGACCACCAGGTCCAACTTGCCATCCCGGTCGTAATCCACCCAGGCCGTGCTGGTGGAAAACTCGTTTGGCCCCCACATGCCGGCTTCTTTTGTAACTTCGGTGAAGGTGCCATTGCCATTGTTATGAAAAAGATGGCTCTGGCCGAGGGCAGTAACGAAGATATCATCGTAGCCGTCGTCATCGTAGTCGCCGATGGCGGTGCCCATGCCGAACATCGGGATCGCCAGTCCGGCTTTGCGGGTGACATCCGTAAAAGTTCCGTTGCCGTTGTTGTGGTATAGCTTTGGAGTGGTAAGTCCGGCGTGATGGTGGCCGGGGAAGTCTTCTCCGTTGATCAGCAGAATGTCGGGATATCCGTCGTTGTCATAGTCGATGAAGGCACAGCCGGCCCCCATGGTTTCGGGGAGCCACTTTTTGCCGAAAGCGCCATTGTTGTGGGTGAAGTGGATGCCGGCTGGGGCGGTGATGTCGCGGAAGTGGGGTTGTTGCGCTTGGGCTGGCCTCATGGAAAACAAAGCCAACCACAAGGAACACGAGAGAAATAGAAGGACTGGCGAGGGACGACTCATCGCGAGCCTCCTGGAGCGGCGGCGATTGAGGCTAGCCGGGCCTTGCCCGGCCGGACAGCCGAGAGCTGGCCCTGAGGCTGCCGAAGGGCGGCTGTCTCTCCATGTCTTGTGGTGGAAGGCCGCAGGTCAATGCTGACGTGTTCGTGCACCGCCTGGCGCTCGTTGTTGTCTTCGGGATGCGACTGGCGGTAGGCGCCGGTGATGGCCTGGGACGATTCATCGGCTTTGAAGCGCAGGTAGCGGGCCTGATGTTCTTTGGCGAGTGTTTCGTTGCCCAGTCCACTATAGCATAGCATTAAGTTATAGTGGGCTTGCAAATCCTCGGGGTCGATGGTCAGCACGGATTGCAGAGTCTTCACCGCCTCGTCATATTTTCGTTGCAGGAACAGGACGCGCCCGAGATCATTGAGAGCCACGCGGTCTCGAGGGTATTGATCGAGAACGATGCGCAGGCGGGCGGCCGCGCCATCGTAATTACCGTCCGAACGCAGGACGCGGGCGTAGAAGTAGTTAGCGCGGGCCAGCCTGGGTGAAAGAGCCAGGGCGTTTTCCAGGACCACGCGGGCGCGTTCCATGTCACCCTCCTGCACCGCACAGCGACCCAGGTTGACCCAGCCATCGGGATTGGCGGGATCGGCTTCCGTAACTTTCTGGAAGGCGGCGGCGGCGGACTTTAGATCGCCTTGCAAGAACAGGCCAATGCCATAGTCGTTCCAACGCTGCCATTCATCCTTCCGCGCGACGGTCTGCGATTGGAGCGGCGGCGCGTTGCGGGCGACCACCGGCAGCGTGACTTCGTTTTCGGCGATGGTGACGATAGGCACGTCGGGAATTTTTTCCTCCTTGGCGGAAACTCCCTCAAGCGATTTCGTCAACAGGATGGGACGATCGTCATAGGCAGCCGCGACGTTGTGGCCGGCTTTCTCGTCGGACTCGCCGGCGAAGGCGAATTGCGTATTCAGCCAGGCGAACTTGCGATAGAGCAAACGGGCACGCAGCGTGATCTTGTTCCCCGTATTCTGCGGAATCGACATGCGGTAGTGCACCGTGTCCGCCGCGCCCGGCGGGATCAGGCGCACGTAGACCACGGCGCGCGTAGCCCAGGCATTCCGCTTATTGATGGGATTGCCGTGAGCGTCGATCTGCAACGACCGGTAGAAGTGTGCGCCTTTTTCAACCGGGCCCTTGCCGTCGTTTTCGACTTTGCCGCTCCAGAAAATCGTCTGGCCCCGGTCGTCGACGGCTTTGAGTTCGAGCCAGGTGTCGTAGGCATCGACGGTGCCGCCGGGGAAGAAATGGCCCACCTTCTTGGTGCGGACAACGACATCGACGCGCACCGTATCCCCGCGCCGGAGGGCAGGCTGGACGCGGTTGAGCGGGGCGGTAACGGGAGAGACAGTGGACTCGTCCGCTGGAGTGATTTTGGTTTCCGCTTCTTCGCCGACCGCAAAGGTGGTCGACAACTCGGATTGCGCTGCCGCTGAAGTTTTCTTTTCGGCCTGGGCCGGGGATACGGCGAAGATATCGACGGTGAGCGCCCCGCTCTTCAAGAATCCTTCGGTGAGCTGGAGTTGCGTATTGTCCTGATTGGCCGTGGGTACCGCGGTATTGGCCGCGGGGAAGCGGTGCGAATGCACCACCCCATTGCTGTTTCCGGCATCGTCCGAGCGCTCGGGGGGCATGTGGCAATCGGCGCACTGCTGGGGCTTGGGCGGGTAATAGAAAGAGCGCGCGCCCTGGCCGGAGACGCCGCTGGCCTGCCAGTTGTCATATTCGTTGAAGCCACGGAACCAGCGGTAGCTGTTGACGGGAACGTCGAGGTGGACCTTGTGGCAGCTGGAGCAGAATTCCGCGGTCTGTTCCCTCATGAAAGGCTTGAGGAACGTGCGACGGTGCGGCTCGGGGTTGAGGCGAATGACGAAATCGTGCAGGGCGCGGGTCACCGGGTTTTTATCCGCGGCAAGTTCGTGGAGCTTGGGATACTCAAGATAGAAGTCGGCCTGACCCATGGTGCTTTTTACGCTGGCGATGGAGTGGCACATCATGCAACCGAGGCCAGCCTGCGCTTCCGGGCGATGCACGATTTGCTTGATGGGAGTATCCATGAGGCCGCTGTAGAGCACGGCGGGATCGTGGCAGCCGCCGCACCATTTTGAGGGCCGCGTGCCGACCGTGTCCTGCATGTACTCGATGGATTTGCGATACCACTGATTGTTGAAGGATGAGAAGTGGTGAGCCGAGCCGAACCACTGCTTGTAAATATCCTGGTGGCAGCGCTGGCAGGAGTCGGACTCCATGAAAAACTTGCTAGGGATCTTTTGATTGCCCACGACCTGAGCGGAACTGGGGAAGAACATGCCCTGCGAGCCGTCGCCTTCGGCGTCCATGGAAGCGGGGGGCATGGCAGGATTTTCGATGCGGGCGCGGCCATGCCAGCTTTCCCGAAGGTAGCGCGCGCCATAGCTGAGCGCGGCGAGGACGGTAATGCACAGGGCGGCGCGAACGAAAGTGGCAATCGGATTTGCGGCCGGGGCGGGGCGGCTCGCCAGTTTATGGAAGATCAACAGAGCCACCCCGAAAAGAGAGATCAGGATGTGGAGGTAAAGCCACTTCCACTCGAGGCGGGCGGTGCCGGTCTTGATCAGGATGAGGCCGAAGACGGCGCCTGCGGCGATCAGGGACCAGCCAATGCGCTCCGGGTAGGAGCCGTTACGCATGATGCGGAGGAGCGCAGGGGCGAGCAAAATTGAAGTGAGAATGCCCGCCGCAGTATGGAGAAGCACCACCACAGCGAAGAAAATATTGGCTTGCGGGAAAGCATAGAGGTAAGCCGCAGAGACAACGAGAAAGGGCAGCAACCACGCGAGTGGCCGGCCAGCGGTAGTTTTGGACGCGCTGTCTTGGTTCATGTCGGACGCTGGAATGGGATTCATGCCTACCGCTGAACCCCCGCGCGAATAAGTTATCGGGAGGGGAGCGGCGGGGGAATAATCCAAAAGTACTATTTGACGATTCTCGCTCGCGGTTGAATTTGAAATACCGGTTGGTAACTCAATTGAACCATGAGCTTGTATAGAGAATTTATCGAAGCTTCCGGCATGCGGCGCGAAGTGGGATTACCCCTGCGGCGGGACTTTCCAGGCGCCGCATTGCTTTTCGATCACGGCGGCGACGGAGAGGACCTGCTCTTCTTCCCAGGGCCGGCCGACAATCTGGACCCCGATAGGCAGACCTTCGGAGGATCGGCTGACGGGAACCACGGCTGCGGGATTGCCCAGCAGATTGAACCACTCCGTGTAGCTCCAGGCATCCAGGTAGTCGATGGATTTTTCTTCCACCCGCCAGGCGCGCTCGCCATGGCGGAATGCGGGAATCGCCGAGGCGGGACAAAGCAGGACAGGATACTCCCGCATCTGCGCGAAACATGTGGCGCGGGCGAGGTCTCGGCCGATCCAGACATCGAGGAGGCTTTGCCCGGTGAGAGGCGGTTCAGCGGCAGACCATTCCACGAACTGGGAGAGTATGGGGCTCATCTCCGATTCTCCGCCGCGAAACATGGGCCGCAACAGCATTCCGCCAGCGACCACGAAAAGTTTGTGCCAGAGTTGCCGGGCTTCTTCGAGGATATTGGGGCGAAACGGTTCCACCTGAAATCCGGCACCGCGCAAGGCGAAGGCGGCCATGCGAACCGCGGAGCGAGTCTCAGAAGTGACCGGCGTGCGGGCATCGTCTTCGAAATACCCTACTTTGAGCCGGCGAACCTCGTCGTCAGCCGGCCAGCGCAGAGGAACCGGCGCGGAACAAGGATCTTCGAGGTCGGGGCCTTGCATCACTTCGAACAGAAGCTTGAGATCGGCGACGGTGCGGGCCATTGGGCCGACGACGCCCAGCAAGGCGAAGGGGCCGGCGGACACCGGATAGTGGCCAGTCGATGGGATGCGTCCGGGAGTGGGCTTTAAGCCGCAGATTCCGGTAAAGTGCGCCGGCACGCGGATGGAGCCGCCGCCGTCGCTGCCGACGCCGCCGGCGGACATGCCAGCGGCGATGGCGGCAGCCTCTCCTCCGCTGGAACCGCCCGCGGTGCGAGACAGATCCCAGGGATTGTTGGTGCGTCCATAAAGCAGATTGTCGGTTTCCCAAGCCATCAGAAGCTCGGGAACATTCGTAGTGCCGAGGATGATGCCTCCCGCGTCCTGGAGGCGCTTGACCAAACAAGCATCCTCGCGCGCGACTAGACCCTGGCGCAGGCGCGATCCCGCTTCCTGGCGCAAACCGCGGACGGCGATCGAGCTTTTCATGCTCAGGGGAACTCCGTGAAGCGGACCGATCGGGGTTTGGCGCATGATGGCCAACTCGGCCTCCCGCGCGTATTTGCGGGCGCCATCGGCATCGATTTCGATAAAAGCGTTGAGCTTGCGATTGAGTTTCTCGATTTGCGCGAGATGGGCGTCGACCAGTTCGACGGGCGAGATGGTCTTCTGGCGAATGAGTTCGGCCATGGTATGGGCGGGGAGGAAGTTGAGATCGGTCATTGCGAGCGCCGCGCAGAATCCCTTTGCATCATTCTCCTCGAGTTCGCTTTCAGTTTTGTTTGGATGGCGCCGTCCAGCATTCGTTTTTCTTCGGGGGTGAGCGGGCGGGTTGCGCCCTTCGCGAGATCGCCAAGCGGAAGAGGGCCAATGGCGACCCGGATGAGGCGAAGAACTTCCACGTTGCGGGATTCCATGATGCGGCGGATCTGCCGGTTTCTGCCCTCCTGGAGGATAATCTCAAGCCAGCAAGTTTTTTCTCCGGAGCGCAGCAGGCGGGCGTGTCTGGCGCGAAGGAGTTCGCCGTCTCTTGCTTTCACTCCGGCTACGAGATCGCGGATGAATTCCTTATCTGCGAGGATAGCCAGTTGCACGTGGTAAGTCTTCTCGAGATGGGTTTCCGGAGAGGCGACGCGCGCCGACCATTCCGAATCATTGGTCAGCAACAACAACCCCTCGCTGGCTTTGTCGAGGCGCCCGACCGGAGCGAGCCAGGTGGAGCGATCCTTGAGCAGGCTGTAAACCGTCTCCCGCCCCTGATCGTCGGAGGCGGTGGTGAGGGTGCCGCGTGGCTTGTTCATCATGAGGTAGATTCTGGCGGGGGCGTCGACTGGGCTGCCGTCGACTTGGATTCTGTCGTGAGTTTCGGACACCGGAGTTTCAGGATTAAGACGGAGCTTTCCGTTGAGGGTGACGCGTCCGGCGTGGATGAGTCGAGTAGCGGCGGAGCGGGAGCAGTAGCCGAGTTTGGATAAGGCTCGGGCCAAGCCGACGCGCCGGATTTTATCCTCGGACACGGGATCATGGTAATTGAAACGAGGCGGCAAAAATCTTGAGCACAGGGGCACAAGGGAACACAGGGGAACAGGGGAATTCGGATTCTTGTTAGGATTGTGGGCGGAAAAGCGATTCATCCATGAATTAAGGAGAATTTATGGCTCAGCAACATCCTCCACGGTTTCTGAAGATTGTGGACGAAGCGAAGACGCGGGTGCGGGAGACGGATGTTGACACCGTGAAGAAGAGGATCGACCGGGGCGAGACGTTTGTGCTGGTGGATGTGCGCGAGGAGAGCGAGTTCGCCAGGGATCATCTTCCGGGTGCGATTCATCTCGGCAAAGGGATTATCGAACGCGACATCGAAGCCCGCGTACCGGATCTGGCGGCGGAGATCGTGCTTTATTGCGGCGGGGGATTTCGATCGGCGCTGGCGGCGGACAATTTGCAGAAGATGGGCTACACCAATGTGACCTCGATGGATGGCGGAATTCGGGACTGGCGGGAGAAGGGATTTCCACTGGTGAAGTGAGAACCGGGATTAGGGCGTTGGGCTTGGGGTTTGCTTGATAGGCCGGATGGGTTTATGGTGGTACGCGTCTTGGACGAGCACAGGCTTCCGCTGCTCGAAGGGTTGCAGGGCTTTTAGAATCTCCACCTACTTATGAATGGTCGCATCTTCTTTTGGTCGCTCACGTCGGCGCTGGCCGGCTTTCTTTTTGGTTTCGACACGGTGGTGATTTCCGGCGCGGAGAAGACCATTCAGTCGCTATGGGGACTGAGCGCCGGAGTTCACGGCATCGCGATGGCATCGGCACTATACGGCACGGTGGTGGGCTCGCTGCTCGGGGGCTGGCCGGCGGACCGCTTCGGGCGCAAGGCCACGCTGCTGTGGATTGGCGTGCTGTATCTGGTGGGGGCTGTGGCATCGGGGCTGGCGGCCAATGTCGGCATGTTCATTGTGGCGCGGGTGATCGGGGGATTGGGAATCGGGATCTCGACCGTGGTGGCGCCCATGTACATCTCGGAGATTGCGCCTGCTAAATATCGCGGGCGGCTGGCCGGGATGTTCCAGTTCAATATCGTCTTCGGCATTCTGGTGGCGTTCGTCTCAAACGCTCTGCTGGCGGGCATCGGAGAGAACGCTTGGCGCTGGATGTTGGGGGTGGCGGCGTTTCCCTCGCTGCTCTATGCGTTGTTTTGTTTTGGCCTGCCGGAAAGCCCGCGCTGGCTGCTCAGCCGCAAGGGTGACCGCGAGGCAGGATTGGCGGTCTTGCAGCGCATCGAGCCGCAGGCCTCGCCGGCCGAGGTTGCGGCGGAGGCGGATGAGATTCTGGCTGGGATCTCGCGGCAAAGCTCGACAGGAAAGTTCTGGACGATGCGCTTGCGCAAGCCGATCCTGCTGGCCATTTTGATCGCCTTCTTCAACCAGCTCTCGGGGATCAACGCGATCTTGTATTTCGCGCCGCGAATCTTTGAACTCACCGGGCTGGGGGCCAAGGCGGCGCTGCTGCAATCGATCGGAATTGGCATCACCAACCTGATCTTCACTTTTGTAGGTTTGTGGCTGATTGACCGGCTAGGGCGGCGGACGCTGCTTTATATCGGCTCATTCGGCTACATCGCGTCGCTTGGCCTGGTGGCGTGGGCATTTTTCACGCGGCATTTCTCCATCGTTCCGGTTTGTATTTTCGCTTTCATCGCGGCGCACGCGGTTGGGCAGGGAGCGGTAATCTGGGTGTTCATCTCCGAGATATTTCCCAACCGGCAGCGGGCGGAGGGACAGACGCTGGGCTGCTTTACGCACTGGATCTTCGCCGCATTGCTCACCACCTTCTTCCCTAAGATGGTCTCGGTCTTCCCCGCTGGATATGTCTTCTCATTTTTCGCCGGGATGATGGTCTTGCAACTGATCTGGGTGAAGACCATGGTTCCGGAAACCAAGGGTGTGTCGCTGGAGCAGATCCAAAGACAGATGGGGATCGAATGAGAGGCTTTCGCGGCTGAAACCGCGCCCTTGAATGCTTGGCTCAGCGTAAAAGAGCGAAGCGAAAATTCATTGATCATGCCGTTCTTCAGTCAAAACACTTTTCGCGTTGAGCCATTTCCTCGCGATTTCGCCGGAATCCGGCCCGTGCTACACTCGGCGGCAGGATGCGCCCGGCGCCGCACAAGCCTCTCTCGGCCCTTCTCTCCCAAATTTTGGTCGCATACACGGTGGAACTCGATTCCGAATTCGAGCGCCGCATGCTCGAAACGCACTCCGTAGCGCGCCTCTCGCTGGTAATTTGGCTTAATCTGCTGCAGTTTTTGGCCGATGGACCGGTTTCGGTTCGAACGCTCGCTTCGCGCGCGCCTGCCGCCGAGGAGCAGGGCAAGGCTCTGCTCGGCTGTCTGGAGCGATGGGGTTTTATTCTGCTGCAGCCCGGAGGAGAACGCGCCGGCTTCGGCAGCGGGCAAGGCATCCGAGGCGATTGGCCGGTTCGGCTCACCGCCAGCGGCGAAACCGCAACTAGAATCTGGCCGGAGCTGATCCCGCAGATCGACGCCAGATGGTCAAAACGCTTCGGCGACGATGCGACCAGGTTGCACCGCTCCTTAGAAGCAATCGAGCACCAGATTGACCTCGAATTGCCGCAGGGCTTGCCCAGTGCAACTCTGCAACTGCCGCGGTTCGCGCCCCGAAAATCGGCTGCGGAAGACGGCCTGCCGCTGCCGGTGCTGCTTTCCCGCGTTCTGCTCGCCTTCGCGCTCGATTTCGAAGGTGAGTCGCGAACCCCGATTTCGCTATGCGCCAACATGATTCGCGTCCTCAGCGACGAGCCGATCCCAGAAGCAGAGATCCCCGAGCGAACGGGCTGCTCGGCGGAGACCGCAGGCATTGGCTGGCAACACAAGCCGTATATTATCGTTGAAAGAGACCCCGCCCGCGGCCGCGGCAAGTTCGTGCGCCTGTCCGAAGCCGGCATCAAGGCGCAGAGGGAGTACCACAGCATCGCACGCGATATCGAGGAAAAGTGGAAGGAACGCTTTCGCGCCGCTACGAAAGAAATCCGGGAATTGCTGACGACTCTGCTGAAACGAAGCGAACTTTCTGAAGGCCTGAAACCACCCTCGGGCACGACCCGCGCCGGCGCTCAGACACCGGCTTTAGGCCGCTTCGCCATTGGACCGGCCGCGCGCCAGCGCAAGCGGGATTTGGTAATTCAGACGGAAGCATTCGTGCGCGATCCGGCTGGAACTCTTCCGCATTACCCGCTATGGGATATGAACCGCGGCTTCGGCCCGTAGCCGGCGCGGCTCCGCCTGGACGGCAACCATGCGTGGCGAACCCATAGGTCGCGGCGTTTCGGGTGAATAGCCGGCAAACTGGAACTTATACGCTGCACGACCACCCCACATCGCGGCGGCTGGGTTTCTTTCCTCCTACGTTCGCTCCGTTATCTTACGGACGAACGCCCTCCGCATGTCCAACTGAGGCATGACATGCAAAGCGAATTCCCGAGCCGACCTTCCTGCAGGCTCTCGTCAAGAGTCATGCCCTACTCCTCGGCAGGACTCAATTTCTTCCGAGCTTATCTACTCGAGTGGTTCCCCAAATTGTTTTGCGTGCAGTGAATTCATTTGCGTCTAGAATTAGAAGTAGTGCGTCGCTTTTTGTTGGCGAGCGACTGGCGCGTGCCAGTTGCTCGCTGCAGAGAGGAGATCCCTTTTCGGTGAGAGTCGGTATTGATTTCGGTACTACA
>Ga0181534_10002432_pt1 | contig 11498 bp, 10 predicted proteins | sample PEATcosm2014_Bin_37_FD_119758 | JGI IMG/M metagenome (GOLD analysis project Ga0181534, IMG submission 119758) | Peatland microbial communities from MTU Mesocosm Facility, Houghton, MI, USA - PEATcosm2014_Bin17_10_metaG | ecosystem: Environmental > Terrestrial > Soil > Wetlands > Peat | place...
CCGAATTGTCGGGCGACAAGTTTTACGCTCACATGGATGAGGCGTCCGCGAAGCGCAATCCCCTCTTCGGTGGACGTGTGGCCCACGGGTATTTTCTGGTCTCTGCCGCCGCGGGCCTGTTCGTGGATCCGCCTTACGGGCCGGTACTCGCCAACTACGGTCTCGACAGTTTGAGGTTTACCAAGCCGGTCAAGCCGGGCGACAGGATCAAGGTGCGGCTGACGTGCAAGGAGAAGACTTTGCGCGCGGACAAGGGATTTGGTGAGGTGCGGTGGGATACGGAAGTCACCAACCAGAATGGTGAGTCGGTGGCGAGTTACGATGTGTTGACCATGGTCAGCGAGAAAGCCATTCCGGACGCCTGATGTCTACAATCTCACTGCAAACCTATCAGGAGCGCTACGCGAGCCTCGCGTTTTTACAACCCGAGGCAGGGATATTGGAGATTGTGATCTCCAATCCCAGGCACCTGAATGCCGCGGATGCGAGCATGCATCGGGAGTTGGCGTCGGTGTGGCGGGATATTGATGTCGATGACGCGGTTAATGTGGTTTTGATCCGGGGGGAGGGCGAGCACTTTTCCTCGGGTGGGGATTTTTCGCTCATTGAGCAGATGATTGCGGATGATGCGACGTTGGTGCGAGTGTGGAAGGAGGCGAGTGACCTCGTCTACAACCTGATCAACTGCTCGAAGCCGGTGGTTTCGGCTATTCGGGGGACGGCGGTGGGGGCGGGGTTGGCCGTTGCGCTGCTGGCCGATATCTCGGTGGCCGGGCGCGACGTGAAGGTCATCGATGGTCACACTCGATTGGGTGTTGCGGCGGGCGATCACTCGGTGATCATCTGGCCCCTGTTGTGTGGCCTGGCCAAGGCGCGTTATTACCTGCTGACCAACGAACAGGTTTACGACACGGCACTTGGGGTGGCTCGCAAGTTGACACAAACGAGTGCCACCGCGGTGCGGTGGACCAAGCACGCGCTCAACAACTGGCTCCGCCAGGCGGGGCCCAACTTCGATACCAGTCTGGCGCTGGAATTCCTCGGTTTCCGATTGGCTGACGCGAAGGCTGGGCTGGAAGCGGTCAAGAACCGGAAGAAGCCCCGCGGCTGAGGCGAGGGGCTCCCACGCGGAAAACATGACCGCGCGTCGACACGGCTTTGACCAGCACCCAGACGGCCGAGCCATTCCGCAATCCCAAAGCTTCTACGGCACCGCGGGTTATCCGGGATAGTACGGTAGCGCCGCCAACGTCGACCGTGATCAGGCGGGCGTCGTGTTCGTCGTCAACGATAGTGGTGACCGTGCCGCGAAGCTGATTGCGGACGCTTAGGCCGCGGGGCTCTTCGACGGCCAGGATGATGTCGCGGGCGAGAAGTTGAACGCGGACCCGGTCGCCGGTGCTTACGGCAGTCACGTTGACATTTAGGGAGCCTGAGCCGACCCGAACCGCTGCCATTCCGCACGACGCATCCACGCTGGTTACGACGCCGTCGACGACGGCGCCCACGGAGTCCGGACCCACTATCGCGCGGAGTTGCGGTACCAGGCTGACCTCAGAGAGGGGGCCTTGGGCGACTACTTGTCCCGCATCCATCAATACAACATGTGTAGCGAGCTGCAGAACCTCATCGAACTGGTGACTGACGTACACCATCGGAATCGACAGGTTGTCTCGCAACCGTTCGAGGTAGGGCAGCACTTCCTCGCGGCGTGCGACGTCCAGTGCCGCTAGCGGCTCATCCAGAAGGAGCAGCGCTGGTTGGGACAGAAGTGCACGTCCTAGGGCGGTGCGCTGTCGTTCACCACCGGACAGTTGATATGGCTTGCGCTGGAGTAGGTGATCTAGACCTAGCAGCGCCACTATCTGGTCGAGCGTAATGGCCACGCCGGAAGCGCGAGTTCGCTTCAGGCCGTATTGGAGGTTCCGAAGGACGCTCATGTGGGGGAACAGTCGGCCGTCTTGGAACACGTAGCCGATCCGGCGCTGTTCCGGTGGAATGGAGATCCGCTCCGAGGTGTCGGTCAGGACGTCTCCGTCCAACTCGACGTAAGCGGAGTCCGCGTCGAGTAAGCCCGAAATGATGTTGATGGCGGTCGTTTTGCCGCAGCCGGATCGGCCGAACAAAGCCACCACACCTGGTGTGGGTGCGTTGAATTGGGCGTCCAGTGCAAAGCCATCGCGCCGTTTAGCCAGTTTGACCTTCAGCACTCAGCGACCCACCAGATGGCGTGCGCGGCGCGCCAGCACTTCTGCCAGCAGCAGGCCCAGCAAGCCGAGTACGAAAGACATGACGGCCAGGCGCAGTGCCTGGTCATCCCCGCCAGGAGATTGAATTGCCGTGTAGAGCGCCAAGGGAATAGTGCGGGTGATGCCTGGGATGTTGGAAGCGAAAGTAATGACGGCGCCGAATTCGCCCAGGCCGGCGGCGAAGGCGGTGACGGCGCCGGCGATGATGCCGGGCCACATTAGTGGCAGGGTGATTGTCAGGAACCGGTCGATGGGGCGGGCGCCGAGCGTTCGGGCGGCGGCTTCGAGGCCGGGGTCAACATTTTCCAGAGCGAGGCGGATGGAGCGGACCATTAATGGGAAGGCCATGACCGCTGTTGCCAACGCGGCGCCGGCGGTTGAGAAAGCGAGCTGAATCCCCAGATGGTTGCGGAGCCAGCCACCGATGGGGCCGTTGTTGCCGAAGAGGAGTAGCAGCACGTAACCCACGGCGACGGGAGGCAGGACGAGGGGCAGGTGGACGATGGCGTCCAGCAGCCACCGTCCAGCGAATCGCCCGCGAGTGAGTAGCCAGCCGATGAGTACGGCGAACGGCAAGCTGAAGAGCACGCTGCGCGCAGCGACGCTGAGGCTCAGGCGAAGGGCGTCCAGCTCGGCTGGCGTCAGGTGCATAGCTGCATCGCGAACGGAACCTTTGGGTTGTAGTGCGGGCCGGACTTTCGCACGCCGGCCCCGGTGGCGGCCAGAGGCGATATGCACCGGTGGACATACCGGATGAGGCGGACGCGCGGACTGCTCGCCGTGGCAGCGGGCTCGAGTGCTACTGCGCAGGTGATCGCCCTACCTAGAGCCAGCCGCGAGCCCAGCGCCCTCCCAAACCCCGAGCCGCCCGAATTGCCTCCCAGGGGGCATATACCTTGACTCTTCCCTCTTCGCCCTCACCTCGTTTAAACGCATTTATTGGGAGGTTGGGCGAAGCCCACCACAACGCACATGAGCATCGATCGCCAGTTTGGCTGGATGTGGGCCCAAGCCTGTGAGCTCCTGGACCAGGCTGACCGCATGCAGCGCGGGTTTGTCCGCTACGTCGGGCCGAGCGCGGATGCCGCGGTTCGGGCGGACGCGGCGGTTTGGGAACCGCCTGTGGACATCCAGGAGACCTCGGCAGGGCTGCAGTTTGTATTTGCCCTGCCGGGTGTCAGTGCCGAGCACATCGACGTGAGGCTCGAGCCGAACGCGCTCAGCGTGAGCGCGATTCGTCCGGCCCGCTTAGGGAGCCCGGATTCAGTAGTCCGCCGTTTGGAAATCCCACACGGACGCTTTTATCGAAGGATTGCCCTGGCCGGCACCCGTTTCCGGCTCGGGGATACCCGTTACCAGAACGGCTGTCTTGAAGTCCGGCTCGTGCGAGCCGCCGACGACAATCGAGGACAACAGTAAAGTCATGGTCGAAACATACAACCCAGTTTCCAACTCGGACAACGAGTCGCCCCTGCAAACGGGCGATGTCATTCCAGTCATCGCCATGCGCAACGTGGCGCTCCTGCCGGGCATCGTGGTGCCGATTACCCTCGGCCGCGAAGAAAGCCTCAACGCCGCGCAGGAAGCGGTGCGCAGCGGCAGGAAGATTGGCTTGCTGTTGCAGCACGATCCGGCAATCGAGAAACCTACTTCACACGATCTGCATCAGATCGGCGTGCTGGCGACGGTCGTTCGGTACGTGACCGCGCCGGATGGAACGCATCACCTCGTAGCCCAGGGCGAGGGGCGCTTCCGTGTGCAGGAGTTTGCTCACGAGCGTCCGTATTTCGCCGCGAAAGTGGAGTCGCTTGCCGAAACCAACACCACCGGTCCCCAGGTCGATGCCCGAGCCGAAGTTCTGAAGTCGCGCGCCATGGAGGCCCTGTCGTTGCTGCCTCAGGTTCCCACCGAGCTGTCACGGACGATTCAGTCGATTGATTCGCCCAGCCGCCTGGCGGACCTGATCATCAGCTTCATGGACGTGAAGGCCGCGGAAAAGCAGGAGATGCTCGAGACCTTGAACCTGCAGGAGCGCCTGGACAAGGTGCTCAAAGTGTTGGCGAACCGGCTCGAAGTTCTGAAGATTACGCGCGACATCACCGAGCAGACTCAGTCTGCGCTGGGTGAGCGCCAGCGTGAGGCCGTGTTGCGCGAACAACTGCGGCAGTTGCAGAAGGAGTTGGGCGAAGACGAGGACTCCAGCGTCGAGATCGACGAGTTGGAGAAGCAGATCGAGAAGGCAAAGATGCCTGATGAAGTCGCCGAGCACGCTCGCAAGGAGCTAAAGCGGCTGCAGAGAATGAACGAGGCGAGCCCGGAACACGGGATGGTGCGGACTTATCTCGACTGGCTCGTCTCCCTGCCGTGGAGCGTCAGCGATACGGAAGACATCGACATCGAGCGCGCGCGTCGCATCCTGGACGAGGATCACTATGGCCTCGAAAAAGTGAAGCGCCGCATTCTCGAGTATCTCGCCGTGCGCAAGCTGAATCCGCAGGGTCGCAGCCCGATCCTGTGCTTCGTCGGACCGCCCGGCGTGGGCAAGACATCCCTGGGGCAGAGCATTGCCCGGGCGCTGGGTTTGAAGTTCCAGCGGGCGAGCCTGGGTGGCGTGCATGATGAAGCGGAAATCCGCGGTCATCGGCGCACGTACATCGGCGCTCTGCCGGGCAACATCATCCAGGGCTTGAAGAAGGCGGGAACGCGCAACCCGGTGTTCATGCTGGATGAGATCGACAAGTTGAATGCCAGCCATCAGGGCGACCCCTCGTCGGCGTTGCTCGAAGTGCTGGATCCGGAGCAGAACGGCACGTTCCGCGACAACTACATCGCGCAGCCGTTTGATCTGAGCCGCGTGCTGTTTATCGCGACCGCCAACGTCCTGGAGACCATTCCCGGACCCTTGCGGGATCGCATGGAGATCATTCAACTCACCGGTTACACGGAAGAGGAGAAGCTGCAGATCGCGAGGCGATATCTGGTCCAGCGTCAGTTGAAGGCCAATGGCCTCACTGCTGAGCAGGTCGATGTCACCGACGCGGCTCTGAAGCGAGTGATCCACGAGTACACGCGCGAGTCAGGTTGCAGAAACCTGGAGCGCGAGATCGGCGGTCTGTTGCGCAGGGCAGCGATGAGAATTGCTGAGGGCAAAGCAACCTCCGTGAAGATCGACGCTGCTGACGTTCCGGATATTCTCGGACCGACGCGCTTCGAGAACGACGTGGCCCAACGCACGTCAGTGCCCGGAGTTGCTACGGGGTTGGCCTGGACGCCAGTCGGCGGAGACATTCTCTTCGTTGAATCGGCGAAGCTCCCCGGAACGGGGAAGTTGATCCTGACGGGTCAGCTCGGCGATGTCATGAAGGAGAGCGCGCAGGCGGCATTGAGTCTCGTGAAGGCGCAGGCAGTGGAGTTTGGAATCGATCCGTTGCAGTTCGAGCACAGCGACATTCACGTGCACGTGCCGGCGGGCGCAATCCCGAAAGATGGACCGAGTGCGGGTGTGGCGATGTTTACGTCCCTGGCGTCGTTGCTGAGAGGCAAGGCCGTGCGTCCGGATGTGGCGATGACCGGTGAGATCAGCCTGCGAGGGTTGGTGCTGCCGGTCGGCGGCATCAAGGAGAAGACCATCGCTGCGGCGCGGGCCGGGATTAAGAAGGTGATCCTGCCGGCGCGTAACAAGCGCGACCTCGAGGACATTCCGGAGAGTGCACGGGCACTTCTTGAGTTTGTCTGGGTCGAGCATGTGTCCGAAGCGCTGGCCGTGGCGCTCGGTTCGCAGGACGGCGAGAAGGGGGCGGCCGCCAAGGCCGCTGCCGCCAGCCGGGCACAACCGGAGATGAGCGCCGCCTGAGCTTGGAGGAGGCGACAGGCTCGCCGCAGCGGCGGGCTCGGCGCAGCGGCAGGCTCGCCGCAGCGGCGGGCTCGGCGCAGCGGCAGGCTCGCCGCAGCGGCGGGCTCGGCGCAGAGCGGCAGGCTCGGCGCAGAGCGGCAGGCTCGCCGCAGCGGCAGGCTCGCCAAAGTGGCAGGCTCGCCGCAGCGGCAGGCTCGCCAAAGCGACAGGCTCGCCTCAGCGACAGGCTCGCCAAAGCGACAGGCTCGCCTCAGCGACAGGCTCGCCACAATGCGGGGTAAGCCTGGGGCTAAAGGTGTCGCAGTGTGCGCTGGACCAACATGACGCCGCTCGCCAACAAGCGGGCGGTCTCAGCCGAACGCGGACCAGGTGTTGGGGCGCTGCCCTTTGGCTGAAGCCTCGTCACCCGCGTCGTCGGCGTCGTGAGAGTTCGCGGCAGCGCCATCCTCAATCGCCGGCAGGTCTTCCTCAGCGGCGGGCTCAAGCCCAACTGATACCGATGCATCCACTTGCGATGCGGCGACGAGCCGATTGCCCTCCGGGCTCACATACGGAATCGATCCATTTCCATATAAATCCTGCCGGGTGTTATGTAGCCACCGCTCGATGTGGGTGACAAAGCGCTCGACCGCTTCAACACGCAACGTCTCCGGAGCGTTATCCCCGAGCGCCATCTCCTTCGCGGCGGAAAGGTGATACCACCATTGCAGCCGATCCAGGCGGCCGTCCGATCTGCGATAAGGCAATGTGATGGAGAAACGCCGCCCGTTGCGCGTTGGCGCGGTTTCCGCGAAAGCGAAGTAGTCTCGAAGCGGACGCGGCAGGTCGATGCTTGCCATTTATTATTTCCGGGATCCCAACCACCCTCTGCCCGGATCATAACTGTTCCTGCCTGGCGACACTACCCATGCGCTGGGCGCCGGGTTAAGAGGTCATCACCTTTTCAAGCGATATCGGCGCGCGGGGCTCGGGGTTGCCCGCATACGGTGCAAGTCCCTTCTGTTCCAGCCATTCGCGATTGAACAGTCGCGACTGATACTTTGCGCCGCTGTCGCACAGAATTGTGACAATCGTGTGCCCTCGGCCGAGCTCCAGCGCCACGCGCACGGCCGCAGCGACATTGATGCCGCTGGTGCTGCCGAGAAACAGTCCTTCCTCGCGTAGCAGCCGATAAACAAACCGCACAGTGTCAGCGTCCTCAACGTGGATCGCATCGTCGATCGGTGCGTCCTTCAAGTTTGCAGTGACACGGGCAATGCCGATGCCTTCGGTGATGGAGCCTGAGCCCGTCGATTTGAGCGTTCCGTTGCGGACGTACTCAAACAAGCTGCTGCCCGGCGGATCAACCAGCACCGTGCGAATCGCGCGACGGCGCGACTTCAAATACTCGGATACTCCAGCAAACGTCCCGCCAGTCCCCGATGCAGCCGTGAACGCGTCCACTTTCCCGTTGGTCTGCGTCCAGATTTCGGGGCCGGTGGTCTCCCGGTGCGCCTGCCGGTTGATGGTGTTATCAAACTGGTTGGCCCAGATCGCATTCGGCAGCGAGGCGGCGAGCCGTTGCGCTACTTTCTGGTATTGATTGGGGTTGCTGTAGGGAACGGTGGGAACCTTGTGAACTTCGGCGCCCAGTGTTTCCAGCAGCCGGTACTTCTCCGGCGACTGGTTGTCCGGCATCACGATCACACAGCGATAGCCGCGCGCGTTGCACACATGGGCCAGGCCGATTCCCGTGTTGCCCGCGGTGCCTTCGACAACGGTGCCTTTGGGCGGCAGCTCACCGCTTTTCTCCGCTGCGAGAACGATGGCACGGGCAGCGCGATCCTTGACCGAGCCGCCCGGGTTCATGAACTCCGCCTTGCCGAGGATCTCGCAGCCGGTCTCCTCACTGATCCTGCGCAATCGGATCAACGGCGTGTTGCCGACCGAACCGGTGAAGCCATCCGCAATGCTCATACAAACGCCCCGAGTTCAGAACCTATCGGCGAATCCGCCGCGGCCAGCGCCGTGACATCTCCAACAATCAACAAGGCAGGGGGCGTCACATTCGCCGCCTGCACCGTGGTCACAATCGTCGCGAGTGTCCCGCGCAGTGTCCGCTGCTCGGGCAATGTCGCACGCTCGACCACCGCTACAGCCTGATCGGCCGGGGCGCCGGCGCCGCGCAGCCGAGACACGATCTGCGGCAGGTGTCCAATACCCATGTAAAACACAACCGTCTGATGCGAGCGCGCCAGGGAGCTCCAATCCAAGGACTCGTCGTCGAGAACGTGTCCGGTGACGAAAGTGACACTTTGCGCGAGCTTGCGGTGGGTGAGGGGAATGCTCGTCGCGGCAGCCGCGCCGAGCGCGGCGGTTATACCTGGGACCACGAGGTAGGGAATGCCGTGGGCGGCCAGTACCTCGATCTCTTCACCACCGCGTCCGAAAATAAAGGGATCACCGCCCTTCAGCCGGGCGACCCGCAACCCCAGCCGCGCATAGTGCACCAGCAACTCGTTGATGCGCTCCTGGGTGGTGTGGTTGCCAGGCTGCTTGCCAACAAACACGCGCTCCGCATCCCGCCGCGCGCGTTCGAGCACAGCGGCCGGAACCAACCGGTCATAAAGGATCACATCCGCCTGCTGCAACAACTGCAGAGCTCGCAATGTCAGCAGATCAGGGTCGCCGGGACCCGCACCGATGAGATAACACTCTCCCAATCCGAGACCGCCAGTAGCACCTGACCGTGTGAGGTGAGTCGTTCGCAGCTCGCGCTCGAAGTCCTTCCCGGCCGTCACCTCATCGCCCGCGAACACGCGAGCGCCGACCACGCCGCCCACAATCCGCTCCCAGAACGATCGGCGCGCAGCGGTCCGTAGCGCACGTTTCACAGTCTTGCGCCGATCTCCCATGAACCGAGCCAGCGCGCCCAGTCGGGCAGGCAGTAGCGCTTCCATCTGCTCGCGGATGCGACGCGCCAGAACGGGCGCCTGGCCGCCGGAGCTGATGGCAATAAGGATCGGTGAACGATCAACGATCGCGGGGAAAATAAATGTCGACGCCGCGGGGTCATCGACTGCATTGATCGGGATGTTCTGTGCCCGTGCCGCGGCCGATACAGCGGCGTTCACCTCCGGCACACCCGTGGCAGCAACCACAGCCACCGTACCGGTCACATGCTCCGGTGAGAAGAGCGAATTAACGTATTGCAGCTCGCCCTTTTTGGCGAGCTCCCTGAGCTCGTCCGCCAAGTCCGGCGCGACGACAGTGATTTTGGCCCCTGTACGGCGCAGTAGCTCGACCTTACGAACGGCGATACGGCCGCCGCCGACCACGAGCACGGGCCGGTCTCGCAGCTGCAGAAAAACGGGAAGGTAATCCATGGGGCGCATGGGAAATGGATTGTACGGGACCCGATTGTAAAGGTCCCCTGAACATGGCGAGCGAAGCGATTCGTCTGAGGGGCAATTCGGCAGTTATAAACAGCAATCTGCTGCAATACTGGCGTGTACTTCGCTATTCTTGCGCCATGAAATTGCATCAGTTGCGTTATCTCGCCGCCGTGGCACAAAGCGGTCTCAACATCACCGCCGCCGCCCAGAAGCTGCATACGTCCCAACCCGGTGTAAGCAAGCAGATCAAGCTGCTCGAGGACGAGCTCGGCTTTCAGATTTTCGTGCGCGAGGGACGCAACCTGACGCGAATTACGCCGGCGGGCCAGCAGGTAATAGACCGCGCGCTGCGCATCCTCCAGGAAGCGCAGAGCATCAAGGACCTCTCCACGGAATTGCGTGATGAAGGCAGGGGAAGCCTTTCAATCGGCACCACCCATACGCAGGCTCGTTACGTACTTCCAGATGTCATCCGCCAGTTCAGGGGGAAGTACCCCAATGTCCGGCTGAATCTGCATCAGGGCACATCCGAGCAGATTGCGGAGATGGTGGCCCAGGACCGGATCGATTGCGCGATTGCCACCGGCTCGCAAAACTTGTTTGGCGACCTCACGCTCCTGCCGTGCTACCACTGGCATCGGACAGTTGTCGTTCCCAACACTCATCCGTTGGCGAATGCAGGGCGTCTCACCCTCAAGGCGTTGGCTTCGTATCCGATCATCACCTATACATTCAGTTTTGCCGGACCGTCTTCGCTGCAGGAAGCGTTTGCAAGGTCGGGACTGACGCCGAACGTGGCCATCACGGCGAGGGATGCGGACGTCATCAAGACCTACGTGCGCCTGGGTCTGGGCGTTGGAATCGTGGCCAACATGGCGATCGATCAGGAAGACATTGACCTGAAGGCGATTGATTCCTCGCACCTCTTTCCGGCGCATACAACATGGCTGGGCTTCAGGCGCGGCACGCTGCTCCGCAAGTACATGTACGAGTTCGCGCAGTTGCTGGCGCCACACCTGGATCGACGGTTGATTGACCGCGCGCACCGCGCCGCCACTCCCGAGGAAGTGGCGGAACTGTTCGAGGGAATCGATCTGCCGGTCCGGTGACCGAGGCAAGTGTTGCGCTGTGCGCTTTGATCGGCCGCCTGCGGGTTCAGCCGGCGACCTGAAACCTTTGCTGCTGGATTGACGCCAGCGGCTCCGCCGGCTGATAGGCAACGGTGTAGCGTTGGAAGGCGCGCAGGGCCTCCTCGACCTTCTGCCCCTGCGCCAGCTCAAACGCATCAAACCCACAACGCGCCATGATGAAGAGCAGGTCCTGCTTGACCGCAGGGCCGACGGCACGCAGCTCGCCCTTGAAGCCGAACCGCTCCGAACGCAGCAAGCGCGCCTGACTATAGCCTCGGCCTTCACCGGCGGACGGAAATTCCACGGCAACCAGCGACAGGAGCTTCACGTCGTCTCCCAGGTCTTCAACCTGATCAGCAGGGGCGAGACGTACTCCGAGCCGACCGCGGTGACCGCGGTAATTCTTCAACTCGGCCAAGGGGACGATCAGGTCCGCGCCGTCCTCACCGAGGCTGAGGTATTTCCACTCGTCGTGAACGATTTCGCGCCGTTCCTGGGCGCTACCGACTTCAAGCCGCTTCAGAATGGGTCGCATACACGCCCTCCTTGAAGGGTTTGACGCCGATGCGGCGGAACGTCTCGATGAAGCGCTCGCCGTCTTCGCGCTCGGCGCGATAGACATCGACTATTCGTTCGATCGTCGAGGCGACTTCGTTCTTCGCAACCGAAGGTCCGATCACCTGGCCGAGCGAGGTCGAGCCGTTGACCGATCCGCCGAGTGTAATCTGGTACCACTCCTCACCGTGCTTATCGACGCCGAGGATGCCGATGTGGCCCACGTGATGATGACCGCAGGCATTCATGCAACCGGACATCTTCACCTCGATATCCCCGAGGTCGTAGAGGTAGTCGAGGTTGTCAAACTGCTTCTGGATCTGATGGGAGATCTCGA
>Ga0181534_10002434_pt1 | contig 11494 bp, 5 predicted proteins | sample PEATcosm2014_Bin_37_FD_119758 | JGI IMG/M metagenome (GOLD analysis project Ga0181534, IMG submission 119758) | Peatland microbial communities from MTU Mesocosm Facility, Houghton, MI, USA - PEATcosm2014_Bin17_10_metaG | ecosystem: Environmental > Terrestrial > Soil > Wetlands > Peat | place...
CAGGCATCGGCGGGGGTATGTTTCTGTTGGGTCAATTCAGCAATGATGATCAAAAACGCGAAACGGGACTGCTCAGCGGAGAGGCTGGCATCGACGCCCTATTGGATGCAGAAGTGCTTAAGTATGCATTCGGACGCGATCGTCCCTTCACTGGCAACGGCCGGGGACGTTTTTTTCAGGGTGGCGCCTCCTTTCCCTCCGAACACGCTTCCATTAGTTGGGCGATTGCCAGCGTGATCGCTCACGAATATCCCGGGCCCTTGACCCAGTTACTTGCCTATGGTTTGGCGGGGGGCGTAAGTGCTGCGCGGATCGTAGGACACCAACATTTTGCCTCCGACGCCCTTCTGGGCAGCGCTCTCGGTTGGTATCTGGGACGCCAGGTTTTCCGCACCCGCTCCCAGTACAGCCCTGCCGAAATCGCCAGGTGGGGCACTTTCAGCAAAAGCGAGGATGTCAGCCGGGGAGCGGGTAACCTGGGCTCGCCCTATGTGCCGCTGGATAGCTGGGTCTACCAGGCCATGGATCGCCTTACGGCCCTGGGATATGTTCACAGCGGTTTCGCCGACATGCGTCCTTGGACCCGTCTGGAATGCGCGCGCCAGCTGAAGGAAGCCGCTGACCGCATTGCGCAGGAAGAATCCCCCGCTGGCGAAGCAGAACGTCTGCAGCATTCCCTGGCACAGGAATTCGCCCGGGAACTCTTATTGCTCGACGGCGGAGACAACGCCGCACTGCGTGTGGAATCGATCTACACCCGCGGCACGGAAATCGTCGGCAAGCCACTGACCGACGGCGATCATTTTGGGCAGACGGTGATCAATGATTTCGGCCGGCCCCAAGAGCAAGGCTTCAACGACGTTTCGGGAATATCGGCCTGGGGTGAGTACGGCCCACTGACGGTATATGCCCGCGGCGAATTTCAGCATTCGCCTGCCGCAGCCGCCTTGCCTTTTACCGCCCGTGAAGATATATCCCAGGCGGATTTCGGTCGCAGCGGCCTTCCCATGCCTTTCCCAGTCCTTCCCGACACTCCTGTCGCCGCCTTCAATCAAACCCGCTTCCTGGACGCCTATGTGGCCCTGAACCTTTCTGACTGGCAACTCTCTTATGGGAACCAGAGCCTATGGTGGGGACCGGCCCAGGGCGGCCCGCTGATGTTCAGTGACAACGCCGCGCCGGTGCGCATGTTCCGCGTCAACCGCGTGACCCCGCTCACCCTCCCTGGTTTTCTGGGATTGCTGGGGCCGATGCGCTTGGAAGCCTTCGTCGGGCAATACTCAGGATACGAATTCGTCAATGGACCCTCAGGTCTCGTCGGGGAATATGATCGATCCCTCAATCCCCAGCCCATTGTTCACGGCGAGCGAATTAGCTTCAAGCCCACTTCCAACCTGGAAATTGGTTTTTCGCGGACGACTGACTATGGCGGGCCCGGTTATCCTTTAACCCTCCACTCATTCCTGCGCAGCGTGTTTTCGACGGGCAATACATTCGCCGGTAATCCCAACAAGCCCGGCTCGCGCCGTTCCGGCATGGATTTCAGTTATCGCGTTCCTGGTTTGCGGGACGGCATGACCTTCTATGCCGAAGGTTTGGCCGAACACGACGAGGTCACCCCCTTACTTGGTCCCGATGTCGCATCCTGGCTCGCGGGTATCTACATCCCCAGGCTTCCCAGGGTGTCGAAATTAGATTTCCGCGTGGAGGGCGGCTATACCGATCCACCCAGCAGCGGAGGCGACGTCTCTCACGGCGCTTTCTATTGGGACGGGACCTGGATCACCGGTTTTCAGAATGCCGGTCATTTGCTGGGAAGTTGGATGGGACGGCAGGGACAGGGCGCCCAGGCTTGGACGACCTACTGGTTGAGCCCGCGCAACAAAATTCAATTGGGATTCCGTCATCAGAAGGCGAGTAATCAGCTGGTCAATTATAACGGCACACTGGCCGGAGGATCGTTGGCTGACGCGAACCTTCGAGCGGAATTTTGGCCGCAGTCCACCTTCAGCCTGTCGGCTTCCTTGCAGTATGAGATGTGGAACTTCCCCGTGATCGCGCCCAACCGGCAATCGAATGTCACATCCTCGCTGCAGTTTTCATTTTGGCCCCGGGGCCTCTCCCGGAAGCTCTCCGGGAATTGAGCCATAGACCTCTTTATTGTTGTGGCGCTGGCCGGTCTCGCGACGCCGATTTTTGTCTCCTCCGCAACTTTGCCCGACCTTTCGGGTTGGCAAGGATGAGTTCTCCGGACCCTGTCCCGCGGCTGAAACCAGATGTGCTTGCGGGAAAATTCGCAATCGGGTGGGCTCGCACCCCGATGGCCACTCTTTGCTTGACATTGGACTACTCATCGGCATATGAGTAGGGGCTAGACAACAGCCGTAATTTTCGATTGATATGTCGTTTAGGGAACACGTGTAGGTTGTCCGACCAGTATGATCCGAACTCGACTTAGCTTTGTGCGTTTGTACCTGCGGGTCGTGACCCTCCTGCTCCCAGCCTGTGCTTACTTCATCGCAGTAAAGATACGCTTCGGTGTCAATTTTCTGCTCTCGCGAACCCCGCCCGCGGGCTTGCCGTCCTATTGGAGCATTCTGCTGCTGACCACCATTGTCTGGGCCATTGCCGCGGAAGAGACCGAGCTCTGGAATGTGGAGCAGTTGTACGCTCCCGGAGGCAAGAGCCGCCGGCTCTTGGAAGCTCTGGCATTCACTTATGCGGTGGTGATGGCAGTCGGTTTTTTATACCGTCAGGCTAGTTACTCGCGTGTGGTCATCGGGACCAGCGCCTTGGCTCTGTTCGTGCTTGCCACCCTCGCCAGAGTCGCCTTTCGGGTGTCAATGGAGTTACTTCGCAAGGACGGCAGAAATGAAGTCAAGATCCTGGTGGTGGGCACCGACCGTTTCGCCCGGCGAGTGGGGGCTTCCCTTCTTCAAGGCGAGGTTTTGCCCTGCCGGGTCGTGGGTTTTGTGCGGCTTCCCGGCCAGGAGATCGCCGTCGACGGTCCGGTGTATGAAATGGACAACATTCCCAGTTTCCACAATGGAAACTCGATCAACGACGTCATCGTCGCCTTGCCTGCCTCGCGCCTGAATGATGTTCACAAAATCGCGCCCAGCCTGGAGAAGCTTTGCGTTCCCACCCGTGTAGTCATTGACCTGGGAGACGGCGTCGTCCTTCGCGACCGCTTGATCGATCTCGGCGGCATTCGCATGCTCGATCTCCGCCCCACCCTGGCGGAGAGTGGACCTTACCTCGTCCAAAAAAGAGCTTTCGATATTGCTTTTTCCATGATTGTTCTGCTGCTCACCCTGCCCCTCACTTTACTCATCGCCTTGGCCATAAAGTTAAGCACTCGCGGCCCCGTCTTTTTTGTCCAGGACAGGGTCGGACTCAATGGCCGTGTTTTTCGCATGTTCAAGTTTCGCACCATGCAGGTCGGGAGCCGCGAAGAAGGCGACACCCGCTGGACTTGCGACCAGGATCCCCGGCGCACCGCGGTGGGAACCTTCCTGAGGAAGTCGAATCTTGACGAGCTTCCCCAATTCCTCAACGTGCTCAAAGGCGACATGAGCATCGTCGGCCCCCGTCCCGAGCGCCCTTTCTTCGTCGAGCGGTTCCTGGCGGAAATCGATCGTTACAACTCCCGCCACATGTTCAAGGCCGGCATCACCGGGTGGGCCCAGGTGAACGGCTGGCGCGGCGACACATCCATCGCCAAGCGCGTCGAGTACGACCTCTACTACCTTCGCAACTGGAGCCTCACCTTCGATCTACAGATCATCACCATGACCTTACTTCGAATTTTTTCCAGCAAGAATGCTTATTGAGGTTCGGAATTTATTCTCGCGGTCATCCTTTCGCTGTAGGTTTTGCGGCGGCTACTTCCCTGAGGCGTTATTAAGGCTGTTCTGCACCGCGCTGGCCGGTTCCGCCCTACTCGGTTCCTCCACGGGCCTCGGTCAATCCCAGCTTCCCCCCTGCGGCGCGACCCCGGAGACAAGGGCAAACTGCTTGCCGTCCCAACCTGACGCTCCCTCTGCCGCTTCCGTTCATCAGGTAAACGCAGCCGTGCCGCTGCCGGCAATACGAAATCCTGGCGACACTTTTGCATCGCATCCCGCCTCAAACCCCGCTGGCCGACAACGTTTTCATTGGAGCAGAGCTTTAACCGAATCGCTTACTTTCCTTCTCATCGAGCAGGCCTACGTCGTACACACCGATTTCCGCTGGGTGGTCTCGGAAAATGGAATCCCCTTTAACCATTATTGGCGAGATTACAAGCAATCGATTTCCGAATGGACACATTCCGGATGGGATGACGGCGACCCCGACTGGTTTGGCTATATCGGTCATCCCATTCAAGGCGCCATGACCGAGTTCATCCAAATTCAAAACGATCCCAAGTCGCGCGGATTGGAGTTCTCGAACACCCCCGCCTATTGGAAAAGCCGCTTAAAGGCCGCTCTGTGGAATGCGGTTTACAGCACGCAATGGAATCTCGGACCGCTGAGTGAAGTCACAGTCGAAAAGTACGGATCGAAGGACAGGCAACCCTGGAACTCCGACGGTTCTTATCCCTGCAACACCAAGCATTGCTTTACGGGTGTCGGCCAGATCGATATCGTCATGACTCCATTAGGCGGCACCGCCTGGATGCTCGGGGAAGATTTGCTGGATACAAAAGTTGTGCGCCGGATCGAGAGCGAAACCCGGAACCGGCTCGTAATTGACACCGCCCGCGTGGCCCTGAACCCGATCCGCGCCGGGGCCAACATGCTTCACGGCGAGCACCCGTGGTATCGGGCTTCTCGCGATGGTCAGGAGATGGCTTTTTCTGCCTCCTCCACTACCGCCGCGCCTGAAGAAACTACTCCCCATGCCTCAATCGCAAACCATGGCAATGTCTATTTCGGCTACTCTCACACGGGGTCGTCTCACTGCGAGTTGGTCGTCTCCACAGGCGCCACTCCCTGCGATCCGCTTTCCGCCGTAAGCTCCCATCTGACCGGCTGGAATACATCGGTCGAGAAAATGTACCTTCGGTATTTTGGGGCGGTCGCCGACTTCAGCGGGCAATACGGCAGCATTAGCCAGGATAACTTTCTGTTCGGCTTGCGCGGTGGGGCTTCCATCGGCAGGCTGCGACCTTTTGCTCACGCCATGATTGGAGCGGTGCATGGGCATGGAAATACATCCGTGGGCTTCATCTCCCGCACATCCTTCGCTGAAGATCTCGGCGTAGGCGTGGATTTCCGCCTGCTACGGCTGCTCAGCTGGCGCAATCAAGTCGATACACTGAAAACCGGCGCGACGGATTTCAAGCGATACAACGTGCGCCTCTCTTCCGGATTCGCCCTGCGCTTTTAGCTCTGCCGAAGAAATCAAAATGAAAACTCCCTGGCGGATATGGTCCCGCAGAAAACCAAGAGCTCCAGCGCCGCAAGTTCTATTGGCAATATTCAGCCTCATCACCCTTACGCCATCCGCCTCTGCCTTCGGCCAAACTCTGCCCGCAGCCGCGCACAAAGGGCAACTGGACCTCAGCGTATGGGCCGCCGCGGAGACCGGAGAAGAAAATACCAACTCATTTTCAGAAGCGCAGATCTTCTCGGCTGGGGCATTCGCCGGCTGGACCATCACCGGCGAACACTTAAGCGGCTGGCGGCGCGGCAACCTCGAATATGCCTTCGATGTTATGCCGGTCTTCGAAACCTTTGGAAATCAGCGGGTTCACGGCGGCGGCTTCGATCCCGTAATCCTCCGCTGGAACTCCGCCCTGCATAGCAATAAAATTTCACCCTATATCGAACTGTCAGGAGGGGCCGTTATCACCAGTTCGAACCTCCCCCCGGGGAACACCTCCGACTTCAATTTCATGGCAAAAGGCGGTGCGGGAGTTTATTTACAGACTCGCGAACACCATGCCTTCGACATAGGCTGCCGCTGGTCGCACATCTCGAATGCCAACCTCGGGACGGAAAATACAGAGTTCAATGGGGTGCAAGTCAACATCGCGTATCACTGGTTTCGCCGGTAGCGCGCAATCGCAAAGCCGAGGTCGCAAATCCATCCAGGCCTTTCCGTGCCATCGTCATTTCTGTGGCGGATGTGTATAGTGTTGCGACGGTCGCAAAGCCCCGGCTGGGGCCGTATCTGGACCCATTGCAATAATGACGGGGGGGCTTGTGCCAAATTGTTTGGCGGACCCTCGAGGTGCATGCCGCGAGTCAATGAGCAAAAATAAACCATGAGGAGAAATTGGTTGAGGTTGAGGGGCTTCTTACTTTCCGTTTGCCTGGCGCTGCCGGGGATGATCCATAGCCCAATCGCGGCTGCGGCCTCTACCGACCACGCCAGTTTCTTGATCACGAATGATGACAATGCCATCGGAGAGTCCAACACCGCCACACTCTTTGCCATCGCGCCCAACGGAATACTGAGCACCCCAACCGTTTTGAATACCATCGGCATGGGAAGCGGTGGCGGATTTTTTTCCGCGAATCGGGTGAACGTGACCAGCGATCCCACTTCGCCGTGCGCCTATATTTCTTCCGGGACGAGCAACACCATCGCGGGAATTCAGATCATGACGCAGACCGTGACCGGCAATTTTCCCGCATCCGCCATCGACAATGGCGCCGATAACGGCGTCGGCATGGTGATGAACGCCACTTACCTTTATGCCAGCTTCTCCACTTCGGCTACGATCGCAACCTTTGCCGTGCAACCAGGATGCGTTTTGCAGTTCCTGAGCGACATATCTCCAGTAGGTTTGAACGGCGGCGTTGTCAAAAGAATGGGGCTTTCTGGCAATCTCCTGATTGTGACTTATGGAGAGGGATCCATCCAGTCTTTTGACGTTTCCGGCGGCGTCCCCGTGCCGAACAGCGACCTGCAGAACTCCACGGGATTTGCCGGCGATAATTATCCCGACGGCGTGGACATTACTCAGGATGGGCGCTACGCCATCTTCGGCGATGCCTCCAGTGCCGGCGTCGTCGAGGTCTCGGATATTTCATCGGGCTCGCTGGCAACCACCGTACTCTACAGTCTTGGTTCATCGATCACTTCTGGCTTTGACTCCAGTAACGTTCGCCTCAGCCCCGATGGGACGCTGCTCTATGTCAGTAATAATTCTTCCGGGCAGGTTACGGCCGCCTTCTTCAACGGGGTCACGGGAGCGATTTCACCGGGCTGCGTTTCCCCCCGCCTCAAGGGTTTCGATTCCACGTTTTCCTACTTGTCGAGCCCAGTAACGCAGGAGACAACCGGCTCAGGGTCCGCACTATACGTCGCTGAATTCGGCCAGCCATCCGCGATTGCCGTGCTCCATGTGAAGACCGCCGGCGGAAAATGCACCGTGAGGGAAACTTCGGCCTCCCCGGTGTTCGACCCAAACAGTCTCAGTTTGCTTTCGATCGGAGTATATCCTCCGCGGCCGTTCTAGCCGGGGGCAAGCAATTACAAGAGGGTGGGATGAGGATCTTGAAAATGGCGGAATTTTGGCGGTGGGCGATTGCCGGGCAATTGATCGGATTAGCCTGGGTGTCGGTTTCGGCGCAGTTGCCAAACTGCCCTCTTCGCCCCAATCCGGGCAGCGTTGTAGCGGAACCGTTGAATCTCTACAGCCAGGGCAACCAACTCAGCGTAGCCCTCACTTTGCGCAACGGGGTTGATTCGGCCGGCTACACTCACGACTGCTACGACTATGCCACGTCGAGCGGCACCATTGAGGCTCCCACCCTGCGCCTCAATCCCGGCGACACTTTAAATCTGCAGCTGACCAACCAGCTGAATCTTCCCTCCTCGAATGCTAACCGCCTCAAGCATTCCATGCGCATGGGGCACATGGCCGCTCACAACTCGGACAATCGGTGCCGGGGCGGCCTGGTCACCCAGAATTCCACCAACCTCCATTTCCACGGCCTGAATATTCCTCCGCTCTGCGGACAGGACGATGTCATCAACACCCTGATACAACCCAGCGATCCCCCCTTCCAGTACCAGATTCAAATTCCCGGCAACGAACCTCCGGGCTTGTACTGGTACCATCCCCATCCTCACGGTTTTACGACCAATCAGGTGAATGGCGGCGCCTCGGGAGCAATCGTCATCGGCGGCATCGAAAAAGTGAAGCCGCAAGTGGCCGGACTTCCCGAACAGGTGCTGATCGTGCGCCAGCAGTTTGTGAATCCCGGCTCGTGGCTGCCCGGCCCCTATGAAATGACGCTCAACTTCCAGACCGTGGTCACGCCCCCGCTGCAAACCCTGCCGCTGATCATGGTCAATCCCGGCGAGAAGCAGTTCTGGCGCGTGCTGAATGCTTCCACCCAGGCTTTTCTTGCTTTGCAGATTTGGTTTGGTGGCAGCCCCCAGAATCTCGAGCTAATCTCAATCGATGGCGTTCCCGTAACCGGCGATCCCGAGGTCAGCACGATCAATTTACCCCCGGCTGGCCGCGCTGAATTTGTCATGACCGGGCCGCCCACCGGCACATCGGCGACTTTCGTGAACCTGGGGTTCAATACCGGAGCGGTGGGCAATCCCAACCCCGCGCAAGTGCTCGCCACGATTGTACCGGGCGCAAGCTTTGTAGAGCCCGCATACCGCATTCCGGCTGTATCCGGCGCACCCGCTGTTTCTGAAGTTCCCGCGAAACTCCAGGCAAAGGTCGCATCGAACGCGGATCAACTTAGTCCCGCGCCGCCCCCTGCGCCTGCCTCCGCAGCCCCGGCTCAACGATTCGCCGACCTGGCCAGCGTCAAACCTACGGCCACCCGGCAACTCTACTTCTCTGAGGCCCCGCAGGGCACCAACGGCCCCACCAACTATTACCTTACGGTCGACGGGCAGACTCCCCTGGTATTCAGCCCTGAACTCCCGCCTGCCATCGTCACTTCGGTGGGCGCAGTGGAAGACTGGACCATCGAAAACCACAGCTCCGAGGAACACGCCTTTCATATCCACCAGATTCATTTCCTGGTGCTGGCGATCAATGGAGTGCCTCTAAAAACTCCCGTGATGCAGGATACTGTTCTCATCCCTTACTGGGATGGCACGAAAACCTTCCCCAAGGTCAAGGTCCGGATGGATTTTCGCGATCCCGAAATTGCCGGAACCTTCCTGTATCACTGTCACGTTCTCGACCACGAGGATGGCGGCATGATGGCCGAAATCCAAGTGAATCCATAATCCAACTGCAAGCCGCAGCTCAGAAACCGCGCCGGGTCTGGGCTGCAGGCCAGTTTTTTCTCGCCCTCGCAAGATTTTCACATTGACACCTTCCGCCTTGAACGAACATAATGTTGCGCCCGCCGTTTTAAAAACTTCTGCCTTTCGGTTGCTGTCAAGTCATTCAAGTTGAAAAGGGACCCTGGTGAACCTAAAGCGATTCCTCTCTTCTGCACTTACCCCTATCTGTTTTCTAATCGTCGGGCTTGCTCCAACCGCTTACGGTCAAACCTGGACTCCCTTGGTGAATCCCGCTCCCGTGTCGATGGGCGCGATGCTGTTGCTCACCGATGGTCGCGTTTTGGTCCACGAGGAGCCCAATTGCAGCGGCAGTGGTTGCGTTGGCAGTAGTTACTCCAACTGGTACACCTTGACTCCGGACAGCACCGGCAGCTACATCAACGGCACATGGACCGAGGTGGCTGCACTTCCCAGCGGCTACGAACCATTGTTTTTCAGCTCGGCCGTACTTCCCGATGGAAAAGTGGCGATTCAAGGAGGCGAATACAATTGCCCCAGCGGCAGTTGCGCCGATGCCTGGCAGAGCCTGGGGGCGTTGTATGACCCTTCGGCAAACACTTGGACCTCCCTCACACCCGAGCTGACCAGTTCGTGGCAAGCAGATGGTGACGCCCAATCTGTGGTCCTACCGAATGGAACCTGGATGACGGCGGCCTGCTGTGCGAAATACAGCGGCCATACCACATACGCGGACTACTTTTATTTCAATGAAAGCTCGTTAAACTTCACCAGCGAGGCCAGCGCCTCCGACGGCGAAACCACCGAATTCGACGAATCCGGTTGGAACCTGATGCCCAATGGACAGGTGCTGATGGTCAATGTCTATCTGGGGTCCTACAGCGGAACTGCCAAAGGCTATGCCATATACAACCCCAGCACTAACACCTGGACGGAATACTCCAGCACGGCAGTACAACTCTGGGATTCTGATTGTGGGAAATCGAGTTCGAAAGCCAGCTATGAGCTTGGGCCGTTGATGCTAATGCCCAACGGAACTTTTTTTGCCACCGGCGCCAGCGACTGCGAAGCCGGGAACCTTGCCACCTACAACTGGAGCACCAATACTTGGACCGCTCAAGGGACATTCCCCGGCAAAAACGCGGCCAACGATGCGCCGGGCGCGACCGAGATCAACGGCAATGCGATCGTGATGGCCAGCCCCTACACCAATACATTCTCTACCCCCAGCACCTTCTACGAATGGAACGGCACCACCCTAAGCACATTTCCCAATCCTACGAACGCCGCGAACGACTCGTCCTACGTCGGCCATCTTTTGGTGTTGCCCACGGGACAGATCATGTTCACGGATTTCACCACCGGCGTCGAGATCCTGACCAGTGCGGGAACCTACGAGTCGGCCTGGCAACCAACCATTACTACCGCGCCCTACAACCTGACCGCCGGCCAAACCTACTCGATCTCCGGAACCCAATTCAACGGCGTATCGACGGGCGCGGCTTACGGCGACGATTTCCAGGACAACACCAACTATCCGCTTGTACGCATCGTCAACAATTCCACGGGAAGCGTCTACTACGCCAAAACTCACGGCCACAGCACCATGGGCGTAGCCACCGGAAGCACCACGGTATCCACGAACTTTGATGTTCCCGCCGGCATGCCCTCGGGAGCCTGCGAGTTGTACGTTGTGGCGAACGGCATTCCATCGGCAGCTTCCGCCTGCACCGTGGGCGCGTCGACCACCACAACCACTACAACGCTGGCTTCCAGCGTGAATCCCTCGGCGTACGGCCAGAGCGTGACTTTCACCGCAACCGTAACTCCAGACAATTCTCCTGCGGCAACCGGCACCATACAATTCACCTCCAACGGCGTGAGCATCGCTGGATGCACTGCGGTCGCGCTATCCGGCTTGGGTACGGCGCAATGCGCCACCAGCGGACTGGCAGTTGGAAATAACGCAATCGTTGCGACTTATTCGGGCGACAGCAACTATAGCGGAAGCACCGCGACGTTGAGCGGCGGGCAGGTGGTGAATACGGCGAGCGCGGCCACGGTGGTGACTTCCGGTTTGAACCCCTCGGTCTTCGGGCAGTCGGTGACGTTTACGGCGACGATCAATGGGCAGTATGGGCTGATCAAAGGGCATTCGGGCGTGAGCTCGCAAACTGTGACGGGGACGGTGACGTGGAGTTCGAATACGGGCTGCGGCACCAGCAGCGTGACGGCAGGCAATCCCGGAGTGGCGACCTGCACCACGTCGAGCCTGGGG
>Ga0181534_10002436_pt1 | contig 11490 bp, 7 predicted proteins | sample PEATcosm2014_Bin_37_FD_119758 | JGI IMG/M metagenome (GOLD analysis project Ga0181534, IMG submission 119758) | Peatland microbial communities from MTU Mesocosm Facility, Houghton, MI, USA - PEATcosm2014_Bin17_10_metaG | ecosystem: Environmental > Terrestrial > Soil > Wetlands > Peat | place...
CCGGATCGCGGCATCGTGTTTCAGCGCTATTCCTTGTTTCCCCACCTCACGGTGCTCGGCAACCTGCTGCTCGGCCTCGAGCTTCAGGGTGCGCCCCTGCTCGGCCGCCTGCGGGGTGCACGGCGGCGCGCGGCGCTCGAGAAAGCGGAGCATTTGCTCGAGGCGGTGGGTCTCGCCGCATCGCGACGAAAATATCCGGCGCAGCTGTCCGGCGGCATGCAGCAGCGGCTCTCCATCGCGCAGTCGGTCATCTGCGAGCCGAAAATCCTGCTGTTGGACGAACCGTTCGGCGCCCTGGACCCCGGCATCACCGGCGACATGCATGAGCTCATCTTGAAGCTGTGGAACATGAACAAGATGACCATTTTCATGGTCACCCACGATTTGAAGGAAAGCTTCTATCTCGGCACGCGGCTGCTGGTGTTCGACAAGGTGCGCACTGACAGCCAGGCCCCGGAGCGCTACGGCGCCACCATCACCTACGACATCCCGCTCAAAGGACGCCGCGCGCTTTGAGGCACGCGCTTTGAGGCGGGCGCACTGATCAGTCGCGGTAGCCCGCCGCCGCGAGCGCTTCTCGCAGTTCGGACAGTTCCTGCTCATGGTGCTGCCACTGCGCAACCGACGATTGATAGATTGGGCGCCGCACCTGCGCAGCGCTCGCGGTGGTGCTCGGCGCGGGATTCTTCTCGAACTCGGCGCACGCCGGCTCCCAGGCGAGCTGGCAGAATTCCAGAATCCTGCGCGTCTCGGCTGGCTGGTCAGCCACGAGATCCTCGTAGCGCACCTGCAGCATCGCGCCCGGCATGATTGAATCCCAGTGCTGCATCAGCCGCCGGTACGCGATGTAGTAGCGGGCGATCTCGCCGAGGTCGTACGAGAACGGATACCCGCCCTTGAACAGCGTCTTGTACATCGCGTAGCACACGCCCATTGGATGCCGGGTCACGTGAATGATCCTGGCGTGCGGCAGCGCCCGGCGAATGAGCCCGCAGTAAAGATAGTTGAGCGGCATTTTGTCGATGAACCGGCCGGCACCCTGCAGCGCGCCGCGGGCGTGGAGCACATTGCGGGCCCGGCCGAGGTATTCAAACCCGAGCGCCGCGAAGTCGAGCGTGGCCGACCGCTTCACCAGTTCCCTGCGCGGCAGCGGTGATGACGCCGCACCGCTCTGCCGGTGGACCAGATCGACGAGCGAAGCGGCAAAGCATTCGAGCTCGCCCGCCGATGTGAGGCTCGAGTGGCTGCTCAGTATGCGCTCGACGAGCGTCGAGCCGCTGCGCGGCAGCCCCACTATGAAGATCGGATCTTCCGTGCTCGCCGCAGCTTCCGTGTTCGCCGCTGTCTGCGCGCCAACGGCCATGACCGGAAACGCCTCGATGATCCAGTCGACCGTGGCGGTGTCGATGGCGACATCGTATTGCATGTGGGCACGCCGGGTCCTGGCGCCCAGCTCCAAGTGGCCGAACGATTTGGCGTACTCGCCGAGATCCTCGTACTCCTTGGCGAGCGCGAAGCGGAGCTGCACCTCGCCCTCCCAATTGGGGCCCGCGCGTGTGAGCAGATCTTCCATCTCCCGCACGTGGTTGCGCGCCGCCGTCTGCACCCGCAGCTCGGACCGGTTGGCATAGGCCTCGTAGTCCGACGGTTTCAGCGCGATGGCGCGGTCGTAGTCCGCTTCCGCCCCCTCGAGATCGCCCACGAAGCGGCGCACCGACGCGCGGTTGAAAATGAAGTGTGCTTCCTGCGGCGCAATACCCACCGCACGATCGTAGGCGGCGAGCGCGCCGCGGTGCTCGTTCGCCCGGCTGCGCACCAGGCCGATGGCATCCCAGATGGCCGCATCGGTCGGCGCGATGCGCTCCACGGCAGCGGCTGCATCGAGCGCATCGCGGGGACGATTGAGCGCGAGCAGGCAGAACGCACGGTGCACGAGGAATTGGGAATTGGCCGGTTCCAGTCGCAGTGCACGATCGACGGCGTCGAGCGCGTTCGCCGGCGACCGCGCGGCCATCGCAATGCGGCTGGCCGTGTACCAACCGGCCGCCCAGTTTGGATACTGCGCGGTCAGGCGCCGGCAGCTGGCGTCGGCCGCCCGCCAGTCGCCCGCCTGCATGAAGCGCGCGACGTTTCGATACGCTTGCTCGGCGGACTCGGTCACGGCCGGCATTCTAGCAAATGGCTCCGATCGGGTATCTGCCGGGGATGATGAGCTGCCCGCGAGCGAGCGCAATTTGCTTGGCGGACACTGCATTACCGTGAGGTCGCTCACGGCCCTTGATCGGTGCCTCGGCGACTCGGCTACTAGGCGACTCGGCTACTAGACGACTCGGCTACTAGACGCCCCAGTGACTCCCTCACCACGGGCGCGCCACGTCAGTCGATGAACTACCGGTCGCGGGCTTCGGCGGCCTCTTGCCCCCTTCTCGACTCGATCACCCGTTCCCGTAGCATTGTCCCTCGAGCTACATATATCGCGCAGTCCGCCCCACGCCGTCAAGGGACAAAACGGGTGCGTTTGTGCAGAAATGCACCATCGCCCCGTGGCGAATCAATAAAGAAGCATCGCCTCGAGTTCGCTGCGCCAGCGAACCTCGTCCTTCGCGGTCAGCGTCTCGAGGTCGGCCGGCGTCGCCGCCGGATCATCCACCCACCTGCGCAGCACATCGCTGCCGTTGATCACGTCGATCGCGGGGCGGCCGGTCTCGTACTCGTAAGCGAAGTCGCGCCAGATGGGGTAATCCGGCCGCAGGCGCCGCAGCGCCTTGAACGCGAGCGCGAACAAGCGCCAGGGTTTGAATGCCTCGTGATCGTAGTGCGCAGCATCTTCCACGTGCACCTGCAGTCCCGCACAGAGCTTTCCGACATGCTTGTGAAAGGTGGGCTCGAACCAGCACGGCCGCAGCCGGCAGCCATTCATCCATTGCGGGGCAAGCGCGCGCATCTGCTTAAGCAACGCCGGTACGTCGAGATCGGGTGCTCCGAACAGCTCGAGCGGCCGGGTGGTCCCGCGGCCTTCCGACAACGTGGTGGCTTCGAGCATCACCGAACCCGGGTAGCAGCGCGCCATCCACAAATTGGGCGCGTTGGGACTTGGGTTGACCCAGGTGCGCTGTCCGAGCGGCCACCCATACCCCGGCGCAGCGTTGGGCTCCCAACCCGCCATCGAGATGACACGACAGTCGACGTCCAGATGCAAAGTCGCCACGAACCAGCGTGCGAGTTCGCCGAGCGTCAGGCCGTGGCGCATCGGCATCGCACCGGCGCCGACGAAGCTCTCGGCGCCGGCGCGCAGCGTGAGCCCTTCCACGGGTCGGCCCACCGGATTCGGGCGATCCAGGATCCACACCGCCTTGTGCTTTTGCGCCGCTGCTTCGAGCACGTAACGCAGGGTGGTGACGAAGGTGTAGATGCGGCACCCGAGATCCTGCAGATCGACCAGCAGCACATCGAAGCTGTCCATCATCTCGGCCGTCGGACGGCGCACCTCTCCGTACAGACTGAAGACCGGAATGCCGTGCACGGGATCGGTAAAGTCCGACGATTCGACCATGTTGTCCTGCTTGTCCCCACGCAGGCCGTGTTGAGGGCCGAACGCCGCGCTCAATTGGATGCCGCGGACCATCGCCAGGGCATCGAGGGAATGGACCAGATTGCGGGTCACGGAGGCGGGATGCGCCAACAGCGCCACACGCCGCCCCGCCAGTGGTTTGCGCAGCTCGGGCTCTTCCAGGAACCGGTCGATTCCAAATTTCATGCGCGGGCAACTTCCAGGGCGAATCCGCCGGAGTGGTGAAAGTCGGGCTTGGGCAAAGGGTGCTTCAATCCCCAGTAGGAAAGTCTACCACCGTCGTCTTCGATGACCGCCGTCAGACCAACGCGCAGACGCGGCACGCCGCGCAGGCCCGGCAGCCGCTCCAAATGAACCGTCGCCTCGAGCTCGAGCCCCCGCTCGCTGTGGCGTACGCATATCCGCGGGGCTCGGCCCTTCTCCCCGGCCGGCATCGCTTCCCGGTAGGCACTGAACCGGTAGATGGCCCAGTGGCGAGCGGGCGAGAAATTGAATTCGTAGTAATCCGGCGCATCCGCAGGACCGACGAACGCCTCGAAGCAGGTGTGTTTCCAGAGCGCGTCGGTTGGCCCCCCGGCCGGCTCCTCGGCCAGCCCTTGTGGAACACGCACGCGCGCCATGTCCGCATCCAGGACGTAGCGAAACATCAGCACACCGGGGAGATCCGCCTGCAGCTGCGCCCGGAGGCTGCGCACGGTGTCGTTCGGGGTCGACGGGTGAGCGAGCAGTAACGACATGCAGGCGATTGTATACAATGACCGAGACAGGGAGCGCGTAAAGCGTCATGATTCAGGGTCAATCAGGAGGCTCCACGCTTAATGCCCAGTAAAATTCCCGAAGGCGAGACTCGTGGTTGGATCGTACCCATCGGGGGTGCGGAGAATAAGGAAAACGATCGCCTCGTCCTGGAGCGATTCATCCAGGTCTCGGGCGGCGCCGACGCAAACATCGTGGTGATCCCCACCGCGAGCCGCATGCATGAGACCGGCCCGCGCTATGAGAAGATTTTTCTCGACCTGGGCGCCGCTGAGGTGGCGGTCATGGATTTCGACACGCGCCGCGATTGCCAGGAAGCCGGACGTCTGCGGCGCATCGAGGCGGCCACCGGCATCTTTTTTACCGGCGGCAATCAGTTGCGGCTCACCACGTTGCTCGGCGGCACCCCGGTCGCCAAGCTCATTCGCGTGCGCAACGCCCACGGCGTCACGGTCGGCGGCACCAGCGCGGGCGCGAGCATCTTGAGCGAGCACATGATCGCCTTCGGCGATGAGGGCTCCTCGGTCATCTCGGGCAGCGTGCGCCTCGCTCCGGGCTTGGGGCTCACCAATCGATTCATCATCGACCAGCACTTTCGTCAGCGCGACCGTCTGGGGCGCCTCATCACCGCTTTGGCCTACAACCCGTTTGCGATCGGCATCGGTCTCGATGAAGACACGGCCGCCTTCATCGGTCCGGACGAGACGGTCGAGGTCGAGGGCAGCGGCGGCGTGACCATCGTCGATGCGTCCGAGGTCAGCTTCTCGTCCATGGCCGAGGCGGGCGAAGGTCAACCCGTGTGCATGCTGGGTCTCAAGTTGCACATCCTGGTGGCCGGCTCGACCTTCAATTTACACACCCGTCTGGCGGCCGCCGGCAGCCTGGCGTACACAAGAGAATAGAGGCCGCAACCAAAAAGCGGCGGAGCCACACCATGCGCATCATCGATCGTTCCGTCTATGTGGGCCCGTCACTGTATGCGCGTTTTCCGGTCATCCGGCTGGAGCTCGATCTGGGCGCCCTGGAGCAATGGCCCACGGGAAAATTGGGGCCGGCGTTCGTCGATGCGCTGGCAAGCGCGCTGCCCGGCCTGTCCGAGCACGGTTGCTCCTACCGCACGCCCGGCGGCTTCTTTCGCCGTATGCGCGAGGACGACGGTACGTGGCTCGGCCATGTGCTCGAGCACGTGGCCATCGAATTGCAGAATATGGCGGGCACCGAGGTGACCTTCGGCAAGACCCGCGCCGCCGGCGCTCCCGGGGTCTACACCGTGATCTACGAATATGCCGAGCGCGAAGAAGGCATCGCTGCCGGCGAACTTGGGTTGCGGCTGCTGTGTTCGCTGTTGCCGCCGGCCATCAGACCGGCCGGCACCGTCCCCGAGGATTGGAATTGGCAGGAGGCGCGCGATGAATTCATCCGCTTCGCGCAGCGGCGCGCACTCGGGCCGTCGACCTCCTCCCTGGTGCGCGCGGCCGAACGTCACGACATCCCGTGGCTGCGGCTCAACGACCAATCCCTGGTGCAGCTCGGTCATGGAAAGTACCAGCAGCGCATCCAGGCGACGGTGACCAGCCGCACGTCGCACATCGCGGTCGAGTTGGCGAGCGACAAAGAGGAGACCAACAAGATTCTGGCGACGCTGGGGCTGCCCGTTCCCAAACAGGAACTCGTGCAAAGCGAACGGCAGGCGGTGCGCGCCGCGCACCGCATCGGGTTTCCGGTGGTGACCAAACCGTACAACGGCAACCACGGGCGCGGCATTTCCATACGGCTCACCACCGACGAGGAGGTCGCGCAGGGCTATATCGTGGCGGCCGAGCACTCGCGCTCGGTGATCGTCGAAACCTTCCTCGAAGGGGACGACCATCGCCTGCTGGTGGTCAACGGCGAGCTGGTGGCCGCAACGCGGCGCACGCCCGGTCACGTCGTCGGCGATGGTGAGCACAGCATCGCGCAGTTGATCGACCGGGTGAACCAGGATCCGCGCCGCGGCGTGGGCCATGAAAAGGTGCTGACGCGTCTCGAGCTCGATGCGCAGGCCCTGAAAATGCTGGAGCTGCGCGCGCTTCACGCCGATTCGATTCCGGCGGCCGGCGACATCATCTACCTGCGTTCAACCGCCAATCTTTCCACCGGCGGCACCGCCACCGACGTCACCGACGTCATTCATCCCGACAACCGCGAGATGGCGGAACGCGCCGTGCGCGCCATCGGATTGGACGTGGGCGGCGTGGACTTTCTCTCCAAGGACATCACCGAAAGCTACCGTGCGATCGGCGGCGGCATCTGCGAGGTCAACGCGGCGCCGGGCTTTCGCATGCATGTCGCGCCGAGCGAAGGCAAGGGCCGAGATGTCGCCGACCCCGTCGTCGACATGCTGTTCCCGCCGGGCACCCCGGCGCGCGTGCCCATTGCCGCCATCACCGGCACCAATGGCAAGACCACCACGGCCCGCATGCTTGCGCACCTGACCAAAATGGCCGGTTTCACTCCCGGGCTCACCACCACCGACGGCGTCTACATCGACGGTCAACGCACCGTGCAGGGTGACATGACCGGTCCCATGTCCGCCCGCATGGTGTTGGCCGATCCGCAGATCGACATCGCCGTCCTCGAAACCGCCCGCGGCGGTCTGCTGCGCGCCGGCATGGGCGTGCGCGAGGTCAATGTGGGCGGCGTGCTCAACGTGCAGTCCGATCACCTCGGCCTCAAGGGCATCGACACGCTGGAACAACTGGCCGAACTTAAACGCATCGTGGTCGAAGTCGCCACCGACTGCGCGGTGCTGAATGCCGACGATCCGTTGGTGCTCAAGATGTCGGGCTACACCGAAGCGAAGAATATTTGCTACGTCACCTTGAATCCGCAGCACGTGCTGGTGCGCGAGCACATTCGCGCCGGCGGCCGCGCCTGTGCGCTCGAGGCCGGGGTCAATGGCCAGATGATCACGCTGTACGACCGTGGCGGCCACATTCCGCTGCTGTGGACGCATCTCATTCCGGCGACGTTGGAGGGTCGGGCGACGCACAACGTGCAGAACGCCATGTTCGCCGCCGCCATGGCGTTTTCGCTCGGCATCAAACTCGATGCCATCCGCCAAGGACTGCGGACCTTCGATTCGACTTTCTTCCAGGCGCCCGGACGCATGAACGTGTTCAACGAGCACCCGTTCAAGGTGCTGTTCGACTACGGACACAATGCGCACGCCGTTGGCATGATGGCCGATCTGGCACGCCGCCTCGATGTCAGCGGCCGGCGGATCGTGGTGCTGGCGGGACCCGGCGACCGGCGCGACGAGGACCTCGTGGCCATCGCCAATGCCGTCGCCGGTCGATTCGATCACTACATCTGCCGCCGGGACGACAATCTGCGCGATCGCGCGCCCGATGAGGTGCCGCGCCTTCAAGCGCAAGCCCTGCGCGCCGCCGGAGTGCCCGCTGCGGCGATCAGCATCATCCCCGACGAACAAGAGGCCATCGACGCGGCCCTGCGCCGGGGCGAAGCGGGGGATTTGCTGCTGATCTTCGCCGACGCCCTGGCGAGATCCTGGAAGCAGATCACCAAGTTCAAGCCCCACGCCGGCGCCGAGGCGCGGCCAGCCGCCTCACCGGCGCCCTCCGCCGACGCAGCCAACCGTAGCGAGCATCCCGTGGCGTCGTCGGAGTCCGCCCCCGAGTTCAACCTCGACGGATTGATCCGCGACGAGCGCGGCATTCGCATGGCCCCGGAGATCGCCGACTGAACGTTCCGCCGGCATTGCCCTTCGAGGATTCACGCCGCCTCACGGGCGGGAATCTCTTTTTTTCATCCACCGGTGCGGTGCTCGACGTCGTCGGTGGTCTCGTCGACGACGCTTTGATCGCAGCCTGGGACGCGCGCGTTGCACGTGCCAGCGCGCACCTAGGTTGGACGGCCCACGCGGTGGCGCGCCGACACGCCAGCGGCGTGTCGCTCGCCATTGCTGCGCCCTGTGATGAATTATTCCTCGCCACCGAAGTGAACGAGTGGGCGCTGTCCGCCAGCCTCGTCGAACGCGACCCGCTCCGCTGGAAGGATCTCGAACAGGGATTGATCGCACAAGCCGTCGAGGCGGCCGCCGAGGGGGAGCCTCCTGCGGCCGAACTGTTGCCGGTGATCGAGGAAACGGCGGCGTTTGCGCGCTTTGCGCGACTGGCATCCCGCGAAGCGCAACCCCGACTGCGTGCCCTGCTCGATGCAGCGGCACAGCGCGGGCTGCCGCATGTGCTCGATGAATCCATCCTCACCCTGGGGTCGGGCAGCGGCGGCCGCGATTTTGCGTTGGGCTCGCTGCCGTCAGTTGCCGAAGTGCCGTGGCAAACGCTCGCCGACATCCCCACGGCGCTCGTCACGGGATCAAACGGCAAGACCACCACGGTTCGGCTGCTGGCGGCGTGCGCGCGGGCCCATGGTTGGCACGCCGGTTATAACTGCACGGATGGGGTGTTTCTCGATGATGAGGTGCTGCGCACCGGGGATTATTCCGGGCCGGCCGGCGCCCGCTTGGTGATTCGTGACCGGCGCACGCAGGCGGCGATTCTGGAAACGGCGCGCGGCGGCATTCTGAGGCGCGGCATCGCGGCCTCGCAGGCGGACACCGCGGTGGTCACCAACGTCAGTGCCGATCATTTCGGTGAGTACGGCATTCACGACCTGGCCGGGCTTGCGGATGTGAAGCTGAGCGTGGCGGCCGTCGTGAAACCCACGGGACTTTTGGTGTTGAATGCCGACGATGCGCAATTGCGCGCGCAGACCGATCAGCTGACGCGACGCTTCCAGCGCATTCCGTTGTTGGGTTGGTTCTCGGCAAATCCGGATCGGCAGTTCCTCGACGAGTGTTGCCGGCGCGGGCACTCCATCTGCGGGGTGCGCGCAGGAAAACTGCTCTTGAATCATCGCGGCGCCGAATACGATCTCGGTCCGGTCGCGCAGATGCCCCTGTCGATGGGCGGCATCGCCTCCTACAACATTGCGAACCTCGCCGGCGCAGCGCTTGCCGCCGCCGCCCTCGGCATCGCCGCGGCGACGATCGCCCAAGTGTTCGCGCGCTTTGGCGCGCACCTCAACGACAATCCGGGGCGCATGATGCGTTTCGACGTGCGCGGTGTGAAGGTGCTCATCGATTACGCCCACAATCCGGATGGCTTGCGCGGATTCCTCGAGGTGGCCGCTCACTTGCGCGATTCCGGCGGCCGCCTCGCCGTTCTGCTCGGTCAGGCGGGCAACCGCAGCGACGCCGATATCGCGGCGCTGGCGCAGGTGGCGGCGGCGTTCCGGCCCGATCTCGTGGTGGTGAAAGAGGATGAAGCGCATCTGCGCGGGCGCTCGCCCGCCGAGGTGCCGCGCATCATCCGCGCCGAACTGCGGCGCTTGGGGTTGCCGGAGGACGCATTGCCGGTGAAGAACAACGAATTCGATGCCGCGCGGCACGCGCTCGATTGGGCGCGCCCCGGCGATGTGCTCGCGCTGCCCATTCACTCGCCGAGCGCGCGCAGCGCGATGATCGCGCTCCTCAGCGCAATGCGCTGAACACCTTGGAGACGAGCGCGCTGGCCGCCGCCGCCGGGTTTTGGCGGATGGCGCGCTCTTCCTCGCCGATCATCAGATACAGCCCGTCCAAACTCTTGTCGGTCACGTATTGCTCGATGTTCGCGGCATCCCCTTTGATCACGCCCATCTTGGCCGCCTGTCCGGCGAAATGATCGTATTTCTGGGCCAGGCCCACCCGATCCGTGGTCTGCTTGACGATGGGAAGAAATTTGATCGCCAGTGGGCCCGCGGTCTTGGCCCTGAAAAATTGCGTCACGGATTCATCACCACCCGTGAGAATCTTCTTGGCATCCTCGATCGACATGCTTTTGACCGCCTGGATCATCAGTCCCTTGGCCTCGGGCACCGCCTGCTCGGCTGCGTGATTCATCGCCGCGACGAGTTCATCGGCATCCTTTCCCTGGCCGATCATGCGCATCCCCTTCGCGACCTCATCAAGCGCCGGCGGCAGCGGAATCTTGACCTTGGGGTTGTTGGAAAATCCGCCCGGCACACCGAGCTTGCCGATCGCCGAGTCCACACCTTGGTCGAGCGCGCCCTTGATGCCGCGCGCGGCATCTTGATTGGACAGATCGGCAAGCCCCACGGCGAGCGCGGATCCGATCGCGCCGCAGGCGAGAAGGCCCGCCAGAACCATCGGGCGAATGGGGGATACGGTCATGGCTGGGTCATAACCTAGCATCAAGCCCCGATCAAATCCACGCGTGGTGGCTCGCGATACCGCACCAGGAAATCGCGCCGGGAAATATTTATGCCGAGCCGATGAACAATCCCGTGCCCGCGCGCTACCTACACGCGTCCACTTATCATTGGAGAGATGAAATGAGCTCAGCGCAAATCAGCCGGGATCAGCTTTCCGCATCCAAGACCGCATTGATACTGGCCGCTCTCGCGATGAGCGGCTGCGGCGGCGGTGGCGGGTCGGGTATGGCGCCTGCCAGCCAGCAGTCGGCCGGTTCAACGCCGATGGCTGAGACATTCACCGATACACCGTTGGTGACGGACAACAAGGAGGTGGTGCCGACATCCACGCTGATCGATGCCAACCTGCAAAATCCCTGGGGCGTCGCGGTTGGCCCTGGTTTGCCGTTTTGGATCGCCGACAACAACAGCAACGTCGCAACCCTATACAGCGGCACCGGCATGATCGAGAACAGCGGCGTCACCGGCTCGGCCACGGTGGGCGTCGCAATCCCCGCGTCGGCGGCCGGCGTGCAGGCCAATCCCACCGGCCAGGTCTACAACGGGCACGGCGGCTTTTTGACCCCCACGCCGAACGGACCCGAGACCGCGCTGTTCATCTATGACGGCGAGGGCGGAACCATCGCCACATGGGCGCAGGATAGCGGCGCCACGGCGACCACCGTTTATGACGATGGAATCGCCAACGGCACCGACCATGCCGTGTACAAGGGGCTCGCGCTCGCCAGCGTCAACGGCGCCGAGTTCCTGTATGCGACGGACCTGCACAACAACAAGATCGACGTCTTCGATACGAATTTCACCAAGCCGGCCGCCATGCAGGGAAAGTTCGTTGACCCGACGATGCCCAGCGGTTTCGTGCCATTCGGAATTTCGGTGGTGGGCGGGCA
>Ga0181534_10002437_pt1 | contig 11478 bp, 13 predicted proteins | sample PEATcosm2014_Bin_37_FD_119758 | JGI IMG/M metagenome (GOLD analysis project Ga0181534, IMG submission 119758) | Peatland microbial communities from MTU Mesocosm Facility, Houghton, MI, USA - PEATcosm2014_Bin17_10_metaG | ecosystem: Environmental > Terrestrial > Soil > Wetlands > Peat | place...
CGAACGGCCTTCCATCCCAATGGAACGCGCGCTTTGGTTGGAAGTAAAACCCTGCGTGGGAATGTGACACATGGCGCAGGAGAGCGTGTTGTTGGTCGAGAGGCTCCGGTCGAAAAACAGACGCTCGCCGAGGCGTTGCATCGCGGGCGATCCGGCGATGGCGGGCGGGACAGGCGGCAAGCCCAACTGCGCTTGCTCCTGCGCTATTGTCCGTCCAGACGCGCACAACGCCAAGGCGAGCGCCAGGGCCGTCAACGTTCTCGTCGTCACTGCGTCCATGTCACCGCGCCCCCTTGTAATCGTTGGCTTCGGGGTGCGCCATGGCGAGCGTGCGCGCGTCATTGAGCAGAGTATCCGCGGACAGAAAGGCCGTCGTGTAGATTTCCCGCACCCATCCGTCAGGGTCGATCAAGAACACCTTCAGCATGTGATTGACGACACCCGTGCGTTTTCCCTGAGAGTCGACCTCGAAGGCGATATCCTGGCCCATGCTCGCCAGCAACGAGGAAAGATCGCTTCGAGAGTGGCTGGTCAAAAATATCCAGGGCGGCGACGAATTAACGTTCTCGGTTTCTTGCAGCATGCGCATCGCCGCAGGCGTATCATGCCGCGGATCAAGGCTGACGAACACCAGTCTCAGTCGACCGCGCAAAAGCGGATCATTCGTCGCCTCGCGTTGCAAGGCTTCGAATGCCGCCCACGCGACCGGGCAACCCGCAGGGTCGATGCAATGCCCATAGAAAAAGGCGAGCGCCGTAATGGCCCCGCGTGTGGCTACGGAGAGCGCCGTCGGCTTGTCTTCGGCGTCCAGAAGCTGCGCGTCGGGAATACGCTGAATGCGCTGGAGCGCGTATGTTCCGGGCGCTGGCAAATTCGAAGTCCTCGGATTCGTCGTTTCCACACCTTGTGCCGGCGCGGCCATGAGCCCCAGAACGAGGACGAAGGCGCCGAAGGGCGCAAGCGCGCCCTCCGCTTTCGCGCGTTGCGCGTTCAATTCGATTCCGCCTTTTGCGTGCGCGCTGTGAACTTCATGTGATGCGCACGTCCAAGCCCTTCCTTATGGAAGTCGACGACGAAATCCTCCTTCAGCTCCTTGCCGTCCCATGAGTAGCCTTTCAAAAACTGCTCATTGTCTGCGCCCTTCTTGTCCCAGTTGGCGAGAAGAGAGGATGTGAAATAGACCCGCTTGCCGTCCCAGCTCTGCGAGACCATATTGACCTGCGCGCCGATCTTCTTCGAATACACCTGCTTAGGAGCGTCGGGATTCGTCAGATCAAACAGCCGCGCCGTTCCGTCCATGAAGGTGTTGATCCACAGCGACTTTGCATCCGAGGAAATCGAAATGTCGACGGGTAGCGGGATTTTCGACGGATCACCGATATCGGCCACGGGCTTCGCCTGCCACTGATGTTTCTCATCCTCCTTCACAAGGTATAGTTTTGACGTGAGGGCGCCAGCGGTGATCGCCCAATCGGCCCCGGGCTTTAGCGCCCAGCGAATTTCCAATGGCGCGCCGGGAACGGAAAACACCTTTTCGGGCTTCATCGCCTTAAGATCCCAAATGACCATGGTGTTTCCGAAATTCTTCATGGCCGAACTGTCCTGGATGAGCTGCGACAGATCCATCATGTAATTAGTCCAGCCGGTGAAGCTTGATGTGAGCATTCGGTTCCGACTCGGGTTGATGGCGATGTCGTAGCCATAACCATCGCCGCCATTATCGAGAGGCATCGGCGTGGTGGCGACCAGGTCGCCGGCATTGTTGTAAGTCACGAGGCCGGTCGCCCCGCCATGATCCTTTTTGTTCGACAACGCCTGCACGAGCATGCGGCCAGGCAAGGCATAGAATGTGTGAGGACCGACGAAGCCCGTGCTTTCGGCAAAATTATCGATGGTTTTGACGAGTTTTGGCGTCGACGCATCGGAGCCGACGTCGAAAATGAAGATCTTGTTGTCGTCAAGACGGCCGGCCCAAAGATATTTGCGATCGTCGGTGAAGCCCATGTGATGCGCCTCGCCGCGTCCGCCGACGGAGATCGTATGGATCACCTTTCCATAGGTCGAGGAACCAGGAATGACGTCGATCGTCACCAGCTTATCAGACTCATCGCCAATGCCCTTCTCGCCGAGCGTCCAGACATGGAGATATTGCTCTTGTCCTTTGATCAGCCCGGTCATGAAGGGGGAATTGCAGGTCTCGTCGCCACGCGCCGGGACGGCGGCGGAAAATGCGCCGGCGAGAAGGCATAGGCCGAGTGCGGCAAGCCACTTCGATGCGGTTTTCTCTGAGTGAATCTTCATATTTCTCTCCCTCTTTTTTCGTTTTGTTCAAGACGCAACGGAACCGATGACACTCTTGATCTCGCTGATGTGATTGGCCGGAAAACCGCCTTGCTCCCCGTGTTTCCGGATCAGTTCCACGTCCGGGGCGAGGCAGATACAATAGATCTTGTCCTCGGTGACGAAGGTCTCAACCCACTGCACATTCCGACCAAGACTTCTGATGACCGCGCCCGTTATTTCGCGTTCGACGAGATATTTGGGCATTTCCTTCCTCTCTTGGTCATGAGGGATCAAGATATGACCGGTCGTCTTATTTGTGGCCAAATAGTGTTATGCCTTGAAATACCCATTGAGCAACATGTCGCAAAATTGCGTGAGCGGGCGCACGGATCGCTCAATCTTCATCCTCAGCAGCGCGCCCTGCCAGACATTGAGCAGAAAGTCGGCCATGTCCTTTGCCGCCAGGTCTTTGCGGAAGCTCCCCTCTTGCTGAGCGCGGGTCAGTCCCTCCTGCAGCTTGTCGCGATAACGGCGCACAGCGTAACGCAACGACGTCTGGCAAAGGTCGCTGGTGTCGCCGATTTCGGCCATTAGATTGCCGAGCAAACAGCCGCCCTTAAAATCGCGTCTTTCGGTTTCCTCGATCAGCTCGTTGAAATAGGCTTTCAACGCCGTTTCGGCGTTGACGTCGCTGCGCTGCAAATGACTGTCGAGTTGAGTGATGAACGGCTCGATATAGTGCTTGACCACTTCGGCGCTAAACGCCTCCTTGCTTGGGAAGTAGTTGTAAAACGAGCCTTTGGGAACTCCAACGCTCTGCACCAACTCCTGAAGGCCTGTGCCGTGATAGCCTTGCTCCATCAAGAGGGTCACCCCCTGATCCAATAGTTTGTTCCGCAGCTCCTTGATATCGCGCCTGCTCATGTAAAAATAATATGACCAGTCATCTTGATTTGCAAGCGAAAACGGAAGGACTCGGCCCGCCTATATCCGATAGAGGTCCGGGCGGCATCGCACTTGCGAACCTGACAACCCCTTCTCATTGCAGTTTTCATTTCATGCGAAGCGATCGTCCGACAGCATGCCCGAGACCTCTTCCTTGACTCGCTCAAGCCAACCTATTCGCGCATTTGCACGGTGATCAAACTCAGGAACGTATGGTTTGATATCCAAAACGGGGGTCTCATCGAGAATATCCAATTGCTCAACCTGCATTGCATTGTCTTTAATGTTCAGCAGTTTCACGACAGACAAACCAATCGGATTAGGGCGCGTCGGGGCGCGAGTAGCGAAAATGCCGTGAGGCGTGGAGTCGAGAAAAGGAGTGACAGTAAGCGCGCTGCGATGCGCCTTATGAAAATGATAGAGTAGAATCAAATAGGAAAAACCATCGAGGTCTTTGAGGCCGTCTGCAAACTCCGCAAAAATCTCGACGATGCCTTGGCCACTTGTCGCCCCCACGGGTTGAATAGGCATCGCTTCTAGGCTTGTGAAGGGGCTATGGATGATGCCGATGGGACGATAGGTCATATCCATTTCGGAACTCCCTTTGAGGACGCTGCTGGCGATGGCGCCATGGGCATGAAAAGTGACAGTGTCTGTCATCGCTCGAATGTCTCGCCGTATCGGTCGTCAGCGTTAGCGCGCTACACTTAATTACGAGACCATGCCGACAAATACAGACTAATCCTCCATTGAGTGTGACGCGCGAGGCCTTATTCCGCTTTAATTGGAGCAGATTGCCTTTGGCGGAGACTCGCTCTGCTTCGAGCTGGAGTAATGGAACGAGGCATAGCGGATTATGAAACCCGCGAGCGCCAGGATCAACATGCGTCCCACTAGAATGAGAATGCCAAAGTCTGGCGCGGACTCCTTCTGCACATAACCGATCATATGCCGGGACAGCGCCACGCTCCGTCAAGCGTACGCTTGAGGCGTTTGTCACGTGTTCCCAAAGAAGGCCGTCAACGAGGGAGACGATCCTCCCAAGAACATCCGCCATCACCGCCGGTGAAAACTCAGCCGCTAAGAGAAGTCCCTGCGGGTTAAGAAGTCCGCTTTGCAGCTATTGTTGGAGCCTGCTCGGCTTGGTTGGCCCTTGCGCCAGCAGCACGACGTCGTCGATGATCAGCTTGCCGACCAATAGGGTAGCGATGGGTAGAAGCGCACGGATGAACCGTATCGCGAGCGACGCTGGCGTCAGCTGCGGGCTCCTACGCCATACCATTGCAATGAACGGTTGTAGGTTCTTGAGCGAGCCAACCCGCTCTTTCAGCGATCTGGTATTCGGCAAGGTCGTTCCCTCGGCGATTGCCCAATGGACTCAGCCGCCACAGCCACCGCTGGCGGACCAGATTCAGTATGTATCTAGCGTGACTGCGCTCTAAACAGCAGCAAACCACTTGGGAGCGCCAAACAACTCCGGACTTCAGCCATAAAGGTCAATCGCGCCGACGGCGATCAGCGCACATCTGCGCGAGATTTAAGGCTTAGCTCACGATTTCGAAAGTGCGCCGGGCCGTTATCGAACCGCCAACTCAGGATCTGACCCATAGTCGCGCCGCTCAAGTGGTCAGCTTTGCGCGCTGGCAGGGTGGCAACACGGCTGAATCTGGCGCATTCCTGTCGCGTGAGAATGCATTTGTAGCGGCGGCAATTGGGGCTCTCCGGGCCTATTCGGACGAGGCGACGGCGGCGTAATTTGACCCAATTCGGAAGTCGACAGGGCCAGCGGATATCGCCGATTATCTGCGGTGGCCCCCATCTCTTCCGAGAGGAAGATCAATGCAGAAACGCTCTCTTGGCCTTAGCTTACATTCAGAATGAGTTCGGAAATGGGGGGAAACCATTCTCGCGCGCGAAAAAAAGGCGGTTCAGCCGAGCCGCCGCCATTCGAGAGAGTTTCAGCGAAGATCTTTATAGCACATCCCTCAAGTCGTCGCGCGTAAGCGTATCCTCCGCCATGACATGCCCCATTTGCCGGAGTTGGCGAGCGCCTCGGGCGTCCGTTGCGACAAGCTGCGCGCCGCCGCTGCGCTGAACGATATATTGGCGCAACGCGGCTACATGAGCGCCTCCCGCCACAATTGGATGGCGATCGGATCGATGGCTGCGGGTTTGCTTCAATTGTCCCCGTGTAAAGGAACACGCGGCGTTAGCGTTCCGCAGCCTCCCCCTTGCCGCGCCAGCCGCCACCGAGCGCAAGAAACACGCCGACCTGATCGAGCGAGATTTGCGAGATTTGCGCGGCGACAGCGAGATTTGCGGCGGCGCGGGTTCTTTCCGCGTCCAGCACTGCGAGGGCGTCGATGCGGCCGAAAGCCTGAAGTTTTCTCGTGTCGGCGAGCGCACGATCAGCCTCCAGGCGCGCCGTCCGCAGATTTTGCAGCTTCTTCAAATCATGCACATAGACGTTCAACGCACTTTCAGTCTCCCGCAGAGCTTGCAAGACGGCGCCGTCGAAGCGCGCCAAAGCGGCCTTCGCCTCGGCGCTCGCCTCCGCGATCCGAGCGCGCGCGACGCTTTGATTGAGTTGCCAGGAGATCGATGGCCCGACGCCATAGCGGTTGGTCGGCGCACTGAGGAAGTCGCCGGTCATGCCGGTCGATCCCAGCGTGGCCAAGAGCTTTACGCTCGGATAGAGCAATGAGGTCGCGACGCCGATCTCGGCCGTAGCCGCAGCCAGACGCCGTTCCGCGGCGCGGACGTCGGGCCGGCGTTTCAGCAATTGCGCGCCGTCGCCGACCGGCAACGGCGCCAAAATCTGTGGCGGCGTGGCACAATTCGATAGGCTGCGATCGAATTCGGCGGGCGGCCGGCCGGTGAGCGTCGTCAGACGGAACAAGGCGTTGCGCTGCCGCGCTTCAAGGGTCGGAAGCGCGGATTCCAATTGCGCGGTCAGGCCCCGCGAGCGGGTCTCATCTAAGCTGCCGCCTTTGCCAGCCTCCACCAAGCCGCGGGTTATCGCCAGGCTGGCTCGCTGAACGTTCAGATTTTCGTGCGCTACAGACAATTCGGCGCCTGCGTCGCAGAGGTCTAGGAAGGCCCGTGTCGTATCGGCGACGACGTTGATCATGACGAGATCGCGGGCGGCGGCGATGGCTTCGTCGTCGGCGTCTACCGCCTCGATCGTGCGGCGCAGTCGGCCGAAGAGGTCAAGATCATAGGCGACGCTGACGCCCGAATCATAGAGGCTCGTCGCAGGGACCACCTGCTTTTGTAAATAGGCTTCGCCGGAGAGTTGCTGATAGCCGATGTCGAAATTTACCGCGACGCTGGGCTGACGCGCCGCCTCGGCCATTTGCAGTAGCGCGGCGCTTTTCTCCAAAATCGCTTCGGCGGTGCGCAAGTCGGTGTTCGCCGCCAAGGCCTGCCCGATCAGGCGATCAAGTCGCGGATCACGATAGAGGCGCCACCAATCTTCTGGCGGTGGCCTCGGGGTCAGGTTGTTGTGGCCGCTCTCCACGAAAGCGCCATTAGCCGATTCCGATCGAACCATAGCTTCATCGGGCAAGACATAGTCGGGTCCGACGGCGCAGCCCGCTAGCGCGTAGGCCGTAATCGGCGCGATCATCCACGCAACGGTGCGTCTCATCGAGACTTGCTCCGATTTGGGCGCGCCTCGATGATCTTCACCGTCGCCGTGCGTCCGACGATGAGGTGGACGTCGGGCGGGATTTCGTCGAGCACGATGCGCACCGGAATGCGCTGCGCTAGACGCACCCAATTGAATGTGGGATTGACGTTGGCAAGGAGATCGCCGTTCAAGCCGCGTTCGCGGTCGGCGATTCCCATGGCGATGCTCTCGACCCGGCCGAACATCGGCCGCGACTGTCCCATGAGCAGGACTTCGGCGCGATCTCCGACATGCACGCGATCGAGCTTGGTTTCTTCGAAGTAGCCGTCGACATGCAGGGAATCCGCGTCGACGAGAGCCATCACCGGCTTGCCTGCCACCGCATAATCGCCCGGCCGCAACTCCATGTTGGTCAAAGCGCCATTGACCGTGGCGGTGACTCTAGTGCGCTCCAGATTGAGGCGCGCCAAATCCCTGCGGGAGACAGTCTCGGCGACGGCCGCCGTCAGTTGCTCGACGCGAGCCGCGCTTTGCTCGGCGCTTTCCTTAGCGACAAGCGCACCCAGTTTGAGATTACGATTTCTCTCACGCTCGGCCTCGCTCAGCAATGCTTTTTGCGTTTGCAGCTCCGCCTCCGCTTGCGCCAACGCGAGTTCGTAGCGTGCGCGGTCGACGACGAGAAGCAACTGCCCGCGTCGCACGTGTTGATTGTCGCGCACGGGAACTTCGGTGATAAGGCCTGAAACATCTGCGGCGATCTGCACGATGTCGGCGCGAACGCGCCCGTCGCGCGTCCATGGCGCTTCCATGTAGTAGGACCACAGACGCCAGCCCACGAATGCGGCGAAAGCGATGACCGTGAGCGTCGACGCCGCGCGGCCCAACCGGATCAATACACGCTTCAAGGCCATCCCCAATGCGCGACGGCGGCGACGCCGCCAAGACAAATTACAAAGCCACACAACTCCAGGATGGGCGGATGCCAAAACATACGATCGATCCGAAGCGCGGCGATGACACGGTTGAGCAGCGCCTGCAAAAGCAACGCAGTGATCGCATAGACGAGGAGTTCCGGCGCGAGCACGCCGAAAACGTCGATTTCTCCGGTCACGGCGCACACCCCGCCAGCGACAAGGAAACGGGCGGCGCGAAGTCCGGCGCATTCGGCAGCAAGCTGCACCGGATGCCGACCAGCGCGTTCAGACAAGTCAAATCATCTGGGGCGCCGCTGCCTCGGCGATCAGCCAAGGCGGCGATCGCGTCGTCGATGGACAAGCGGATCGTCGCGTCGCCTTCATCAACTTGCATGGGTCTGCGCGCGCTGAAATAGCATTGCAGCGCCTTCAATAATGCAGCGACCGCTTGCCGCTGCGCCGCGGGAAGCGCTTCTCGGAATCGCTGGAGGTCGACGATGTTGACTCCGACGCGCAGCTCTCTCATCACGGTTTCCGGACCGATGCCGGCATCAGCAGGCGTAGCGGCCACGCGTTGCACGAATAGGCTGAACCGATCGACGAATTTATGCACGTAATCGGCCGTATCCGCCGCGCCGGGCCTGTCGCATAGCTCCGCTAAATCCGCCCAATTTGCCGCCAGCAACCGATTGACGCTCGCCTCGATGTGCGTCCCGATCCCCGAGATCACCGCCGCCGCCGTCATCGCGCCAAACAACGTCGCGACGTTGCCGTTGGCGAAAGCCGCGAGATCCAGGTCCAAATGCGACTGCACCGCCAGGCTGAGCGGCGTAAAAAGACACATGATGAGACCTAACGTGCTCCAGCGTGGCGTCGGCAACAGCGCGCCAAAGAAGAGGAGCAGCGGCGAGAGCGCAAGAACCAGCAGCGGGAAGCCGTCGATCGCCGGAAACACGCAGAATTGGTAGATGAAGGCGATCGCCACGGACAGCACGAGATGCCGCGTGGCGTTTCTGAGCACGGACACCTGATTGTCCAAGGCGGCGAAAATCGAGCTGAAGATTGCGCAGATCAACACGGCGCCGGCGCCGTCGGGCCATGCCGTGACGATCCAGAAGGCGCAGCAAAGCAAGATCGCCAGCGCCGCAGCAAGCCCTGACTGCATCGCCGCCGAGATATCAAGGTGGAGCCCGGAAATCCCCGCGTAACGCGCCGCGGCGCGAAAGCGATCGCTGCTAGAGCGCTTGCCTTCGAGAAGCTCGCGCCGCAGTGCGAGACAATCCGCCCATATATCCGCCAAGTCCTGTAATCTGGCGAGAAGACTAGACGCCAGGAGATCGGGCCAGCGCCATTCCACGTCGACGCTGACGCGGGCGTGTCTGTCGGCGGCGGAAGCAATGCTTGCGCGCGGACGCTCGGCGTCAAGCTCGCTCCCATCGTCGCCGCCTTCGATCCAAGCCGCGATCTCGGCGAGCAAGGACCGCATCTCTTCGCGAACTTCGCTACGCTCGTGCAGCGCGTGCAAACGATCGCCAATGCCCGCCAATATCGGCAGAAGTGCCGTCATACGCTGCTGCAACCCGCGCATCTCTTCGCTCGCATGTCTTAGCGCCGACGTGTCGTACGGGAGTTGCGCGGTGAGCGCGGCGATGTCCGTAATATCCTTTGCCAGGCGGCGCTGGTCTTCGTGCATGCGCGCGACGTCGGGCTGCTCCAGGAGAACGTGGCGCGCCAGAGCTCCGGCGTTTTCCAGCCAAGTTTGGATGCGCGCGGCGATCAAAGGCCCGACATGACCGGGGAACAGGCTGCGGCTGACGACCGCAGTGCAGATTATGCCGACGACGATCTCCTCGACGCGCGAAACCGCCGTGTCGAAAATGGCTTCGGGCGCATTGACGCTCGGAAATCCGACGATCGCGGCGGTGTAGCCCGCGAGCATGAATCCGTAGCTACGTGGCGAGCGGTCCAGTCTGCTGAGAAAAAGGCAAAGCCCGATCCAAATCGCCAGACCGAGGCAGAGAAGCTCGGGGGCGGCGACCAAATTCGGCACGAGAAGCACGGCCACGGCCGCCCCCACGATCGTCCCGGCAAAGCGGTAGAGAGCCTTGGAGGTGACGGCCCCGGCCAGCGGCTGCGCTAAGATATAGACCGTGGCCAGCGCCCAATATGGCCGTGGCAAATCGAACTCCAAGGCAATCCAAAGCGCGATCGTCGCAGCGAGGAAGGTCTTGGCGGAAAACAGCAGCCCTGCGCGGGTGATGTCTTCGAACATGCCAATCATGAGTCCCAATCCCGTAGGAGAGACTGCTCGATTTTCGACAAGACGCCGACGACGGTTGCGAGTTCGGCCGGCGTCACGTCGGCAAGCAGTCGATTGCGCATCCGCTGTGCGGCGATTTCAATCTCGAGAACTCGATTCTCGCCGCTGACAGTCAGCTTGAGCAGCTTGGCGCGTCGGTCGGAGGGGTCCTCTTGCCGGGTCAGGAGGCCCTCGCCGATGAGCATATCGACGACTCGCACCAGCGACGGGCCCTCCACCCCGAGCTCTTCGGCGATCACGCCTTGTCGGATGTTAGGCCCGGCGCGCGACAGCACGAGCAGAGGCAGTGCGGTCGCTTGCGATAGGCCGCATTCGCACAGCTCCTTGTCAAGCGCACGCCGGAGGTAGCGGGCCACACGGGTGACTAGTTGGCTGAAAACAGCGCGATCCGTTTGCTTCAACATGGCATTTGATAGCACATTATTAGATAACATCAAATCTAATGTTCGCAGCACGACAGCTTGCGGATTGGGGCGGTAATTTATTAATTAGTCAGAGTCCTCAGGCTGGGAGAATATTACAGCTTTTGAAAATCACGCCGGATTCATAAAGAGCCATCAACAGAAGGTGGAGCGCATCGCAGTCATCGCCGGGCATGATTGGCAGTATTGGCTGATTGAAGCAGTCAGAATTTTCCTGCATCCGCAGGTGAGAGCATACGAGAAGAACCAGGAAGCCGAGGCGTTTCAATGGGTAGCGGGATAAGCGCCCAGCCCCTCGTCGATTCATATATAAGAGATGCGGTCTAGGCGGCTTCTCATGGGTTTTGCGACTACGCGGCAGAAAAGCGTCAACGATGCGCTCGTAGCGATTGCAGGCAGCTTCAAAAATCCCCTTCTTGTCGTTCTTCTAAATCGTTGAATATTGCGCGCGATCCGCACTTAGTTCGTTATGACCCGCTGGCGACGGCTCGTGCGCGACTATGAAAAGCGCATCGACGTTTCGAAAGCCTTGATCCACGTCGCAATGGGAGGCCTCCTACTCCGACGCATCGTTCACTGAACAAAATTCTCAAACGGACTCTAATGGCGCAACCGTGGGCAACGTCACGACCCAGCAGAACTATCTGGCGGTCTCCAGTTGCAACCAAAATCTGCGGTTGAATTTCCAGTTGCACACGACCGATCTCGTGTTCAATATTTTCAGCGCGAAAGAAGTTAGATATTCGGACGCCAATGTCTGTGTGGACAGTACCGCTTTGATACCGCTGATCGACAGCAATACCAACGTGAACTCCGTCACGAACTTCGACTTCAGTAACCTCGGCTTGGGCATAGTAGTCATAGTCGTAGCGGTTGGCGACTGCGCCCGTCGCGTCGGTCAGCAGGCGGATCGAGCCTTCGCCGTCAAGCTTGCGCGGACTGCGTAAACTTGTCTGCGTCGGC
>Ga0181534_10002438_pt1 | contig 11478 bp, 10 predicted proteins | sample PEATcosm2014_Bin_37_FD_119758 | JGI IMG/M metagenome (GOLD analysis project Ga0181534, IMG submission 119758) | Peatland microbial communities from MTU Mesocosm Facility, Houghton, MI, USA - PEATcosm2014_Bin17_10_metaG | ecosystem: Environmental > Terrestrial > Soil > Wetlands > Peat | place...
CCCGGATTCGGGCTCCGCCCCGGGGTCGGGATCCCCGAGCGCCGACTCCCACCCCGACGGGGTGTCGAAAGCCAACCCCAAGCGGGGCGGCTCCCTCGTCTTCGGGACCGAGGCCGAGGAGGAGGGCTTCAGCCCCACCCAGAGCACGTTCGACGCCACGGGCATCCTCTACTGCCGTACCGTCTTCGACCCCCTGGCCATCATCGACGAGGAGGGGAAGGTCCAGCCCTACCTGGCCGAGTCCATCACCCCGAACGCCACGTACACGTCATGGGCCATCACCGTGCGGTCCGGCGTGGTCTTCCACAACGGTGCCCCGTGCGACGGGGCCGCCCTCCTGGCCAACTTCAAGGCCCAGAAGGCGGCGCTCCTCACCGGACAGGAGCTGACCAGCGTGACGTCCATCACCCAGACCGGGCCCCAGGAGGTGACCGTCGCACTGGACGCCCCGTGGGTCTCGTTCGACTTCTACCTGGCCGGCGGGATCGGCGGCCAGCTGTCCTGGATTGCCGAGCCGACGTGGCTGGCCTCGGGGAGCCAGACCCATCCGGTGGGCACCGGTCCCTTCGTCTTCCAGGAGTGGATCCCGAACGACCACTTCACCGCCACCCGGAATCCCCACTACTGGCGGCCCGGACTGCCGTATCTGGACAGCATCACCTTCAAGCCCATCCCCGATGCAGACCAGCTGCTGTCCAGCCTCAAGTCAGGTGCCGTGGACATCCTCCACACCTCGGTGGCCAATGTGACGGCCTCCATGCGCTCCGACACCTCGGTGGCCTACATCGACGATGCCACCAAGGTGGCCGGTGAGCCCGACATGGACTGCGTGCTGCTCAACCTCCAGGCCCCGCCGTTCAACAACCCGAAGGTGCGCCGGGCGGCGGCCATGGCCCTCGACGGCGCCACCTACTCCAAGGTCATCACCGGTGGGGTGGAGCCACCCTCCACGGGCCCGTTCGTGAAGGGCACCCCCTTCTACGCTCCCACCGGCTACCCCGCTCCCGACACGGCCAAGGCATCCAGCCTGGTCAAGGAAGTGGAGAAGGAGACGGGCAAGCCGGTGAGCTTCGCCATCGCCCACACCCCCGATGCCCCCACCACCCGGGAAGCCGAGTTCGTCCAGCAGCAGATGGAATCGGCCGGCATGCACGTCACGTTGACGCCCATCCAGCAGGCGCAGCAGATCAACATCGCCCTGACCGGGAAGTTCCAGTCCCAGATGTGGCGCCAGTTCGGGGCCGTCGATCCCGACCTCAACTACATCTACTGGAGCCCGACCAACATCAATTCGGTGTTCTCCATCAACATGGCCCGCAACAGCGACCCCAACATGCAGGCCGCCCTGCTGAAGGGCCGCGAGTCGCCGGCCCCGGCGGCCAGGGCCGCCGCCTATCAAGAGGTGGGACGGCTGATGGGGTCGACCATCCCCTACCTGTGGACGGTCCGCTCGGTCTGGTCGATCGGGGCCCAGCCGAAGGTCGAGAACTTCAACAATCCCACCACCCCCGCCGGCGGCAAGGCCTTCGGGATGATCACCGGGACGGTGTGGCCCACCCAGATCTGGCTCAACCCCTGACCGCCAGGACCGGCGTCGGCACCCCGGCCGGCACGGAGACCGTGGTGGGACGGCGCAGATCGGGGTGCCGGCGACCTACCGGGACGAGACCGGGACGAGACCGGGGTGCCGGGCAATGGCATCGGCGTGGGGCTATCGTCATGCCGTCGCCGGTGGGACGAGCGGCGAACGCCACCCTGGTGGCCACGCAGGTGCAGGTGCAGGTGCACATGACGGACTGACGCCGACGACGGAGGCTTCCGCCGGCAGCGGACAAGGGGGAACATGACTGATCGTATCGACCGCCGATCCTTTCTGGCCCGTGGGACGGCCACCGGGGCCGGCCTCGCCGTCGTGGCCACCACCGGAGGGGTGCTGGCCAGCCGCGGCTCGGGATCTGCTGCGGGACCGTCCAAGGGCGGATCCCCGTCGGCCGCCTCGCACCCTGACGGGGTGTCGAAGGCCAAGCCCAAGACCGGGGGCTCGCTGATCTTCGGGGTGGATGCCGAAGAGAAGGGGTTCTCCCCCACCCAGGGCACCTTCGACGAGGTCGGGATCCTCTACGCCCGCACCGTGTTCGACCCCCTCATGATCCTCACTGCCAAGGGCACCCCCGTGCCGTACCTGGCCGAGTCGGTCACCCCCAACAGCGACTACACGGTGTGGACCATCACCATGCGACCCAACCTGGTCTTCCACAACGGCACCCCGTGCGACGCCGCCGCCGTGGCCGCCAACTTCAACGCCCACAAGACGTCCACCCTCACCGGGCCGGCCCTCACCACCCTGGACACCGTCACCGTGACCAGCCCGCTGGTGGTGACCCTGACCATGAAGTCCCCCTGGGTGCCGTTCGACTACTACCTGACCGGTGGCATCGGCGGACAGTTTGCCTTCGTCGCCGAACCGGCGTGGCTGGCCACCAACAGCCAGACCAATCCCATCGGCACCGGGCCCTTCGTCTTTCAGGAGTGGACGCCCAACGACCACTTCACCGCCACCAAGAACCCCCACTACTGGCGACCGGGCCTTCCCTACCTCGACTCCATCACCTACAAGCCCATCCCCGATCCCGACCAGCTGTACAGCAGCCTGAGCTCGGGAGCGGTGGACATCATGCACTCCGACACGCCCGAGGTCATCACCCAGATCCGGGCCGACAGCTCACTGGGGTACATCGACGATTCGAAGAACGTTGCCGGCGAGCCGGACATGGGCTGCATCCTGCTCAACCTGTCCAAGCCCCCCTTCGACAACCTGAAGGTCCGCCAGGCCACGGCCTACGCAGTCAGCTCGGCCCAGTACGTGGAGGTCATCGACAAGCGCGTGAACTCCACGTCCAACGGCCCCTTCGTCAAGGGCTCCCCCTACTACGTGGCCGACAACGGCTACCCGGTCTACAGCGTGGCCAAGGCCAAGTCCCTCGTCAAAGAGGTGGCCCACGAGACCGGAAAGCCCGTCTCCTTCACCCTCAACCACACCCCGGACGCCAGCACCACCAGGATCGCCGAGTACCTGCAGCAGCAGCTGCAGACGGCGGGCATGCAGGTCTCCCTGGCTCCCATCCAACAGGCCGACATCATCAACACCGCCCTGCTCGGCTCATACGAAGCCCAGGTGTGGCGCCAGTTCGGGGCGGTCAACCCCGACCTGAACTACATCTTCTGGAGCCCCACCAACGCCGACACACCGGTGTTCTCGATCAACATGGCCCGGAACACCGACCCCAGGATGCAGACGGCCCTGCTGAAGGGGCGGCAGTCGCCGTCCAAGTCCGAGCAGATCGCCGCCTACCAGGAGGTGAGCAAGCTGATGGGCCAGGACATCCCCTATGTGTGGTTCGACCGGGCCACGTGGGTCATCGCCGCCGAGCCCAAGGTGGAGAACTTCGCCAACCCCACCACCCCGAGCGGGGCCAAGGCCTTCGCCCTGATCGGCGGCTCGATCTACCCCACCGAGATCTGGCTCAACTCCTGACCGGCCCGACCTGACTGCCCCCGATGGGCGGGACGGTCGTGCCATGATCGGAGCATGAGCCGCATCCTGATCGTCGAGGACGACGAGCGGATCCGCTCGTCGATGCGTCTGGCCCTCGAGGACGAGGGGTACACCGTGGAGGACGTGGCCAGCGGCGAGGAGGCCGTCGGCCGCTTCGCCGAGGAGCCCTTCGAACTGGTCCTCATCGACCTGATGCTGCCCGGCATCGACGGGTTCGAGGCGTGCCGGACGCTCCGGCACCAGAGCACGGTCCCCATCATCATGGTCACGGCCCGTTCCGACACCCACGACGTGGTGGCCGGCCTCGAGGCCGGCGCCGACGACTACGTCACCAAGCCGTTCGTGGCCAAGGAGCTCGCCGCCCGGATCTGCGCCCTGCTGCGGCGATCGCGCCCCGATGCCGCCGGCGACTCGGTCCTCAGCTTCGGGGATGTCCAGATCGAGCCCGATGCCGGGGTGGTGCGACGCAACGGCGAGGAGGTCCACTGCACCCGCACCGAGTTCCGGCTGCTGTGCGAGCTGGCCGACCACCCGGGCAAGGTCCTCAGCCGCGAGCACCTGCTGGAGCAGGTCTGGGGCTACGACTACTTCGGTGACGGGCGCCTGGTCGACGTCCATGTGCGCCGGCTGCGCACCAAGGTGGAGCCCGACCCGGCCAACCCCCGCTTCATCCTCACGGTCCGGGGCATGGGCTACAAGCTGGCGGTCTGACCCGTGGCACCGGCGGAGCCCCCGGCCACGCCGGAGCGTGATGCCACCCAGCCATCGCCCAGTAGGCCGATGGCCCTCGAGACCCCGACCGGTCGGCGGCACCGCACCCGGCTGTCCCGCAATCTCGGCCTGCGCGCCCGGGTCACGCTCACCTTCGCCATCGGCGCCTTCGCCCTGTCAGCCGTCATGGCCGGCATCACCTACTTCGCCGCCCGGCAGAGCTTCCTCAACGAGCACCAGAGCACCGACCAGCGCCAGGCCTTCGCCAACGCCTCCCTCATCAAGAACGCCCTGCCGTCGGCGGGCAACCAGCCCTCCGGAACCCAGGTCGACCAGCTGATCGGCTCGATCGACACCCTGCCCGGCTCCCTCTCGGTCCTCCACACCGGGGGGAAGTGGTACGCCACCAGCCCCATCCAGGTGGGCCAGAGCGCCATCCCGGCCGAACTCCGGACACTGGTGCTCCACGGCACCCCGGCCTCCCAGTACTTCACCCTCGGCAACTCCCCCCAGATCGTGATCGGCGTGCCCCTCCCGGCCGAGCACTCCGCCTACTTCGAGGTCTTCTCGCTCGACGAGCTGGCCAGCACCCTGCGGACCCTGGCCTTCGCCCTGGCGGCAGCGGCCCTGGTGACCACCTTGGCCGGGGCGCTCCTCGGGAGGTGGGCCAGCGGTCGCGCCCTGCGCCCGCTGGCCGGGCTCACCGACGCCGCCGTGGCCATCGCCGGGGGCCAGTTGGACACCCGCGTCGAGGCGGGAGACGACGTCGACCTCCTGGAGCTGGCCTCCGCCTTCAACCGGATGACGGCCAACGTCCAGGACCGCATCGAGCGGGAGGCCCGGTTCACCTCGGACGTGAGCCACGAGCTCCGCTCCCCGTTGACCACGCTGGCGGCCACGGTGGGCGTGCTCGACGGGCACCGCGACGAGCTGGGCCCCCGGGCCCGGAGCGCCCTCGACCTGTTGGACGCCGACCTCACCCGATTCACGCGGATGGTGGACGACCTGTTGGAGATCTCCCGTTTCGACGCCGGCTCCGCTGAGCTCTCCCTCGACGAGGTGGACCCGGGCGAGCTGGTGCGCCGGGCCGTGGGCGCGTCGGCCCCCGTGGACGAGGACGGCCACCGGGCCCCGGTGGTCTTTCCGGTGGAGGTCGGGCCCGGAGTGGAGGGGCTCCGCCTCCGGGTGGACAAGCGCCGGTTCGAACGGGTGATGGCCAACCTGGTCGAGAACGCCACCCTCTACGCCGGGGGCGTGACCCGGGTGGAGGTGGCCCGCCATCCGGCCGGGGTCGACGATCCGGCACGGAGCATCCGGGTGATCGTGGAGGACCAGGGGCCCGGCGTGCCCGAGGCCGACCGCAACCATCTCTTCGAGCGCTTCTACCGGGGCAGCCGGGCCGGCCGGCGTGAGTCGAGTGAAGGCACCGGGCTCGGGCTCTCCCTGGTCGCCGAGCACGTGCGCCTGCACGGTGGGTCCATCTGGATCGAGGACGCCCCGGGCCGCGGCTCGCGGTTCGTCATCGAACTGCCCCTCGAGCCGCACGACGAGGAGGAGGTTCCGGGATGAGGCGACGTCGCCGTCCCGGAGGGTTGGCGGCGGGAAGCCTGCTCGTGGCCCTCTCCATCGCCGCGGCGGCCTGTGGCATCCCCACCACCGGGGGCCCGACGGCCATCAGCAAGAAGGACGTGCCCTTCCACCTGCTGAGCCCGGCCAGCTCCCCGACGGCCAGCTCCACCCTGCCCAACGCGGTGGCCGTCCCCGAGTTGATCTTCCTGGTGGCTCCCACCCAGACCCTGGCCCCCGTGACCCGGGGCATCCCCGCCTCCACCAACCTCGGCGGGACCCTCACCGAGGTCCTCGAGGCACTGCTCGAGGGCCCGAAGCCCGGCGAGTCGGCCAGCGGGCTCCAGACCTTCCTCACCCCGGCCAAGACCCGGGTGACCGCCAGGGTCACCGGGGGGATCGCCACCATCGACTTCGCCACCAACCCCATCCAGGTGGTGGGGGCCAACCAGACCCTGGCCATCGCTCAGGTGGTCTATACGGCCACCGAGCTGCCCGGCGTCACCGGCGTGGTCTTCCAGTTCGGCGGCCAGCCCGTCGACGTGCCGACGGCCAGTGGGGCGACGGTCCCCGGGCCGGTGGACAAGTCCTCCTACCTGCCCCAGGCCCCGGTGTTCTGAGCCGCCGGGATCGGAACCCGGCCCCGCTCAGGCCGGAGCGGCCACCGACCAGGCGATGCGGGGGGCGTCGGCCCACAGGTGCTCGAGGTCGTAGAACTCCCGGGCCTCGTCGAGGAAGACGTGGACCAGAAAGTCCCCGTAGTCCATGAGCACCCATCGGGCGTCAGCGAGCCCCTCCACCCGCACCGGCTTGCGACCGTGCATCTCACCCACCTGCCGCTCCACCTCGTCGACGATGGTCTTCACCTGGCGGGAGTTGCGACCGCTGGTGATGACGAAGGCGTCGGTGAGGCCGAGGAGGTCGCCCATGGCCAGGACGGCCGTGTCCTCGCCCGATTTCGTCTCGGCGGCGCGCGCCGCTACGAGGGACTCCTCGGGAACGGCCGGAGCCGTGACGACGACGGGAGCGGTACTGAGTGAGTTCAAGGGTTGTCTCCTTCTGGCGCCAGGGCGCCGGGGTTCGGGTGGTAGGTGATGAGGGAAGGAACGGCGACAGGCCCGGGCGGCCCGATGGACAACGCCACCGGGTTCGTCTCGGCCCCGGGAGCAGAGGTTCGGGTGCGTGCCATGTTCACGATCAGGATAGTGAGGACGAGGCACACCGCCACCACGACGCCGCAGACGATGGCCACCGTGCGCCGCGTGCGACGGGCGGCCCGCTGGGCCCTGCGGTCGACCACCCGGGATCCCGCCTCGGGTGTAGGACCGGGCGCGGGCTCCGGGGCGCCCGGGACCGATCCGGTCCCCACCGGCCCCTCGAGCGGCTCCGCGACCGGTGGCTCGACCGACGGATCGGCACCGGCCGGGTCCTGAGCGCCCGGTTCCTGAGCGCCCGGGTCCTCACCGCCGGTCGGGTACGGCTGCCTGGACCGTCTGGGGTACCCGGACTTGGTCTGCGTCGGCCGCACGCTCATCTGTCCGTAGCGTACAGACCCCGCTGACCCAGGCAACGGATCACTGCGTCGGGCACCAGCCCCTCGACCGACTCGCCCCGCTCCAGACGCCTGCGCAGCTCGGTACTGGACACGTCGAACGGGGCCGCCGGCACCGTCACGGCCCGCCAGCCCGGCGGCGGGTCGGCCGGCTCCGCCCCGGGGCGGCCGACGATGGCCAGCCTGACCAGGTCCCGGAGGACGTCCTGGCGGTGCCAGGTGGTCAGGCCGGCCACGACGTCGGACCCCACCACCAGGGTGAGGCGGACCCCCGGCTCCTCGGCCATGAGCTGGTGGACGGTGTCGATGGTGTAGGACGGCCCACCCCGGTCGATCTCCATCCGACTGGGCGTCAGTCCGGGCCACCCGCGTGCCGCCGCCTCGACCATGGCGAAGCGGTCCTCTGCCGGTGTGACCACCCGCTCCCCCTCCTTCTGCCACGGCTGGTTGGCCACCACCAGCAGCATGCGGTCCAGGTCCAGCGTGACCCGCACCAGCTCGGCCAGCTCCAGATGGGCCGTGTGTATGGGATCGAAGGTCCCCCCGAAGATCCCGACGGCCGCACCCCGCTCGGTCACCCCTAGGTCCCGGCCAGGGTGGCCACCACCGGGGCCAGTGCCTCCATCTCCGCCTCGTGGACCACGATGTAGGAGAACCCGAACTCCTCCCGCCGCTGGCGGAGGGTCTCGATGATCTGGTCGGTGGTGCCGACCAGGGCGATGGGCGAGCCCGCCACCTGCTCCGGTGTCACCGACAACATGGAGGCCAGGCCGGCCAGCGCCTCGTCCCGGTCCGGGACCACCTGGACCAAAAAGGTGAGGACCTGCAGCTCGAGTTGGTCGAAGCGGGACCCGGCGGCCTTCCGGATCCACTCGATGCGCTGGTGGTAGTACTCGGCCGTGGTGGTCTCGAGCACCTCGGGCCCGATGTAGCCGGCAGCCAGGCTCGGATTGACCCCGACGATGTCGGCCTCGCGGGCGGCGATGCTCAACACCCGCTGGCCGCCCCCGCCGATGATGATGGGCGGATGAGGGCGTTGGACCGGCGTGGGCGCCCCGAGCGCGGCGGTCACCTGGTAGTACTCACCCTGGTAGGTGGCCTCGCCGGTGGACCACAGGGCCTTCAGGACGGCCAGGCTCTCGGCCATGCGGGAGATCCGCATACCTGCCGGGTCGGCGGCGATGCCGGACTGCTCGTAGTCGGTGGTCATCCACCCGGCTCCCAGGCCGAACTCGACCCGGCCCTCGGAGATCAGGTCGAGGGTGGCCACCTCCTTGGCCAGCACCACCGGGTGCCGGTAGTCGTTGCCGAACACCAGTGAGCCCACCCGGAGGGTGGTGGTGGCCTCGGCCGCCACGGTCAGGGCCACCAGCGGGCCGAACTGGTCCCCGAAGTGATCAGGGATGAACAGGGTGGAGTACCCGAGGTCCTCGATGGCCCGGGCGGTGGCCCGCCAGGAGGCCCCGGTCTCGGCCTTTTCCAGCTGGACCCCGAATCGGAAGGGAGGCATGGCCCGAGCCTATGTCGGAAGGCCTTACGCTGTTGGCGTGGCACACGACTCCCGAACCACAGGATGGGCACCCGACTCGTGGCGGTCTCGGCCGGCCGCCCAGCAGCCCGTATGGCCCGACGAGAGCGAGCTCAAGCGGGTCCATGCCCAGCTCTCGGGGCTGCCACCCCTGGTCTTCGCGGGCGAGGCGCGCCATCTCACCCGTGGGCTGGGCCAGGCTGCCGAAGGCCGGGCCTTCGTCCTGCAGGCAGGGGACTGCGCCGAGTCGTTCAGCGAGTTCAGTGCCGACGCCATCCGCGACAAGCTCAAGATCATCCTGCAGATGGCCGTGGTCCTGACCTACGGCGCCGGCGTGCCCGTGGTCAAACTGGGCCGCATCGCCGGCCAGTTCGCCAAGCCCCGCAGCTCCCCCACCGAGATCGTGGGCGGCCAGGTGCTCGACTCCTTCCGGGGTCACATGGTCAACGACGACCTTCCCGAGCGCAGTGCCCGGGTGCCGGACCCATCACGTCTGGTGGCGGCCTACCAGCAGTCGGTCTCCACGCTCAACCTGCTGCGGGCCTTCACCAAGGGTGGCTTCGCCGACCTCTCCCAGATCCATCAGTGGAACCAGGAGTTCGTGGCCTCCTCGACCGAGGGCCAGCAGTTCGAGGACATCGCCGAGGGCATCGACCGGGCCCTCCGCTTCATGGCCGCCTGCGGCATCAACCTGACCGCCGAGGACACGCTGCACGAGGTGGACTTCTGGACCAGCCACGAGGCCCTGATCCTCGACTACGAGGAGGCGCTGACCCGTCGCGACTCGCTGACCGACCAGTGGTACGACTGCTCGGCCCACATGCTGTGGGTGGGTGAGCGGACCCGCCAGCTGGACGGCGCCCACTGCGAGTTCCTCTCGGGCATCCACAACCCGGTGGGCTCGAAGATCGGACCGACGGCCTCGACTGACGACGTCATCGCCCTGTGCGAGCGCCTCAACCCGGCGCGGGTCCCGGGCCGGTTGACCCTCATCACCCGGATGGGCGTGGACGCCGTCGAGTCCCGCCTCCCTCCGCTGCTCACGGCCGTTCGAGACGAGGGCCACCCGGTGGTGTGGGTCTGCGATCCCATGCACGGCAACACCTTCACGGCCGAGGGGGGACAGAAGACCCGGCGGTTCGATGACATCATCGGCGAGCTCCGGGGGTTCTTCTCGGCCCACCGTGAGATCGGCACCTGGCCGGGTGGCGTCCACGTGGAGCTGACCGGTGACGACGTGACGGAGTGTCTCGGTGGGGTCGAGGACATCGTGGAGGGCCAGCTCCATCAGCGCTACACCACCACCTGCGACCCTCGGCTCAACGGGCGCCAGTCACTGGACCTGGCGTTCGGTGTCGCCGAGCTCCTGCGAGGCTGACCAGACGGTTCAGCCGAGCTCCTGCGAGGCTGACCAGGAGGTCTGACCAGGGGGTTCAGCCGGGTGGGTTCGAGGCTGACGAGGCGGACACCGGGCGGGTGCCGGCCTTCCTTCGCCGTGTCGCCCAGGCAAAAGCGGTGTACACCGTATACCGGTTTTCGGAAACACCTCGTGGGCTCAGGGCTTTCGGGCCTGGTGAGGCTCCCCCAGGCGGGTGCGGGCTTCTTTCGCCGTGTTGCCCAGGCAAAAGCGGTGTACGCCGTATACCGGGGCGGGCTCAAGGGGTGACCGCGACAGCTCCTGACCTGGAGGTGTCCGACGGCCCGGAGGAAGTTCCGCCTTCGGAGGAGATCTCGAGTTGGCGGTCGAGGCGGTGGTCGACGGTCTGAGCTACCGGGCCGCCGAGAAGATGGCCGGTGTCCCCGTCTCGGCGCTGAGGAAGTACATCGTGGGCTTAGGGGGTCATTGACCCGTCTCCCCCCAGCAACGAGACTGGCCCGGCTCCAGGGCAGCAGGGATGCCGTTGCCTCGGCAGAACTCCACGACCATCCATCGCCGGCTCGCCCGCCACGCCACGTCAATTTCCGGGAGATGCCCTCCACCATGCCCTTCCTCCGCACGCAGCGTCACCCGGCTGACCACGCCACGGGCCATGGGAGCCGCCCCCTTCGAGGCGGTATGGGCAAGACGGCCGCGGCCACGCTATGCGTGCTGGTGTCGCTGGTGCTGCCGACCGCCTCCGCCTCAGCGTCCACCTCCACCTCCACCACCACCTCCACCACCACTTCCACCACTTCCACCACTTCCACCACTTCCACGACCGAGGCATCTGCCGCTCCGGCGCCCACCACCAAAGCGGAGGCCCACACCACAAGCATCTCGGCCTACTGGTTGGTGGCCTCCGACGGCGGCATCTTCTCCTTCGGCGGAGCACCGTTCTACGGATCCACCGGCAACATCCATCTCAACCAGCCCATCGTGGGCATGGCCGGCTCGGCCAACAGCGGCGGCTACTGGCTGGTGGCGGCCGACGGGGGCATCTTCTCCTTCGGCAATGCCCCGTTCTACGGTTCGATGGGTGGGTCGCACCTCAATAAGCCCATCGTGGGCATGGCTGCCGCCCCCAACAGCGGCGGTTACTGGCTGGTGGCCTCGGACGGAGGGATCTTCTCGTTCGGCAACGCCCC
>Ga0181534_10002440_pt1 | contig 11477 bp, 10 predicted proteins | sample PEATcosm2014_Bin_37_FD_119758 | JGI IMG/M metagenome (GOLD analysis project Ga0181534, IMG submission 119758) | Peatland microbial communities from MTU Mesocosm Facility, Houghton, MI, USA - PEATcosm2014_Bin17_10_metaG | ecosystem: Environmental > Terrestrial > Soil > Wetlands > Peat | place...
CGCCGATGATGATTTGCGTGATCAACGGCAGCGAACCGTGAAGACTGGCAAAGACCTTTTGAAACTTCGGGATGAAAAATATCAGCAAAATCGTCAGCACCACCATCGCGAGCAGGAACAGGATGCACGGATAAATCATCGCGGTGATGACCTTCGATTTCAGCTCCTTTTCGCGCGATTGGAATTCTGCGATTTGCGCCAGCACCACGTCGAGAAATCCGCCCGCCTCGCCCGCTTCAACCATCGCGACATAAACGCGCGGAAAAGTTTCCGGCGATTTCGCCATCGCGTCGGCCAGCGACATGCCGTCCACCACGAGGTCGTGGATTTCCTTCCACTTGGTCTGCGCCGCCGGCGACGAGGCTTCCTTGTGCAAAATCACCAGCGCGCGGCTCAACGGCACGCCTGCCGCGAGCAAACTCGAAAGCAGCCGTGTGAAATTTTCCAGCTCTTTCGCCGAAACCTTGTGCGATCCGAATTTGAAGGAAATTTTTCCCAGACCTTCCAGGCCGCCGGGAAGACCTGAACCATTTTTGGAGGCTGAACCATTTTTCCCGCCGGCCTTTTCCGCGAGATTCACCGGACGCAGGCCGAGCGCCTCCATTTGCCGCAACGCGTCGGGCCGGCCGGGTGCGTCAAGCTGCCCCTCGGCAATCTTGCCGTCGGCCCGCAAACCTTTGTATGAAAACGTGGGCATGAGAAATCAAGTTCAGCCGGCGACCGCAATCTTCGCGACGGAATCTCCGGCCTGATTTTTTGTCGCGCTTTCAACTTCTTTCGACGTCGTGACGCTCAAAACTTCCTCGACGGTGGTGACGCCGGCGGCGACCAGCCGCCAGCCGTCCTCGGCCAGCGTGCGCATTCCGCCTTTGCGCGCGGCGGCGCTGATCAGGTCGGTCGAGGCGCTTTCCAAAATCAGCCGGCGGATGTTTTCGTCGGTGTCCATCCACTCGAAAATCGCGTGCCGGCCGAAGAACCCGGTGTTACGGCATTCGCGGCAGCCGACGGATTTGTAAATCGTTTTGTCCGCCGGAATGCCGAGCTTGGCCTTGAACGCCTGCGCCGTCCCGGAATTGTCCGGCTGCTTGCAATGTTTGCAAAGCACGCGGACGAGGCGTTGCGCAAGGACGGCCTCGAGCGACGAGGCGACGAGATACGGCTCGACGCCCATGTCCACGAGCCGCGTCAGCGCGCCGGGCGCGTCGTTCGTGTGCAGCGTGGAGAAAACCAGGTGACCGGTGAGCGAGGCTTGGACCGCGATTTGCGCGGTCTCGGCATCGCGGATTTCGCCGATGAGAATCACGTCCGGGTCGTGGCGTAAAATCGAGCGCAGGCCGCGCGCGAAAGTGAGGCCGGATTTCTCGTTGACCTGGATCTGGTTGACGCCCTTGAGCTGGTATTCCACCGGGTCCTCAATCGTGATGATTTTGCGGACGGCGTCGTTGATTTCGTTGAGCGCGGTGTAAAGCGTGGAGGTTTTGCCGGAACCGGTCGGGCCGGTGACGAGAATAATTCCGTGCGGCAAACCGAGAACGTGCTGGAAATGCTCCAGCTCGCGCGTGTTCATGCCGATTTCGGCGAGGCCGCGCAGCGTGGAATTTTGCCGCAGCAAGCGCATGACGACCGCTTCACCATGGAGCATCGGAATCACCGAAACGCGGATGTCCACGTCGGCATCATCGAGACGAATCTTGATGCGGCCATCCTGTGGCAGGCGTTTTTCAGCGATGTTGAGATGGCTCAAAATTTTGACGCGCGAAACGATGGCCGGTTGGAAGCGTTTCAATTGCGCCGGCACGGGCACTTCCTGCAACTCGCCGTCAATGCGGTAGCGGATGCGGAATTCGTCCTCGAACGGTTCGAGATGGATGTCCGACGCGCGCAATTCGATGGCGTCCTTCAAAACCTGGTTGACGAAGCGGATGATTGAGGCCTCGTCCTCGGCGGCTTCGTCGAGATTGGTGTCCTCGGCATTTTCATCTACGACTTGGAAGCCTTTTTCCTCGTCGAGCGTGCCGATGGTGTCCGCGCCGACGCCGAGGCGTTTTTTGATTTCGCGCTGGACCGCTTCGCTGGTGGCGAGGATGGGCTTGAGGTTCAAGCCGGTCATCGTTTTTAACGCGTCGAGTCCCTGTGTGGCAAAGAGCCGGCTGGTGGCGACTTCCACCGTGCCGTTGAGGCGCTTGAGCGGAAGGAGTTCCTCCTTCAGCAAAATGCGCGCGGGGAAAAGGGAGAGAAGCTGGCGGTCCGGATCAACGTCATCCAAGGTCGTGAACGCCAGGCCGTATTCCTGGGCCAGCCAGCGCAGCACGTCCTCCTCGGTTTGGACGGAGGATTTCATGCCAGCCAAAGCCTTGGCGTCAATGGAAGACAGTTGCTTGGCGACAACCATGCGCTCAAGCAACTGCTTCAACGGGGAATCTTGGACGGCGGATTCAATCATAACGGAAACGTCAGCTTCTCATTTGCGTTTTAGTTTATTCGAGCAATCCCAGCAAAGTTGCCTGGGCCTCTTGCGGAACCGTGAGCACTGCGCGGAGATTGGTTTGGGCTGCAGCCAGCGCGGCTTGCTTGGTCTTTTGTGAAGCCTGGTATTTTGCGAGCAGCGCCTGGATTTGACCGGCGGGCGCATTGTCATCAAGAGCCTGCTGCAAGGCGTCCCGATCCGGATTCGGCTGGTTGAACGGGTTATTTCCGCCGCCACCGCCGCCACCGCCGCGGTTGCGGCCGCCGAACATTCCGCGCATGCCGCCGCCAAAGCCCACAGCCGTGCGTGCGTCCACCACCTTCTGGACCAGCGGCTGGACAGCGCTCCAGTCGGCATCATTGGTGAAATTCAACTGGTTGCGGATGTTATCCATTATGCGTTGCTGCATTTGCGCCGGATCGAAATTGCGGAAGCCACCACCACCACCACCGCCGCCGCCAAAGCCACCACCACCGCCGCCGTTTTGTGCGAAGATGCTACCGGCGCTCAACAACAGCGCAGCGGCGGCACCGCAGACTATTAATAGATTTTTTACTTTCATTGAATTTCCTGTTTGGTTGGTTTGTTAATTTTGCTTTGTCCCGGAACAACGCACTCGCGATGTCCATTGGTTGCGAATTAATCCAAGCAGGGGCCGTGCCAGCGCGAAAATCCGCCTTTATCTGCGAAAATGAAAATCCCGCTGCGCAATTGATGCTCGACCCGCCATCCGCGCTGCGCAGGTTTTGCGCGGTGTCGGTCGAAAAGGGATCGTGAACATTTTCAACACGTCGGCGCGACGAGACAAAACCAGGATTGAATCTCCATTTTCAGAAACCTTTGAATTGGGCTGTGGATTACATTTTCTGGAAACCATTATTTCAATAATTAATTTCTTATAAATATTTGAAACGTAGATTGACATTCTCTGATTGTAAAGTTATGAATGAGGCATGAAAAAGTTCGCACCAACGACTCCGTTTTGCTTGCGCCTGTTTCCGTTGCTGGTTTTTATTCTCCTGCCGACGCTGGCGCAAGCGCATCCTGGCATTCCAGGCCACACCCACGGTTTTGCCAACGGGCTGGCGCATCCGCTCACCGGCCTCGATCACATTTGCGCGATGGTGGCGGTTGGGCTTTGGGCGGCGCAACGTGGCGGGCGCGCCCTCTGGCTTGTGCCATCGGTGTTTGTGTTGGTGATGATCCTGGGCGGAGCGATGGGCATGGCGGCGGTTCCGGTTTCATTCGTTGAGCCGGGCATCGCGGCGTCCGTGCTGGTGCTGGGGGTTTTGATTGCCGCGGCGGTCCGCCTACCGTTGCCGGTGAGCGCGGTGCTTGTTGGCGTATTTGCGATATTTCATGGTTATGCGCATGGTGCGGAGATGCCCGGTTCAGTCTCCGGTCTGGCCTACGGTTTGGGCTTTGTTGCGGCCACCGCGAGCCTGCATCTCTTGGGAATCGGACTCGGCCTGCTCGCTAGACGGTTTGCCCCGGCACGGCTGGTTCGTTATGCTGGCGGCGCGATCGCCGTCTGCGGTGTTTATCTTTGTCTCCCCCTGTGAGGCTGGACGGTTTGGAAAACTGAATCAAACAGAAGGTCGGCGTGGATTTTATACGCCGGGAGCCGCGCGGCGCGCAAAGCGGGGAAGCAAGGGCGACTAGGGGTTTTTACCTAGATGGGTAACAGATTACCCCATTGCACAATCAGGCAACCCACCAATTGTTGTGACTGTCCACTTAGCTTAAATTGCTCTCATGCAAACAACATTTGTTGGACAGGATGCAGTCACCCAATCGCCCCGGACCCGGTTTCGCCGGAATTTTGCCGCGCCGCTGCAAATCCCGTCGCGCAATGTGAGCGCCGCCGCTCCGGGAAACGGAGTTGCTGCGCGTTACAAGACCTCTCTTGCCGCCCCTAGCGAGCAAGGCAATGGAACCGGCAACCGCGCCCTGATCGCGGCGCTGGTCAACTCAAAGATCTACCGGGAATACGAACAGGCATTCACTAACTTGACCGGGCTGCCGGTGGCATTGCAGCCGGTGGAAACCTGGCAGTTGCCCCATCACACCAAGCGAAACGAAAATCCGTTTTGCGCGTTGATGGCGCAGAAGAGCCGCGCATGCGCCGGTTGCTTGCAGGTGCAGGAACGGCTCTGCGAAAAGGCGGCCCACGAACCGGGAACCGTTATGTGTCCGGTCGGACTGTGCGACACCGCCGTGCCGGTGCGGTTGAGCGACAAATTGATCGGGTTCTTGCAGACCGGCCAGCTTTTCCGCAAGAAACCGGGCAAGGCCCAGTTTGCGCGCGCCGCAAAACTGGTTGCGGAGTGGGGCGTTGATGTAAATCGGAACGTGTTGCAGAAGGCCTATTTTGCAGGCAAGGTCGTCCCGGCAGCACAACACGAATCTACGGTCAAATTGCTTACAATTTTTGCCCAGCATCTGGCAATCGTGAGCAATCAGGTGATCATCCAGCAGGAAAATGCCGAAATGCCGGTCATCAAGAAGGCCAAAGAATACATTCGCGAGCATCAGGCCGAAAAGGTTTCGCTCGGCACCGTGGCCAAGGCGGTGAACATGAGCGCCTTCTATTTTTGCAAGATGTTCAAGAAGGCCGCCGGTATCAATTTCACGGACTATCTCACGCGCGTCCGCATAGAGCGCGCGCAAAACCTGCTGCTCAACCCCAATCTGCGCATCAGCGAGATCGGGTTTGAAGTCGGCTTCCAGTCGCTGACGCATTTCAACCGCGTCTTCAAGAAGATCGCCGGCCAGTCCCCCACGGACTATCGTGCGCAGTTGCTCATGCCTTGAGCGCCGGTCATGGCCAAAACTCGCGAGCACCGACGACTCCGGCGTGCCGTTGGCAGCCCGATTGAGATTGGCAGCGGCGGGGATTTTCCCGATATTTCCTTTATCTGGGAAATGAAGGACTACCGGAAAATGTCAAAGGTGGAGTTGCTGGCTTGGATTGAGAAGCTCAAGTCCAAACACGCCACGCAAACACAGTCACAACGCGCGCGTGCCGCGTCCGCCCTGCGCGACAGCGCGGAACGATTGCGCGCGATCCTGGAAACGGCGGTGGAGGGCATCATCACGATTGACGAACACGGGATCGTCGAGTCCTTCAATCTGGCTGCGGAGCGGATTTTCGGTTTCAAGGCTGCCGAAATCATCGGGAAAAACATCAGCGTCCTGATGCCTTCACCACATCACGAGCGTCACGATTCCTATCTCTCCGATTACCGGCACACCGGCCATGCCAAGATCATCGGGATAGGCCGCGAAGTTTCCGGCCGGCGCAAGGATGGCACAATTTTCCCGATGGATTTGTCCGTAAGCGAGGTGCGGCTGGCGAAGCGGCGGCTGTTCACCGGGTTCATCCGCGACATCACCGAGCGCAAGGAGGCGGAAAAGGCGCTCTTGCATTATGCGGCGCTGGTGGAATCGTCGGACGATGCCATCATCGGCAAGACGCTGGAAGGTTACATCACCAGTTGGAACAAGGGCGCGGAGGCGGTCTTCGGTTATTCGCGCAACGGGATGGTGGGCAAACATATTTCGGTCCTCATCCCGCCTGATCGGAAGGACGAGGAGCCGGGAATCCTGAAAAAGATCAAACGAGGTGAATCTGTTGACCATTACGAGACGCTTCGGCGTCGCAAGGACGGGAAGTTGATTGATATTTCAGTGACCATCTCGCCTATTCGCGACACTTCCGGAAAAATCATCGGCGCGTCCAAGGTGGCGCGCGACATCACCGGGCGCAAGCGGCTGGAACGCGAGATTCTCGAGATCAGCGACCGCGAGCAACGCCGCATCGGGCACGATTTGCACGATGGCCTTTGCCAGCATCTTGCCGGCATCGAAATGATGAGCCAGGTGCTGGAACAAAAATTGTCGCCGCAGTCCAGGGATGCCGCGAAACGCGCCGGCGACATCGCCAAAAATGTCCGCGAAGCCATCAGCCAGACGCGTTCGCTGGCGCGCGGCCTCTCGCCGGTCACGCTGGAATCCGAGGGGCTTGGCTCCGCGCTCCATGAACTGGCGGTGAACACGGAAAAAATGTTCAACGTCGAATGCCGCTTCGATGGGGACTTGCGTGTGTCATTGCCCAACCATGCCATCGCCACGCATCTTTTCCGGCTGGCGCAGGAAGCCGTGTCCAATGCCATCAAGCACGGCAAGGCCGGGCGGATTGACATCCAATTCCGCGCCGATCCCAGGCGCGTTCATCTGAAGGTGAGCGACAATGGCAGGGGATTCCGAAAAAATGCCTTGAAATCAAAAGGCATGGGCCTGCGTATCATGAAATCCCGCGCCGGGATGATGGACGGCACGCTGACCATCGAACCCAATCCGGCCGGCGGCACCAGCGTGATTTGCTCGGTTCCCAACTGGATTGCGACCGCAAAATAAATAAAATCCACCATGGCTAAAACACCCCGCAAACAACTGCTCATCGTGGACGACCATCCGATGATGCGCACCGGCCTTACCCAATTGATTGACAACGAGCCGGACCTGAAGGTCTGCGCCGAGGCCGACAACGCCAGTCAGGCCCTCCAAGCCGTCACAAGCCGGAACTTCGATTTGATCCTGCTCGACATCTCGTTGCCGGACAAAAACGGCCTGGAACTCATCAAGGACATTCTGGCGCTGAAACCCGGCCTGCCGGTGCTGGTCGTTTCCATGCACGACGAATTGCTTTACGCCGAGCGCGTGCTGCGGGCGGGCGGGCGGGGCTACATCATGAAACAGGAGGGCGGCAAAAAGTTTTTACAGGCCATCCGCCAGGTGCTCGCCGGCCAGGTTTATGTCAGCGAAAAAATGTCCGCGCGCATCCTTGAGAATTTTTCCGGCCACCACTCGGCGCTGGCGAAGGCCCCCGTCCAGCGGCTTTCCGACCGCGAATTCGAGGTGTTCCAGTTGATCGGGCGCGGCAAGGGCACGCGGGACATCGCCGGGCTGCTGCATTTGAGCGTGAAGACCGTGGAGGTGCATCGCGCGAACCTCAAGAAAAAGCTGGAATTGAAAACCGCCCACGACCTCGTCCATTACGCCATCCGCTGGATGGAGGCGGAGCCACAAGGCTAGCCGTTAATTTTGCCTGACATTTTGCAGGCGCTTGAAATTCGGTGACGGTGCGTGGCGAATTTTCGGTAACTCCAGTCGAAAACGCTTCTGCCAAGTGGTGCAATGGAAACAAGATAAACCGGGTAGGCCCACCAGATTCGTTTCGTGGCGTAACGGTAAGTGTCGGCACCCTGGATCTGCCCGCCATTTGCCAGCAGCAGGCGCAAGTCCTGCAATAAATCCTTTTCGTTCAGATGTAATTTTTCCCTGACCCAATCGGCTTGCAAGGGCGCGATTTCAAATCCGCGCTTCCGCAAGGTGCCTTCCCAGAAAGGAACCCAACGCCGGCAGATGCCGCAGGAATCGTCGTAAAGAATCCAGCCGGCTGGATTGGCTTTGGTTTCGTTCATAATCGGACTCCGGCAAACACCTTTACTTCAGAACCGTCCGCAAGGAAAGCGGTTGAAGGCGGACGTCCAAGGCATTCGCGAAAGGTTTCGCCATACAGATTGGCAGCGTCGCAGGAAAGTTCCGCCGTCTGGGTTTCCCAAACCCGCCAGCGCGGATGCTCGACACGGTACTCCATTGTCGAACCGTCACGCTGTCTCGCATAGCCCCAATAATGCTCGGTGATGAATTCCTGGATCGAACCGCCCGCCAGCGGTTGCGCCTGCCCGTGAACAGCCAGCTTCAAAGAATCTTCGCGTTCATTGAACCGCCATGAATATGAGACCGACTTGATGTTCTCCCGGACTGTTTCAATCCGGTGGGACATCGGCAGCACAATGTAATTTTCGTTGTAAAACTTTCTGGCGACAAAAGCGATGGCGCTTCGCGGAACCATCTCTTTGATGAAAACAACTCCGCGACGCCAGCCATCATCCGCTTTCCGGTGGACATAGAACCGCAGGTTGACCTCTTCAAAATTTCGGTGGAACGGAATCGGAATCCCTCGAACGCGAGTGTTCAGGAAAAGGAATCCGACAACACTGACGAACGTTTTGCCGTTCCAAAAATCCAATTCCGTCCCTGCCGGAACAAACGGAGCGAGAACCGCAGGCTCAATTTCATAATTGAGCATCGCCAGATGACGCCATTCTGCGGTAAGAAAGATTTTAGGTGTCGCGGGTTTCATTTCCGCCAGCGCAGCAGCCGCAGCGCGTTGCCGATCACGATCAAATCCGAGCAGCCCATCGCTGCCGCGCAGAAAATCGGGCTGATGAATCCCATCGCCGCCAGCGGCACGCCGAGCGCGTTGTAGAAAAACGCCCAGAATAGATTCTGTTTGATCGTCTGCAACGTCGCCCGCGCCAGACCGAGCGCCTCCGGCACCGCCTCGATTTCCGATTTCAGCAAAATGATGTCCGCCGCCTCGCGCGCCACGTCGCTGGCGCGGCTCACGGCGATGCCAAGGTCGGCCTGCGTGAGCGCCGGCGCGTCGTTGATACCATCACCGACAAACGCCACGCGTTCGCCTGTTGCCTGAAGTTTTTTCACGAACTCCGCCTTCTGTTCCGGCCGCACCTCGGCAAAAACATTTTCAGCTGCGATGCCGGCCAGCTTGGCGATGCTCGCGGCGGTCAGGGAGTTGTCGCCGGTGACCAGATAGGTTTTCAATCCCTGCCGCTGAAGTAGTTCGACAACGTTCGCTGCGTTCGGTTTCAACGCATCGCGGACGGCGAACAGGCCGAGCAATTTATTTTCCGACGCGAGGCCGACAATCGTCGCGCCCTGGCCCGACCACTCGGCAATGAATTTTTCACCCGCCGCCAGATCCACCCCGGATTCATGCAGCCACCGCAACGAGCCGAGACGGACAATTTCGAATTTCGAATTTTGAATTTCGAAATTAGCCTCAACGCCAGCGCCGCGAATTTCCTTCCAATCCGAAAGCTCCATTTTCTCTGCAGAGATTTTCGCGATGGCCTGGCTGATGGGATGAGTCGAATTTCTTGCGAGCGCCGCCGCCAAAATTCTGACTTCCGGCTTCTGACTTCTGACTTCTTGCTCCGCTGCCACCTCCGGTTTGCCCATCGTCAGCGTCCCGGTCTTGTCAAAAATGACCGCCGTGATTTTGCCGGCCTTTTCCAGCGCAACGCCGTCGCGGATCAAAATGCCGCGCCGCGCGGCGGCATTGGCACCGGCCATGATTGCCGCTGGCGTCGCCAGACCCATCGCGCACGGGCAGGCAACAATCAAGACTGCGGCGGCTATCATCAAGGCCGTCCCCGCGCCCATCGGCAGATGCGCGTGCCAGAGAAATTGCGCGAGCCAGTCATGGACGCGGCCCGCCGATGCCGGCGCGAGACCCCACCAAAGCGCGGCGGCAATCGCAACCGCGACGACAACCGGCACGAACACGCTGCTCACACGGTCGCCGAGGCGCTGGATGTCGGCGCGGCTCGTCTGGGCGCGCTGGACGGCGGCGATGATGTGTGCGAGCGCGGTGGTTTCGCCGGTGGCGGTCACGCGCATCACGAGGCGTCCGTTCAGGTTCACCGTGCCGGCGAACAGGTCGCCGCCGGATTTCTTGTCGGCGGGAGCGGACTCACCGGTGAGCATCGACTCGTCAACCGCCGATTCGCCTTCCACCACCACGCCGTCCACGGGCACGCGGTCGCCGGGCTTGAGCGCCACGCGGTCGCCGATTTGCAATTCCGCAACGGGAACTTCAATCTCTTCCGTAGCAGCCGGCGTGAGCCGGCTCTGATTTATTGCAAACGATGAATTCCGGAGATCAAATTTAGCTGGAGCGGACTCACGTCCGCTGCTACGAGCTGGGATTATTCTCCTCGCCGTTTGCGGCGCAAGATTCAGCAACGATTTCAACGCGCCGCCCGCCTTGTCGCTCACGCGGGCTTCAATCCAGTGGCCGAAGCTGACCACCGAGATGATGGCGGCCGCCTCCATGAAATAAACGTGGCCGCCGATGCCCGCCAGCAACGCCCACGCGCTGTAGCCGAACGCCGTCGTGGAGCCGAGCGCGACCAGCGTGTCCATGTTGGAACTGCCGATCTTGAGCTGGTTCCACGCGCCGCGATAGAACTGCGCGCCGGCAAAAACCTGGACCGCCCCGGCGAGCGCGAATGAAAGCCATTGAAACCACGGCGTCATGGCCAGTCCGAAAACCTATTCGCCAATCATCAAAAGCACGGTGACGGCGAGGCCGAGAATCAGATTCCATTGCCATCTCTTGTTCTTGTGCTTGGCTTCGTGGCAGGTGCAGCTTGCACTGCCGGAGGCATCTGCCGGTATTTCCTTCGCCTCGTAGCCGGCATTTTTTATGGCCTCGATGACTGCGGGGATGTTGGCCGGTGCGCCGGGATTCCAGCGCACCGTGGCATTATTGTTTTCGAGCGAGACGGTGGCGCTGCGCACGCCGGAAACGCCCTGGATCGCCTCGGTGACGTGCCGCGCGCAATTGCCGCACGTCATTCCCTTGACGAGCAGGCCGGTGGCCGCGGCATTTTGCCCGGCAACCGGTTCAACTGTCTGTGGCGATTCGATTTTCACGCATGAACAGCTTATCTCAGGCAGGGAACCTCGTCGAATTCTGTTTGGGCGCGCAACGGGACGGAAATCAAAATCAACTGGCTGAAATGATTTAAGCAGCGCGCGCAACAGCGTGAAGATAATTGACGGGAACGACTCAGGTTCTGACCGGAGAAAACAGATTCGACGGGAACGGGGTGGAAGTAACTCCAGCCGTTTTGCTTTTCAACTCAGAACTGGAATCCCCAAATCCAGCAAGTAACCAAACGTCTTATCGTAGTAAGCGGGTGGCCGAGTATGATCTTTGTCATCGCCCAATGGAACGAAAATCACCATTCCTTGACGAGCACGAGTGAGCAAAACCCGATATGCATTTCTCAGAAAATTCCGATTGTCAAGATTCGCAATGTTGCACCAACTAGAACCACGGAAATCGTGATAA
>Ga0181534_10002442_pt1 | contig 11475 bp, 8 predicted proteins | sample PEATcosm2014_Bin_37_FD_119758 | JGI IMG/M metagenome (GOLD analysis project Ga0181534, IMG submission 119758) | Peatland microbial communities from MTU Mesocosm Facility, Houghton, MI, USA - PEATcosm2014_Bin17_10_metaG | ecosystem: Environmental > Terrestrial > Soil > Wetlands > Peat | place...
GCCTGCAACTGGTGCACTGCCATCCGGGCAGCCAGCTGCAGGACATCCGGCGGGTCAAGGATGCGATCAACGAGCTCGCGCACGTGTATGCAGAGCTCAAGCTGATGGGCGCAGGCCTGCAGTACATCGATGTTGGTGGCGGACTGGGTGTCGATTACGACGGCAGCGGAACCAACTTCTCGTCGTCGATGAACTACACGCTGAACGAGTACGCAAGCGATGTCGTCTATCGTATCGCCAACGTGTGCAATGCCCGCAACATCCCGCATCCCATGATCATCAGCGAATCGGGACGCGCCGTGGCGGCCTACCACAGCGTGTTGATTTTCGATGCCCTGGGCTCCTCGGCACTGGATAAATTTCAGGTCACCGGCACCGAAGTCGATGACTACAACGGCACGCAGGAATTACCGGCACCCGTCAAGGACCTTGCCGTCGCCTACCGATCGGTGAATGAACGACGCCTCGTGGAGTGTTATCACGACGCTCTCACCGCGCGCGAGCAGACACTGCAGATGTTCACGATCGGCCTGTTGTCACTGGAGTTTCGCGCCATGGCCGAGCGGCTGTATTGGGCCACTCTGTCCCGCATCCGCGATGCCTGCCGCAAGCTGGAGCGGATGCCCGAAGAGCTCGAAGACCTGGAAGTGATTCTCTCCGACACCTACTTCTGCAACTTCTCGGTGTTTCAATCGCTGCCGGACAGCTGGGCCATCGACCAGTTGTTCCCCATCATGCCCATTCACCGTCTGGATGAGCGGCCCACCCGCCTGGGGGTCCTGGCTGACATCACCTGCGACTCCGACGGCAAGATCGACCACTTCGTGTCGTTGCGCGATGTCAAAAGAACTCTGGAGCTGCACGAGCTCAAGGACGGCGAAAAGTATTACCTGGCCGCGTTTCTCGTCGGCGCCTACCAGGAAACCCTGGGCGATCTGCACAACCTGTTCGGCGATACCCACGTCGTGCACATCCGCCTGCACGATGAGGGCGGTTGGTGGATCGAGGAAATCGTCAAGGGTGACACGGCCAACAAGGTGCTCGAGTACATGGAGTACGACGTCGCCGAGCTGGCCCCCGCGCTGGCGCGGGACTGCGAGCGGGCCATCCGCGACGGGCGCATGACGATCGCCGAATCCCAGAAGCTCAAACGCTTCTATGAGACGGAGCTCGACGGCTACTCGTACCTGGAACCGGCCGGCCCGTAATACGCTGAAATCGTAAGAGTTCGTCCCCTGCCGGTGTTTGCTTCCCACAAACACCGGTAGTACATTCTGCTGCGTCAGGTGTTGGTTGTTGGGAGACTTTACGGATGACGACGCTCTATGTGGGGAACCTGCCCTTCTCGGCCACCGAAGCGGATATTCGGTCCCTGTTCGAACGCCACGGCAAGGTGGATTCGGTCAAACTCATCAACGATCGCGAAACCGGCCGGCCCCGGGGGTTCTGTTTTGTCGACATGACGCCGAATGAGGCACAGGCGGCCACCCAGGCTCTGAATGGGTTCCAGATGGGCGGTCGCGCACTGCGCGTCAACGAAGCACAGGAGCGCCCGCAGCGTCCGCGCTCGGGTGGAGGCCCGTTCCGTCGCTGAGCAGCGTGTCGTGCGGGTATGCTATGCGGATGAAGAAGCAGACCTGCCTGTTGCTGCTCGCGAGCACATGGTTGCTGGCAGCGAGTTGCTCCACGACCAGTACGCGCGAGACCACCGCAGCCGCGCTGGATAACATCCTGGCTGGCAGCCAGCGCGCGGGCGAGAACAGCGCCCGCGATCGCTATCGGCACCCCAAGGAAACCCTGCTCTTCTTCGGCATCCGGCCGGAAATGAAGGTCCTGGAGGTGTGGCCGGAACCGGGTTGGTATACGGAAATCATCGCCCCGCTCGTGCGGGAGCGCGGTCAGTACGTTGCTGCCGTCATTGCGCCGGATCCTGACAGCAAATACGTGACGAGCCGGCTGGCCGATTACCAACAGAAGCTAACCGCCAGTCCCGATCTGTACGGAGCCGTGGAAGTCGTGACACTGCCCACGGATGGCAGCGATGTCGTGCCGGCCGGCACGCTGGACATGGTTGTCACCTTCCGCAACATTCACAACTGGATGGCGCGGGACTCGGCGGGTCAGGTGTTTGGAACGCTGTACCGCGCGCTCAAACCAGGTGGCGTACTAGGAGTTGTGGAGCACCGCAGCAATGCTGCGGTCGCCCAGGATCCAAAAGCCAAGAGTGGCTACGTTAACGAGGACTACGCCATCCGGCTCATTGAAGGCCAGGGATTCAGGCTGGTGGGTGAGTCGCAGGTCAATGCGAACCCCCAGGACACAAAGGACTATGAGCAGGGTGTGTGGACGCTGCCGCCCACGTACCGGCTGGGCGACAAGGATCGGCAGAAATACACGGACATCGGCGAAAGCGACCGCTTCACGCTGAAATTCATCAAGCCAACGAAGTGAGGCGGGTTGCCCGGTTGCCGGCGGCGCCGGCCGGGTCTACCACATCTCCTTCATGCGGGCGGTGATGTCGAGTGTCGACTCGGTACTGCCGGCCGACAGGCTCACGTCACCGACATTAGAGCCGTGGAAAGTAGCGGGCTCCAGGGTCTTCAACACTTTTTCCGTCAGAAAGCGACTGCGGCCGCCGTAGACGTGCCCATCACCCTGGCGCGACTGGGCGGTCAGGTGGAATTTCAAAGGCGCCATCAAGACCAGATCGTTCTGCGCCCGGGTGAGCGCCACATAGAACAGACGCCGCTCCTCGTCAATCAACTCAGCCTTCCCCGTCGCAAACTCCGACGGGAAGCTGCCATCCACCACATTGAGCAGATACACCGTATCCCACTCCATGCCCTTGGCCGAGTGGATGGTGGTCAAAATCAGGTAATCCTCATCGAGCATCGGCGTGCCGGCGAGATCGCTCGTGGCATTCGGCGGATCGAGCGTCAGCTCGGTCAGGAAGCGCTCGCGGTTGGGATACTGGCCCGACAGCAGATCGAGCTGGTCGAGATCGCCCAGGCGCGTGTGGAAGTGCTCGTAAATCCGCTCGAAGTGCGGGCGGTACCATTCGCGCACCATGTGTACCTGACCCTGCCAGGCACGTTGCGGATCGGCCAGCGCCAACAACAGATCGGTCAGCTTCTCAAACTCGAATTTCGCGGCCGCGGGCGCTGCGTAGGTCTTGAGCGAGGCAAACGCGAAGTTGTTCGCCGTCATATGCTCGACACAGGCGCGGGCGTTCGCCGGACCCACACCCGGAAGCAACTGCGCCACGCGGAATGTCGCGAGCGAGTTACGGGGATTGTCGGCCCAGCGCAGCACTGACATCACGTCCTTGATGTGCGAGGCTTCCAGGAACTTCAGTCCGCCGTACTTCGTATAGGGAATCTTGCGTTTGCCGAGCTCTATTTCCAGCACGTCGCTGTGACTCGAGCTGCGGAACAACACGGCCTGGTTTCTCAACGGCACGTTGGCTTCGCGCCGGCGCAGAATCTCCGTACACAGGTACTCGGCCTGGACCTGCAGGTCATCCACAGTGACGAGCTTGGCCCGAATGCCCTTGCCGCGCGCGGACAGCAGGTGCTTGCGATGTTGGCGCGGCGCATCGGCCATGAGCGCGTTGGATACGTCGAGGACTTCCTGGCTGGAACGATAGTTCTGCGCGAGGACGACGACTTCAGCTTTCGGGTTGAAACGATCGGGGAAGCCGAGGATGTTCTCGACGGCTGCCGCGCGAAAAGAGTAGATAGCCTGAGCGTCATCGCCCACGACGACGAGGCCCGCACCATCCGGCTTCATGGCGTGCAGGATCTGCGCCTGCAGCTTGTTGGTATCCTGGTACTCATCGACCAACACATGATCGAAATGGGCGCTGACGTGCTGGGCCAGTCGTGGCTCAGACATCATGACGTTCCAGTACAGCAGCAGGTCGTCGTAATCGAGAATCGCGGCGCGCTGTTTCTGCTCGACGTACGCCCGGTACAGCTTGGTTAGATCCGCTTCCCATTGAGCACACCAGGGATACTGCTGCTCCAGGGTTTCCTTGAGCGGCTTCTGTGTGTTGACGCGGTAGGAGTAGATCTGCAGGCAGGTTTCCTTGCGGGGAAAGCGCTGCTCCTTGGCGGCCAGGCCCAACTCCTGGCGCAGACTGTCCATCAGGTCGGCGGAATCACCGCGATCCATGACACTGAATTGGGGATCGAGCTTCAGGTGCTTGGCGTAGTGGCGCAGGAGCCGGTTGCCGATGGAATGAAACGTACCGGTCCAGCTCAATCGCTGGGTGATGGTCTGACTGACGCCGCCCAGGGACTCGTTGAGCGCCTTCCTGGCGATCTCAAAGGCACGGCGGCGCATTTCGATGGCCGCGCGGCGGGTGAACGTCAGCATCAGGATCCGACCGGGGTCCACGCCATGGATGACGAGATGCGCCACACGATGTGCCAGTGTGTCCGTTTTGCCGGTGCCGGCACCTGCCACGATCAGCAACGGACCGCTCTTCCATCCTTTGTTGTTCGGAATCGGCTCACCATGGGTCACCGCTTTCCGCTGCGGCCCATTCAATTTTTCTAAGTGTGACGTCGTCGACATAACCTTTCGAATATACGGAAGCCCCCGCCCCCCTGTCACTGCAGACAGTCACATCTTTTTTGATTGGCGCGGCACTGGCCGCGCGGGGCCCGACTTCGTTGCCCGCTGCCCAGTGCTTGAGGCGCTGCGCGCCGTTGAGGTTGCCCTCAACGGCAGTACAGTACCCGCGGCATCGACAGTAGTACGTTACCGGCGGGTCACTGTTAATGGCCCTGCGCGCCACTGAGATCGCCCTTAACGGCACTACATTACCGGCGCATCTACGGCAGTACGTTACCGGCGGGTCACTGCCGATGGCCCTGCCCGCCACTGAGGTTGCCCTTAACGGAGCACGTTGCCGTCGGCATCCAGTACTTTCACCTCGCCGATACTGAGCTTGCGCACCGGGGCCTCGATGACCGCCAGGTCGCCTACGATCACCCAGGTGAGTGCGTCGGGGTGGATGAGCTGCGCAGCGGCCGTCTGCAGGTCCGCGGGGCTGAGCGTTTCCACCTTGTCCACATACTCGTTGAGATAGTTGTCGGGCAGCCCGAACGTCAAGATATCGGCGTACGAGCTCGCAACCTCCCTTGCCGTTTCATTGCTGCCCGGCAAGGTCAATACCAGGGAGTCCTTGGCCGCCCGGATTTCCGCATCCGTGGCCTGGCGCGCCCCCGCAAGCCCCCGCAGCTCCTTCAGCGTCTCCTGCATGGATTCCGCGGTCTTGTCGGTCTGCACCGTCGCACTGACGAGGAATGGCCGCTGGCCCTTGGCATCGATGAGACTGCTGCCCGCCCCGTACGACCAGTGTTTGTCCTGACGCAGGTTCATGTTGATTCGGGAGATATAGCTGCCCCCGAGCACCGTGTTGACCATCTCGAACGCAACATTGGACGGATCGGAGCGCGGCGGCGCGAGGTGCACCGCAAACACCAGGGATTGCTCGGCTCCCGTCCGGTTGACGAGGAAGATTCGCGGTTTGGCGGGCAGTGGCACAGTGGCGACCTGCTTGGTCGGCAGCGACTCCGGCGGCGCCTTCCATCCTGCGAGGCGCTGCTCCAGCAGCGGCTGGATCTGTTGGAGTGTCGTGTCTCCGACAATCAGCAGCGTCGCATTGTCAGGCCGCACCCACCGTTTGTAGAACGCCCGCAGCTCGTCGACCGTCATCGAATTCACGGTCGCTTCGGTGCCTATGCCCGAGAACGGGTTGGCGTACGGATGGCCCTCGCCGTAAATGAGACTCGGAAACAACCGCGACGCAATGCCCCGGGGCTGCGACTTTGCCTGCTGGATCGCCGCGATCGACTGGCCCTGCAACCGGACGAGCTCGTCCTGCGGGAAGGTTGGATTGAGCAGGATGTCGCTGAACAACTCCAGGGAATTGGGCAGTTGGCTGCTGATGGCGTTGAGAGAAATGAAGGACGTGTCGAGGGTCGACCCGGCACTGATCTCCGCGCCCAGCTCTTCGGAACGCGCCGAAATCTGCAGAGCGTTGCGCGTCTTCGTGCCGTTGCTGATCATCGCAAGAGCCAGGTTTGACGTGCCCGGCTTGGCGAGGCTGTCCGCGGCGTGTCCCGCGTCAACAATCAAGCTGAGCTGAACCACCGGTACCGCGTGCCGCTCGGCCAACACGACTTTCAGACCATTCGACAGGTTCGCCCGCTGTAGAGGCGGCAGGTTCAACGGTGCGGGGGTGCCCACAGCGGGGAGCTTGCTACGATCAGCGCCGGTCGCCGCCGCGTGATACTCCGGGAACGGCTCGACATTGAGAACAAACACGCCATCGGACAGCCAGGTCCTGGAGGCGCGCTGGACCTCCGCGACGGTTGCGTTGCGCAGCCAGCCCAGGCTGGTTTTATAAAAGTCCGGGGAGCCGCCATAAAGCATGCTCTCGCCCAGGATGGCGGCCTTGCCACTCGAGCCGTCGATGCGCTCAACAGACCGGACAAACGCGGCGTAGTCCGAGGTCTTGATCCGTTCCAGCTCTTCCTTTGTCGGTCCCTTGTCGAGGAAGCGCGCGAGCTCTTCGTCCATCGCCTTCTCGACCGCGGCCGGATCGCCACCCGGCTTTACCGTGGCCGTCATTTCGAACTGCGAGCCGATCTCAAACGGTCCGACACCGGCGCTGACACTGGTCGCAATCTGGTCCGTGTACACCAGTCGCTTGTACAGCCGACTGTTCTTGCCGCTGGCCAACACTTCGGAGGCCAGGTTCAACAGCGTGAGATCGTGGGTGTTGTAGCCGGGGACGTTCCAGATTTTATAGACGCGCGCCTGCGGCACGCGATCCTGGAGGCGGGCCCGTTTCTCGCCAGTCATCTTGGCGACCCAGGCGTCCGTGCGCTTCAACACGGGACCGGAAGCGATGTCACCAAAGAAGTGCTCGACGCGCTTCCGCACGTCGTCAGGCTGAACATCGCCCGCCACGACCAACACCGCGTTGGCGGCACCGTAATACTGGCGGAACCAGCCCTTCACATCCTCCAGCGAGGCCGCATTCAGATCGTCCATGGAGCCGATGGTCGTCCAGGAGTAAGGATGTCCGGCCGGGTAGGTACTGGCCGCGACGAGCTCATCCACCTTGCCATAGGGGCGATTTTCCCCCTGACGTTTTTCGTTCTGCACCACGCCGCGCTGCTCATCCAGCTTCTTCTGGTCGATGGCACCGAGCAGGTGTCCCATGCGGTCGGATTCGAGCCACAATGCGGTATCCAGTGCGTTCACCGGCACATTCTCAAAGTACGTGGTGCGATCCAGCCACGTGTTGCCATTCATCTTCGTGCCACCGACCGCGATCAGCGGACGAAAGAACTCATCGTGATGATTCTCGGTGTTGGTGAACATCAAATGTTCGAACAGATGAGCGAAGCCCGTGCGTCCGGGCCGCTCGTCCTTGCTGCCAACGTGATACCAGACATCGACCGCGACGATGGGCGCCTTGTGATCCTCGTGCACGACCAGCGTCAAGCCGTTCGGCAACACGAATTTCTGAAAGGGAATGTCGACTTCCGCCGCCTGTGCTTTTACACACAGCAGCAGCGCCATGATCAGGATAGTTCGCATGATTCTCCGAGCCTACCGCATACTCGAGCGTATGAAACCTGAAAAGCAGACTCTTCACTACCGCGGGCGCGTCGTCACAGTCACCTCCGACGAAGTCGTTCTTCCGAACGGCCACCGGGCCACACTCGATGTCGTTCACCACCCGGGCGGTGCGGCCGTAGTCGCCATGGATGACAAGCAGCGGGTATGTCTCCTCAGGCAGTACCGCTACGTGACGGACGGGTGGGTCTGGGAACTGCCCGCCGGCAAGCTCGAACCCAACGAGCCGCCACTGGAGACAGCCAAACGAGAGCTGATCGAGGAAGCGGGAGTGAGCGCACGCCAATGGGAGAGCCTCGGCTCGGTATTCTCGTCACCGGGGGTGTTTTCCGAGGTTCTGCACCTTTTCTACGCCGCCGAGCTCGAGCCGACCGACGTGGCCCACGAACGCGCCGAGGTCATCGAAATCCACTGGGTACCGTTTTCGGAAGCGTATCTATGGGCCATGAACGGCCAGATCCGCGACGCCAAAACGATAATCGCACTGGCTCGGGTGTTTTCGATTGATGCAGTGCGTAAAGGACCGGCGGCGAACAATCCGTGACGAAGGTCCGGGAACTGCATGGGACCCTCCAAGTAACGTGTTCAGGCCGGATCCAACCGGCGCTGATTGAACGTAATACCATGTCCAAGGATGCGCGCAGGCGCTTGAGCCGGATCGTTCACGACCACAAGGGCAATGCCAGGGTGGAATGGCTCGACGCGCCTGCAGACTACGAACGCCAGAAATTTGAAGTTGAAGGTGCCCGAGAGCCGGCGGTCCAACCGCGGCGCTCATTGGGCACGGGTTCGCTGTCGATTCAGACCAACGAGTCGTTCGACCCCTACACGCGCGGCGTGGAAATCGACCGTAAACGCGCGCCGGGCCAGAAAACCGACCTGCGCAAGCTGTCGGCGTGGATCAAAATGATGCGCTCGTTGGAAGAGGCGAAGAAGAACCGGAACGACGAGTGACTCGCGCGGCGCGGCTCATCGAAGCCGGCCTGTGTCCCCGATGCCATCAAGCCGTGCGCTGTATGTGTGCAACCTTGCGGGCGTTGGTCAGTCTGTAGAAGCGCCTGAGTTCAGTGGAAACCTCGGCCAGCGATCGCCCGCGCGTGCCGCGCAGTGAACGCTCGAGGCGTCTGCAAAACATCTCCGCGTAACGACTCGCCTCGCGATACAGATTCTCGCGTCCGGCCGCGAGCCGTGGGTCGATGCGCGTCTTCTCAAACAGCAGACGCAGCAACTCCGCGGGAAACCGATCCGGGAACTGACGGCGCATGAGCCAATAGCTCCCCACGTACTTATCCACCTCGGCCTGCATCTCGAGCTCGAGCAGCGATACCGGCTTGTCGTGGCCGGCATTCCAGGCCAGATAGACGAAGTGGCTCACGCCCTCGAGCGCAGTCCAATAGTCTGCAACGTTTCCTGCATGGAGTCGTTCCATGGGCTGGTCACGATCGAGACGCCCCAGCAACTCCGGGTCGAGATAGAGCGACATGGCGACCTCGCCCCCTTCCGGCTCCGCCACTAGCAACTCCTCATCCGTAGGGCTGGTGCTGCGCGCGGCGGCCGGCAAACGCGCACGGTCTGTTACGAGAAAGTCGTAAACATCGTGAGCGATGCTCACGTCATAGAGTTCGCCGATGAAATCCTGGAGGCGTTTCAGGATCATGCGGTCAGTGCGCGAAGGCCGTCCCGCCGGCCGACGTGGGATTCACCCCGAGACGCTTCAGCAGGTCGAAACAGCGGCGGCTGCCGGTCTTGAGCCAGATTTCATACAACCGCAGGATGTCCTTGTCAGTGTGCTGGTAGGAGGTCTCGCTCACCTCGTTCAGGGCATCCACCATCGGTTGGAACTTCTCGGCCAGCTCGCTGAACACGTTGCCCAACACGCGGCCGCGGCCTTTGTTCCGCGACAGGGTGTCGGCAAGCGCCGCATAGGCCCTTCCGCCCATCGCTATGTGATAGTCGATGTCGATCAGCTTGCGCGCGAAGCTCTGCGCAAAGAATCCAGCAATGAACAGGGAAACATCGCCGAGGCGCTGCAGGCAGCGATTGCGGTCTTCGGTGGAGGGAGCCTCGAGCGCCTCGGTGAGCATGACGACGAGCGGCTTCAGGCGGGAGGGGCCTGCGGCGGTCTCTTCGTACAAGGCCTCCGATCGCGAGAACAGCGTGAGCAGGTTGACGACGTAGTATTCAGTTTGATCTTCGACGACGACCTGCTGTTTTTCCAGCGCTCCGTGGAGCTCGTCCCGGAAGAACTCGCGCAGATTGGCGACCGGCACTACACGTGTCGAGGGGAGATCGCTTGGCATGGCAGCAATGGCCTCCTGATCCGATTCGTTCGCTCTACCTATATCAACGGCACCCGGCGTCTAAAGTTCACTCCCGCGGCGAGCTTTGCGCCGTGATCGATTCCACCAATTTCGACGGCGGCTGACAACATGAAAAAAGTCATTGCATACCTGAAACGGCCGCTGCGTTGGCAGCGGAACCGGTAGACTGCTAACAACACTCGGGGACAGGTGCTGGCATGGCCACAGGGGCGGGACGCGGTTTTCTGGGCTTCTCGGGCTATCACTGGCTGGTGATAGCGGCCGCCTGGGCCGGTTGGGGCTTCGACGTCTTCGATGCGTTGCTGTTCAACTTTGTAGCACCCAACTGTGTGCCGGTGCTGCTGGGACTGCCGCCGGCTTCCGCCGCCGCCCATGCGGCTACAGTTTTCTGGACCGGCCTGATCTCCTCCATCCTGCTCGTAGGTTGGGCTGCCGGTGGCGTGTTGTTCGGCTGGATTGCCGATCGCATCGGCCGCAAACAGGCGCTGTTTGCCACTGTTGCGTTGTATGCGGTGGGAACGGCGTTGTGCGCGGCGGCAACCAATATCTGGCAATTGATTGCTTTTCGGGCCCTGGCCAGCCTCGGTATCGGTGGTGAATGGGGCATCGGCGCGGCACTCGTCGCCGAAGCCGTACCGGAAAACAAACGGGTGGAAGCGGGCGTCATCCTGCAAACTTCGTCACCCCTGGGCCTGGTGATGGCCAGTGGCGTCAATTACCTGATCGCCGGCGTCTGGTTCGCCGGCGAGCCACAGACTTCGTGGCGCTACGTCTTCCTCGCCGGACTCGCGCCGGTGGTGCTCGCCTTGCTGATCCGAATTTTTGTTCGTGAAAGCCCGCACTGGAATTCGGCGGCAGCGCGCGCACAGCCGCCCTCACCGCGCGAGTTGTTCGCACCCGGTATTCGTGCGTTGACCATCAGTGGCGCTGGAGTCGCCGTCACAGCGGTGGTCTGTTGGTGGGCCTGCAACGCATTCATCCCCCTTCTGGGCAGCACTTTGGCCAATGAGCAGGCCGCGCACCTCGGACTCTCCGCGGATGCCGGCCGACTCCTCGCGGAGAACTGGAAGGCCCGCGCGTCCAACTCCTTCAACATCGGCGGACTGCTGGGCTCATTCGCCGCTATCGCCCTGAGCCGCGGACTCGGCCGCAGGCCCATGTTTGTTGCTTACTTTCTGTATTCCGCCGCCCTGATCTTCCTGACATTCGGACTCGATCTCGCGCCCACCACACGCCTGACCATGCTGTTTTTCGTCGGGGCGGGTGTCTATGGGGTGTTTGGAACCTTCCCGTTCTATCTGCCGGAGCTGTTTCCGGCACGGCTGCGCGCCACGGGCGCCGGTTTCAGTTACAACATCGGCCGCCTGCTCGCCGCGGGCGGCCCGCTGTTGGTGGGGATTATTTCCGCCCGGGCGGGCGGCTCCAGCGCGGTCCTCAACAGCACCCTGCTCTGGGTCGGCGTCATTCCGTTGATCGCCGGCCTCGGAGCAAAATA
>Ga0181534_10002443_pt1 | contig 11473 bp, 8 predicted proteins | sample PEATcosm2014_Bin_37_FD_119758 | JGI IMG/M metagenome (GOLD analysis project Ga0181534, IMG submission 119758) | Peatland microbial communities from MTU Mesocosm Facility, Houghton, MI, USA - PEATcosm2014_Bin17_10_metaG | ecosystem: Environmental > Terrestrial > Soil > Wetlands > Peat | place...
AAATCAATCGGCGGATCTTACAATCGCGAGGCGCATAGAGAAAGACGCGGAAGACATCGTTGCGATTGCGCAGGAAATACTGCGCGCCTCGACCGACAATCACTGATGGGCCACTGGAAAATGCCAAGCTGACCGCTATCTCTGAAACGGCAGCGATCCGTCGCGAATCCAATAAATGCAGCCGGTTGGCCGGCGGTAAACCTCCCTCAAACGCGCCCCGTAGAAAGTCTTTGAAAATCCTATATACAGCAGGATCGTTTCGCCATTCTCTCTGCTCGACTGCTTCTGGCGTACTCTCCGTCAGTCGCGCGATTTCCTCAGTCATCCGGTGGTCCCACAGGCTCCATCCAAGGCGGCTGGCAACCAAACTGGCAATTTCGGATGCTCCGCAGCCGAACTCGCGCTCAATTGTTATAGCTTGAACCATTGCGTTTATCCTCAGCCAACCGCGATATCTCCGCCCGCTCCTGGATCGTTCTTCTTCAGGAAAAATGCAAGAACGAACATGATCGAGCAGAGCGCGCCCAAGACCCAAAAGATGTCCATATACGACAGTGCGCCGCCTTGCCGATGCACCAATTCATAAAATCTCGCAATCGCCTGGTTGTTGGCGTCGACGGCCCGAAGCCCAGAATGCGCAACCTTCGAGCCTAATGCATGGAGCGCCGAACGATATGCAGCGATACCAGGAGTGATGTGTCCGACGAGGATTTGCTGGTGATATTGAGCCCGCCGGGCAATCATCGTAGTCACGACGGAAGTTCCGATACTGCCGCCGATATTACGCATGAAATTGATCATGCCTGAGACGCTATTGCCTTTCTCCGGAGAAATTCCGATGTAACCCGCAGCCGTGATCGGGACAAATAGAAACCCAATTCCTACCACTTGCGCAACACGCAACCACATCGCAAATTTGAAGCTGACGAACAAGTCGATCTGGTTCGCGCAATAGAAGAGTCCAATGGCAAGACATAGCCAGCCTGTCGCTATCAGCCATCTAGCCTGAATCTTCGATGTAAGCCGCCCGACAATGGGCATCATCACCAGCAAGACCACTCCGCCGCCGGACAAGACGAGGCCTGCAAGCTCTGCCGTGTAGCCCATGAGTGTTTGCAGAAACTCTGGAATCAAGACCAGTGTGCTGAAGAGCATGAAGCCCATCATGAACATCATTAAGTTCGCCGCCGCGAAGTTGAAGCTCTTGAACATGCGGACATCGATGATCGGGTCTTTGCGGAACCATTCCCAGATGACCAATGAGATGAGACAAATCGTTGCGGTTGTCGCCAGGATCGTGATGAAGTGCGAGCCGAACCAATCGTCTTCCTGCCCCTTGTCCAGAACCACCTGCAGCGAACCCACTCCCAGCGTCAACATCGATATTCCAATGTAGTCCACCCGGATCCCCCCGCTCTTTATCCGGCGGAGGAACGGCGGATCTTCGACCAAGGTATGAGTCAAATAAAGTGCGAGAAGAACCACGGGCAGCGTGATGAAAAATATCCAGCGCCAGGAATAATTATCGGTAATCCAGCCCCCCAGCATCGGGCCGACAGTAGGAGCGAGAACTGCAGTTATGCCGTAGACAGCAAACGCCGAGCCACGCTGCTCTGGAGGAAACGTATCGTTGAGAATGGCCTGTGCCATTGGTTGCAATCCGCCGCCGCCGATGCCTTGCACAGCACGAAAGAGCAGCAAGAGCGGCAGGCTGGGCGCTAACCCGCAAAGCAGTGAACTCACTGTGAATATGGCAAGCGAAATCATGAAGTACCGCTTGCGGCCAATCAACTCCGCAAGCCAGCCGCTGATCGGTAAGACAATAGCATTCGCGGCAAGGTACGAGGTCAGTACCCAAGTGCTGTCATCGTAGCTGGCTCCCAGGCCGCCGGCGATGTAAGGCAGTGCAACGTTGGCAACGCTCGTGTCAAGGACTTCGATAAACGCCGCCATCGACACCGTCGCGGCAATCGCCCACGGATTTACCTTAGGGCGCCAAACGACCTGCTCCGACGGAAGAGCCAGTGTTGCAGCGCTCATCGCAAGTACACCTTCGCTTCGACGTTCATCCCCGGCCGAAGCTGGTGATCGCGGTTCTCGCCCGGCTCCAGAACGATCTTTACCGGCACACGTTGGACTATTTTCACGTAATTTCCGGTTGCATTTTCAGGCGGCAGCAAACTGAAGATGGGACCAGTTGCTCCCGCGATGCTGTCCACATGACCGTTGTATGTGCGGCCATTCGAGTCAAGCTCAATCCTCGCTTTCTGGCCCACCCGCATGTGTTTGAGTTGAGTCTCCTTGAAATTCGCTGTAATCCACACCTGATCCAGTGGAACTACAGTGAGTAACTGCTCCCCCGGGTCGACATTCAGTCCAACGACAACCGTCTTTGTAACCTCGCCAGTCACGGGTGCGTAGATTTTTGTGTATCCCAGATTCAACTCCGCTTGATCGACAGCAGCTCTTTTCTGCTCTACATCCGCCATGGCCGACATCGCTTTGGCGCGCGTCGAGTCAACGCGTTGCGGTCCGGCTTCGGCGTCTTCGTAGCGTGCTTCAGCCTCAACGAGACGGCTGCGTGCTTCTTGGACGGCTTGTTGAGCTGCGGCCTCATCTGCTTCTGCCGCGGCTATCGCCGCCACATCCGTCGTGGCTGCGGCATAGGCATGGTCGTAGACTTGCTTCGGTATCTCCTCCTTCGCGAGCAGCAAGCGGTAGCGAGTAACGTCATCTTGAGACTTTACATTTTCCGCCTTTGCCTCCAACACGCGAGCATGGGCAGCGGCTGCTTGTTTTTCTGCTGCCTTGATCGCTGCTTCAGCGTTATCGATATCCGAGGACGTGAATTTCAATTGACTCGCGGTATTGACGAAGGATACCGGAACATCGATATTCGAACTTTCCGCCGCAGCCCCTGAAGAGTCGAGTGTTGCCTGAGCTCTTGCCAACGCCACGTCATAGTCTCTTGGATCGATTTCCACAAGTGTGGAACCTTGATCGACCCATTGGTTGTCATCGATGTCCACCTTCTCGACATATCCGGAAATACGAGCGCTGACAGGGTAAAGATGAACGTCTACCTGCGCGTCATCGGTAGATTCAAAGCCGGAAATATAGCGCCAGAGGAAAACGCCACCAATAGCCAAAACTATGAGCGCGCCAAGAACTATCCGGCGTTTGTAGGAACGCTTCTTCGGATAAGTCGAAGTTAACGGGTCATCTGCGCCGGCATTGCCCGCTGGCATGCTTCGCTCTGGCGGTGCTGGCTGCGGTGAATTTGTCGCTTGATTTTGTTCAGCCATCTTCACTTTCCCTTCAAGTACTCTGAGTAGCGGGACTCCGCGACTCCGGTCGCTCTCGCCAGAGATATCTTGGCCAGGTTGTAGCTGTAGAGACTTGCAATATAGGCATCATTGGCGATTGCCAGCGCATCTTGCGCTTGAACCACTTCAATGTTGTCCGTAACTCCAGAACGGAATCGATCGCGAGATTGCTCTAAGACCTCATCGGCGAGGGTTACCGCGCTTTTCTCGACCGCAACTTCTTGCGCAGTTGCCTCCAGATCGAGATAAACATCGCGAACCTCCTGATCGATCTTGGCGCGCAAGTCCTCCAGCCGCTGTCTCTCCTCTGTTAGCGAGGCGTCGGACCGGAGGATATCCCCATGTACTCTCCCGCCCTGAAAAACAGGAATGCGTAGCGTAGCAGCCGCATCAACGGTGCCATGCGACGAACCTGGATTGACTCCCGAGAGACCGTAGTCGGTTTCCGCGCCTATCGATGGATACCGTTCGGCAGAAGCTGCTTTTCTCGCGAGCTCGGCGGACCGGACCCGATTCACCTGGCTCTGAAAATCGGCACGCGCCGTGTAGGCGCTCTGGATCGCTTCATCAAGACTCGAAGACGCCAACTCCTGGTAAGGCACGTGGGTAGTTATCTCGAACTGCTGGCCTAGAGCAATTCCGATAGCGCGCGCCAAAACCAATTTCTGCTTCGCCAAATCATTCTGTACACTAATCAGTCTCTGCTCACGCGATTGCAGTTGCACCTGTGAACGCAAAACGTCCACTGCCGAGGCTAGGCCCGCGGTCTTCTGGTCGGATGCCTGCTGAAAAAGCGCCTTGGCCGTATCCCGCTGTGATGTGGCAGACTCAACCTCCGATTGGTCGGCGATGGCGAGCAAATAGTTCGAAACAATCACAAGCACTACAAGCTCGCGAGCGTCTTTGGAACTGAACTCGGCCGACTTCAGTTGCGCCTGCGACGATCGTGCCCGTTCGATGGATGACCAATCAAAAACTGACTGCGTGAGGTAAGCCCGCGAGTCGAAATAGCCGAATGGCCCAACTATCGGTGGGACACCATGAATGGACAGGCCAAAGGCCGCCTTGATATTGACTTGATGTAGCCCGAAACCCGTATCGGTGACAACATTGGGAAGCAGTTCACTCAGCGCCTGCCATTTCTCTCCTCGGGCATCAACAACGGCATCCGAGGCCAACACCCCGCCGAGATTTTGCTTGAGTCCAAGTATGACTGCGCTTTCGAGAGAGAGAGCCACTGGCGCTGCGCTGAGTCTCCCCGAAGGAACTCCTCCCAGGTAAGGATTCTGCGATAGGCTTTGATAGCTTTTCTGTCCGGCTTGAACGGCTGTTCGCGCCGTTCCAGTTACTTCGGCCAGAGCAATCGGGTTGTACGGCGCGGGTGTAGCAGGAGCGCTGTACTGTGCAAATGCGGTGAGTCCGCCATACATCGAAACACAGAGCGACATTGCTTTAGCCCCGGTTCGAAGCGACATGTCAATTCCTCCCTTGACCTACTTACGCCTTGCTTCGCCGCCGGCGGCGTTTCCTCTTCAGACTCTTTGGTTCAGGCTCTTTGGCATGCAATTCGACAAATCGCGGACAAAACCGAGATTGATTGCTGCATTGCTGATTGAATAAGCCGTAGTGCGCCAACATGCTAGAGGGAACAAAAGTCTTTTAACAATCTGGATTTCTCGGCTGCGCAAATGCCTATGCATCATCTTCTATGTACTAATGTGCTGCGAAGTCTTCGAAGCCGCCATTAGACGAAGGTATCGATCACTACCTTTGTATCGGTTAGGGAAGCCGCGAGAGACTATGCAACCGGCTTTCATAATTGAGTGGAGAAATTCGATACAAAGATGTCAATACGATAGTTCAATTGCCTGTTTCTCTAGTTTCTGATGTGATCGATTCATCACTTTCCATGTGGCGGACTCTTTAGTCCGAAGACCTCTCAAGAAGATGTCCATCATTGAATGCACAGCGCCTTCTCGGCGTTCGCCATCCAGAGTCGCATACGGACTGCAGAACTGCTAGTGACGGGTACAAATCCGGTTGACGGGTCGGATGAACCTAAAGAACGGACGCTCGGAAGCTTGGCAACAGGATGACACGCAACGATCAAGTCGCCGTATTGCTCCCAATGGTAACCGGCTCAATCACTGCTCTCTGCACAATCCTGATTCATTCCGTAGCATTGGGCGCGACTGTACGTTTCTTTCGCCGCGAAAGAAGCCTGGGACGTGTAGGATCAGTTGTCTGGATGAATCTGGGGATATTTGTGATGGCAATATCATTCGCCTTTGTTGCGCATTTAATTGAAATTGGATTGTGGGCTGCATTGTTCGTGATATGCGGAGAATTCAAATCCTTCGAACTCGCGTACTACCACTCGGCGGTCAACTACACGACTTTGGGCTACGGAGATTTGATAATGACGCCATCATGGAAGCTTCTAGGGCCACTGGAAGCGGCCGATGGAGCGCTCATGTTTGGAGTCTCTACAGCGATGATTTTCGCGGTCGCCGAACGTTTGATGCGCGCCAAGTTTCGTGATCTATAGGAATCGGTCCGGAAAATTCTCCCTGAGAAATCAGCAAACTTCTGCAACTCAGAATTTGAGCTTAGTTGATTACTGAAGGTCTTCCAGATATAGATTTTGATCCAGAATCCGATCTACAAAAAGGGTGGTCTTGCACGACTGCTGAAGAGCATCGAGTCCATCACAGCGTCGGGGACATTTTTGCAATATTTGGATCGAATTCTGAAAATCTTCCACGCTGGAGAGCTGCTTTACCCTTCCCGCACCTTCGGCATCAAATACTCTGGACCGACCGGATCAGTAACCGCTTCGGCGACAATGCGGTCGATCTCGGCCATTGCATCCGCATCCAGCTTCCAGCCCAGAACCCCTGCCACAGCATCCAACTGGCCGGGATTTTTTGCACCCCAGAGAGCAACGCTGACGCCGGAACGGTCGAGCACCCAGCGGACGGCCAGTTCCAAAACCGACTTGCCATAGCGCTCTTTTGCAAGCGCGGCGAGGCCCTCCACGGCGGTCATATACTGGCTGAAGCGAGGCTCCTGAAATTTAGGGTCAGTGCGGCGAATATTTTTAGCTTCAAAGCTCATACCTCGATGCAGGCGGCCGGCGAGCAGGCTGCGGCAGAGCGAGCTGTAAGCCAGCACGGCAACGCCATTCGCCGCGCACCATGGCAGGATTGAGCTGTCAATTGCCCGCTCGAAGATGTTGTACGGCGGCTGGTCCGAGCTGAGCGGCGCAACGGAGCGAAACTCCTCCATCTGCGCGGCGCTAAAGTTGCTCACCCCCAGCGCCCGTACCTTGCCTTCCTGCACAAATCCCGCAAGCTCTCCCGCGGTTTCAACAATCGGCGTGACTGTATCCGGCCAATGCACCTGGTAGAGATCGATAAAATCGGTTCCCAGGCGGCGCAAACTGGCCTCCAGCTCCTCACGCAACCGTGCCGGGGTCGAGTTAGCGAAGACGCCGCGCTCATTCCACTCCAGGCCCGCTTTCGTGGCAATATAAAACTCTTCGCGGCGACCATGCGCGCGCATTGCCTTGCCGATAATCTCCTCGGCCCGCCCGCGTCCGTAGATAGGTGCTGTATCGACGAGGTTGATGCCGCGTTCGACAGCGCTGAGGCAGGTGGCAATGGCTTCCTCATCGGGAATCGCGCCCCAATCCAGCCCGCCGATAGCCCAGGTTCCCAGGCCGATACGGGATACTTCCACATTGGCAATTGTTGTGGTTTCCATCGAAGACCATGATAATCGGTTACCGCGCCGGGAGTGCTACCTTGGGAAGAGACCCTACACGCCGCGTGGAGATTTTCATTCAACTGCATGTTTAGACGCCTTCATTTTTTCTTTCTTTTGGCCGCAGCCGTTTGCCCGCTGGTGGTTCACGCGCAGGGTGGGCCGCCGTTTATCACCGACGACCCCGGCACCCCCGGAAACCATCATTGGGAAATCAACTTCGGCTGGCTAGGCGACCATAATCCAGCCCACGCTAGTTACCAGTTGCCCGATGTTGACATGAACTACGGATGGGGCGATCGAATCCAGCTCAAGTACGAGCTGCCGCTGGCCGCGGCGACCGACGGAACCAATACCACCCGCGCCGGTCTGGGGGAGTCGCTGCTGGGCATCAAGTGGCGCCCTTACGAGCACCACAAGGCGGGTGAGCCAAAGTCTGACGAGAATATGGATTTCTCGCTCGGCACCTATCCCCAGGCCTCGATCAACAATCCCACCAGCGCAGTTCGCAGGGGAATCGTCGAACCGGGACCGCAATACTATCTGCCGGTCGAAGTCACAGCCAAACTTGGTCCTATCGATTTTAACGGCGAGCTAGGCCGCTGGATCGGCAACCGAAACGTTCCCAGCCGTTGGGGGCGCGGTCTGATCGCCGGACACGAGTTCAGTAACCGGCTGGAGCTTTACAGCGAAATCTATGATCTCCAGGACGCCAACCGCATCGACGGCGTACCTAAGCAGCGTGAGTTGACCCTGGACTTCGGCGGACGCCAGACGCTGGACCACGGCGGACGCCTGCGCCTGCTCTTCATGGGCGGGCGGGCCATCCAGGCTGTGACCCGCCAGAACAGCGAGCCGAACTGGATCGCCTATCTCGGAATTCAGGTTCTTCTCGGTCCCAAAGAAGCAGAGGCGACGCCCGAAAAGTAAGGCGTCGCCTCAGAAGCCTGCAACAAGTGCGGAACAATCAGAACCGCAGAACCGCTCCAGTCTGGTAACTCCAGTTCTCGTTGGTGAGAAAGATCTTTGGCGACAGCCAGCTGATGTAAGGCGGATACTTCGTCTGAATTCGGTTGATGTATGTATCGCGGTAGCGCACCGGCGTATTGCCGATCACTCCGCGCAACGCCAGATGGCGGTTGATGTTGATATCGCCGTTGATGGCCAGCGCGGCGACAAAGTGCGTGATCTGCCCTACCTGCGGCTTAGGATCCGTTTTCGTAGGGGTGGTTTCATACGCATGATCGTAACTGAGGAAGCCGGGCCTCACAGCCGCTTTGATCGAATAATGCTTGTAGGAGAATCCGGAGCGGAAGCCGAAGGTGCCCAGTGTTGCATCGCCGCCCGCGCGGTCCGAGGGCAGCGCACTGACCTTTGACATGTAATTCAGATCGGAGTCAAAATCTGCCCACTTACCCAGCCGTGCTGAAAATCCGACACCGTAGCCGGTAACAGACTGGCGGCAATGAGAACAGGTAAGCGTGTTCACCGGCAGCGAAATCACGTTGTAATGCGGGAAAAAATCAAAGTGCGGCGCATGGTGAATGTAGTCGTCGTCGCCCGGTTCAAAATGAATGGCGCGGGTTATATGCAGATCGGCCGTCTCATGCTGGAAGTCGCGATACCAGGGCTTGCGCCAGCGCATGGCGTTCGCCATCGTGCGGCAAGGGTTGATCGCGCCGCGCACAATCTTCGCGAATGCGGCATCAGGATGGGCATTCTGAATGCGGTCGCTGACTTCGAGATCGAGAAAATCTTCCAGCAAGACCCACACTGTTCCCACCGTCGGCGTAATGATGAAGTCTGTCCAGCCGGTGTTATTGGTGTACGGTTGCCCGGGCTTGTAGGTCCGGCAGGGATAGGCGCAGTTGAGCGGATAGTTGATGGCGCCGTCGCTGCCCAGCGCCGCCTCGCCCAGCGGTCCGATCTTTTGTTGTGTACTGAAAACCGTAGACCACATCATGGCCAGGAAGCGGCTGCGCCAGTATTCCCTGTTCATGCCAAAACGCAGGTCGCGCTGCCGGGGACTGTTCTGAATCTCGATAAACGAGGAGACGCCGCCCTGCATCGGATGGCCGACATCATCTACAAGAAAGTCGTCGCCATCCCACCAGCGGCGCATATTCCATTGCTTGAGCGAGGCAATATAGTTATGCCAGTAGGGCGCATCGGCGGTCAGACGGCGCATGTTGTGGTCAGTCATCAGGCGGAAAGCATTCTCCGTACCGATAAACCCAAGCGACTGCCACAGCATTCCGCGTGTGCCGTAGTGCGTCGATCCGGCGTCTGCCGAGTTCACGCCGGCAGACAAAGCAGGCCGGCTCATCGCAGAGAACAAAGGGGCTAGATTGATCGATCCGCCCTGTGGCGCAGCAATAAAAGAAACCGGAGTTTCCTCGGCGCTATAAACCGCCTGCTCTTCGGGAGCGGATTCAGGCCGCGCCGCAAAGCTTTGCCTCATGGGAATCGCGTCTATGCGTGGTGCCGCGTCGGCCACAAGCTCAGCAGGCTCACTGTCCGCCGGCGCGCCGGCCGCAACCGCACTCGGCGCATCGGGCAACGTTGCTTCCATCTGCGCGGTGCCGATGGCCGGAACCAGCAGCAGAACCGAACCCAGCAAAATCCTCGCCACTCCCCAACTCCTCAACAACCACCTCCACAAACCATCAGCCTCTTCACGCCTGCATCCTTGTTCAGCGCGCCGAAACACCAAAGACAGCCGCACGCCGGTTTACGCAGCAGCACCCTTCCGCAAGAACCGGAAACGTGCACAGATTCTTGATTTTGACCGATGAGTCAGCCTACCAGACCGCTGTCCGAGTGACAAGGACACCGGAGTACTTCCTCCAGCTCGCATCGCCCGCAAATCTGTCAGCGTCTCGATACAGCCCACGCTGGGAATAAAATACCCCTATGCCGCACGCGATCATCCTCACACCCAATCAAGCCCGCGTTCTGGGCGCTCTGGTTGAAAAGGAAATCACCACACCGGAGTATTACCCGCTCTCACTCAACGCTCTTATCAACGCCTGCAACCAGCGCTCCAACCGCGAGCCGGTTATGGATTTAGACGAGGACGCGGTGCGCATGGCCCTGCACGGCCTTGAAGACCACCGCCTCGCAGGCCGCTCCCGCGCCAGCGAGGGCCGCGTGGCTAAATACGAGCATTGGCTGGGCGAGGCCTTCAACTTCAGCCGCGCCGAGACGGCGCTCGTCTGCGTGCTGCTCTTGCGCGGCCCGCAGACCCCCGGCGAACTCCGCTCCCGCACCGACCGCCTGCACCGCTTCGAGGAGCTGACCGACGTCACCGCCGGCCTGCAAAAGCTGATGGAGCGCGAACCGCCCCTCGCCGCCATCCTGCCCCGCCAGCCCGGCACCAAGGAATCTCGCTACATGCACCTGCTATCGGGCGATGTCGAGGCGCTGCCCGCAGCCGCGCAGCGAATCTCCTATGCGGTTGCTCCCGGCTTCGCTCCTACTCAGGTTTTCTCTGACGATCCCAGCGGCCAGACAGAACGCATAGCCTTACTCGAAGCAAACCTCCGCGCCCTGAGCTCAGAAGTCAATACGCTGCGGCAGAGGATTGATGATTTATTCGGCGATTGAGAGGCAGGAGAGAATCCATCGGGTGTAACTTATGCAATGCGCATTTACTCCCCGCCCAGAGCCTTGGCGAACGAATAGAAGAAGTCCAGCGACTTCCAATAGGAATCAACCGGCAGGCGCTCGTCTTTGCCGTGGGCGCGCATATCGTCCCTTTCGAGAGCGATGGCCGAGTAGCCGTAGCAGGGAATGCCGGCCTGCGCAAAGTAGATGGAGTCGCTGGCTCCGTTCTCCATCACTGGAGTCACCGGCACACCGGGCCAGAGAGCTTGCGTGAGTTGCGTCAACGGGCCGAAAACCTCGGGAATAGGCGCTGGAGGAATCATCGCCTTGCGCTCCGGCGCGGTGTCGGAGATTTCATACGAGTCTGAAACATACTTGACGCTCAGCTTGTCATCCCCAAAGAGAGCGATGAGTTGCTTGCGAATCTCTTCGGGCGCATGGCCGGGAAAGATGCGGCAGTTGACGATGGCTTGCGCGGTTTGCGGCAGGGCGTTGTTGGCGTGGCCGGCGATGAGGCGCGTCGCAACACAGGTGGTGCGGAAGTTGGAGTTGAAGCTGGGTTCGGCGGCCAAACGCTCGGCGGCTTGCATATCCGGCGGCGTGGCCAGGATTGCGAGCATATCCGCGGCTTTTTGGCCAGCCTGCTGGCCGGCAAGATTCTTGAAATACGTTCGCGTGACCTCGTTCATCTCGAAGGGGAAGGTATACGCTGCGAGCTTGTTGACCGCGGCAGCAAGCTCATAGATCGCGTTGTCGGGCCGGGGCAGCGAACTGTG
>Ga0181534_10002444_pt1 | contig 11464 bp, 10 predicted proteins | sample PEATcosm2014_Bin_37_FD_119758 | JGI IMG/M metagenome (GOLD analysis project Ga0181534, IMG submission 119758) | Peatland microbial communities from MTU Mesocosm Facility, Houghton, MI, USA - PEATcosm2014_Bin17_10_metaG | ecosystem: Environmental > Terrestrial > Soil > Wetlands > Peat | place...
CGCCGATGACGCCGCGAACAAGGGCGTGCAGGCCGTCTTTCAGGTGCAGCGGAACGGCAAGACCGTGAACAACTGGCAGCCGGTCTCGGTGGTGACGACCGACGCCACGGGCAATTCCGTCAATGGCAATATCAGCGGCAACCAATGGCAGGACAACGCCGACACGGTGACGTATCAATACGGCCTGTGGCCGGACGAGCCGGCATGGAAGATCAAGTTTGAGTTTTCGCAGCAATCCGATTTTGCCGACAGCGAATTGTGGACTGTTCAAAATCTTCCGGTCGTGCCCGGCCGGCAGCAGGAAATGTATAATTACCGCGGCAACCGGCGGCAAGCCGTGACCAATGCCCCGGTCGCCGAGACCGATTTGAACGGCTTCCATCTGAAACTTTTCGCAGCGAAGGAATTCACGGACGCCGGCAACAATAATTGGATGCAGGGCGGCTTGTTCATCGAGGCCAGTCCCGCGGTGGCCGACGGCTGGCGCATGACGGTCAACGTCACGGACGCGCAGACCAACGACATTCAGAGCAGTGAATACAACACCATGCGGAACAACAACATTTCGAGCTACCGCTTTCGTTTGCAGGACATCGCCGGCCTGACCAATCTCAACGTCTCCATCGCCTTGCACAAAAGCCGGTTTGTGGAATTCACCGCCAAGCCTGAAAAGGCGGCGGCGGCGGCGGCGGCGCAATAGAAAATGATGCCGTGAAGAAGATCATTCTTTGGAGCATTGTTTCGCTGGTGATTGTTGGAATCGCCGTTGACGCATTTCTTTGGCTGCACAAGCCGCAGGTCATTCAACTGGACAAAAATACCAAACTGACGCTGCTTGGCGTGGATTATGGAAAGCATCACAGGCCGCCCGCCCTCAAATTGAAAGGCGGCCGACGCGCGGGGCAATCATTTGACACCACCAACGAAACGCTGGTCATCTGGATTCTGGACGAGACGAAGGGCAATCAACGCTACGGCTGGCAGGCGCTGGTTTCCGACCGCGCGCAAACCGGCGCGGTGATGAGTTGGGCGAATCGCTGGGACCAGGCGGGCGCCAACCGGCAAATCGCGGCAGTGCAGCTGGACGCCTTTCCGCGCCGTGACAGCAAATTTTTCATGCGCTTCATGTCGTGGGGCGGCAACGGTCAGCATGTTTCCAAGGATCAATTCGTCATTTCAAACCCCGCGCGCGACAAGTCGTTCTCCCAATGGACACCGGAGCCGATTCCCGACACGCAATCCGACGGTGACTTGAGCGTAACGCTCACCAAATGCGTCTTCGGCGCAGAAGGTTTCGGCGGTCGGGAATTGCCGCCCAAAGACCCGGCGAACAAGGCCGTGGCGACAGCGTTTCACTGCGAGCAAAACGGCCATACCGTTACCAATTGGCAACCGGTGCGCATTGAAACATCCGACGCAACCGGCAATCACGTCCAGAACAATAGCTGGAGCAACGGACGCGACGACAACGGCGACGCCACGATGACATATCAATGGGGGCTTTGGCCGGGTCAAACGCCTTGGAAATTGGATGTGGAGATGTCGCGAACATCGGGTTTCAACGACGATGAAATCTGGGCGATCGCGAATCTCCCCGTAAATCCCGGCAAGCAAATGGATTTCTGGAATTACGGTAATAACAACCGCGCCGGCGCGCCCTTCGCTGAAACAACGCTCAACGGAGTTCATTTGAAAATTTATCCGGCGGTGCAATTCACAGACCAGAATTTCAACGGCCAGAAAATGGGCGGCTTTCGCGTCATCGCCGACCCGCCGCCACCGGACGGATTTCGCATGTCACTCGCCAGCGCCACCGACGAAAACGGTCGCGTAATCCAGAGCTGGAACCCAAGCTGGGGCGGCGGCAATTACGGATTCCAAATCCAAAATCTCCGCAACGCGAAATTTCTAAATCTCACAATCGCCCTGCACAAAAGCCGGTTCGTCGAGTTCACCGTCAATCCTGCGAGGCAATAGTTGGAATTTCTTCACGCCTTCGCGCCTTTGTGGTTAAATTCCGGCGTGCAACGACCGCTATTTTCCTGATGCAAACGCTCGTCGAGGATTTTCTGCAATTCCTGCGCCACGAGCGCGGGCAGTCGGACAACACGGCGAAAACCTACGCCGCGCTCCTCGGCAAATTCACCGCGTGGGCGGCGGCGCAAAATCTCACGGACTGGAAATCGGTCGGGTTGAAGCATCTCATGGCGTTCCTGCAACACGAGCGCGCCCGCCCTCTTGCCGACGAGCCGAAGGAATCTGTGAAGCGCTTGAGCAGCGAGAGCGTTTATCTGGAAATCGCGGCGCTGCGGGCATTTTATCGCTACGCCGAGAATGAAAAATTGCTGCCGGTCAACGTCGCGGAAAATCTTTCGCTGCCTCGCCGCTGGCAACGATTGCCGAAGGCGTTGTCGAACGATGAAATCAAAAAATTGCTGGAACCGGAAAAGCCCGAAACGCCGGAAAGCCTGTGCGACCAGGCGATTCTGGAACTCGCCTACGCTTCCGGCTTGCGGCTGTCCGAATTGAAAAATCTGCGGCTGGAGCAGCTTCATCTCGACGCCGGATTCATCAACGTCATCGGCAAGGGCAACAAGGAGCGCGTCGTGCCGGTCGGGCGCAAAGCCGTTGGAGCGTTGAATCGTTACATCGAGATTGGCCGGCCGAAACTCGTCACGCCAAAATCGCCGGCGGCGGTTTTTTTGACGAAGCGCGGCACGCCCTTCGCGGCGGTGACACTTTGGCTGCATATCAAGAACCGTGTTCGCCGCGCCGGAGTGGAACGGAACATGACGCCGCACATGCTGCGGCACAGCTTCGCCACGCACCTGCTGGAACACGGCGCGGATTTGCGCGTCATCCAGGAATTGCTCGGCCACGCGAACATCAGCACGACCGAGATTTACACGCACGTCACCGGCAGCCGCCTGCGGGACATCCACCGGAAGTTCCATCCGCGCGCGTGATTCCGGAGGGACGGAATTGAGTGCATCGCTAAATTTTAGTGTCTGTTCCGCCGGGGCGTGGTAAAACGAAGACATGAGCGCACAGATCAAAATGGTTTTCACCGCACTGCTGCTGGCCGGCTTGGCCACCGCCGGTTGCTCGCAGGAACCGAAATCCGCCACCGGACACGTCGCAAAAATCCAGCTTACCAGCACCGCCTTTGCCGACGGCCAGCCGGTTCCCGTCAAATACACCGCCGATGCGCTCGACATCTCGCCGCCGCTCGCGTGGGCGAACGCGCCCGCCGACACGAAGAGTTTCGCGCTCATCGTCGTTGATCCCGATGCGCCTTCGGGCGACTGGACGCATTGGTTGATTTACGATTTGCCGCCAACCACAACCTCGCTGGCCGAGGACCAGCTCAAGGTGCCGCAATTACACAACGGCGCGAAGCAGGGCTTGAACGATTTCAAAAAGACCGGCTACGGCGGACCCGCGCCGCCGCCCGGTAAAATGCACCACTATTATTTCAAACTCTACGCGCTCGACGCCATGACCGGTCTTCCGCCCGGTGCGACCAAGGCGGATTTGCTCAAGGCGATGGACGGTCATCTTCTCGGCGAAGGCCGATTGATGGGCACCTGCCAGCGGCAATAAGTTTTCAGTTTTCAGTTTCAAGTTTTCAGGACAAACTTCCGCCTCGCTGAAAACTGAACACTGAAAACTTGAAACTCAAATGAGCAAAACCGCACTTCTGTTTGCCGGGCAAGGCGCGCAAGTTGTCGGCATGGGCAAAGACCTAGCCGAGAAATTTCCGTCGGCCAAGGCGTGGTTCGACCGCGCCTACGTCGCGCTCGGCTACGATCTGGCTTCGATTTGTTTCAACGGCCCGGAATCCGAACTGACCAAGACCGAAAACGCGCAGCCGGGAATTTTTCTCGTGAGCTGGGTTTGCTTTGAATTGCTGAAGGTGAAAGTTCCGAATCTGAAGTTTGACGCCACCGCCGGCTTGTCGCTCGGTGAATTCACGGCATTGACGGCGGCGGGCGCGATGAGTTTTGAGGACGGACTGCGCGTCGTCCGGCAGCGCGGAAAATTCATGCAAGAGGCCTGCGATGCCACGCGCGGCGGCATGGCGGCGGTCATCGGCCTGGACGAAGTGCCGACGCGTGAAGTTTGCGCCGAGGCCGGCGTGGTGCTGGCGAATTTAAATTGTCCCGGTCAGCTTGTGATTTCCGGCGAGGTGGAGAAAATCGCGAAAGCCGTTGAACTGGCGAAAGCGAAAGGCGCGAAACGCGCGATTCCGCTGCCGGTAGCCGGCGCGTATCACTCGCCGTTGATGGCGAGCGCTCAACCGAAGTTGCAAGCCGAGCTGGCCCGGATAAAGATTTCGACGCCAACTGTTCCCGTGATTTCCAACGTGACAGCAGCGGCGCACGGCAGCGCGCCGGATATTTCCGTGCGGCTGGTCGAGCAGGTCACGTCATCGGTGCTGTGGGAAAAATCCATGCGCGGGCTGCTGGCGCAGGGATTCACAAGGTTCATTGAACTCGGTCCCGGCACGGCCTTGAGCGGGTTTATGAAAAGGATCGATAAATCCGCGCAGATGCTCAACGTCGCCGACGTGGCAAGCTTGGAAGCTACGGCCAAGGCAGTTTCAATTTAGCCACAGATTTTCACAGATGAAACACAGATGGGAAAATTGCGCTTTGAATCTGTGTTCAATCCGTGTTTCATCTACGGCTGAGATTTATGAATCAACTTGCCAACCAAATCGCCGTTGTCACTGGCGCGGGCCGGGGAATCGGCCGGGCCATCGCGTTGAAATTTGCCGCCGAGGGCGCGGATGTGGTCTGCGTTTCACGCACGCAGGAAAATTCCGAGAAAGTCGCGGCGGAAATCCGCGCACTCGGTCACCAGGCGTGGGCATTTGCCGTGGACGTGGCGGATTCCGCCGCCGTCAGCGCCGCCGCCGAGAAGATTCTGGCCGAAGTCGGCAAGGTGGACATTCTCGTGAACAACGCTGGCGTCACGCGCGATGGTTTGCTGATGCGCATGAGCGACGCGGATTGGGACACTGTGCTGGATACGAATTTGAAGGGCGCATTCCTCGTCACCAAGGCGTTCAGCCGCGCGATGATCAAGGCGCGCGCCGGCCGTATCATCAACGTTTCCTCTGTCATCGGCCTCATCGGCAACGCTGGCCAGTGCAATTACGCGGCGAGCAAGGCGGGGCTGATCGGCTTCACACAATCGGTGGCGAAGGAGCTGGCGTCGCGCGGCATCACGGTCAACGCCATCGCGCCGGGCTTCATCGAGACGGACATGACGTCGGAGTTGAAGCCGGAGATGCGCGAGGCGATTTTGAAGCAGATTCCGCTCGGCAGCTTCGGTTCGGCGGAGGATATTGCGGGCGCGGCGCTGTTTTTGGCGAGTCCGGCGGCGCGTTATGTGACCGGCCAGGTTTTAACGGTGGACGGCGGGATGGTAATGTGATTTAATTCGCGGCACGAAAACGCCAAAAAAATTGCGATTCGGGGCTTGACGAATTTGGCATACATGGCATAGACACAGTTCAAAATTCATATTTATGGCAGACAAACCTATAGACCAACGGGTAAAGGACATCATAGTCGAACAGCTTGGCGTGAAGCCGGACCAGGTGACGCCGGAGGCGAAGTTCGTCGAGGACCTCGGCGCGGATTCGCTCGACATCGTCGAGTTGATCATGGCGCTGGAGGAGGAGTTTGGCATCGAGGTGCCGGACGAGCAGGCCGAAAAGCTCCTGACCGTCGGCGACGTGACCAAATACATCGAAGAGAACCAAAAATAGTCGCGACGTTGAACCTTTCGGGGCAGCTTGGCTGAATACAGCTTGGGCTGCCTCTTTTGATTTTTATGGCAAACAACCTGACAGACCGCCGCGTCGTCGTCACCGGCCTCGGCGTCGTGACGCCGCTCGGACATGAACTGGAGACATTCTGGAAAAACCTAATCTCCGGCCAGTGCGGCATTGACCGCATCACCGCGTTCGACGCGACGGCGTTCGACACGAAGATCGCCGGCGAGGTGCGGAATTTTGATCTGGCGCCGGCGTTTCCGTCGCCGAAGGATGTCCGGCGCACGGACCGTTACTCGCAATTCGGCGTATATGCCGGCTGGGCCGCGCTCAAGGATTCCGGCGCGGACCTCGACAAGCTGGACCGCGACGAAATCGGCGTCATCATTGGTTCCGGCATCGGCGGACTCGAAACCACCTCTGCCCAGATCAAAATCCTGCACGAGCGCGGCCCAGGCCGCATTTCGCCGTTCATGATCCCGATGCTCATCAGCAACATGGCCTCCGGTTTGTTTTCGATGTTTCACAACCTGCGCGGGCCAAACTTCGCCACCTGCTCCGCCTGCGCCACCGCCAACCACGCCATCGGCGAAGCCTGGCGCACCATCAAGATGGGCGAGGCCAAAATGATGTTCGCCGGCGGCGCCGAGGCCGCCATCGTGCCCATCGGCATCGGCGGCTTTTGCGCGATGAAGGCCATGAGCACCCGCAACGATGATCCCAAGCGTGCCTCGCGCCCGTTCGACAAGGATCGCGACGGCTTCGTCATGGGCGAAGGCGCGGGCGTCATCGTGCTGGAGGAACTGGAACACGCCAAAAAGCGTGGCGCGAAAATCTATTGCGAACTTGCCGGCTACGGCAACACCGCCGACGCCTACCACCTTACCGCGCCATCACCCAATGGCGAAGGCGCCTCGCGCTGCATGAAAATGGCCCTGCGCAGCGGCGGCCTGACCATCGAGGATGTCAATTACATCAATGCCCACGGCACCTCCACGCCGCAGGGCGACGTTTGCGAAACGCAGGCCATCAAGACCGTCTTTGGCGAACGCGTAAACAAAATCGCCGTCAGCTCCACCAAGGGCGCGACCGGGCACATGCTGGGAGCGGCGGGCGCGGTGGAAATGACCGTTTGCGCGCTGGCCATCAAACACGGCGTCGTCCCGCCGACCATCAATCTGCAAAATCCCGACCCGGAATGCGATTTGGATTACGTTCCGAACACCGCGCGCGAAATGAAGGTGAACGCCATCATCAACAACTCCTTCGGCTTCGGCGGCCACAACGCGAGCATCGCGGCGAAAAAATTTGTGGGGTGAAATTGAGAATTCAATTGCTCCGTCTGCTGCCGAGTCTATCATCAGAAACCGATGAGCAAACTTGAACAAGCCCACCATCCATTTGAAAAGGCGCTGACAGTTTGCAGTGAAGATTTGCAGGACGTTCTTCACAATTTCCCCGCGCTTCCGTGGCTTGATTTCTGGTTGAACCCGCGTCGTTTGCGCGGCAGTGATTTTCTTATGCGCTGGTCGCAGGGCGTGTGGAGTGAACATCGTTTGACTGAGGCCGTGAATGAAACGGGCAAGTTCTTCGCCGTTCCTTACGGACCCAGTGGCACTGCGCCAACTGGCAGCGTCCGGGAGTTTGAACTTTATTTCGAAAGGCTGGAAGCTGCTGGACTCGGCAAAGTCAAGCGCCCCGACCTTTTGATTTTCAAAAATGCGGACAGAAAAAAGGTTGAAGGTAAAATCTTGACAGCCGGCGGTTTGACAGAGTTGCCGTTTATACCAGAAACTGATCCGCGCATTGCGTCGATTTTGGCTGACGCAATTGTTGCTGTGGAATGTGAAAACAGCCTTTGGCGTGGAGAGAAGATGCCGGATTTCCTGACGCCGTTGCGCCCTCAAAAGCGGCTTGGTGGAAAGCCTGGGTTGAGGAAGGGTGCGGTTTTGCCGAACATCATCATCAAAGAAGAGGATCGGCAGCCTTTGAAGGAGTGGCAAAAACTTCGAGGGGTTCCAATTCATGTCTGGCACGTTTTTTACGACCGCGCTTATGGACTTTCTTTTGATCGCGCTGAAGAATTGATCAAAGACAACCTGACCGAAGCGACCGTGCAGGTTTTTCAAGCCCCCGGCGGAGCGACGACCAAAAAAGCTCTTTACAAGCATTACTATCACTACGGTTATCCGCTCGGCATCAGCACCGAAGACCCAAAGCTGCTGCCAGCCTTTGTCGAGGACAAGAATGGCCACATTTTGCCTTACGTCACGTTTAGCGGAGGACACCTTTCATTGCTGCCTGAATCTCTTGAGCAACTCCGTTTGCTCGCGGCAAAATGCAAATAGTTTTGCAAGCCGTGCGAACAATCCAAAAACTTCCTTCCGGCGGAGATGCGCGAGAAGCATTGCGGGTAAAAGGACAATTTTGGACACCGCCTTGGCTGGCAAAAGTCATGGCCGGTTGGGTGACGCAAGAGCGCCCCGAAGTCCTTTTCGATCCCGCAGTTGGTCCCGGAACATTTTTTGCCGCCGCGCGCGAGACTGGCTTTGCAGGCGAACTCCAAGGCTTTGAACTTCACTCAAACGCCTTTGCCGACGGCTGGAAATTCGGCTTGAAGCCCGATGATTTCTGCCAAGTGCGGATTGCAGACTTCATCGGCACATCTTTTCCGGAAAAATTTCCAGCCATCGTTTCCAATCCACCTTACATCCGACACCATCGTTTGACTCAAGAGCAAAAACTGGAATTGAAACAGTTGGCGCGAAACCATCTTGGGTTCTCACTCGATGGCCGTGTTGGTTTGCACGTTTTCTTTTTACTTAAATGCCTGATGCATCTCGCGCCCGGAGGGCGGCTGGCATTTCTTTTGCCCGCCGATGTTTGCGAGGGGATTTCGTCGTCTATATTTTGGAATCGAATCTGCCAGCAATACCGGCTGGTTGCCGCCATGACTTTTGCCGATGAAGCCGCGCCATTTCCAACTGTGGATACCAACGCGATGGTGTTTTATTTCACCAAAGAGAAACCTCTGGAAGAATTCCTTTGGCTGCGCGTTTGTAAACGGGATGGCGAAGCGATTTCTGTCGTGCTGGATGGGCGGAAACCATCAAGCGCTGTAAGCCTTCACCACCGCAAACTGACCGAAGCTTTGAAAACCGGACTGTCGCGTCCGCCGCGCGCACAGAATAATTTCGGCATACCCCTTTCCCATTTTGCCAGAGTCGTGCGCGGAATTGCCACCGGCGACAATGATTTCTTTTTTCTCACGCACGAACAACTTCGCTTGCATAAATTGCCGGAGAGTTTTTTCCGGCGAGCCATCGGAAGAACACGGGATTGTCCCGGCGAACGGCTTGTGCCAGAGGATTTAAATCGCCTTGAAGCCGCAGGCCGCGCCACCTGGCTGCTAAACCTCGCGGACGATTCCAGCGAAAAGTTCCCGACACAGTTGCAGACTTATTTGAAAAGCGGCGAGCGGGCGGGACTGCCCGAAAAGTCGTTAATCAAAACCCGGCGGCCTTGGTATAAAATGGAAAAACGCACGCCACCGCCAATCCTCTTTGCATATCTCGGACGCCGCGATTGCCGGTTTGTTTTGAATCAGGCGAATGTCGTCCCGCTGACCGGTTTTCTTTGTGTGTATCCGTGGGACACCACACAAGCTGGAGCAAAAAAACTTTGGCGGGCGCTAAATCATCCAGACACACTGGCAAATTTAAGACTCGTCTCAAAGAGCTACGGTGGCGGAGCATTAAAAACCGAGCCGCGACAGCTTGACCAACTCGAAATTCCGCAATCAGTGTTGGACGAAGTCGGTCTTAATTCACTCAAGCCAATCAACCAGCCAGTGCTGCTTGATAAACCGCATCACACGCAACAAAGATCATCGCGGCGTAAGCGCAAATTAGCTGCCTGACAATTCATCCTGAAATCAAAATGAAAACACGCTCATCCAATATAAACCACCCAAACACCAGACGGTTGGCTTGTTTTAATTGTGACAACACTCAGCGCTTCATCGAAGTGATAGCCGAAGAGGCTCATATTGTAGATGGCGATCTGAACTACATCCGTTTGCTGGAAGCTTTTGTGGATCACTACGTTTGTTGCGAGTGCGGCGAATCACTACCAGTTCCAAGCTTGGATAAAACCGATGGAACTATTTCTCGGCAGAGAGCGGCGGCATAAAAAGTGGAGTCTGACGCCGAGCGCAAGTCGTGAACTTTCTATCCGTCATCGAATCCAAACGCGAAGGCAAAACTCTCGCGCCGGGGCAGATTCAGGAATTCATCCGCGAATTCACCGCCGGAAAAATTCCCGATTACCAGATGGCCGCGATGCTCATGGCCATTTATTTTCGCGGCCTCGACACCGCCGAGACCACCGCGCTCACGCTCGCCATGCGTGATTCCGGCGACGTGCTAAAATTTCCCCACGACCCGCGCCCGCTGGTGGACAAACACTCCACCGGCGGCATCGGCGACAAGGTTTCGCTGCCGCTCGCGCCGCTGCTCGCCTGCCTCGGCTTCCGAGTGCCGATGATTTCCGGGCGCGGCCTCGGCATCACCGGCGGCACGTTGGACAAACTAGATTCCATTCCCGGCTGCCAAACGCTTTTGCCAGCCGCGCAAATCTTCGCACAGGTCCAGAAAATCGGCTGCGTCATCTGCGGCCAGACGGACAAAATGGTTCCCGCCGACAAAAAAATTTACGCCCTGCGTGACGCCAGCGGCACTGTGCCGAGCATTCCACTCATCACCGCCTCGATTCTTTCCAAGAAACTCGCCGAGAGCCTGGACGCGCTCATCCTTGACGTGAAATTCGGCTGCGCCGCCTTCATGCAATCCAAAGCCGCCGCGCGTAAATTGGCCAAAGCGATGGTTGCGCTGGGCAATCAGTGCGGCACAAACACCCACGCCATTTTGACGGACATAAACACGCCGTTGGGCCGCGCCGTTGGCAACTGGCTGGAGGTGAAGGAAAGCGTCGAATGTCTGGAAGGCAAAGGCCCGGTTGATTTGCTTGAGTTAGTTGTTGATTCCGCTGCGCACCTAATGGTTCAAACTGGCAGGTCAAAATCTCTCGCCATCGCGCGCAAGCTGGCGGAGGATTGCTTGAATTCCGGCGCGCCGCGCCGGAAGTGGGATGAAATGATTGCCGCTCAAGGCGCGGATTTGAAGGCGTTCAACCGAAAACTCACGCTCGATTCCACTGCGCCGGCGGTCGTCGAATTAGAATCAGAAAAATCCGGCTACATTTCCAAATGCGACGCGCGAGTTATCGGCGAAGTCATCCGTGACCTCGGCGGCGGGCGACTCACGAAGGAATCCGCCATCAATTACGACGTGGGAGTTGACCGGCTTGCCAAGCCCGGCGAGCGCGTGGAAAAGTCCGGCGTGCTTTGCCGCATTCACGCTGCGAACGCCGCGCAGGTTAAAGTTGTAGGCGTGCGTTTGAAAGCGGCCTTTGAAATTTCCCCACGTCGTCCAACCGTTACCAGGCTGGTTCACGAAGTGATTCTACCACCAAGACACCGAGGTTGAATTACCTTCGCGTTCCTGGCGTCTTGGCGGTTGAGCCTTATTTCAGCAGCTCTTCCGCGATCAGCACGGCGTTGAGCGCCGCGCCGCGGAGCAACTGGTCGCCGCTCACCCAGAAGCACAGGCCGTTGTCCAG
>Ga0181534_10002445_pt1 | contig 11461 bp, 7 predicted proteins | sample PEATcosm2014_Bin_37_FD_119758 | JGI IMG/M metagenome (GOLD analysis project Ga0181534, IMG submission 119758) | Peatland microbial communities from MTU Mesocosm Facility, Houghton, MI, USA - PEATcosm2014_Bin17_10_metaG | ecosystem: Environmental > Terrestrial > Soil > Wetlands > Peat | place...
GGTTGGGGTGGGAGTGGTAGAAGCCGGCGATTCCCAGCCCCTGCCGCCGCGCATCGCGCTCAATCCTCACCAGCTCCGCCGGATCGATCTGGTAACGGGTATTATCAACACCAGCAAGAACATTGGTGGCGCGCACGGCAGTCTCCACCACAGAGCCGCCCGGGGAGAAACGATCCAGCAGCGCGCCGCAGGCCTCTGCCGGATAGGCCTCTTCGCCATGGACGCGCATGGCGTCATAAACTGTGCGGGTAATCCGCAGAACGCTCATTCTTTCTCTCCCTTCTTCTGGACAATTATCGACCAGGTTTGCCGCCGTCGTGACCCATTCCGCCGTCGGGTCAGCGCCAACCCTGGAAACCGGCTACCGAAATGGGCAAAGTCCGGCTGATCTGAGCCGAAATCTCCCGCGAATGTTCCAACCTGAAAATTGCGGCCCCCTGCCGGATATGCGAGATTGGAGTTGGCGGGGATTTTGCCGATACGTGAAACACATCCTCGCAGATTGGACGGAAACTTGGCGCAAAAATCTCTTCCATTGAATTTCGATCAGACGTTGGATCTGCTCAGGACTCACGGCTTCGCCGTTGCGCAACGGAGCGCGACCGCAGGCGGGATTCTGGTCAGCAAGCACGGCGCCGCGGCGGTTTTGACTGCGGGTACGGAAGCGGCAGTTGCCGTCATTGAAGGCCCGGGAATCCTGAACGGTGGCGAGGTGGCGCATCTGCTGGATCGCGGCTATCAGAAATTTCTCAAGACCTCGAAGTTTGAGATTCCAGCCACGGCTGGCCAATTGCATTCCATTCACCAGTTCGGCGAGGAGTTGAAACAGTTGACCGGCTCAACCAGCCTCTTCAACCAGGCGCTGGGGACCACCAGCGATCTGTACCAATACGACCGGCTCAAAGGCCGCGAAGGCGCTCAACCCGCGCCCCATCGGCCCTGGGAACTGGTTGAAGGGCACTAAGCCGGCCAGGACTCCGCACGGAGAGGCAGATGCACTCCAAGGAACACGCCACCAACCCGGAAGCGATGCAGATGGAGCGGCGCAAGTTCATCCGCCACGCAGTGGACGAAGAAGCAGCGGTGCAACTGGTCACCAGCGGTGAGCGTATCGATTGCCGGGTTGTTGATATTGGGTTGACCGGCTGCCGGGTGCGTGCTGCACAGAGTTTTCACGCTTCGCCCAAAGCCCGGGCAGAGGTCAGCCTCAAGGTGCGCGGGGTTGCCTTCCGCTTCAGCGGCGAGATGCTCTGGAGCAAGGATCTTTTGGCTGGGATTCACCTGCAGGATCTGCCTGTGCGCCGCCGCACGGAGTTTGCCGAGCTACTTTGCGAGCTCCAGGCGGATAATGCCGCGAAGGCCGGCAGGCCAGCTTCGACCTCCAAACCCACCGTGGATCTTTCGCCAGCAAAACCATCTTCTGCCGCTATCGGGAGCCTGCCTTCCACCGGTTTTGCGCCTTCGCTTGCCGCCGCTAAACCCGCAGCAGTGCAGCCCGCTGGGATTCTTGCTCCGGTCGCGCGCTCGGGACCTCTTGGCCCTCCGGTTGCCGCGCCGCCGCTTGCGACAAAACCGCCGGCAGCTCAAAATTCAGACACTAAACCAGCCGAGGCCAACCCCACGGCTGCACCCGCCGGTCAGCCCACTGCACAATCACCCGCACAAACGGGAGGCCGGGATCGCCGCGCTCAGACTCGGCACGAAGTCGATACATCGGCCATTATTCTGCTGGTCAATATCGGCGCCAAGATCAAGGGAAGAATCATCGATTTGAGCCTGGGCGGTTGCCGCATCCGCACCGACGAGCGTTTTCCGGTGGGCATCTATACGCGTGTCGAAACAGACTTTTTCCTGGAAGGACTGCCCTTCCGGCTGGGCGGCGTGGTGCAGGCTATTCAGGGCAAGGATCTGGTTGGAATCCGCTTCCTCGATATGAGTGAACGCAAGAAAGACCAGTTGAAACAATTAATTGCAGAGATTGACGAGATGGAGGCAGCAAAGAAGCTTGCCGCGGCAGCCGCTGCTCCGGCTGTGAGCCAGGAGGCAACGAGTACCGACGGCGGTTCGATCTGAGCAGGTTGTTGCCGCTTTGCAATCGACTGCAAAGCTATCCGCGCCGCGCCCGCGCTCGCTGTAATTCCCGGTAAAGCTCGCTTTTGGATTGACCCAGCTCTCTCGCCAGCCGCTTCAAGGCTTCTTTTTCATCGATGCCCGCCTCCGACTGCAAACGGGCTACCCGGTCGGCAATTTTTTCTGTACTTTTTTGCCCTTCCGGCCCGGAAACAGCCACCAGCTTCCGAGCTTCCACCAGCAGCGTAAACTCGCCGCGAACGCGGTCGCGGCCGGCCAACTCGCGCCGCACCTCCGCTGCCGTCCCGCGCAGAAATTCCTCATGGATTTTAGTCAGCTCGCGGGCGGCTACTACGCGCAGGCCGGCCCCCCAAACTGCTTCCAGATCGGCCAATGTCTCCAGAATCCGGTGCGGTGCTTCGTAAAAGATCAATACGCGCGCGGGTTCACCGTCTTTGACTGCCGAAGCTTCCGCCGCGAGCGCCTCGAGCCGGGTGCGCCGCGCGCCGGCCTTCTCCGGCAGGAATCCGATAAAGTGAAATTCTCTCGCAGGCAGTCCGGAGGCGACCAGCGCACTGAGCGCGGCATTTGCTCCAGGAATAGGAATCACTGCAACACCAGCCGCAATGGCTTCCGCTGCTAGCCAGCCACCGGGGTCGCTGATTCCCGGCATTCCGGCGTCAGAAACCAGCGCCACGCGTCCGCCTGCCCGCAATGCGCCGAGCAGTTCTTCGGCCCGCTGCCGCTCGTTGTGCTGGTGACAGCTTACGGTCGGTGTGGCAATTTGAAAATGATTGAGCAGTTTTTGCGTTTGCCGGGTGTCTTCGCAGGCGATGCGATCCACGCGCTTGAGCACATCGAGAGCGCGCAACGTGATGTCGCCGAGATTGCCGATTGGAGTCGCAACCACGTAGAGTCCGGGCGCAAGCGGCGCATCCAGATCAGCGGCCATGCTACTCCCCGGCTTCCATGCGTTCCAGGCGGCGCTTCTCAGCCAGCAGAGACATCGAACTCATCAGATTCTGGACACTGACAATGCCCACCACGCGGCCGCTCTCGGTTACCGGAATCAGCGATAGCCCGCGCCCGCCGGTGATGCGGCGGATCGTCTTGCCCAGCGTATCTTCCGGCTGCGCCACCTGGAAGGCCTTGGACATGACGGACTGCACATAGCCGTTGCCATCGCTGCGCAAGGCGTCCACAATTCGCTGACGGGAGACAATGCCTACCAGTTGCGGGCCGCGCACCACGGGAAAGTCCTCTTGCAGCGAATGAACGCAGCGAGCAAGCGCATCGGCCAGGGTATCGGAGGGTGAGAGCGTGGAGAAATCGGTCAGCATCACCTCGCGCATGCAGACGGTGTCCACCACCGTCTGAAAGAAGACTCCCTGGTCCTCGACCTGCGCGCCGATCATTACGAAAAACCCGGCCATGAAGAGCCATGGATTGCCGAGCAGCATTCCGCCCAGCATGGCCGCCATCGCCAGCGCCTGACCGATAGTGGTTCCGATTCGTCCGGTAGCAGCAAATCCATGTTTGCGGGCAAAGCTGCCCCGCAAAAACCGTCCGCAGTCCAGAGGATATGCGGGAAAGAGGTGCAGAACTCCCAAGCCTGCCTGTAGCCAGACCATGCTGCGCAGCAGGTTGCCGGCGGAGATCCACGGCTGGGCAACCAGATTGATCTCACCGCTTGCGCCGAGCAGCGCGGCAGAGAGCATGAGCGCGGTAGCCAAGTTGGCCGCGGGCCCGGTGAGCGCCAGCGCGAATTGCCCGCTGCCCTGGTTTGAATTCTCCTGACTCTCCGGGTTCGCGTAAGCGTAGAGTCCGCCGATGGGCAAGATCAGAATCGCGCGCAGGTCAAGACCCAGCCACGCCGCTACCAGCAGCCGAGCTGTCTCGCGCACAACGACAGCGGCAGTGAGCGCGAAGAACAATCCCAGCCCGTTTCCGATGCCCGCACCGTTGGTGGTCATCATGCACACCACAATCAAGAGCAAAAAAAATGTGTGCAGGCGCAGATCGACGCCCATCCAACGGCCCAGCGGAATTGACCAGCCTCGCATATCTGGATTGTAACGGGTTCGAGCTAAACCAGGGTTCCCATGCCCTTTTGCGTTTTGCGCAAGATTCCCGCTTCTTGGCGGTCGCGTCAACTGGATGGGTGCGCTTTCGGGATACACCATCCCTGGTTTCGCGATGGCGCTCCGCTATTCTGGACTCTGTGCGTGTGATTGCCGGCTCATTCCGATCTCGAACCCTCGAAGCCCCGCCCGGCCTTGCTACCCGGCCCACCAGCGACCGGCTGCGCGAGACACTCTTCAACGTGATTGCGCCGCGCATTTCGGGAGCGAATTTTCTGGATCTATATGCAGGCTCCGGCGCGGTAGGCATTGAAGCGCTCAGCCGCGGCGCCGCGAGCGTAACTTTTGTTGAACGCGCTCCAGCGGCGCTGGCGGTGCTGCGCAAGAATCTGGCTACGCTGCGGATCCTGACGGGATTCGCGATTCATTCAGGCAGTGTCAGCGGGTTCCTGCGTAAGCAGCATTCACAATTCGATTTGATCTTTCTTGATCCGCCGTACGATGCTGCCGCTGAATATGCTTCTACACTCAATCTCCTGGGCGGCCCGCAACGCAGCCTGCTCGCTCCCGGCGCTTCGGTCATCGCCGAGCATCGCAGGAAAGAACACCTCGAAGAGAGCTACGGTCAACTCCAGCGCAGCCGGCTGCTGGAACAAGGCGATGCGGCGCTGAGCTTCTTTGCTACAACCGGCGACATCTAAAAAAACTAAAATTCCGGCGGCAAAATCACCGGGGCCTCTCTTGATGGAGAGGCCCGGCGATTCGACTCATTTGTTGAGTTTGGTTATTGGATTGTCACCTGGATGTCCTTGAACTGCTCCACGGTAATCGATGGAGAGACAACCGTGGTCGCGGTTACAGTCACCGTTGTTGTGGTGGGAACATTGTTCGACGCGCACCCAGAGAAGATGCCCAGGCCGGCTGCGCTCACCACCAGCAGAAGCAGCATCAGAATCTTGCGCCGCTTGCGGAAGCCGATGAAGCAGAGCGCGAGCGCCAGCGCTGTTCCACCGGGGAGCAGCGGGTTGGAGTTGCGATGCAGCATGGCGCTGGCCGCCGCCGTGGTGATGGTCAGCGTTGTACTGACAGGATTGGTGCCGTTCGGTGTCACGTTCACCGGGTTAAAGCTGGCTGTTGCGCCCGTCGGCAGATTACTGACAGAGAAGGCGATTGGTGCTGTGAACACCGCTGATGGGGTAACCGTGATGGTGATTGACCCGCTGCCGCCAGCCTTGCTGATGACCAGCGTATTCGGACTAGAAATGGGGGTGGTTGGTGAAGCTGCGTAGACCACAATGCTCTGCTGTTGCTGCGGAGCAGCCGAATAGCCCGCGCTGCCCGCCAGATTGGCATCGATCACAAGCGTGCCAGCACTGGTGACGACAACTTCGTTGAGCCCAGAGCACGGATGCGTAGCGGTGCTTTGACTTACCGGGCAAATGTTTCCAGTTGCAGTGGAACTGGAATCAACGGTGAAGACAATGGTGCTGCCAGACGCAGGGCTGGTAACGGGCGGGGTTCCGGTTGTTACCGATGGAGTGGCGGTTGCCGACAGACCAATCGGGTAGCCGTTCAAGACGATCGGCGAAACGATAGGAACAGGGAAGTTGATGGCCTGCGCAATCGCGGTGACCACAATGCTCTGCTGAACCTGCGGAGCAGCCGAGTAAGTGGCGTTGCCTGCCTGGTTGGCGTCGATCACCAGAGTTCCGGCGCTGGTGATGGTCAGTACACTGCCAGCGATGCTGCCGCTGCCGGTGGAGCTGCCGTCAACGGTAAAGACCACCGGGTTGCCTGAACCGCCGCCGGTTGCGACCAGCGTGATTGGCGCAACACCAAAGGCGACGGGCGAGGTGGGCGCTGTGAAGTCGATGGCTTGAGGCGTCTTGGGAACATTGGTTGCTATTCCGCTCAGGTGAACAGTCGCAGATCCTACGTTCAGCGCGTTTGAGTGGACCACGAACGAGCCGGACTCCACGCCACTCTCTACGCCGGTGGGTGCAAAGGTCACGGACAATTCGCATGAGCGGCCCGTGGGTCCGGTACCTCCGGCTGTGCACGGATTCGGCGACCCGGCGGCCTCGGTAAAGGGACCGGTCAGTCCGGAGACAAGCGGAGTGGCCAGGGTGACAGCAGTATTGCCCGCGCTCTCAAGGGTGAGGGTTTCCGCAGAACTGGTCTGGCCGTCGGTGACGGATACGGCGAAGTTAACAGAACCCGCAGTGCGCTGGACCGCGTAGACTGCCGCGCCGGTTGAGTCGGTTGTGTAGATGTTGCCCCAGGAGTCGAGCGCGAGGCCGTACCCCGAATCGGGATTCTTCTCGATGGTCATGGCATCGGCGTCTGTCAGCGTGCCGCTCTCGTTGGGAACAAGCACGACATCGCCTGTCACCTTATCGGTGATCAACACGCTGCCGGACGGATCGACCGCCACTCCCCAGGGCTTGGTCACTCCAGCCGGCGTCAATGTGGTGACGACGTCGCCCGAGTAGACCAGCACATTGCCGCCGCCTGTGTTTGCGACGTAGAGATCGCCGGCGGCATCGAGGGCAACTCCCCATGGATGGTTCAGTCCCGTAACCCGCACTCCGGTGTCTCCGGAACTAAGGTTATAGGTCACGACGCGGGCGTTGCCGAGGTCGGCGATGTACAACACACCGTCCGGCCCCACCCCCAACCCACTCGGCTCGCTCAATTTCGTTCCGCCGAAGGTCACGGTGCTGGCCACCAGCGTGGATTGCGAAGCTGGAACCAGGACACCGCCCTGATTGGGAATCTCAACGATGTTGTTGTTTGCGACGTCGGCAACATACAGGTTTCCGTTTGCGTCGAAGGTTGTGGCAGCAGGCTTGGAGAATCCCGTGCCGATTGCAACCGGCGTTGTTGCCCCGGATGCGATCTCAAAGACTTCGCCAGCTCCTTCATCGGCCACAAACAGGTCGCCCGCGCCATCCACTGAGACCGAATAGGGTGTGGTGAACCCGCTTGTATACGATGTCCAGACGCCCGGATCGAGAGTCAGCAGCGGGCCTTGGCCCACGCCGGAGGCAGTTGCCGAGCCGGTGACGGAGTTGACGGTGTCCGTCACCCAGAGTTCCGCACTGCGCGTGCCTACTTTGGCGGGCGTAGTGGTGATGGTCAATGGGAACACGGAGCTATTCAGCAGGGGGGCGCATGTGCTGGAGGCCGTTACAGCGCCTGCAAATTCAGTGCTGGCCACGCCATTTTCCGTCGCAGCAAAGGTGAATGCCGGGGGGGTGCCGCAACCGCCGGCGTTATCAACAACAGTGACGTTCGTAGCCGTTGCCGCTGTTCCAACTGCGGAGGCGGGAACCGTCACATTGTTTACCAAGACGTAGCCGATGGCGTCAGAGCTGAGCGCGTTGGAATAGTAGGCCATATACACATTGCCCTTGCCGTCAAGGGTCAGTATTTTTGCGCCCTGATTCGAAATTCCGTAGACCTTGGAATTGTCAACGACGCCTGCGTTGTTAGGGAATGCAAAAACACCCACATACTCAGTGGAAAAATACACTGTCCCATTCGAATCGACGGCCACGCCAGCCAACTCATCGTCATACGCCTTTAGGTTTATGCCTGTGTCGGTTTCGGTATACAGAACAGTCGGTGAAGCGGCATAGCCAGTTCCCGAGGTATAAACCAATTCATTGAGGTTTGAGCTGAAGCTTTCGTTGTTCGAGCTGTAGTAAGCGGAATCTGTAAAGAAGACGTCGCCCCACGGATCAATGGCCAAACCTCCAGGAATCAGCTGCCCGGTTGTGGAGGGAGAGCCGGCGGTCGGTTCCTTGTAGAGCTGCACGGTGCTGCTGCCTGTCCCATAGAGGCATGCAGCGGAACATTCGAAGATTGCGTATGGTACATTGCCGCCGCCTGAATCAAAAAAGAAATCTCCCGCTGCGTCAAAGGCGATCGCTGCTACTTGAAGGTAACCCTCGGCGGCACCGCCGGACCAATTTGGCAGAGTGCAGGCTACTGTATCGTTCCCGGTGCAGGCTCCAGCGGGAGAGCTGCTGTAGGCTGCGTAGGCTCCGTTCACGTAAGGCACCTTGACGATAACCCCGCTGTATGTGTTTGGAACGTAGTAGTTATTCTGGCTGTCGACAGCCACACCGGAGTAGCTCGTACCCGACGATCCGGTAGCTAGCGTTGTTACCGCGCCGGTTTGGCCATTGACCAGGATAATTAAGCCGCCGTAGCTGGTACTCACGATGATGTCGCCATTCTGGTTCACCGCAAAACTGGAACCAGCGGGTTCCCCTCCGGCGAGCGCCCCGCCGTTTGGGAAGGTCGCCAGCCAATTGAACTGACTCACGACAATGGGTGAAAGGGGTTCAGGCAACTGCGCGGCGGCAGCCGTCGCGCCAAGGCCAAGGGCCAGTACACAAAGCAGGGCAATCCATGCTCCTGCCGTGCGCGGCCGGGATGATTCCGCAAATCGTTTCAAAATGGCTCGCATCACTTCCTCCGTTGAGTTATTCGAAATAGGGGAAACTACTTGTGCATCGTTGCTTCAGCGCGTTGTTCCAAATGAATGGTTCCTGCTGGCTTGCCGGCCATTGAGCGTTCTTTCCTTCGCCTGGGTCTTGCCATTGCCAGGGGAGGCCGATCAAGCCGCGTTCTCCAGGTTGCCGCTTATTGGCGTGTGTCGCGGCCTTCAATGCAGCTACGTGCCGGATTGTGCCGCGGGGCAACGAACTTGATCGGCTTCAAAGGCCGCGGCGGTTTGATAACAATCCCTTGCAACTGCGCAGAAAAAACTGCGAATCACCTTTTTTCGCTGATTTTCAGCGAAAAAAGAGGGGGTACCTTTAGGGCAGGGTAACGTTATCCGACTGAAATTGGATTTGTCAAGAACTCTGTAAGAAGTTTGTATGTAATGTACAAAGGCGGCAAATTCGCCTTTATACAGCGTTCGTTCCTTGCTGAATCAGCGCCAGCAGGCCGGCTTCATCCAGAACAGGGATCTTGAGTTCGCTCGCCTTCTCCAGCTTGGAGCCGGCTTCTTCCCCGGCAACCACATAGCTGGTTTTCTTGCTCACGGACCCAGCGGTCTTGCCCCCGGCGGCCTCAATTCTTGCTTTGGCCTCCTCGCGGCTCAGCGTGGGCAGCGTTCCGGTGAGAACGAAGATGAGCCCCGCCAACTGCGTGGAGCGCAGCTTTCTCTCTGCAGTCATATCCACGCCGGCGGTGCGCAGGCTCTCGACCAGCTCGCGATTGCTCGACTGGGCGAAAAACTCCAGTATCGCCTGGGAGATGCGCGGACCGACTTCTTCCACGCGCTCCAGTTCTTCAGCGGACGCGGCCATCAGCGCATCCATGGAACCGAACTCCTGCGCCAGCAACTCGGCTGTTCTCTCGCCGACAAAACGGATTCCCAGTCCCATCACGACCCGGGCGAGGCCGGCTTTCTTCGATTGGTCAATCTCCTTGAGCAGCGCTTCGACGGATTTTTCGCCAAAGCGATCCAGAGCAATAAGCTCCGCTTTCTTATCTTTCAGGGCGTAGAGTTCCGCGACGCTCTTTACCAGGCCGCGATCCAATAACTGCTGCACCACGGCCTCGCCGAGGCCTTCGATATTCATCACGGAGCGTTTACCGAAGTGCAGCAAGCTCTCGCGAAGCTTGGCGGGGCAATCGGCATTGACGCAGCGGAAATCCACCTCGCCCTCGGCGCGGACAACGGCGGCCTGGCACTCGGGACAAACAGTTGGGAAGGCAAAGGACAATGCTCCGCGGGCATGGTCGGCGTCCTCAATCACCTCGACAACTTTGGGAATCACATCGCCGCCGCGCTCGACCTTGACCCAGTCGCCGAGCTTGAGGCCGAGGCGCTCAATGAACTCGGCGTTATGCAGCGTGGCGCGGCTGACGGTAGTTCCGCCGATAAAGACCGGGGTCAGTTCAGCCACCGGCGTCAGCTTGCCGGTGCGGCCCACCTGCACGGTGATTGCGTTCGCTTGAGTGATGCCCGACTTTGCCGTGAACTTATAGGCAATTGCCCAGCGCGGGGCGCGACCGGTATAACCGAGCCGCTGTTGGGTTGCGTGGGAATCGACCTTCAGGACCACGCCGTCGATCTCGTAGCCAAGCGTTGCACGGTGGGATTCCGCCGCATCAATGAAGCGGCTCATCTCTTCTACCGAACCAACCAGTTCACGATGAGGATTGACGCGGAAACCAAGCGCGGCCAGCGCATCCAGGGTTGCCCGCTGCCCCTGCGGCCAGTACTCGCCGTCAACAAGCAAAAAGTAAGCATAAAAATCGAGCCGGCGATTGGCGACGATGCCCGGTTCCAGCGTTCGCAGAGTTCCCGCCGCCGCATTGCGGGGATTGACTGCCGGGGCAAGGCCTTCGCGCTCCCGCTCTTCATTCAGGCGCAGAAAGGCGGCTTCCGGCATAACAGCCTCGCCGCGTACTTCAAAGGTTTGCGGCAGCTCGGCTGTCTTGACCTTTTCAGAGGCGATGCTGAGGGGGATGCTGCGGATAGTGCGAATATTTGACGTGATGTCTTCGCCGGTCTGGCCATCGCCGCGCGTGATTCCCGTGGTAAGCGTTGCACCGCCATCCGCCGCAGGACCATAGCGAAGAGCAATGCTCAGCCCGTCCATCTTCAACTCGGCTGTGTACTCGACGGGCAAGAGTCCGGCCAGTTCGTGGACGCGGCGATCCCACTCGGCCAGTTCCTCAGCGGAATAGGCATTGTCGAGCGAGAGCATGGGGCGCGAATGGGCCACTTTGCGGAAACCGTCAGCGGGCTTGCCGCCCACGCGCTGCGTTGGGGAGTCGGGCGTCAGCAGTTCCGGGTGCGCGGCCTCAATCGCTTTTAGCTCATTCATCAAGGCGTCGTATGCGGCGTCGCTGATCTCTGGAGCATCGAGAACGTAGTAGAGGTGCTCGTGCCGGCGCAACTCGGCGGACAACTGCCCTGCACGCAACGCGGCGGAAGAATTCGGCAATGAGGAGTCCTCGCTCATGGGTGAATTATAGGAGGCGGCGGGACAAGATAGTATGGTGACGAGAACGCACTCCTTTACCCACCATGGAACCCGTCACACATTTTCTTACCGGAGCCTGCATTGGCCGTGCTGGGCTGAACCGCAAAACCGCGTACGCCACACTGGCGGCGGTGCTGGCCGCCGAGGCAGCGGATCTGGATGTTCTTTGGGGGCTGCGCGGGCCGGTTGAGGAGTTGAAGCACCATCGCGGCATTACACATACATTTATCGCTGTGCCAGTGGTTGCCGGAGCCGCTGTCGGCCTGATTTGGCTGCTGGATCGCTGGCTGGCGA
>Ga0181534_10002447_pt1 | contig 11457 bp, 8 predicted proteins | sample PEATcosm2014_Bin_37_FD_119758 | JGI IMG/M metagenome (GOLD analysis project Ga0181534, IMG submission 119758) | Peatland microbial communities from MTU Mesocosm Facility, Houghton, MI, USA - PEATcosm2014_Bin17_10_metaG | ecosystem: Environmental > Terrestrial > Soil > Wetlands > Peat | place...
ACCAGATCAGGGTCTCGCTGGCCTTAGCAGCGCCCGGAGATTCTTTTCCGTCCCTGGTCACGGCAAAGATACCATCGCCTCCGAACCAACCCGAATTGCGGGTGAGGATTGCCGTCCAGTCGGGGGCAGCCTCTGCCGTGAAATGAAGTGAATCCAGGCTGGGCAGCGCCAGCGAGTCATGCCCGGGGCCTTCTTCGCCCTCCTGCTTGTGGCTGGTACAGGAGGATACCGAGAGCAGGGCGGACAGGCTCAGGGCGGCACATAAATAGGGTAAGGATCGTGTACGTCGCGGGCGGTGGTTAATATGAGGGTTTGCGAATATCATATCATTGATGCTTTGATGATTGATCGTTTGTATCTATTGCACTGCATTGTAGGTGTAAATGAATTGCTCGTGATCCGTATAAGGCGGCCCGAATGCAGAAAGATCGACGACGGTAGACATGACCAGCTTGTCACTGGCGATGCTGATCACATTAAAAGTGTCGATGGTGATAGCAGCCGGGTTGAAAACAGAATGATATGTCTGCGTAAAGATCTTCTCGTCGGGGCTCAATGTCCATTTGTCATAGATGTTGAACCCATCAAAGGTACAGGCCAGTGTCCCATAATTGATGGACATCGTGCTATCCCTGTTGAATTGGTAGGTATCATCCTTCTCACAATCCGTGATCGTCTCGGAGGGAGGTACGGCGCTTTTCCACAGTTTCGATACGAGGGCCCATTTGTGGGAGAAAATGGTCTGTGCGCCAGAGACAGTCGTGTTGACCGTCAGGTCTTTCTCCATGGACCTGCCTTTGTTGTCGGTGACGACGAAAAGAAAACCGACCAGTTTATCCACTTCATCGGGGCTTAGGGTATAGGTGAAGATGTACTGATAGGTGTTGGTACCGGTGGAACTGGCATTGGCCGTGAGCACGCCATTCGTTCCATAGGCGCTATCGATCTTGAGGTTCACCCCCTTGGTAATGAGCAGTTGTTTAAACCCATCGGGCAGGGTCATGCTGACGGTGACCTGGATCTGGTGTTCGGATTTGCCGGTAATATTGGTGGAGGACAGATTGATGACCGGCAGGCTGAGGTCTTTGCTGTCCTTCTTGCAGCCTGCAAGCCAGTACAGGCAGAAAAGGACAAGAATGGAGGTGATTAAATATGGCCGCATTGTCGTTAGATTTAGGTTGAATGAAATTGTTTTATTTTATTTCCAGAATTTTTCTATTTCTTCCAGGGAACGTCCCTTGGTTTCAGGTACCATCCGCCAGACAAAGAAAAAGGCGACGATGGACATCAGCATATAGAACCAGAATGTCCGGGCTTCTCCGATGGAGGATTGCAGCATGGGAAAGGTCTGTGATACGGCAAAGACCGCGATCCACAGGAAGAAAATGGCAACGGACATAGCCCTTCCTCTTACCTGTGTAGGGAAGATCTCCGCTACAACAACGAATGTGAGCGGTCCCAGGGAGATCGCAAAGAAGGAGATATAGGCCAGGATCGCGATGAGCACGAGTGGGCCATGGCCCAGGTGCAGATGAAAGGCCAATCCTACCAATCCCAGGCAGATCGTCATTCCTGCCGAGCCGATCAGCAGCAGGGTCTTCCTTCCCCATTTGTCGACATAGCGGATGGCAACGATGGTGAAGAGCATGTTGATCACTCCGACCAGGACAGTCTGCATCAGGGCGGAGGAGGATCCATCTCCGCCGGATTTGAAGATCTCCGGTGCATAATACATGATCGCATTGATACCCGTCACCTGTGACAGGATCGCCAGCAGGATGCCGATGATCATGGCAAACCGAAGCCCCGGCTTGAGCAATGCAGAGAAAGAGCCTTTCTCTTCGTTCATGGACCCACGAATAGCCAGCAGTTCGATCCTGGCCTGCTCGGGACCATTGACTTTGGCGAGGATGGCTTCGGCCTCGTCAAGCCGCTGTTGCTGCGTGAGCCAGCGCGGGCTTTCGGGTGTATTGATCAGCCAATAGATGAACAATATGGAAGGGATGATCCCGGACCCGAACATCCATCGCCAGCCGGAAACGATATTCCAGGCGTCATTGTGCAGATGGGCAATGCCTGCATTGACGAAATAGATCAGCAGGATGCCGACGACGATCCCCATCTGGTAAATGGAGATCAGTCGTCCTCGTATGCCGGCTGGTGCTATCTCCGAGATATAGAGGGGAGAAAGCATGGAAGCGATACCGATACCGATGCCGCCGATCAGCCGGAAGAAAATGAAATAATTCAGGTCCAGGGGCAATAGAATGCCAAGCGAAGAGATGGCAAACGCAATGGCCGATATCATCAGGACCTTCTTGCGACCGATCCTGTCGCTCAGCATACCGGCGAACATCGCTCCGACGACGCAGCCGATCAATGCGCAGGACGCTACCCAGCCTGTCATTGCCGGGGAGAGATCGTACCGGGTCCGGATGAATCCGATGGCGCCGGCTACGACCGCAGTATCATAGCCGAAGAGGAGCCCGCCGATCGCAGCGACGTAGGTGCATTTGTATACGTATTTCAGCCCTGTTTGTTCCATGATGATCTGTTTGTTAATGATTATTTAGGGGTTCGTTGTTCCCGGGGAGCGGTCGGTCGGTCCCGATTCGCCGTTCGTTGTTCCCATTGCTTTCTGGGATTGATCCGCTGTTCCCGGGCCGCCGTTCGCGCCGTTGATCCTGTAGTCCGACAGGTTCTCTGTCCGGACATAGGCCTTGATGGTCGCACAGCGCCGACCGATGCTTTCTCCATGGGGGCGGACCGTGTAGGGGCCCACACCCGCAGGGACGATAAAGGTCTCTGCATAATGTACGATAAAGGGCTCGAAGGCTGCGGTCGGGCTTTCTACGATGGCTTCTCTCCCTTCGATCAGGTTCAGGATGTTGACGACGGAACCTGTGTCATGGGGGACGGTACCCGTGAACCAATGCCGTCTCGTCTCGATAAAAGAGGTTTCGTCCAGTCCTGTCCGTTCTTCTTTCCAACCCTCGCCTTCGGCAACGGGGCTGATCTTATTGAGCAGGTGTTCTCCTGTCCATTGCCGGGTCCTGTCCCATTGGATGACCTGCTTGCCATGTTCGAGGGAAATGGGGCGTGGTTTGCCATCCAATCCCATCCGGCCCCAGTCCCATAGCTTGAAGGTGAAGATATAAGGGGTGGCGCTGATCTCCAGTACGACGCTGTTGGCGCCTGAGCAATGGATCGTTCCCGCGGGAATGAGGGCATGATCGTGTTGCCGGATGGGCCATTTCTCCACATATTTCTCGGCATCGAACAGGCCGCTCTGCTGGGCCTTTTCCAGGTCACGGATCATGTCGGCCGGAACGATATCGTCTTTCAGTCCCAGGTAGACGAAGGCCTCCTCTTTGGCCTGAAGGAAATAATAGCTTTCATCCTGGGTATAGGCCATCCCGAATTTTTCGCGGATATATGCTTTCAATGGGTGTACCTGCAGGCTGAGATTACCGCCTTCCATCGTATCGAGGAAGTCGAACCGGATGGGAAATTCCGCACCGAAGGCATCATATACCTTATCTCCCAGGAGTTGTGCCGGTTGTCTGAACACCAGGTTGATGGAGGGGGTCTCAAATACGATGTTATCGAAACGAAGCAATAAGCTATTCTCTTCCGGTACGCAGTCGAATCCCCAGGCGATGTTCTTTTCCGATCTTTCCAGGTCGCATACTTCTTTCAGCCATTGTCCGCCCCAGGGTCCGGGATCAAAGAACGGCACTACTCTGAAGGGGCGTTTGACCACTTCCTGTAGAGCAAGGAGCAGGGCCTTCCCCCTGATCATTTTGGGGTTGCCGGGAATGGTGGTATCCAATACATAATCCCAACGGTCCATGAGGCTGGTCTTGTGGCGGTCGCATACGCGCCAGTCTACGAAAAAGGCCCGCTTGTACTGATAGGAGAATACATCCTGGGGATTGTCGGCGCCCAGGTTGCTGACCTCATTGCGACGGAAGCGCAATTGGATCTCCCATCGGGGCATGTCTGCATAGATCAGCAGGTCCGCATCCGGGACGATCAAGGCAGCGCCACTTCCGCAGACCCATGTGATACCACTTTCTATCCTGTCTATCGATTGCCGCATGACAGCGATCTTTTCCTTATCCAGGAAATCGGAAAGGGATAACGAGGTGATATATCCGAATACGGGGTCGTCGGTGACATAGGGATAGACCATGGTCTGGATGGCCTGTTCATCCAGGAAGGTGTCACCGGCATTGAAAAAATGCATGGTGGGCCGGCCACCTGCGGAGGCGATGGCGCCGGCCAGGTTGGCCCGGAGCTTGTCCATCACTTCGGGTACGGATACACCATGATAACATTCCAGGGCGACAATGAGCTTTTTCTTCTTCCCTGCTTTCAGCAATTCCTTCACTTCCGGGAGCAGGTGGTCTGCGATCGCTTTCCATCCTTGCCATCCTTTTTCACCGTTGATCTTTACTTCCGGAAATTTGTCAAAATTCGAACTTTCCAATGCTTACTGGTTTTATTGTGAAACAAATGGGTACGGTCTGGTAACACCGGCCAGCTAGTAACCGGTGTTCTGTGTCAGGTTCTTATTCAGGTCGATCTCAGATTGGGGGATAGGGAAAAGGACGTTCTTTGCAGCGGGTGTCACGCCGGGTTTGGCGAGAGGAACGAGCTGCGCCAGTGTATTGGTGCGGACCAGGTCGAACCAGCGTTGTCCTTCGGCAACGAATTCCAATCTTCTTTCATTAATAAGGGCGGCACGCATGTCTGCCTGGTTCAGTCCTGTATAATCGGGGACTGCTCCGGCAGGATAGGTGGTGCCGTTGAATCGGGCCCTTTTCCGGACCATATTGATATACGTATGTGCGTCTGCAGCGTGTCCCAGTTCGTTACTGGCCTCGGCATACATGAGCAATACGTCGGCATAGCGGATGACGGGGAAATCATTGGCTGATCCGTTGCCGGTAGGTTCGGCTACGGTGTCCCAGTATTTCTGGATATAAGGACGGATGGTGTAAACGGAGCCGTCCTGTCTGCGGATCTGGGTGATGAATGTCACCGCTCTCCTATTGTCCTGGGGATCATAACTGTTATACAACTGGAGGGTCGGCACCTGCCATCCCTGTGCGTTCTGGACGCCTTCCTGGCTAAGATCGGGAGGCAGTAAGCGGACGTTGAACTGGCCTACTTCCCAGAAGCTGATCGCTCCGTTGGCATCACCGAACCCTACGGAGAAGATGGCTTCTTTCCCGCCGCGGCTGGATAATTTAAATACATCGGCGAAATTATCCCAGAGCGCATACTGCTGTGAGTTAATGACGGCCATTGCTTTATCTGCGGCGCTTTGCCATTGCTGCAGGGTCAGGAAGACCTTGGCTTCGATAGCCATTGCCGCCCCCTTGGTAGCCCTTCCGCGGCCATTGCCCGGAGGATAGCTATAGGGCAGTACGTTCTCCGCCGCGGCCAGGTCACTCAGGATCTGGGTATAGACGGCTGCTGTAGGAGCAACGGTAGGAGTGAGTGGTTCCGTTTCCAGCAGGACCATCGGGATATGCCCGTACATGCGGATCAGGTTGAAATAAAGCAAGCCGCGGAGGAAGCGGGCCTCTCCTACCAGTCGGCTTCTCAATGCCGTGTCCATGCTGATCCCGGGGATCCTGCCGATGGCGATATTGGCGATGGTGATGGCCTTGTAATGCATGGTCCAGATCTCCTGGAGGGTTGCATTCTGAGAAGAGTAGGTAAAATTAGCCAGCTGATCCAGATCGGGTGAGGCGAGTTGCTGGTTAAGCATCTCGTCTGAGCTAAGTCCGGCGGTGACCCAGAATGAGCTATGGTATACTCCTGCCGTCGAACCGGTGCTGGTCGAGTTCAGATAGGCATAGATGGAATTAACGGCGGATATGGCATCGGCCTGTGTAGTATAATAGTTGGTATTCGAGACTACATTTTTCGGGTTCTCCTGCAGGAATTTCTTACAGGAAACTGTGCAGATGAGCAGGAGAGCCAGCGGAGCCAGAAAGCCCCTTGACATGCGGGAAGCGCCGGTATTATGGGAAGCCCTTGTGGTGGGCGTCGATGAGATGATATGATTGACTTGCATAATTGACAACATTTAGTGTTTTACAATCCGGGATGGGTACTCGTTTAGGGTTCTATATTCGGGTTTAGAATCCTACATTCAGGCCGACCAGCCAGGTCCTTGCCTGCGGGTAGCCTCCCAGGTCAACGCCCATGATCGAGGTACTTTGTCCGTAGGTATTGGCTTCCGGATCGTAGCCCGAGTAATTGGTCCTGGTCCAGAGATTGGTGGCACTGGCATAGAGACGCAGGGTCCTGATCTTGCATTTGTTCAGGATCGCGGAGGTCACGTTGTATCCCAGCGTAATGTTCTTCAATCTTATATAAGAGGCATCTTCTACAATTGCGGAGGAGTAGACTCCTGCGTCGAGGCTGCCGGCAGACAGGGCGCGGGGGTATTTGTTCCCCGGGTGGGCCGGTGTCCAGCGGTTGAGTCCCGCATCAGCCAGCACGTTGTTCTGTCCGGTGAAATTCAACAGGTCCAGGTTATTCAGATTCGATATTTTATTGCCTTGGGATCCCTGGAAGAAGACGCTCAGATCGAAATGCTGATAGGAGACTGTGTTGGTGAATCCCCAGGTGAAGCTGGGTTGGGGGTTACCGATGATGGTCCGGTCGTTGGCATCGATCTTCCCATCCTTGTTGATATCCCGGTATCTTCTGTCCCCTGCTCTGGCATATGAGGCGGGGTTGGGGGCACCCTGTTCCTGTCCTATCAGCACAGGGCTTGAAGCTGCCTGGGCATCGGACTGGAAGATGCCGTCAAAGATGTATCCGTAGAAGACGCCGATCGGTTGTCCCTTTCTCAGGATACCACCGCCCAACAAGGGGATATTATTATCTGCATTCAGGTTGGTGACCTTGTTGCGGTTGACGGAGAAGTTGACGGAGCTGGTCCAGTCTACGACACCGCGGGTATTGACGGTACGCAGGGCCAAATCGAAGCCATGGTTCTCTACATTGCCGACATTCAGCATGGTGTTACTGAAACCGGTAGTGGTAGGGATAGGCGTGGACAGGAGCAGGTCCGAGGTCTTCTTATTGTAATAGTCAGCCGTTATAGAGATCCTGCTGGAGAATAAGGAAAGGTCGACGCCGAGGTCCAATTGACGGGTAGTTTCCCATTTCAGGTGTGGATTGGCGTAAGATAGCGGTTCCTGGCCGGTATAGACCTCGCTGCCGGAGGAGCTATTGAATACACCCTGGCCATAAGGTCCGACAAGGGACAGCGATTGGTAAGGGGGTATGGATTGGTTGCCGATCACCCCATAGCTGGCCCTGAACTTGAGGTCATTGATGGCGGTAATATCGCGCATGAAATGTTCTTCGGATGCTCTCCAGGCAAATGCGCCCGAGGGGAAGAAGCCGTATTTATTCCCTGCACCGAATTTGGAGGAGCCGTCGATACGACCCGAGACGGTGAAGAGATATTTGTTGTTGAACGTATAGTTGGCCCTGCCCAGGTAGGAGATCATGCTCCAGGAGGACTCGCTGTTGGTGGGTGGCTGGGGATTCAATGCAGCGGCAATATTATGATAGCCTGTCCGGTTGTCCGGGAAATTGAAGGCAAAGACCGTCATCTGGTCGCTGTTGAATTGTTGCAGGGTATATCCCAGCAATACGTTCACCTTATGGATATTATTGAACGTGTTGTTGTAGGTGATGGTGTTCTCGTTGAGCCAGGTGAGCCCGTTGGATTTACCCAGTCCGGCTTCTCCGTTGCTGGCCTGCGTCCTTTTCAGGTAGTTGGGGCCGAAGCTGTATTCCGAATTGGAGAAGGCGTCTACGCCGAAACTCGTTTTCAATTCAAGGGTCCTGGAGATGTTCAGTCTGGCATATGCGTTACCCAGGACACGGGAGATAACGGTGTTGGAGACATATTGCTGTGCCTCTGCGATAGGATTGCCGAGGATCTTACCCCGATCGTTCTCAAATGTATAGCCGCCATTGACCGTAGAGTCATAGACCGGCAGGACGGGGTCGAAGAGGAGGGCGCCGGTTACGACGCCAGGGATGATCTGTCCTGCATTGGTGAGCACGCCCTGGCTGCTCAGGCGGGAATAGGCGAGGTTGCTCCCTACGGTGAGTATCTTATTGATATTCCTGTCCAGGTTCATGCGGAAGGAGTAGCGTTTGAAATTGGAATTGGTGATGATCCCATCCTGGTCGAAGTAGGAGCCGGTGAGGGCGTATTTGGTCTTATCATCACCGCCGGCAACGGAAAGCTGGTAATTGGCCATGGGGGCGGTACGATAGAGTGCACCCTGCCAATCGGTCCCGGCTCCGAGGTTCTTCGGGTTGACGTAGACGGGGGTCTGATTGGCATTGAGTTTGGCCTCATTGACAAAGTCCCCGAATTGTGCGGCATTCAACAGTTTCATTTTATTCGCCACCTGCTGAGAACCCTGGTACATTTCCAGGTTGACGGACCCTTGTCCGGAGCGGCCTCTCTTGGTCGTGATGAGGACGACGCCATTGGTCCCTCTTGATCCATACATGGCGGTGGCCGAAGCATCCTTTAATATTTCGATGGATTCGATATCACTGGGGTTGATGGAAGAAAGGGCGCTCATGCGCGGACCGCGGGTAACCCCGGTCGTCAGGTCGCCGCCATCGCTGCTTACCAGCATACCGTCGATGACATAGAGCGGTTCGTTACCGGCGGTGATGGAGCTGACGCCACGGATGCGGATGGTCGTTTCGGCTCCCGGTTTACCGGAGACCTGGGTGACCTGTACACCGGCGGCGCGGCCTTGCATGGCCTGGTCGAAGGAGGTGGCGGGAACGGCCTTCAGTTCATCTGATTTGATGGATACGACGGAGCCGGTCAGGTCGCTTTTCTTGACAGTGCCGTAGGCGATGACCATGACCTGGGAAAGTTCATCCCTGTCCTCCTTGAGGGTGAGGGATAAAGTGGACCGATTATGTATGGCCACCTCTTGTGCGAGATAACCGACATGTGTGATGACCAGGGTGTCCTTACCTGGCGGCAGTGTTAACGTGAAGGCTCCGGTATTATCCGTGGAGACAGCCTGTGTAGTGCCTTTTACGGTGATGGTGGCGCCGGACAGGGGCATGCCGGATGGAAGACTGACCTTCCCTTTGATAGCCCGGGTGGGAGATTCACCCTGGGCGGAGGCCTGTATTGATAAAAGCACGATGGCAATCAGCATCAATAAGGCAGCAAGCGTTTCGTTAGATTGATACTTTCTCATTAAGTTGAATTAATAAAGAATAATTGATAGTCGATTCGGAATTACATGTTCGGATGTTCGTACATATTATGTTATAAAAAAACTTTATTTGAAATTTTTGAATGAGCGTGGCCTTTTGCAGATAAGGGTTTACTGATAGGTGATAAGGCTGAGATCGTGCAGATAAGGAAGGATAAGATATGGACTTGGGTTTCCGATGCGGGCGATGTTAATGCCGGGCTATGTCGATCGTATAGGTGAACCGGTCGGCCCGGTAATATCCCAGGTTATATTCAATAGGACGGTCGCCGGCATCACAGACCACACGTTTGCGGAACAGGATCGGATCACCAGGTTCGACAGACAGCAGGCTGCTGAGCTTTTTGTCTGCCAGGATCGCGCTGATCCCTTCTTTGGATATGGAGGCTACAATATGATGTTCTTTTTCCAGGGTCTCATACAAGGGTTTCGAAAAATCATCATCGGTCGTCAAGCCTGTGCGGGGATGGAAATAGGAGACAAAATAAACGATCGGGTTGCTCTCCAATCCTTTCAGCCTTTCCATCCTGAGGACCTTGGTTCCCGGAGCGATATTGAACAGTTCCAGGATCTCTTTGTCCGGTACTACATTGGATACTTTGATACTATAGTTCTTGAACGCGACGCCTTTCTCATCCATCTCATGTGTGAAGCTCGACCATTTATCCAGCTTCGTACTGATATTGTTCTTTGCCACCTTGGTGCCTACGCCTTTCTTGCGGATCAGCAGTCGCTCATATACCAACTTATTGGTCGCCTGTCTTACTGTACTACGGGAGATCCCGAGCTCTTTGGCTATGTCGATCTCGTTCGGTAAGAATTTACCATTTTGGTATTCCGGCTTTTCGATCAGTCTTCTCAACAAGTCTTCCACCTGCATATGCAAGGGGAGCGGACTTTTATGATCAATCTCTAAAGTATCCATCCCTTGTTTGTTGGTATGTTCGTACATACTAAATTAGGGAATATTTTGAAAGCGCAAAAAAAAGTTTTTATTTATACATTTAATAAAACCTTGCAATATGAGTGCTTTATTTATCACCCTTGACCTGGTCACGACCAATGATGAAGATGTAGCAAGCGATGGAAAGGTCACGCTTGCGGTGGATAAGATCGTGCGGCTGGTGAATCGCGCTGGCAATCAGACCTCGGTCTATCTCAATGACCAGACTACGGTTGCGGTTACCCAGACTGCTGCGCAGATCGTTACGCTGGTGGGATAAAGGCCGCCCCAACGAATTGGTTGAGCCGGCCTTCTTATTGTGGGATAGTGTGCGATCAATTCAATGGAATACTTGCCACTTCAACATCCCAATGGGACAGGAGCAATTCGAAACGGTGTTGTTCTGCTTTTCCAAAAGCATCCTGGTCGGGATACAGGTCCTTCTTGTATGGCACGGTGAGGTTTTCATCGAAGGCCAATGCAGCCGTTCTGAATACGACGGTGACCCTGAAATCCCAACGGGTATCTTCGCCGCTGTGAAGGCGCGGTGTCTCGGCCTTGATGCTGATCACATCTCCTTTTTCCTGAGCCTTTTTCAATAGAGGATAATGGTTGGCTTTCCAGAGACTGATAAATTCATCGGCATGTCCCCATTTCACCCGGTAGTAATCTTCTACTGCGAAATATTCATCGGGTGAGCTTTTTACAGGCGCCGCCTTCTGTGCATAAGTGGCGGAATGCAAAAGGGCGCTTGTAAAGGCCAGGAGCAGGAAGCGCTTTATTTTTTTGTTGAAGATCAATGCTTGCATGGTGGTGTGATTTTTACGTTTACTAAATTATTTAATTAACTGCGTTATATGATATTTACGGCATCCAGAATAGTTTTGCCGATACTACGTCCTGGCCGCCTGGTAATGCCTGGACCGCAGCCGCCCAATTGGTATTGTTGGAAGACTGCTCTGCCGGCGGATAGTAGAATCGCAGGGGCAGATTGCCGATGGCATTCAGTGGAGGATTGACGACATTGAGATTGGGGAAACCCAGTCTTCTTATTTCCGTCCAGGAATCCCAGTTGCGATTGGCAAAGGCGATCCATTTCTGATACCCGATCTTTTGCCGCCATGTACCTGCGGCCGTGGCATAGGCAACGGAAGGCTGGGCCAGATAGGTGAGCGCGTCTGTTCCCCTGCCGCCCCAGTACTGGATGGAGGC
>Ga0181534_10002451_pt1 | contig 11453 bp, 11 predicted proteins | sample PEATcosm2014_Bin_37_FD_119758 | JGI IMG/M metagenome (GOLD analysis project Ga0181534, IMG submission 119758) | Peatland microbial communities from MTU Mesocosm Facility, Houghton, MI, USA - PEATcosm2014_Bin17_10_metaG | ecosystem: Environmental > Terrestrial > Soil > Wetlands > Peat | place...
GACCGCTATCTCTCTCACTATCCCACCCGGTGCTCCCGAGGACATCGGACGCGACTCCTACGACTCCATCGGCCGCATCAGCTGTCCCACGCCCCGGGCGTGCCTTGCCCTGGGTGCCGTCGACCAAGGATCGGCACGGACGCCCGTCTACAGCCTCATCGCTCCCCCGTCAGGCCAGTAACTACCAAACATCCCGAGGTGCCGCAGTGGGTCACTCACCGGGGCCGCCCGGCCGGGCCGACCAGGCATCGAGGACAAGGCGCGGGCACCGGCTGTTTCAGACCGACTCCGGGACGATCGGGTAGAGCCTGAACAGAGGGAAGGCGGCCTCGCTGTGATGGGGCACGAAGTGGTGGCCGGTCTCTGCGTCGAACTTCACCCGGTCGTTGCGCACGCAGATGGTGCAGTTCTTGGGGTCGTGATCCATGGTGTCTCCCATGCGCTCAACGCCCCTCTTCTTGTTTCATCGGCGCACAGCACCACTACCTTGACCGCTGGGCACTGACGCACGCGATCCGACAGTCGGACGCGGCCCGCCACGAGGGCTGAAGCGCATGGCGATCCGGGCGCTCGTGTCGACGTCCGTCCTCAAGTACTGGGCCGATTCCTTCGATAACTCTTCTATGGTTCTCCTGGATCTCTCGTCGCAGACAACGGATGAAGATCGTGACTCCGCCCCCATCGACCTGGAGCACAGCCCGATCGACATGGAGCAAAGCAACCGCATCATGGGTCAGTTGTTCACGGAGATCGAACACCTACGCAGGGAGCGGGACTGCCTTCGTTCCGCACTCGCCGATGCGGGCTTCTCCCTTCGGGTGGAGACGATCGCTCGCTGCGCCCGTCAGGCCAGCTAACCGATCCGCTCCCGATGTCCGGAGCTGGAGTGATCAGGGAGCAGGGATGCTGGGCATCTCGAAACCTGTATCGCTCAAGAGTGCTCGAGCGAAGCTTCCCATTTCCCGCCATGGAAGTTGGTCGGTGTCAAACCACTTCACGTCGGACGTTTCCTCACCGTCAGGCGTAGGCGTCCCGGACAGCACCGTGGCGGCAAAGACCGTTGACACATACGACGATTGGTCGCCGTTTGGATAGGTCACGCGGTACTTCGGCCCGCCGAGCACGGCCACTACGGGTCCGAGTTGGAGTTCGACCCCGGCTTCCTCCCGGGCCTCCCGGAGCGCAGCCTGTTGAGGTGACTCATCAGGGTCGATGGCTCCGCCAATCACCGACCACTGCCCTGTCTCGATGATGCGGACGAGCAGAAGCCTTCCGCTCTCATCCCGGGGGAGTACGGCTGCTCCGGGAAGCACCAGCAGTTCGTTCCCGACCAGCTCACGGAGCCTTCGAATATGAGGGGCGATACCCATGAACGCTCCCAGGTCTCGGCGGAACTCAGAAGCTAAGAGTATGTCCGCGAATGCCGGCAGGGCATGCAACCTGGGTGCCGACAGATCCTGCTGGTTCCCGCTCAGGTAGTCGGTGACTGAACCGCCTTGGCCGCCTGCTCGAACTGTGACCCCCGTCTGGATCACCGATATGACGGCGAACGGTGTGCCTCCGGCCGGAGGGAGTCAGCTCAGGATGCGATAGCGCAGGTTCACGACGCCGTTGGCGAAGCGCTGCTCCTCCAGCAGGTCCAACTGGATGCCTGCACCTCCGGAGAATGCAGGCTTTCCTCCACCGACGAGCACCGGATACACGAAGAGTTGGTACTCATCGATCAGCCCGGCGTCGAACGCATGTGCCGCGAGGGTCGGACCACCAATGGTCACATCGCTGGCGGCAGACGCCTTCAGTTCCCGCACCCGATCGGGGTCGAAGTGGCGCTCCAGCCGCGACTTGGCGGTCGAGACTGCGGGCAGCGTCGTCGAGTAGACGATCTTGTCGGCCCCCTGCCAGACATGGGCGAAGTCGGCCATGAGCTCCGACTGGGCGGCCAGGGCGGGGTCGGACTCCCACACGGCCATCGTCTCGTACATGCGCCGTCCGTAGAGGTGGGTGCCGAATGGGCGGACGAGGTCAGCGATGAAGGTGAAAACCTCGTCGGCGGGCTCGGTCCAGTCGAACCTGCCGTGAACGTCCTCGACGTAGCCGTCTAGGGACACATTCGCCACGTAGATAAGTTTGGCCATGTCGCTCCTCAGTCCCCCGTACTGCTCGTCAACCGGGAATCGGAATCGTCGCTGCGACGAGATGATTCACGGCTGGGTCGGGTCCAAACCCTGGGACGACGTAAGAGAGCTCCATCTCCGAAGCATCGCTCAACTCAGGGTGTCCAACGAGGGCGTAGCAAAAGCCCGATCCAGGGGGAGGTGCGCAATCCGGCAGGTTGCCACTGGCAATCTCGGTCCAAGGCCCGGCAGGGCTGCTGGACGAATAGATATCGAATGTGCCAGAGATCGAGGTCAGCTCGGTCATCATGTAGCCCACCCCTTGGTAGTAGTTCACCCCGGCATTGTTCGACGATGGGGCCCAGCTCGTGCTGTCCGTGGTCGTAGCAGGCGTGGGATCGGTGTAGTTGGACGCGTCTTCCAGTTCCGACGCTGTGGCCTTGACCGTCAATGACCAGACATTTCCACCAACGCAGACCCCGTCGTAATAGCCCGAGCAGGTCGCTGAGTTGAAGGTAACTCCACCTGTCCCCACGACAGGCGAACCGAATCGGTCCTGCGGGGCAAGCTGATCATCTCCGAAGGTCTTTGCGGGAGGCTGCGGTGGAATCACGTCGACGGGTCCGACCAAGATGTCGTGATAGTTGTAGCCAACTTCCATGAATCCCCAGCCCTCAGTGACGGCAGTACCTCCGTCAAGGACGCATACATCGGTGTATGTCACAAGAACGGCCGTGCTGTTCAGCATGGCGAGGCCATCCGGCCACCGTGCCGGGTAGGCAATCTTTGTGCCGTCCGAAGAGGCTCCCGTGGTACAGCTGCCGCCCACGGACGGGTCCGGGTTGTAGACATCTGTCGGTGATGGAACGAACTGTGAGGGGGTGCTCCCGGCTGAATTGCTCCCGACCACGACTTCACCCAGGCCTCGGGGAACGGTTCCCGGAGCAGAAACCCCCTCTGCGGCGGTCGACCCGGCAATGAACCCAGGCGAGGACCGCACCCATGTACCGGTCGCATCGCTGTACTCGTCCGTGTCACCGAAGTCCCACAAAATTTCATCGTTCGGCAACAGGACGCTGTAGCCGACATCCCGCGACACCTCATAGGTCGGTGACTCCTCGGTGGTGAGTATGGAGCCGAGGACAGTCGGGGTCACCGTCCGACTCGCTGCACCCGCCGATGTGGCCGATCCGCCCAAGGCAACCAGGGATGTGGTGGCGAATACCAGGATGGCGACGAGGGTGCTGCCCATCCTCCGCAATCGAACGGCAACGGACGGGGGGCGGGTAGCTCTCACTGGTCGAAATCCCCCTACAGGCCCAGGATGGTTGTCGGTGGAACGCTACCAAAGCTGGACCAACCACCACCTGGGCCTCGCACGGACGTGGGCCGTCACGGCCGCGACCAACCGTGGCCAGATGGAGCACTACTGCTTCTGTTTCCTGTCCAACCAGGATGATCCAGGCCGGAGAGGGGAGTCAGGCAGCCGGCTTGAACAGGGCCACACCGGCCGCCCAGTACATGGTGGCCGGGAACGAACCGGAGAATGCCGTGGCGCCGGGGGCGCCAAGGACCTGGTAGCCCGCTTCCACCGTGGTAGCGGCCACTTCCTTGGTGATCGGGGCCGTCGAGGTCTGTTGGGGCTGAGCGGCATAGCCGGGGGCGGTGACCGTGATGGCTTGCGCACTCAGGTGCCCGGCCACGAATCCGACGGCCAGGTCGTCGGCTACGGACGAGGTGGCTGTGCCGGAGGCCGCGGCCTTGCTGTCGCCCGAGGCACCGGTCGAGGTGTCCAGCGCACCGGCCGCAGCAACGCCGGAGAACTCCTGTACGACGAAGCTCATCGATGCCGCCGCCTTGTTGGTGGCCGTCACGGTGGTGGTGGACCGGGCTCCGGCCGAGTACCAGATCTCTCCGTTGGAGTTGTCACCCGCCGTGTCGTAGCTGCCGACACGGGTCCACGTGTTGCCGGCCGAGTCGGTCACCGAGGTGATGTGGTTGGTGGCCCCGTTGTACTCGCTCGCCGTCAGCACCAACAGGTCACCGCTGGTCGTGGGGGTCGGGAAGGAACCGCTGAGCGAGGTTGCCGTGGCCGTCTCGGTGGCCGCGGCGTACTGCACCAGGGCCGGGGTGCCGCTCGATAGCGAGTCCACGGTCAGGAAGAAGGAGGCGGTGTGGGTGACGGCCGTGCCGGTGCCGGTGATGGTGATCGGGTACGTCCCCCCGGGTGTGGTCGACGCGGTCGTGATGGTCATGGTCGACGTCCCGGTACCGGCCGTCAGTGTGTTCGGAGAGAAGGACACCAGCGCACCGGTAGGCGCGCCGCTGGCCGAAAGCCCGACGGTCTGGGCGACGCCACTGGTCACCAGGGTGGAGATGGTCGACGTGGTGGATGATCCAGCGGTCACCGTGCCCGAGCTGGGCGACGCACTCATCGAGAATCCGTTGGTCACCACGGGGTTGACGGTCAAGCTGTACGACGCCGTGTGGGTCGTCGAGGTGCCGGTTCCGGTCACGGTGATCGAACCGGTTCCGGTCGGCGTGGTGCTCGATGTGGCCACGGTCATGGTCGATGTCCCACCGGCCGTGACCGTGCTCGGGTTGAAGGACACGGTCGTGCCGCTGGGCTCGCCCGAGGCCGTCAGGTTTATGGACTGGGCCGAGCCAGTGGTCACCGCGGTGGTGATGGTCGAGGTGGTCGACGTGGTGGACGAGCCGAGGGTGACGGTGCCCGAGCTGGGAGTGGCGGTGATCGAGAAGTCGTTGGTCGGCGGTGGAGCAGTGGCGGTGGGCTTGAACAGAGCCAGACCGGCCGTCCAGTACATGGCTTTGGCGAACGTACCGGTGAAGGTTGGGGCCGCCGTCGTGTCCAGCACGCTCTCACCGGTGATCACGGACGCCGCCACACCGGAGATTTGCTGGGGCTGTGTCACAAAGCCCGGCGTGTTGACAGTAATGGTCTCGGCGTCGGAGTGGCCGGCGATGAACCCGACGGCCAGGTCGCCCACACCGGTGGGTGTGGCGCCACCAGAGGTGGCCGACGTGCCGGTCGCCGACTGTGACGCGGTGGCGTCGACCGGGTTGGAGGTGGCCACGCCGGAGAACTCCTGGGCCGAGATGGCGATGGCCTCCGCCGATGAAGATGTGTGCACGGTGACCGATGTGGCTGAGTGGGCGTTGGCCGAATACCACAACGCGCCATCCGAGTTGTGGCCCTGGGTGTAGGTGTCGAGCAGCTTGGTCCAGGTGTCACCGGCCGAGTCCGTCACCGAGGTGATGTGGTTGGTGCTGCCGACATCGTCGCTGGCCGACACCACCAGGAGGTCGCCGGGGGTGGTGGGAGTGGAGAAGGTGGCCGTCAGCGAGTCGGCGGTGCCCGATTCGGAGGCGCCGGTGGACTGGACCAGTGCCGGTTGGGCGCTGGTCGGGATGATCACGGAGAACGGAGCGCTGAGGGGTGAGACATTGCCGGCGCCGTCGAACGCGTCGACGGTGTATTGATAGGTCGTCCCCGGAACCACATTGGTGTCGGTGAAGGTGGTGGTCGTCCCCGAGGTGGAGCCGATCTGCTTCCCGTCGCGGTAGACGTTGTACCCGGTCACCCCGTCGCTGACCGAGTTGGGCGTCCAGGTCAGGGGCACCGACGTCATGGTCGCCCCCGAGTCGTCCACGCCGGTGGGCGCGGCCGGAGCGGTCGTGTCGGCCGGAAGTGGGCCGATGGTCGTGGAGTCGAAGACGGTGTCCGTGTCGGCTCTGACAGCATTCTCCTGGATGGAGGAGGGTGACACGGTGATCTTGGCGAACTCCCAGAAATTGGACTCGCGGTAGGCGCTCCAGCTGGGCTCGGGGTAGCCGGAGGTGAATTTGTCGAAACCGGAACCGCCGCCGCCGGACACGATGTACGTGATTCCGTTCACGGCCGGGACTCCGTTGGTGAGCGGGTACGAGCGCTCGTAGTTGTGGCTGTTGCCCGACAGCAGCAGGTTGACGCGGTAGCCCTGGAACAGAGGGACCATCAGTCCGGTCTGCTTGGAGCTGGAGTTGGCGTCGGTCGAGCTGTACGGCGGGTTCTGGACGACGACGATCCGCCATTTCTCGGACTGGTTGGCGGCGAGGTCGGCCTGGGCAAAGGCGTACTGCGCGCTGCCCGGACCCAGGGGCTGCTCGCTGTCGAGGACCAGGATGTGGGCGTCGCCCCAGTTGTAGCTGTACCACTCGTGGTTGGTCCCAAGCATCGGGAAGTTCACCCAGAACTGGCCGTTGGAGTAGTAGTCCTTGTTCCCGTTGGCCGGGAAGAAGGCCTGGGTGTTCACGTCGGGGCCCAGCTCTTTGTACCAATGGTCGTCGAAGTCGGAGTACGTGGTGGTGAAATCGGGGTCGGGCAACCCGGCTGACGGGTAGATGTTGTCCCCCAGGGTCTGGATGAACTGGGTTCCCGCCGTCCCGATGTTGGCCGCATTCTCGATCTCGCCCGGTCCTCCACCGCCGTAGTCGCCCATGGCGGCGAAACTGAAGGTCGAGCCGGGCAGGGCCATGGTGGTCACCGATCCGGATGCGGTCGCGGACTGACCGGTGTTGGGGTCGGTGCCCGACACCGTGTAAGGCGTGGTGGTGGCTGCGGTCAGCCCGGACACGGAGACCGCGTGGTGCTGGACGTCACCGGCCGAATCGGGGAGCGTCTGGCCGCCGATGGTCAGCACGCCGTTGGTGGGGATGTTGGTCCACCACGAGATCACCGCGTTGGTGCCGGTCACGTTGGACACCACCGGTCCGCGCGGGATGATCACCGCCCCGGTGGCCAGGGTCGTCCCGGTCTTGGGTCCGGTCAACGGGGAGCGGACACCATTGGAACTCACCGTGTCGACGGAGTAGGTGTAGGTGGTCGAGGGGCTCAGCCCGTCGTCGGAGTAGTGAGGCGCCTGGGGGATGTCGACCGTGCCGATCATGGTCCCGTTGCGGTACACCTCGTAGTAGGCGGCATTGGTCGAGCTAGAGCTGCCCCACAACACGTCGAGCCGCGTGGAGGAGAACGCTCTCACCGACAGGCTGGCCGCCGACGGCGCGGCCGGAACCGAGGTGTCGGTGCTGGTGAGGGTGGTGACGTTCGCAGTCGACATGGCCGACTCGTTGTCGGCGATGTCGATGGCGGTCACGCCGAAGGTGTAGGTGGCATTGCTCCGCAGCGAGGTCGCCGTGTAGTCGGTGATGTCGTCGGTGGTGGCGATGAGCTCTTGGGGACCGCCGGCGAGCTGGCGATAGACCCGGTAGCCACAGATGGAGACGGGGTCTTGGGAGCTGCCCCATGAAAGGGTGACCGACGTGGAGGTCACCGCCGAGAAGGTGATGGCGCCCGGCTCGGTCGGGGGCGTCCCGGCCGCAACCGCGTCGGGTTGATGCACAGCGATGCCCACGGCTGCGATGGTGATGACGATAACGGCAACGACGCCGCTCAACTTCCGCACAATGATCCCCTGCTTTCAAACCACCCATTTCCAGGGGAATCCCCTGCCCACGAGCACCGTAAGGCACGGCGGGTCCCGTGGCAACTGCTGGTGCTGGGCAATGAAGGCTGCTGTGTCTGTGTGTGGGGAGATGGCCACGGACCGGGAGATTCGGGACCAGTCGTGCCCGCCTCACGGCCACCGAGGATCCGACGGTTGGGATGCCCAGCTGCTTGTAGCGACCTCGGAGTCGTCTTCAGCCCCGGTCTGACTCCTGGCCTTCGTGAACCGGAGGGATTCTGACATGGCTCCATCCTCTCAAGAGGTGGAGCAGTCACCAATCCCGGGGCGATTCATTGAGATGCACACAGCTCGAGTGAGCTTCATTTCGACCCCGACCCTCCCTGATTCACCCTGGAATCGGAGAGGGTCCCGGGTGGTGAATGGCGATGGCATCTCGGCCCCCACGTTTAACTTGATACAGCGCGAAATCGGCATCGTCGAGGAGCCGCTCGGCGCTCGGCGTTGACAGATCCAGACCACCTACTCCGATACTTAGCGTCACTGGAACCTCCACTGCGGCGGGGAGGTCCTGACGAATCCGTTCGGCGACGGTCACGGCATTTGGAAGGTCAGTGTCTGGGAGGAGTAGGGCAAACTCGTCCCCTCCAATGCGACTGACCAGGTCGAAGGCTCGCCCGCTGGTCCGCAATACGGCTCCTATGTTCGCCAGGATGTGATCACCCATGAGGTGCCCATAGGTATCGTTGACCGCCTTGAACTCGTCGACATCGATCATCAGAAGACTAAGCGGACTCCGACTCCGGACGGATCGGGTGATCTCCTCCTCCATTCGCTGATGCAGTACGCGGCGGACGAGGCAACCCGTCAGTGCGTCGGTCGCCGCTAACTCAGCCAGTGCGGCCTGCAAATGCGCCTCGTGCTCTTCGATGTGTGTTCGATTGATGGCCGCCGCCACTGTGAGCACAGACGCTCCCGACATCGCAGCAAAAAGTAGGAACGGGCGTCCCGGAGAGGTTGCCACGTGGCGGTCCAACACTGCTACGAGTACCAGTGACGCCAGAGCGGCGACACCGCAGATTCCCGCTGCTCGGGGGGTGAACATTAGTGTGCCGAAAATCAGAGGGAGGAACAGCAGGATAAGGATTGGGCTGCTCATGCCCCCGTCCAGCAGAGCGATGATCGCGACGCCGAACGACGACAGCGCCGTCCAGGTCACCGAGTAGCTGACACACCACGGTTTCGATGCCACGGCCGGTGCCAAGGCAATGCCCACTAGGGCCAGGAGAAGCCAGAAGGCACTTATTGCCCACAGGACCGATCGATCGTGACCTCGGGGTGTGAGGGCCAGGTAGACCATCACCACGAGGGTTTCGGCCAGGAAGATGCCAAATCCAATACGGATATGGGTAAGCCAGAATTTCCGCCAAGCGGCTCGGCCCGCGTCCGCGTCTACGCTGCCGTCGAGCAGATCCTGCTTATTGAGGTTCATGGGCGAAACAGCCCCTTCGCTACGTGGCTTCTCCAGATATCGGCTACCTGGTCACGCCGCTTTAACACCTACTTCTCGGGGGCCAGATCGCGCTCGCTGCTCCGTGCAACATCTCTGATCCGATATCCCCGGCAGTGGTGCCACGTACCCACTCCACGTGCCTGGTTGGGGCCGAATACGAGGGCATGGAGGGGGGCGGACCGTTCACCCTTTGCACATGCCCATGTCATCTGGTCGGGGGAAAGGGTGTGGAAGGCGTGGATAACCTCGTCCATATCCACCCAGTTCAGGCTGTTGAGGGTCTCCCCGGTGTCCGTAGTGGTAACACCACCCATGGGACTGGCGGGGATGATCGAGGAGTCCGTATCCCGGTAAGCGACGACCTCACCCGTATTGATGACCAGTCACTGAGCCTTGAAGGTCCGCCGTGCGAAAGCGACTCTCCTGTCGCAATACCTGTGAGCTGAAGATGCGTTTAGCGAAATCTGTACGGGGAATGTCCACACACGGCAAACTCCATCACATCGGCGTCGGGCGGATCCACACCGGAACCCACGTCATGCTCGTCCACGAGCTCCACGTACGGGTCGTCCAGGCCGCCACCGGCGAGCTACTCCGGGACTTCACACTCGACCCGACCAGGGACTACCAGCCAACGGGCGCCCCGAAGGGGGGCGCTCGGCCCATCCACGAAGGTTCGGATGTTCCTATGTCTCGCGACATCACAGTGTGCCCACGGCAGGAATTGAACCTGCGACACCTCATTTAGGAAACGAGTGCTCTATCCCCTGAGCTACGTGGGCGAGTTGCTGATGTGAGTTCCAGGCCGCCGTCCCGCACCGTGAACGGCAGTGCAACCCTACGTCCTACAGGACTCTGGACGCCGCCGATCGTCCCGACGGTCGGCCCGTGGCCCCGGTCACCCCGGCCTCCGACGCCTTGCCGTCATCCCAACGCGGCCACGGCGCCGCCGTCCACCAGTATGTCGGTGCCGGTCATGTAACTGGCCTGATCGGAACAGAGAAAGGCGATCACTGCGGCCAATTCCTCGGGTCGTCCCATCCTCCCGAGGGCACTGCCGCGGGCGAGCTCCGCGGCGCCGCTGGTGCTGTCGACTTCGGCCCTGCCCATCGGGGTGTCCACCACTCCCGGGGACACCGACAGGATCCGGGCGCCCCGGCCTCCCCACACCAGCGAGGTGCGGCGGACCAGCCGCATCACGCCCAGCTTGGCCAGCAGATAGGCGAAGCCGGGATCGTCCGTCAGCCTGGCATCGGGGGAGCGCAGGGGATCGTCCAGGCGCTCGATGGTCTCGTCCGGCCACGGGCCGCCCAGATGGCCGGCCATGGAGGCAATGCACACAGCCACCGAGCCGGAAACGACCAGGCTGTCGAACGCCTGGAGCACCCGAGCCGTCCCGGCCAGGTCCACGTCGAAGATGGCCCGGGCGTCGGCCATGACCGGGGAGACGCCGGCGGTGACGACCAGAGCGTCCAGGCTGTCCACCATGGTCGCCAGAGCCACGAGCGACGCCCCGTCGGTGAGATCGCAATGGACGTCGCCGCCCTTGCGGTCGGCCACCAGGGTCTCACCGGGCAGGATGGCCGCCACTGCGGCACCGATGCCCGAAGCCCCTCCGATCACCACGTTCATAGGTGCTGGTCCCCCTTCGGCCGGTGCAACGGAGTCGACTGCAAACTAACCCGCCGACCGGCCTGCCGGAGTGGAATCGGCGTCCCCACGCCCGGCCGGCCCATGGGCGAGCCGCTCCCGGTCCGCTATGGGCCGGAACCCCCTACTGCCGGGTGGACGCCCCCTCATGAGGCCCTACGCTCAGGTGAGACGATCGACCAGACCCCGGAAGCGACGTGAACGCATCATGAGCCAGAACGACGAGTGGTCACCCGACGAGCCATCGGGGTCCGACCCCTTCGAGCAGGGCGACGAGGCGCTCGACGACCAGACCCAGCTCGATCCGTCCTTTCTGGAGGCCGTGGAGCTCGATCCGTCGCTCGACCCCACCCTCCAGACCGACGAGCGCGAGATGGAGGAGGCCGGCGTGGAGTTCGATGACCCCGAGGCCAAGGCCACGCTGGAGGGTGGGATCGACGATCCCGACGGCGTGGGGGCACCCTCGAGCGACGACGACGACGACGCCGACGATGAGGGCTGGGACCTCGACGCCCCCATCACGGCTGGCGACGCCGACACTGAGACCGACGCCGACTGAACCCAGGACGAACCAGCTCCGGCCGCGGGACGCTAACCCCGCCGGAACCGTCGGCAGCTCATGGCCGCCTCGATCACCTCATGGCTCGGCCCGGGCGAGAGCGGTCTCGTCTCGGTCCGCTCGGCGGCCAGGCCGTCGAGCACGATGGACAGGTA
>Ga0181534_10002452_pt1 | contig 11451 bp, 10 predicted proteins | sample PEATcosm2014_Bin_37_FD_119758 | JGI IMG/M metagenome (GOLD analysis project Ga0181534, IMG submission 119758) | Peatland microbial communities from MTU Mesocosm Facility, Houghton, MI, USA - PEATcosm2014_Bin17_10_metaG | ecosystem: Environmental > Terrestrial > Soil > Wetlands > Peat | place...
CGCGGAATCTTTACGCTCTCCGCAAATGAAAGGCATCATCCTCGCCGGCGGCGCCGGTTCGCGGCTGTATCCGCTCACGCTCGTCGCGAGCAAACAGCTCCAGCCGGTCTATGACAAGCCGATGGTTTATTATCCGCTCACGACGCTCATCGAGGGCGGCATCCGCGAACTTTGCCTGATCTCCACGCCGCACGATTTGCCGCGCTTCGCGCAACTCCTCGGCGACGGCTCGCGCTTCGGCGTTTCCATCGAATATCGCGAGCAGGCCAAACCCGGCGGTATCGCGCAGGCGTTTCTCATCGCGGAAAGTTTCATCGGCAAGGACAACGTGACGTTGATTCTCGGCGACAACATTTTTTACGGCGGCGATTCGTTTCACGTCGCGTTCAAGGAATCGAAATCCGGCGCGACGATTTTCGGTTATCACGTCAACGACCCGGAACGCTACGGCGTCGTCGAGTTCGACTCGAACGGCCACGCGATTTCCATCGAGGAAAAACCGAAGTCGCCGAAGAGCAATTACGCCGTGCCGGGGCTTTACATTTACGACAACGAAGTCGTCGGCATCACGAAAAAATTGAAACCGTCCGCGCGCGGCGAGCTGGAAATCACGGCGGTGAACGTCGAGTATCTTCGGCTTGGCAGGCTGCGCGTGCAACGGCTCAATCGCGGCTTCGCGTGGCTGGACGCCGGCACGAGCAGCAGCCTGCACGACGCGAGCGCGTATGTGCAGACGATTGAAAAGCGCGCGGGCATCAAGGTCGGCTGTCCGGAGGAGGCGGCGTTCCGGAACGGATTTCTGTCGCTGCCGCAGCTGGAAGAACAAATCAAAAAGATGCCGAAATGCGAATATTGCGATTACCTGGGCGAAGTTGTCGCCGAAGCCAAACGCCCCTAAAACAAAATGATTCTTCTTCTCGGAGCCTCCGGCTACATCGGCCAAGCGTTCGCAAACGAATTACGGAATCGCAAAGCGGATTTCCTGCCGCTCGCGCGAAAGCAGACGGACTACACGCGCTTCGATGTGTTGCTGGAATTTCTTAAATCGAAAAAGCCCGCATTTGTCATCAACGCCGCCGGCTACACCGGCAAGCCGAACGTGGACGCGTGCGAACTCGACAAGGCGGGCACGCTCGCCGGCAACACGCTGTTTCCGCAGACCATCGCGCACGCTTGCGCGGCGGTTGGTGTTCCGTGGGGACATGTCTCGTCCGGCTGTATTTTTTCCGGCGCAAAAATCGTCGGGAACGGCAAAACGCGGGTCGAGAAGGATTTGACCAGGCCGGACGTTCACGCGCTTGTCGAAAAATCTCCGGGCAAGATCCTCGGCTTCACCGAAACGGACGCGCCGAACTTTTCATTCCGCGATCCGCCCTGCAGTTTTTACAGCGGCAGCAAGGCGCTGGGCGAGGAAGCCGTTGAAAACATCGGCCAAAGCTACGTCTGGCGGCTGCGCATTCCGTTCGATGAATTCGACAACGCGCGGAATTATTTGAGCAAACTGCAGCGTTATCAAAAAGTTTATGACAACGTGAACTCGGTTTCCCACCGTGCCGATTTTGTGAAGGCGTGTCTCGATACCTGGGAGCTTCGTGCACCGTTCGGCATCTATAATGTGACGAATCCCGGTTTCATGACGTCGCGGCAGGTCGTCGGACAGATTCAAAAGATTCTCAAACCGGCGAAGAAGTTTGAATTCTGGCAAAGCGACGAGGAGTTTTACAAGGTCGCGGCGAAAACCCCGCGCTCGAATTGTGTCATGGACGTTTCCAAGCTGCTGGCGGCGGGCGTGAAGGTCCGCGGCGTCGAAGAAGCGCTCGCAGATTCGTTGGAAAACTGGCGGCCGGAGAAATGAACAACAAAGGAACAAAGGAACAAAGGTTCGGGCTGGAGATTCCAGACTGGAAACGTGTTTGTGTTCCTACGGAAATTGAACGGCTCGCCAAAACCGTCGTAGATGCTGCTTTCGCAGTTCACTCCGAACTTGGGCCGGGTCTGCTCGAAAGCGCCTACGAAGCTTGCTTGAGCCGCGAACTTCGGCTGCGCGGCGTGAATTATCAATTGCAACTTCCCGTTCCCTTGGCCTACAAAGGCACTCGCATTGAGGTTGGTTATCGCGCAGACGTGATCGTTGAGGAAAAGCTTTTGGTTGAACTGAAGGCCGTGGATCAATTACTGCCGGTTCACACGGCGCAAGTTATCACCTATCTTCGGCTTAAAAGGTTCCCGCTCGGCCTGTTGGTCAATTTTAACGAGGTTCTCATTAAACACGGCATTCACCGTGTTTTGAATGTGCCGCGTTTACCCGAAGAGGTTTTAACTTAACTTTGTTCCTTTGTTGCCTTGTTGTTAAAAATATGAACTTGCTCATCACCGGCGGCGCGGGATTCATCGGCTCGAACGTGGTCCATCACGTCATCGGGCGCGCCGAGATCACGAAGCTCGTCAATCTGGACTGCCTGACCTACGCCGGGCATCTCGCCAGTCTGGAAAAAATCTCCACGCATCCGAAATATATCTTTGAGAAGGTGGATTTGCGCGACAAGACCGCCACGCTGAACGTCGTTGAGAAACATCAAATCACGCACGTCATGCATCTGGCGGCGGAATCGCACGTGGACCGTTCGATCTCCGGTCCGGGCGATTTCATCACGACGAACATCAACGGCACTTTCAATCTGCTGGAAGCCTGCCGCAGCTTTTGGAACGGCGATTTCAGCGGCAAAAAATTCCACCACGTCTCGACGGATGAAGTCTACGGCTCGCTGGGCGCGACCGGGTTTTTCACCGAGACGACGCCCTATGCGCCGAACTCGCCGTATTCCGCGAGCAAGGCGTCATCCGATTTTCTCGTCCGCGCGTATCATCACACTTACGGCCTGCCGACGGTCATCACCAACTGCTCGAACAACTACGGCCCGTTTCAATTTCCAGAAAAGCTCATCCCCGTCGTCATCCAAAGCGTGCTCGCGCGAAAAAATGTCCCCGTCTATGGCGACGGCATGAACGTCCGCGACTGGTTGTATGTCCGCGACCATGCGGAGGCGTTGTGGACGGTTTTGAATCGCGGCAAACTTGGCGAGACTTACAACATCGGCGGCCACAACGAATGGGCGAACCTCCGCATCGTGGAATTGATCTGCGACACGATTGACGGATTCGCGCCGAAGCTCGGCGGCGGTTCGCGCAAGCTCATCACCTTCGTCAAGGACCGCCTCGGCCACGACCGTCGTTATGCCATTGACGCGACGAAGATTCAGCGCGAGCTTGGCTGGACGCCCGCGCACAAATTCGAGGACGGCATCCGTGAAACGATCCGCTGGTATCTCGACAACCAGGCGTGGGTGAAAACCGTTACGGCGAAAAAATAGCCGGACGCCTTGACTGTTTGCGCATCCAAACCGTCTGTCACGACAATGTCCAAAGTCCGTCCAATCTTGTTTTGCCTGCTGCTTGCGTTTTCCCTGGACGCGGGCGCGTCGGACACGAATTCCATCGTCTGGCGCACCGCGACCGGCCGGGTGAGCGCCGATGTCCGCGGTGAATTGCTCTGGCCGCTGCTCGAAGACATCGCGCAACAGACCGGCTGGCACATTTTTGTCGAGCCGGGCGCGGAACACAACGCATCCGTGAAGTTCAAGGACCTGCCGTCCGGCGACGCGTTGAAGATGTTGCTCGGCGACCTGAATTTCGCCCTCGTCCCCAGGACCAACGCCCCTTCGGAACTTTACGTTTTCCGCACCACGATGCTCAACGCGACGAAACAGGTCCACGTTGCCAAAATTCCCCGCCGCGTTGCCGACCAATTGCTCATCCGCGTCAAGCCCGGCACGGACATTGACGCGCTCGCCAGGATGTTCGGCGCGAAAATCGTCGGGCGCATCGACAAGCTCGGCCTTTATCTCCTGCAATTTCCCGATGCCGCCGCGACCGACGCCGCGCTCGCCCAGCTCAAGAACGACAGCGACGTGCTCGGCGCGGATTACAATTATTACCTCGACCCGCCGCCGCCGATGCAGCCCATCCCTTCCTCGACCGCCGGCCTGCCCGGCCCGCCCAACCTCACGCTGAATCCGCCGACCAGCGATTGCAGCAAGGTCATCATCGGCCTGCCCGACACGGCGGTCCAACCGCTCGGCAATCTTGAGCCGTTCATTTCCAAGCGCATTTCCGTGGCCTCCGGTTCGCCCGATACTTCCACCCTTTTGCACGGCACGGGCATGGCGCAGACCATCCTCACCGCAGTCGCACGCGTGCAGTCGGGCGGCACGTCCGTGCAGATCGTCGCGGCGGATGTCTATGGCTCCGGCGAAACCGCGACGACCTGGAACGTCGCGCTCGGCATCCAGGCCGTCATTGATAACGGCGCGACCTTCGTCAACTTGAGCCTCGGCGGCGGGGGGCAGAGTTCCGTTTTGGCAAGTTTGATCCAGTCGGGCGAGCAGGACGGCGTCGGATTTTTTGCGGCGGCGGGCAACGAACCCGTCACCACGCCGACCTATCCGGCGGCGTATCCCGGCGTCAACGCCGTGACCGCGCTGCAGAACGGCCAGCTCGCGCCCTACGCGAACTACGGCAGCTTTGTGGACATGGCGTTGCCCGGTGCGAGCGTCGTGTATTTCGGCAGCCAGCCTTATCTCGTGCAGGGGACTTCCGTCTCGACGGCCTATGCGACGGGTATTGCGGCGGGGAACGAGGCGGCGAACTGTCCGGGGCTCGCGCAGATCCAGGCGGCCATGCAAAAGCAGTTCGCCGTCCCTTCAAACTGATTGCGCGCGCGTCAGTGCGTCATGCAGCCGAGCCTGCCGAACGCGACGACGAACGCGATGCCCCCGATGATGAGCAGCAGCGGCTTGCCCGCGACCAGCAGGAAGATTCCCGCGCCCAGGATCACGGCCATCGCCAGATAAGTAAAAATCGCCAGCGCAAATTTCATCGCGCGGATTGTAATGCTTTTGGTTTCCGGCGCAAGAAGATGAATCGCGCGGCGCAAATGAATCCTGCCGGTGCAAAGATGACGGTGCGCAGGGCAGGGAATGTCATCAGCGGAAAATGGAACGTCCCTGCCGGTTCATGGAATCAATCTGCCGGTCAATTTATCCCGATTGGCGGCTTCCATAATCCATCTGCCGGTTGATATAACCCGTCTGCCGGTCTCTCTGGCCTGTCTGACAATCCATTTGGTCCGTCTGCCGGAGCATTTGGCGTGTCGTGCTGGACATATATCTACATCTCCGGCGTCTTTGGCGTGTCTGCCGACTCATTTGGCGTCTCGTGCTGGACATATATCTACACCTCCGGCGTCTTTGGCGTGTCTGACAATCCATTTGGCCCGTCTGTCGGAGCATTTGACGTGTCTGACGGAGCATTTATCGCGATAAATCCCTTGTTTTTGACGATTTTCGGTGGATTTGGCATTCTGCCATTTTTCCCGTCCATCTGTCGCCATATCCAAGCCGTCTGCCAGTCCGTTTGAACTTATTTTGCCAAAAAAATTGGCAATGTATGGGGAGCAAAATAAACGGGAGGATGATTAAATCGCCTGCATGGACACTAAAAAGTTCAACAAGCTCTCGATGTATCTGGCCGTCGAGGGCATTTGCGACGCCAGCCCGGCCACCTGGCAGACCCTTCAAGCGTTTTCCGACGCCTACACCGACCTCAAAACCCACGTCACCAACATCCAGGTCCTTTCCCAGAACCAGGAGCAGGACACCACCGGCATCACGCAGGACAAGCTGGCCGCGCGACAGGCCATGTGCGCCGCCGCGCTGCCCGTCGCCAACGCCGTCCACGCCTTCGCCGTGAAGACCAAAAACAACACGCTCGCCGCGACGGTGAATTTTTCCATGAGCAGCCTGATGGGCGGGCGCGACGTGCAATCCCGCGACAATTGCCAGAACATCTACGCGGCCGCGACCGCGAACATCGCCAGTCTTGCCAGCTACGGCGTGACCGCCGCCAAGCTGACCGCGTTGACCGCCGCCATCGCGGCCTTCAACCTGCTCATCAGCAAGCCGCGCGACACCCGCGCACAGGGCAGGACCGTCACCGGCAGCCTCATCGCCGAGTTTGACGCCGCCGATGTGGATTTGGGGATCATGGACGACCTTGCCGGCCAGTTGGGCAACGCGGCGTTCGTGAGTGATTACACCAACGCGCGGACGATTGTGGACGTCGCCGCCAGCCACGCCAGCCCCGCGCCGACGGCGACGGCGACCGCGCCCAAACCCTGAAACCATTTGCCGCCGATATGCATAGACGGAGAGGACATCGTTCGGATGAGAACTGGCGGCGCATGGAGATACAGGTTCTCATCCCACTTGAACGTCGCAGGCGACGGTGTTAATGCCCTCATCGCCAACGGGGCGGCCTCCGGCCTGTCGCGTCGAAGTCAAAGACGAAGACGGAAAACGGAGGCCGCCTTTCTTTCCAAAAGCTTGTGATTGATTGTTTGATTGAACCCATTTAAGTTGAGGCAACCCGAAGTTGCTGGCACGTTTGAAACGGTGACGTTGCAAACATGAGAATGAAACCCATCAAACTTTTCTCGCTCTTGCTGCTTTTGTCGCTGCCAGCCGTGGTGCAGGCGCAGTTTAATTTCACGACCAACAACGGCGCGATCACCATCACGGGCTACACCGGTTCCGGCGGTGTGGTGGTTATTCCCAGTGCGACCAATGGCTATCCGGTCACCAGCATTGGGAACTTGGCATTTTATGGCTGTATTAGCGTGACCAGTGTCACGATTGGCAACAGTGTCATCAACATTGGAACCAGTGCGTTTTTCGACTGCAGAGCCATGACCAATGTCACAATTGGCACCAATGTCACCAGCATCGGCACCAATGCGTTCTATGAATGCTATGATCTGACCAACGTGACGATTCCCAACAGCGTCATCAGCATCGGAGGCGCTGCGTTCGAAGATTGCATCAGCCTGACCAGCGTCACGATTGACACCAACGTCACCAGCATCGGAAGCGGTGCATTTGATGACTGTACCAGCCTGACTAATGTGACAATTCCCAACGGCGTCACCAGCATTGGGGGTGGGACGTTCTATTACTGCCAGCACCTGACCAGCGTCACGATTCCCAACAGCGTCATCAGCATCGAAAGCAGTGCATTCGAAAGTTGCACCAGTCTACCTAGCGTGACGATTCCCAACAGCGTCATCAGCATCGGAGAATGGACGTTCTATTACTGCACCAGCCTGACCAATGTCACGATCGGCACCAATCTCACCAGTATCGGAAACGATGCGTTCTATGACTGTCAACACCTGACCAACGTCACGATTCCCGCCAGCGTCACCAGCATCGGAAGCGGTGCATTCGAAAGTTGCGGCAGCCTGACGGCGGTTTATTTTGAGGGCAATGCCCCGATTCCAAACAATGATTCATCTGTGTTTGTAAGTGATAACAGTGCGACCGTCTATTATTTGCCGGGAAGCACGGGTTGGGGCTCGACGTTTGATGGTCGTCCTGTCATGCCATTGCCATGGGGGGGATACAATTACGCGATCAATAACGGCGCGGTCACCATCACGGGATACAGCGGTTCCGGCGGCACAGTGACAATCCCTTCGGCAATCTATGGTCTGCCGGTCACCAGCATCGGGAACTCGGCCTTTCAAAATAAAACCAGCCTGACCAACGTGACAATTCCCGACAGCGTCACCAACATCGGAGCCGGTGCGTTCTATGAATGCTACCACATGACCAATGTCACGATTGGCATCAACGTCACCAGCATTGGGTTTCAGGCATTTATTGACTGCTCCGGCCTGACCAGTGTCACTATCCCCACCAACGTCACCAGCTTCGGGAACGGGGCGTTCGCATGGTGCGTTAATCTGAATGCAGTCTACTTTGAGGGCAACGCCCCGATTCCCACCAATGATTCATCTGTGTTTGGATTTGCCGATAATCCGACCGTCTATTATTTGCCGGGAACCACGGGCTGGGGCGCGACGTTTGACGGTCGTCCAACCGCGCTCTGGCTGCCGCAGGCGCAAACTGGTGATGGCAGCTTTGGCGTGCAGAATAATCAATTCGGATTCAATATCAACTGGGCCAGCGGTCAGACGGTTGTGGTGGAAGCCTGCACGAATCTTTCCAATCCCGTGTGGCAATCCCTTCAAACCAACACGCTCACGGGTGGCGCGTGTTATTTCAACGATGCCCAGTGGACGAATTATCCCGGTCGCTTCTACCGCCTCCGCTCGCCGTGAGGAGCGCTTCTTTTTTCCAAAAGCTTGTGATTGATTGTTTGATTGAAGCCATTTAAGTTGAGTCAACCCGAAGTTGCTGGCACGTTTGAAACGGTGACGTTGCAAACATGAGAATGAAACCCATCAAACTTTTGTCGCTCTTGCTGCTTTTGTCGCTGCCAGCCGTGGTGCAGGCTCAATTTAATTTCACGACCAATGGTGACAACACGATCACCATCACGGGCTACACCGGTTCCGGCGGTGTGGTGGTTATTCCCAGTGCGACCAATGGCTATCCGGTCACCGGTATCGGGAACTCGGCGTTTTCCAATAAAACCAGCGTGACCAGCGTGACAATCCCCGACAGCATCATCAACATTGGAACCAATGCGTTTTTCGACTGCAATGCCATGACCAATCTCACAATTGGCACCAACGTCACCAGTATTTGTGATGGTGCGTTCTCTGACTGTTGGAGGCTGACCAGCGTCACGATTCCCAACGGTGTCACCAACATCGGGGTTGCGGTGTTCCTTGAATGCAACAGTCTGACTAGCGTCACGATTGGCAACAGCGTCACCAACATCGGGGCTGGGGCGTTCTATCAATGCAACAGCCTGACCAGCGTCACGATTCCAAACAGCGTCACCAACATCGGGGTTGGGGCGTTCCAATTATGCACCAGCCTGACCAGCGTCATGATCGGCGACAGCGTCACTAACATCGGGGACTATGCGTTCGATCAATGCCCCAGCCTGACGGCAATAACGGTGGACACAAACAATCCCGCTTATAGCAGCCCGAATGGAGTGTTGTTTGACAAGAGCCAGACCACGCTCATCCAATGTCCGGGAGGCTTGACCGGAAGTTACACTATCCCCAACAGCGTCACCAACATCAGATACTGGTCGTTTGCATACTGCCAAAGCCTGACCAACATCACGATTCCCAACAGCGTCATTACCATCGGAGACCATGCGTTCGAACACTGTGACAGCCTGACCAGCGTAACGATTCCCAACAGCGTTACCACCATCGAGGGTCAGGCGTTTATAAGCTGCGGTAGCCTGACCAGCGTCACAATCGGCAACAGCGTCACCAGCATCGGAGTACAGACGTTCTATGAATGCTACAGTCTGACCAACATCACGATTCCCGACAGCGTAATCAGTATCGGAACACAGGCGTTCAATTCCTGCACCAACCTGAGCAGCGTTACGATTGGCAACAGCGTCACCAGTATCGGGTCCTATGCGTTCTATCGCTGCTTCGGACTGACCAACGTCTATTTTGAAGGCAACGCCCCGATTCCAACCAATGACTCGTCTGTTTTTTTACGTAACAACCCTTTTGGCAATCCATATCCAGCCACCTATATCTATTATTTGCCGGGAACCACGGGCTGGGGCTCGACGTTTGATAGTTGTCCGACAGCTTTATGGTTCCTGCCGAATCCGGCGATCCTGAATTTCGAACCCACTTTCGGCGTGCAGACCAACTGTTTCGGTTTCACCATCTCTTGGGCAACGAACATTTCCGTTGTTGTGGAAGCCTGCACGAATCTTTCCAGTCCCGCGTGGCAATCTCTTCAAACCAACACGCTCACGAGTGGCGCGTGTTATTTCAGCGATGCCCAATGGACGAATTCTCCCAGCCGCTTCTACCGCCTCCGCTCGCCGTGATTTTCTGCAAAGGGCGGGATACCCAAGGCTTAATCAGTCAATCCGCGATCATTTTTATTTTCAGCGTCTTTCAATTCCTCGTCCTCCGGTTTTTTTCGCGTCTGTGGAGAGACCCTTGCGGCCAATGCGGTCAAAAAGACCAGGGCAAACAAAATGAACACCGCCAATTGGACGATCGCCAGCCAATGATACCTTTGAGACGTGACCATATCCCCGTAGCCGACCGTGGTGGCGGTGACAACGCTGAAATACAAGGCGTCCATGACCGTCACCGTGAAGGCAGGATTGACCGTGACCTGCAGCGCGCCACAGTTCAGATAGATGATCGCAAACGCCATCGTGACCTCGGCATAATTCAAGAGTGAAAGCAGGAACGACCGTGATGGATCTATGGAGTATCGTCCCCAAACAAACACGCCAGCCGCAATTGAAAGGACAATGTCCGTGATGAAATAGGCGCAAACCCAGCACTCCCAGTTTTGCCTGTGCGTCCAGGAAAAAAGCATCCAGATGATGAACACAGATCGCGACGCGTAGTATGTCTCGCGAGGAAGGGCGATCAAATGCGGTTCACGATTTACTTTAGGTTGTTTTGCCCGGCTCCAGAAAAGCCATTCAAACAACTGGTCAATATGGATTGTAAGGGAAAAGAACGACCAGAATAACAATGCCAGCCGCACGAATCTCAAGATGCCGAACGTGGGTTGATCCCATTCCTTCTTAACTTCCTCCCGCCACCGTTTGCAGCCTTGGATTGGAAGAAGGTCTCCCTTGGGTTGACCGGCAAATATGCTTCCTCCTGTTTCATCGCGGCAAAGCGCCGTCAAAGTCAATCCTATCAGAAACGCCAGTTGTAATAATGCCGATATGTCGGCGGCCTGCGGTTTCAGCGGGGCGCCGGGAGGAACCGGATTGGCGGTTGACATGACATTCGTCTGGCCGCCTGACGGCAGGTTCGGATTTTTGGAGACGAATGAGGCGCAGGAAGTGAGAAGCACCGTGGCAATGCCAAGAATCAAAAACAGGCTGATGGTTTTTTTCATGATTACTGTTTTCCTTTGACGAGCGCATCAACCACCTGCGGGTCAGCAAGGGTCGTGGTGTCGCCAATCTGGTCGGTCTGGTTCTCGGCAATCTTGCGCAGGATGCGGCGCATGATTTTGCCGGAGCGCGTTTTCGGCAGGCCGGGCGCAAACTGGATTTTATCCGGCACGGCAATCGCGCCGATTTCCTTGCGGACGTGCGCGGCAAGTTCCTTTTTCAATTCTTCGCTTTCAGAAATTCCGTCCTTCAAGGTCACAAAGGCGTAGAGCGCTTGGCCTTTGATGTCGTGCGGCATGGGTGCGACGGCGGCTTCGGCGACTTTCGCGTGGCTCACGAGCGCGCTCTCGACTTCCGCAGTGCCGATGCGGTGGCCGGAGACGTTCACCACGTCGTCCACGCGGCCGAGCAGCCAGTAATCGCCGTCGGCATCCACGCGGCAGCCGTCGCCGGTGAAATACATGTTCTTGAACGTGGAGAAGTAGGTGTTGATGAAACGGTCGTGGTCGCCCC
>Ga0181534_10002453_pt1 | contig 11447 bp, 3 predicted proteins | sample PEATcosm2014_Bin_37_FD_119758 | JGI IMG/M metagenome (GOLD analysis project Ga0181534, IMG submission 119758) | Peatland microbial communities from MTU Mesocosm Facility, Houghton, MI, USA - PEATcosm2014_Bin17_10_metaG | ecosystem: Environmental > Terrestrial > Soil > Wetlands > Peat | place...
ACACGGCGGGGCCGAACAAGACGGGCTTCTACATCCTGACCTCGCCCTGACGCGCGGCCAAAACGCTTTCAACCTCAAGCTGCGGGGATGCCATCAGGCATCCCCGCTCTGCTTTTTGTTTAGGTTGCACAGTTTTCGGCTAATTCGCATTTGATTTTCAGCATTCACCTAGCATAGAGCACCGCCTGCATGGTGACCAGATGATCCGCAGCCACCCGCCCGCAATTCGCAGAAATTCTGTCTGGAGAAAATCTCCTCCGGATTTTAGGCCGATAGATCCGTTGACGTAATTCCCGCCGGTTTGTGATTTGCTGTTTGCCAGTTGCGAGTCGAGTTACTCGCGATCCGGTTACAAGCTGGCGGCGGAATAATCGCCGCACGGAGTAGAATCGAGTCCTATAGAACATCCGCAACACCTAAAACCGCCCTGCCCGCGTCGGTTGCCGTGAGCTTTTCCAGACATCTAACAAGTATTGCGATACCAGCCAGCCACAGCATCGGTCTCGGAACGCCGCGACTCTTTTTTATTCGTGCGCGTCGGGCCTTGTCCAGCTTGCTCTTAGGTCACGGCCAGATTGAAACCGGTGTGTTCTTACGGCAGTTGCAGCAGGTAAAAACTCTGCGGCGAACCGGGGTTAATAATGTTGGTTGAGCTGAAATTGCCGCTGCCGTCAAACTGGTTCGTCAACAGCCGCAGCCAGTTGGTCACCGGCGTCGCGATGTTGGTTGAAGTTAAAACGTAGTAAGTTCCATTGGTGACGCCGCCCGTGCCGCTCAAAACGAGCTTGCCGCCGGAAGCGCTGATGCCGCCGATGACGGGCGGCGTCTCGATGCCGACGCGAATCGTGCCATCAGTTGGCAGCGTGCTCGTGTCCCAATACAATCCCGGCGTCAGCGCTGGCAGCGTGATGCCGCTAAAATTTCCCGCAAAGGCCGGAGCGTTAAACAGCGGGAACGCATCGCCACCCTGCAACGGGTCGTCCGCGTTGCTGACCACAAGCGCGCCGCCATAAGTGAACGTCGCTGCAACACTGATGACGTTGTTCGTCTGCAAATCGTGGCTGACGTTCACGATGGTCTTGCTACCGGAATTCAGCGTGAGTGAATTGCTGAAGTTCAGAGCACCCAAATCGTTATTGCCGGGCGCGAGCGTCGCGCCGGCGGCGACCGTGAAACTGCCATTAAGCGAACCGTCGCCGGAAATCATCCTGCCGGAGGACAAAGTCATCGCGTGCCCGGTGATGCCGTTGACGTCAAACAGCGCACCGTTGGCGAGATTGACTTTGACGGAATTGGCGATGGAGGCGGAGTTGGTGAGCGCCAGCGTTCCGGCAGTGATGAAGGTTGCGCCGGAATAAGTGTCCGCCGCAGTCAAGGTCAAAACACCCCCGCCCGCCTGCGTCAGGCTGCCCGCACCGCTGACCAGATTGGAACAGACAACATTGTCATACCGGTTGAAAACGAGCGAGGAGTTGTCGGTGACATTTCCCGCGCCAAGCGTTCCGGTGTTACCTCCAGCGCCGACCTGAATTGCACCGGCGCTGATGGTAGTCGTGCCGTTGTAAGTGTTGTTGCCTGACAACGTCCAGATGCCGGTGCCGACCTTGGTGATGGAATTTCCAGAAATGATTCCGGCAAAAGTGGCGTCGGTGTTGCGCCCGCCGATTGTCCAGGCGGTGCTGGACATGGCCGAACTGGCCGAACCCGAAATTTCTCCAACCGTCAGCGAGCCGTTCAGGCAGTAGGCGCTGTTGCCATTATTGAGGCTAAGGGACAACGCCGCCTGTGACAGCCCATTGGGGCTGTTGAAGCGGAAATCCTGGCCGCTGGCGTTGATCTGCCCGGTGAAGGCCGACCAGTCGCCATCCAGTTCCATGCGGACATAGGGAATGGAAATGTTCAACATGCCGCCGCCGGTCAACGTGCCGTGCATATAACAACGTCCATCGCCGTTTAACGTGCCGGTGGAATTGGTCGGCACTGACAGATTCCAATAAAACGTGTTGCCATAAGGAGCTGGCGGCGTGCTGTTGTCGGAATTCAGGTTCAACGTGCCTTGATCCAAGGTGACCGTGCCGGAGCCGAACGCGGAAACGTTGGCCGTAAAATTAGCGAGCGTGACGGTGGCTCCGCTGATGAGCGTGTTGCCGGTGTAAGTGTTGTTGGTGGCGAGAATGATCGCGCCGGGACCGACATACGTCACGCTGTTCGTGCCGGAAATCGTTCCCGCCAAAGTTAAAGCGTGCGCGGTGGAATTGTTCAACACGGTCAGGTTGCCGTTGATCGTGACCGGCGTGGCCACCGTGTCGCCCGCGCTCGTGGAGAGTTGAATCAGTCCCGCGCCGTTGTTTGCGCCGTTGTCAAAAGTCAACGTCCCGCCGTTCGGAGCAAGCGTGTAGGCCGATGAAGTATTTGCGTCCCCAAGGTTCAACCAGCCGACGGTGATGTTCTGATCCAGGTTGTTGGTCTGCGGCGCGGCGATGTTTGCGGTGATGTTGACGACGACGTTCGTGGCGTTTGGATAGGCTGCGATATTTGTCCAGTTGGCATTGTTATCCCAGCTTTGCGGCGCGCTGGTGACGAGATTGGTCCAATACGCGGTGGCGGACGCCTGCGGCGTGGCGCTGACCTCACCGGAATTGTTTCCTTCGCCGCCGGCGTTCACGGCTGAGACGACATAATAGTAAGTTGTGCCATTGGCGAGGGCAGTATTGGTGTAAGCCGTGCCGGTGGTGGCGACCAGGAGCGTCTCGGTGCCGCTGGCGGTGCCGCGTTTCAAATTGTAGCTACCGGCACCGGCGGAGGGCAGCCAGCTCAAGTTAATTATTCCGTTTCCAGGAACCGCGACCAGCCCAATGGGCGTGACGGGCGCGGGCGGCACTAGAGTCACCGCACTGGCCGACGTGGAATAAGCGGAATTTCCCCAGCACGAGCGGAACGCCTGCACGCGATAAAAATAAGTCGTCCCGGCGGCAAGCCCGGTGTCGGAATAATTGGTGACGCCCGCCGCGAGCATGGCAATGGAACCGTAATTGCCGCCGTTGGTGGAGCGTTCCAGATTGAAGCCGTCCTCGTTTGTGGAATTGTCAATCCAAGCCAGGTTGATCTGGTTCGTCGAGACGCCGGTGACCGTCAAACCGCCGGGAACAGCGGGCGGCTGAGCAGCCTGAGTGGAAACTTGTGCGGTATTTGAATAAGGAGAGTTGCCATCAACATTGTTGGCCACGACGCGATAATAATAAGCCGTTCCCGCCGGCAAATTGGTGTCCGCAAAATTGGTCGCGCTATTGAACATCGCGCTGATCTGGCTGAAATGAACATTGTCGGTGGAACGCTGGATGACAAGGCTGGTGGCATTGGTCGCGTTGTTCGTCCAGCCCAGATCTATCTCGCAGCCCGACACAGCCGTGGCTGTCAATCCGGCTGGCGCGGTTGGCGGGCTGGACAAAACGACCTGCGAGCCGGCTTCCATCTGGAGAAAGTCGTAGATGATGCCGCCCTGCACCAGGTTGGGGTAGCCGTTGGTGACGCTGCCAATGCTCCAACTGCCGGGACTGCCGGGTTGGCGGAGATGGATGGAAAAGGTGTTGGTGCCAACCACGAAATCACTGCTGGGGAAGGTGAACTGAAAATACTGGTATCGTCCGACCGTCACGACATCGCGATAAATATCATCGCCGGTGGTGGTGAAAACCCCCTGGGATGGATTGGAAAATCCTGAAATGTTGGGTGTCACATTGACCCCATTAATATAGGGATAAAAATAGCAGCCATTGCCGCCCGCCAGCGCCACGGTGCAAAGAACGCTGGTTGTTGGCAGACTGGTCAGATTGAAAATGATGTTCCACACCGGCCCCCAGTAAGTGCCGTTGGTCTGCGTATAATCGGTCAGGTTGGGCCAGGATTGCAGCGTTACGGGTGAGATGCATTGCGCATAATACCAGTCATTGGATTCCACGCTCCTGCCGACGAAGAAATTCACGTCGTTCGTGCCCATGTCATTCAGGTAACGCCACCACAAGCCAAACTGCTTGGGCTGGTTGCCCAGATGAAATTCCTTGGAACTATGGTCCGGCGTGCCGACGCGCCAGAGCCGCTGCTGCAAGTGTGGCGGATTCCAATTGATGACCCCAAGGTTGTTGGTCTGGCCGGCCATGACGACGATGTTGGAGATTTGCAACTCGCCCCAGATGCCCGGCACATAGGAAAACAGGACATAGTTGTCAGGCCGCACCTTCGGAATGGTGAAATTTCCATTGGTGTCGGCCGTCGTCCAAAACAGATAATTTGTGACACCCTGATACATCCAGTCGAGGGAAGTTTCGTCGCCGAGAATCACCACCGCGTTGGCCGTGGACTCGCCGGTTTTCGCTTTGATTGTGCCGGTGACTGTCCCGCGCTGGCGCGGATAGACATTTTCCGGTTCGTTGACCCAGGCATAAGGCCAGTTGGACACCATCAACGTGGCTTCATTTTGCGCATCCTGCCAAAGCTGCAAGTGGTTGGTTCCCGTGTTGGCATACATGAAAAACGGGCCGATCATTTTGGAGAAAACCTCGCCGGCGGCGGCACCCGGATTGGGAATATTGCCCAAACCGTGGCCTTCAAAGTCATCGTTATACATATAGTCACCGGACATGGCTCCCTTTTGCTTGGTCGGTCCGCCATTCATATGTTCAAAGCTGGCCAGAATGCTCCACAGCCCCACTTGATCCGTGGCCAATCCCCAGACAGTGCGGAAGGAATTGGAAGGTCCTTGATAGCTGCTATAATCATACTTGGTCCACGTCGGCTGGAGGTTGGCAGTCAAACCGCACGGCTGGGTGTAGGCCGGCCAACCCGGCTCGTAATTGGTGCCTGCCGGCTGTGTCCACGTGTTGGTGAACGGCAATATCTCCACTTCGCCGGGAACCCCGGCGGAATTGGCTCCGGGGATATTGCCGATGCTCAAGGCTATCGGCACATCCGATCCCGAAAAGGCCCAAGCATTGTTGACACTGCCATTGGCATTCGTGGTCTGGACAAAAGTGGTGGTGTTGGCACGACCCTGCCAACTGTCCGCATCATAATAAGCCGCCGGCTGGTTGCTCCAATGCCGCCAGACGTGATATGTATAAAAGCCGGCCTCACCGGCACGCATCACATGATGTTCCGACCAGTCCCACAAACCGTTCGGAAACAAATTCGTGTCGCCGGTCGCACGTGTGTTGCGGATCATCACGTCGGCAATCTGTCCGTTATTGGTCACGACACTGTAAGTCGAGCCGAAGCCGGCCGGAACGGAAACCCACCAATCATTCGTGCCGCTGCCAATATGCGTCAGGCTCAAGGCATAGTCCTGGCCGGAATCAATCAGGTTGAGGCTTGGATTTTTCGCGGTGGTGAACGAGGAGACCGAGCCGTCGGACTTGCTGAAGATCATTGTCACCAGTCCATTCGCCATCGTGACCGTGCCATTGCCATTATCGGTGATTGTGACATTGGCCGCTGATGAAAATTTCGGAACCGCCAGCAACATTACCGCAACAAGAATTGCCATTGCGGTATTCTTAAAACTGTTCATGCGGATGATGCCGGAAACATATTATCCGCATCCGCCTATGTCAACCCCGATGCCATCGTTTAATAGAATCATGCAGTCAACGGAAGTCAAATTGGCAGGGACACCGCGACGGCGCGGACACATCAACTCGTTGACACATCCTGGAGCGATGAAAGCTTCAGGAGATAAAGACAGTCCAGCCCAGTGACTTTAGGAGCTAGTTTTGGCGGTTCCACAGCTTGCGGCTGTGTGCCAATTTTTTAGATTCAGCCAACGTGTGATTTACAGATTCTGACAGTGCTATCTGGCCGAAGGTGCTACCGGGTTTGTGATGGTTCCGTCGTTCAGGTCGGGGTCAAACGCACGAGCCGGTTCGGTTGATGCGGGAGCGCTGCTGGCGTCTTTCCAAAGGCTGCCGGCCTGCTCTGTTGTCAGTGCCGCCGTCGGCCTGAACTTTTCTCCGGCCATGTAATCCAGCAGCGACCGGCGCAGTTGCCGCAATTCGGAACCGGCGCGTTCGTTGTCCAGATTGATGGCGGAAACCAGCAGGCGTCCGGGTCCGACGCTGGCCTCGAAAATCACGCCGAGCCGCCAGTTGCGGTTCCAGTCGTCAATCGCCGACACGATGGGCCGGAGCGACGCCGGCGCTTGCTCGAGATTGACCGAGCGCACGCCGTTGACAAGTTGGGTCCACTGCCAGTCGCAGTTTGCCTCGGTGGGAAATTCCGCCAGTGCGGCATGATTGGTGTCGCAGAGCAGGCCGAGCATGGCGTCAAATGTCGGCCTTGGATTCGCTGGCGGACGCACCGTCATCTGGATGTTCCAAAACACCGGGACATTGTGCATCCGCGGACATTTCGTGGGATCAAGGTCACCGGCACCCGGCATAAAAAGGACTTTGCCGCCGGCGGCGAGACGCGTCGCAGCCTCGCTCCAATTGTGCGTCACCAAAACATCAGACGGCGTGCTCGTGTCCACTTGCGACGGATAGAGCCAGAAATTCCAGTCGTTCTGAAAAATATCATGCAAACCTGATGAAAGTAATCCTTCTTGATCAACCGTTACCATCAGCTTGTATTGTGCGGGTGCTGGAAGCTTTGACAAATCGGCGGAAATTTTTCCAAGCGGAATGTTTTTGCCGATGGGAATGTCGCGCGCTGGCCATGCGCCGCTGGCAACCGGTTTTCCAGAAGAGTTCAAAATCCGCCAATAAGGCGTTACTCCAGCGATGGGTTTTTCACCGAAATTATACATTTCAACATCCGAATTGAGCGTCTGCTCGCTGGTGAAAACACGGCTGGCAAGCCGCGCCAGCGGAACGGTCGGGCCTGAGAAGCGGCGAAATTCCGCCGCCGTCACATAGCTCTTCGGCTGCCAGAACGCATCCAGCACGCCGATGAGCGCGGTGCCTTGGCCGAGATAATCATGCAGGTCGAGCAGTTGAAACCCGGCTAGGCCGGGCGTGCGTAGGTTGGCTTCGATTTCTTCCTTGTAACATTCAAGTTGAAAACGCCCCGACGCCCAGGCGAAGGCGTGGTCTTGATCCAGCACGCCTTCCTGCTCCGCGATGTATTTGAAAATGTCGTAGTTACTGGGCTTTAAATAGCCGGTGAATTTTGCAATCACATCAAAGTCAGGATACGCGCACCACTGGCCGACCTCGTGCGCGAGAACCGGGATGTGGACGGTTTCGAGCGCACGGCGATAATCGCCGCCGAACCAGCCGGACGTGTTGCGCAAATCGCCGCCGGTGAAACGGACGAGCGAGGCGTATTGCGCGCCGCCATTCACCTGCGACGGGTCAGACCAGCCGGTTCCGGCGGAATACAACCGGCGGTTGTCCTTCGCATAATTGTCGGCGGCCCATTGCGGTGTGAAGCGCGAGTAATTGCGCGGCTCGTTGCTCGGCGAAAGCAAAATGAACGACGGATGATTGCCGTAGGCCGCGAGCAGTCGCGCGGTTTCGTCGTTCAGCCATTGCTTCATCACTGGGCTGCCGAAGTCGGCCCAGAGGCCGCATTCCGGCTGGAGATAGAAACCGAGTTCGTCCGCAGCCTCGAACGCGGACTCGGGCGGACACCACGAATGGAAACGCATTCCGTTCAAGCCATAATCCTTGCAGGTCTGGATGATTTTTTTCCACGACGCAACATCCATCGCCGGATAACCCGTGAGCGGGAATTCGCCGCCGTCATGCGTGAGCCGCAGGTTGACGGGGCGGACGTTGATGAGCAGGTCTTTGTCGTTGTGGGTGATTTGGCGGAGGCCATAATATACTTTGCGAAACTCGCGAACATGGTCGCCCTTTAGCTCTAAATTAAGGCATTGTTCGACCGGGTGAAATTCATCCCAAGACTGGACATGCTTGCCGAGTGGCAATGTAAATTCGAGCGATGTTTCATTTGTGCTCCAGGTTATTCTTTCTCTTTCCGGACGCATTGCAAACGTTCGCCGGAAAATTCCGAGCATTCGTCGGATAACTGTTTCATCGAGTGAACCCAAAGCAGAACTAAGAGAGATTGTTCCAGAACCTGCTTTGCCAGTTACGTTCCCGATTCGTATTTTGACGAGCGCAGATTTATTCGTTAAGTCAGGAAAAACTTGAACGTCATCAATCCACACCGGAGGCGTGCTTCGCAATTCAATTTTTCCAACGATACCGTTCCACGCTGCGCCCAGCCCATCGGAGATGCTGTGCGAATCAACCAAGTGTCCGGCTGTCAGCAATTGCAGGCGGTTGTCCACGCGGATGCTCAAGCGATGTTTGCCGGGCGTCAGCACGCCGAGGTCAGTGATATGCGGCGCGACGAGGCTGTCGTTGGCGGGAAATTCCTGGTCGTCAATCCAGACCTTGCTCTGCCAGTGCGCGCGCTCCAGAAAAAGCGTGAAATGTTTTCCGCTCCAGTTTGTCGGAATCTCAATGTCGCGCTGATACCACGCCGCGCCGAGATAATGTTTCGGCGGCTGGGAAAGGAACGGCACTTCCACATGACCCGGCTGCGAAAAACGGTCGCGCAGAGTCGCGGGCTGGATCTTCCACCACGCTTCACCGAGCGTGAGCACCCACGGCGTGTCCGTGCTGATGTCGTCGCCATAACCCTGCGCCTGAAGAATGCCGGGCAACTGAATTTTGTCCGCCAAATCTTTCGCGAACCATTTCTCGTTCACACCTGCATCCGCGCGGTCGAGCGCAAAACGCCATTCGCCGGCGAGAGATCGGGTGGAGTCGTCCGACGGATCACCGGCATATAATGGAGAATTCAGCGCCGTCAGAGCAGATGCGACCGCCATGACAGCCAGAGAGAATCGAGCAAAACGGGCCGGTAACATTTTCATGGAGGAGAGTGCGGGGATATTCTCAAGGTTTTAAAATTGGATTGCCGGTCAATGTTCCGATTCACCTGGAATTTCAGGAATTCCCGGATCGTCCAGGATTTGCACGGCGGTGGCGTCGCCGAGATCTTTCCAGTCTTGCAGCACCCAGACGACTTTCTTGTCCGGTGTGACCTCAACAAGCTGCGGGCCTTTGCCGGCACCGCCGCGGGAGGTGAAGATCGTGTTGCCGTTGGCCAGACGGGTGCAGCTTTGCGGTGCCTGATTGAAACGATAAGCCTCCGGCAAGTCGGTGTTCTTGAACTCCCAGACCGTTTCACTCTTCGGATTAACCTCGCGCGTGAGATTGTCTCCTTCATCGGTGATGAGCGTGTTGCCGTTCTTGAGGCGGAGGGCGGCCCACGGCGAGCGGATTGTGTAGCGCCAGATTTCGTTGAAATTCTTGTCATATTCCACGACGTTGCTCGAACTGAGGTAGGAAACGAGATATGTCCCCTGCGCAGTGAAGCGCGCGCGGCGGAACTGCCCGTGAATGTTCTTGGGGTTGAACGGCTGGCCGTCGGCGCTGGGAATTTCATGATTCACCTCCACCGCGCCGGTCTTGATGTTGACGACCATCAGCCGGGGCGGCAGGCCGTTCAGGACGAACATGACCCTGTCCAGGCCGATGGGCTGGCAGGTGTGGACCTCCGTGTGATTCGTGTCAGTGCTGTTGTTGCAATCGTAGCGCCACACCACTTTTTTGTCCGGCGTGATTTCGGCGACATATTGCATCCGGGTGAAGAGGATGTTGCCGTTGGAAAGCATCCACACGTCGTCGTATTCGAAGGGGAATTTCCGATTGGCGGTCTGATAAGTCCAGAGAACCTTGCCAGCGTTGACCAGGAACATCTTGGTGTAATTCTCCCCGACATAAAGCATCGGATGTTGCGCGAGGCCTTTACCGGGCAGACCGTCGGGCGTGGGCGCATTCGTCCATTTGCCCATGGGCGACTCAGTTTCGGCAGGCCCCATCGCGGGCACGTCCGCGGCGGTGAAACGGTCGAGCTGATCCATGCACGGTGCCGGCTGCCAGGGAGTCAACGGACCATATGAAAGCGGCACACAGCCGATGAATGCGACGGCCACGCCAATGGTCGAAATTACCGCCAGCAAAGGACGAATTTTATTTTTCATATTTTTATCATGGAAAGGCCGGTTGATTCATTTGTTCCTGTTGAAATAATTTTCATAGATGAAAGCACAAAATCATCAGCGGTCAACGCGCGACACGGCCAAAGATGAATCATTCCTTCGGAATGATTTCCAACGCGGTTGCATGACTGGCAGTTTCGCTTCCGGGGAGGCTGACCGTCAATCCTTAAATGAGCGAGTCCAGTGAATCGCAGGAAATGATTTCGCGGCTTGGTTATCGCGTGGAATGAATACCATTCTTTTTATGATCACCGCCACCCAATGAATATTTTCTATCCGCTCTGCGTCGTCATCGTCCTGCTGGCGGGCTGTTCCAGTCCCCTGCCCTTGGGCAAGGCTGCTGAATCCCTTCCGCCGCCGGACAAGACCGTCGCAAACCACCCTATGCAACCAAACCGTCATCTGGCGTTCAATTCCAAAACCGTGATGGAATACGGCGGAAAATCGCGCGTGAAGTCCGTTCCCAATCCGTCAACTTTGGCAGCGACCGGAACAATTTTCATCGGCTCTTTGATGGAATTGGTGTCGTTGGGGCTGCTGGCTTTCATCACGATTGCATCAGCCTCGGTCCCGACACTGGCGACCCCGTTGATTTTGACTTCCACTGCCTGCGGCGAGGCGGCCCGGTTTACAACTTTTAGATAAATCGTTCCGCTCGCGCTGTCGCGCGTGGCGTCGAAGAAAAGCGTCGGGACTTGTTGCGGGCCGCCGCGCCCGGCTAGAGTGTAGGTCGGGATGTCCTGCGAATCGGTCGCAAGAATCTGGTCGCCGTGATGCGTGCTGAACATTTGCTGCGCGTAATAGGACGGCGAGCCGTAGCTGGTCAGGGCGTCGTAGCCGAGGAGGTCGGAGCGCCATTGCATCGAGCCGCCCTTGCCGAGATCGCTGACGTTGACGAAGAGCGGCGCGTAGCTGGAAATCAAAACGAGGTCGGAATTGCGTTCCATGCCGCACATCCACGCGGCGTCGCCGAGCGCGCCCGCCATGTTCGGCGTGGGCGAGCCGACGCGCGTGGCCCATTCGCCGACGAAAACTTTTGAGCCGTCGCGCGGACGTTTGTCATACATGTTTGCCTGCGCCTCCATGGCCTCCTGCGTCTTGTAAAAATGTTCGTCAATCAAATCCGGTTTGCGGCTGTGCACGCGCAGGGCGGCGGGATGATCGAAGCCCACGGTGGAGATGACTTGCAGTTGCGGATACTTCGCCTTGATGGCGTCATAAAATTGCGCGAACCGCCCGTCATAACTGCCGGACTTGTCAAAAAAATCCTCGTTGCCAATCTCGACGTAGGTCAGCGGAAACGGCGCGGGATGGCCGTCTTTGATCCGCTCGGCTCCCCATTTGGTGCTGGCGTCGCCGGTGACATATTCAATTTCGT
>Ga0181534_10002456_pt1 | contig 11443 bp, 10 predicted proteins | sample PEATcosm2014_Bin_37_FD_119758 | JGI IMG/M metagenome (GOLD analysis project Ga0181534, IMG submission 119758) | Peatland microbial communities from MTU Mesocosm Facility, Houghton, MI, USA - PEATcosm2014_Bin17_10_metaG | ecosystem: Environmental > Terrestrial > Soil > Wetlands > Peat | place...
CATATCGCGTGGCTGCGGCAGAAGCTGGAGGAAGATTCGCGGCAGCCGGAGTGGATCTTGACGGTGCATGGGATGGGGTACCGGCTGGCGGGTTAGGGGGCGAGCGGGGGAGGGGGAAGTGAGCGGGAGAGCGGGGGAGGGGCGAGTGGGCGATTTGTGCATGAATTGTGCATCGGTAAGGGGAGGGTAGTCCTTCTGCCGAACTGAGCCAATTTCGCGGAAGTTTAATATTTTCAGTCTGTTAGCTGGTGGAGTCGATTGCCGCGTTCGGCTCAGAGGCATTGGCGGCGTCCAGGTTCCGGCCAGGGCTTGCAACGCATAGAGGACTACGGGATGGTGATGCATTGCGTTGCATTGTGGGCATTGGATTTTCAAAGATCGGCGGCAGTGGACGGGTGGCCGTAGATGGTACACACGTCTCGCTTGTCCCGATCTTAGGGTAGCAGGGCCGCCGAAATCGGGACGGGTATGGTTGGTACGCTGGGGTTTGGTTTCAGCATGTTGTGGGGATGTTTGGGCGCGTGATCGTTTGGTGTGTCCGGGCTTCGAAATCGATTCCCATATCCTTGCAGAGCACATCCACAAACGCGGGCGCGGCGTTCCGTAAGGCTGTGAGTTGCTTCGGCAGTCCTCGCCCGAGGTTGAGAGCTTGTGCGTGCAACCTATCGAGGACCACGGATGGGTTCCGCTCATATAGGTGTTTCAGGAACGCGCTCGGACCCTGAGCCTCAATTCCGAATGATTTTGTCGAAGTCGCGCTTGTTGTAGGTTACGATCACGCGGGCGCCGCATTTGACGGCGGCCGCGAGTACATGGCGATCCTTTGGATGGTTGCCCATCGTGGCAATGAGCGGCTCGTGTCCGGTTACCCAGGCATCCCCGAAGTGCTTTCGCAGCTGGCCGGCGAGGTGGGCGGTCTTCGCTTTGGAAAGGCCGATCCGGCCTTCGAGATTCCGCAACGTCTCGGCGATGATCTCTTCGGACCAGCGGGGCACATAAAGGCGAGGCGGTTCGGCGAGGCACAGGAGAGTGTCCCGAAGCGCGGCGGGGAGGAGTACACAGGCGTCCAGGACGACAAGGGAAGCGGCCGTCACTCAGCGTCACCCGCTTTTGTTATCCTTACTCACCTCTGCCCCTTCGGGCAGGACTACCTTATCGTAGGTGCCCGCTTCCATTTCCGCTTTCGCCATATTGTCGATGGCGGCATGGCGGGCGGCATCCCGGCGGCGCTTGTAATCAAGCAGGTGGCGCGGGTAGACGCGGCGGTGCGTGCCGACCCTGTGGAATGGCATTTCGCCGTTTTCGAGGAGCGCGACCAGGAACACGCGAGAGACGCCCAGGATGTTGGCGGCGCTCTGGGTGGTAAGCTGGCGATGTTCCGGGACAATTGAAATCGCTTTTCCCGCGTTCAGGCTGTTCAAAATGACGAGAAGCAGATCGTGAACCGGCGGGGGTATGGCGACCTGCCGGCCATCCGGCCCAACCAGTTTGGTTTCTCCCGATTGGATCAGTTGGCGGAGTTCGCGGATCTGCGATTTTTGCTTCGCCGGAATGGAGATGGGATGGGTCAAGGGTGGTGAGGCCATGGGCAGATCGTTGCTTAAGCCCACCATGAACGATTTATTCGATGCACTCGATATAAACGAAAAGCGGTGCTGCGGGTTGTGGGGACGTCCGGGCGGGCGGCGTGGATTGAAACCTCCGCGTCGGGTGTTACGCTGGGAGCAGGTCCGTTGCCGCCCGGGCGGGCGGCGTGGATTGAATTTTATGAAAGCCTTCCGCGAGTTCATCCACGAAACTGAACGGCAATACGGCGGCGTAAATCTTCTTTTCGAGCACGGCATGTATTCGCTAATGGACGACCTAGAGCGGATTGTTACCGTGTTGCGTGAAGCGAAGGTCCCATTCGAAATCATAGGTGGAGTAGCTGTAAACGCTCACATATTGGGTGTCCGTCGAAGCCGGTCGTTCGTCACAAGGGATATAGACCTTCTGGTGCAACGGCCAGACTTACAAAATATTCTTGCGTCGGCAGAATCCGCCGGTTACACAGGCCGAAAGATGATGGGCGGCTTCATGTTGATTCGACCAGGGCAAGAAGTTGCCGAGGCTGTGCATCTGATCTTCGTGGGTGAGAGGTCCAAATCGACTCAGCCGCTGCCGAATCCGGCTTTGCATCCCGAAGAGAAACATTTGCCGCAGTTCGGTCTGTCGATTCCGGTTGCGCGTGTCCAAGATTTGGTCCAGATGAAACTGAACTCTTTTCGGCCGAAGGACGAGACTCATCTCGAGACACTGGACAAGTGCGGTCTGATTACGCCAGCTATTGAAGCGGAATTGCCGGAAGCCTTACAGGAACGGTTGGCTCAGGCACGAAGCCGTTATGATGAAGAGGCGTAGAAAGTCGCATGTTTCATGCCGGGGGTAGCCCCTGTACGGGTAGGGCGCGGATGAACTCGCCCATGGACGAGATCATTTTGTCTATGCGGGCGTCGGTGTCGCGGAAGCGCTGGTCGGTGACCCGGTCCCGCGCGGCGGATTCGGCGATGAATGTGTCGAGGTGGGTGGCGATGGCGTCCACGCGGCCGGTTAGCTGGTCGAGTTGTCTTTGTGTGTCGCGCCAGAGGCCGCGCAGTTCCTCGCGGTCTTTGCGGCGCTCCTCGGCGAGGCCCGCGGTGACGTGCTCGATGCGTGCGAAGCGTTCGTCTATGGTCATGCTTTTCTCCAGTATAGCTGAGTGGGTCTCAGGCGGTTGCGCGGTCAGGCGCGCAGGAAGTCGAAGTCGCAGCCCTGGTTGGCTTGGGTGACGTGGTCCAGGAAGAGGCGGCCGTAGCCGCGGGCGTAATGCGGCGGCGCGGGACGGAAATCGGCGAGGCGGCGGGCGATTTCTTCGGCGGGCACCAGCAGGTCGATACGGCGGCCGGCCACGTCCAGGGCGATCTCGTCGCCGGTGCGCACGGCCGCGAGCGGGCCGCCGATGGCGGATTCGGGCGCGACGTGCAGCACCACGGTGCCGAAGCTGGTGCCGCTCATGCGGGCGTCGCTGAGGCGCACCATGTCGGCGACGCCGCTGTCGAGGAGCACGCGGGGCAGCGGGATGTGGCCCCATTCGGGCATGCCGGGCGCGCCTTTGGGTCCACAGTTGCGCATCACCAGCACGGTGGAGGCGTCCACCGGCAGATCGGGGGAATCGATCTGGGCGCGCATGTGCTGGTAGTTTTCGAAGACATAGGCGCGGCCGCGATGCTGCAGAAGAGGCGGCGAGGCGGCGGTCTGCTTGATCACCGCGCCATCGGGCGCCAGATTGCCGTATAGCACCACGGTCCCACCTTCGGGGTGGAGCGGCTGGGCGGCGGTGCGGATGACTTCGCGGCGGAAACATTCGGCATGCTCTACGTTTTCGGCGATGGTTTTGCCGGTGACGGTGAGGGCGTCGCGGTGGAGCAGGTGCAGGATCTCCTTCATGAGGGCGGGCACTCCGCCGGCCGAGAAGAAATCCTCCATCAGGTAGTCGCCGGAAGGCTTGATATTGGCGATGTAGGGCGTGCGGCGGGAGATGCGGTCGAATTCGTCGAGGCGCAGATCGATGCCCAGGCGCCCGGCGATGGCGATCAGGTGGATGACGGCGTTGGTGGATCCGCCGATGGCCATGTCGACGGTGATGGCATTTTCCAGCGCGGCGCGGGTGATGATGCGCGAGGGGCGGAGGTCTTCGCGCACGACTTCGACGATGCGGCGGCCGCTCATTTCGGCCATGACGAGGCGGCGCGAATCGGGCGCGGGGATGCTGGCGCAGCCGGGCAGGGTCATGCCGAGGGCTTCGGCCAGGCTGGTCATGGTGGAGGCGGTGCCCATCACGGTGCAGTGGCCGGCGCTGCGGGCGATGCAGCCTTCGATTTCGCACCATTCCTCTTCGGTGAGGCGGCCGGCGCGGAAGAGGTCGAAGAGCCGGCGGCCGTCTGTGCCGGCGCCGAGACGCTGGTCGCGCCATTGGCCGGCGAGCATCGGGCCGCCGGGCACCATGATGGCGGGGATATCCGCGCTGGCGGCGCCCATGAGCTGGGCGGGGGTGGTTTTGTCGCAGCCGCACAGGAGCACGACGCCATCGAGCGGGTTGGCGCGGATGGATTCCTCCACGTCCATGGCCATCAGGTTGCGGTAGAGCATGGTGGTGGGGCGCATGAACATTTCGCCGAGCGAGATGGTGGGGAATTCCAGGGGAAAGCCGCCGGCTACCCACACGCCGCGCTTGACGGCTTCGGCGACGGAGCGCAAATGGGCGTTGCAGTTGTTGAGTTCGCTCCAGGAGTTGCAGATGCCGATGACCGGCTTGTTTTGGAAGACATCGGCGGTGAAGCCTTCCGAGCGGAGCCAGGCGCGGCGGGCGAAGCCGTAGTAGGCGGGATCGGAAAACCATTCCTGGCTGCGCAGTTTCTGGGTGGTTGTGGAGGGCATCGACGTTTATTACAGCATGCGCTAGGCTTGGAAGGGCGCAACTTTTCGACGGATGGCGGGTTTGGAGTATACAGCCGCCAACGCACGTGGCTACGGCAGGTTCTCACGGAGGAGACAATTATGATGTTCTTGACGGATCGGGATAGAAGACAGAATCGCAAGATTCTGGCGTTCGGTGGTTTGTTTGCTTCGCTGGTTGCCGTCTGCGGGCCGCGCGCGCTGGCCGCGACGTACAGGCCCGTTGCCGAGGGGTCCTCGCCTACAGCCAGGTCGCAAACCGACCGGGTGTCCGGCCAGGTGATGATCTACGTGGGAGGATCGGTGCCGGAGGGAACGAATCTGCTTGCCTTCCAATACCTTTTCGGTCTCACGACCGCCGGGAACACCACTGGTTACATTACACCGCTGCTGTTTGAATACAGCACGGTTGGAACCTTTACGGTCTACACGGTGGCCGGCATCGGGAAAGGATACGAGGTTGAGATGAATTCGGCTCCGCAGAAAATTCCCTTCGACGTGGTGGTGGGGACGAAGGTGCCCACCGGCGGGAACTTTGCGTTTGGGTTCGTCAACTCGATTGTCGGCGCCAGCGGGATTCCGTCGGTTACGAGCGAGGGGACGGTCGAATTCGACACACCGGCGGACAGCGGCACGGGAGTAGGCGGCGGGGCGACTAACAACAATTGGGGGGTTACGAATTCATACTCGCCATCCCCCGTGGTGAGTTTGGGCACGACCTTCGGCGGGCCCGGCGCTCCCGCGGACTACACGTTTTTCCCCGAGTTCCGGACGTACTCCGCGCAGGCGATTGGGGCGATCGCGGTGAAATAGGCGGACGGGCCGGGAGGCCTGTGCCGACCTTGCAACAAGGGCTCTCTGTTGACAGGATACCGACTACTCGGTATGCTAACAAGGTGACGGAGACCGAACCCCGGCATGAATCGAAGACCAGGCTGCTGGACGCGGCACTGTATGTTATCCGCGCAAAGGGCTACGCCGCCACGACAGTCGACGATGTTTGTCACAGGGCCGGTGTCACCAAAGGCAGTTTCTTCCATCACTTCAAGAGCAAGGACGAATTGGCGCTGGACGCGGCCGCCTATTGGGGGACGGCGAGCCAGGCTTTGTTCGCGGCGGCGCCGTACCGCAAACTGCAAGACCCGCTGGACCGTCTGCTCGGCTACCTCGACTTTCGCGGGGAGAGTCTACAAGGCGACCTGGCCGACTACACGTGCCTGGCCGGCACGCTGGTGCAGGAAATTTATGCCACGCACGCCGACATCCGCGAGGCGTGCCGTCACGTCATGTCCGCACATATCGCGGATCTGACCCGTGACGTGGAGGCCGCCAAGAAGCTCTACGCGCCGAGGGCAAAATGGAGACCGGAAAGCGTCGGGTATTTCATTCAGTCGGTCCTGCAAGGTTCATTCGTCTTTGCCAAGGCCAAGCAGGACACAGGTGTGGTCCGGGAGAACCTGGCGCATTTGCGGCGCTATCTCGAAGGTCTGTTCGCTCAACCCCGCAAAACAAAGGCGAAATAAGATGGAAACCAGCGAAGAGAGAGACCAGGAAGACGGGAAAGGACAACTCGCGATGAACACGCCCCCGATCGTTTCGGCGCAGGAGTGGGAGGCTCGGCGCCAGCAGCTCCTGGAGAAGGAGAAGGCCTTGACCCGCTCCCGCGACGCGCTGGCCGCCGAACGCCGGCGGATGCCATGGCTGGCGGTGGAGAAGAAGTACGAGTTCGAGGGACCGAAGGGCAAGGCCAGCCTGCTCGATTTATTCGAGGGCCGCCGGCAGTTGATCGTCTATCGCGCCTTCTTCGAGCCGGGGGTGTTCGGATGGCCGGAGCACGCCTGCCGCGGCTGCTCCCTGGGCGCCGATCAGGTCGGCCACCTGAGCCATCTGAACGCGCGCGACACCACCCTCGCCTACGCCTCCCGCGCGCCGCAGGCGCACATTGCGCGCCTGAAGGCGCGGATGGGCTGGGAGATGCCCTGGTACACCATCACCGACGGCTTCGACGCGGACTTCGGCGTGGATGAATGGCACGGCCACAACGTGTTCTTCCGCGATGGCGAGCGGGTGTTCCGCACATACTTCATCAACAACCGGGGCGACGAGGCCATGGGATCGATCTGGAGCTACCTGGACATTACGCCGCTGGGGCGTCAGGAGACGTGGGAGGACTCGCCGGAGGGTTACCCCCAGACCCCGCCGTACAAGTGGTGGAACTGGCACGACAAGTACGACGCCGAGGTGGCGGCGGGGTAGAGAGAAGGGCGGCCTGAGAGGCCGCCGCAGGCTGAGAGCCTGCCCCACAGTAGAATAGAGGAATGGAATTTGCGGGCGCGCAGCAACCGGCGGTTCTGAACGGGGCCAAGCCCGCCGTGCCTCCGGGGCCGCGGGGTTTGTCTTTCTACTGGCACCTCCTGCGGTCGCCCGACGGATGGCTGGATGTGCTGACCTATCTCGCGCGGCGCTACGGCGGCGTGGTGGGTTTCCGGTTCCTGGGGGTGCAGGCGTGCCTGATCAGCGATCCGGCGGCCATCGAGCAGGTGCTGGTTACCGATTATCAGAACTTCACCAAATCCCAAGATTATCGGGCCGTGTCACGCGTGCTCGGGGAGGGGCTGCTGACCAGCGAAGGCGAGTTTTGGAAACGGCAGCGCCGCCTGGTGCAGCCCGCCTTCTTCCGCGAACGGATTCTGGCTTACGGCAGCCTGATGACCGCCTATACGCGGCGCCTGGTGGATACGTGGCAGGACGGCGAAGTGCGCGACGTGCATCGCGACATGATGCGGGTGACGCTCGAAATCGCGGGGCGCAGCCTGTTCAATGTGGAAATCGCGGACGAAGCGGGGACCATCGGCAAGGCGCTGGCCGTGGTGATGCGGGACATGCCGATGCTGGCTGGATTCGCGTTCCTTCCCGATTGGGTGCCGGTGCCCAGACTGGCTGGGTTCCAGCGCGCGGTGGCGGACCTGGATAAGATCGTTTACGGCATCATCCGGGAGCGCCGGGCGAGCGGCGGGCACCCGGGCGACCTGCTGGATATGCTGCTCGACGCGCGCGACGAAAACGGCGGCGGCATGTCCGACCTGCAGGTGCGCGACGAGGTGATGACGCTGCTGCTGGCCGGGCACGAAACCACGGCGAATACGCTGGCCTGGACGTTGTACCTGCTGGCGCAGAATCCGGAGCAACAGTCGACGCTCGAAGCCGAGGTGCGCGAAGCGCTCGGCGCGGGCGTGGCGGAGGCCGCGGCCCTGCACCGCCTTCCTTATACGCAGATGGTTTTGATGGAATCGCAGCGGCTCTATCCGCCGGCCTGGGCGATCGGCCGCAAAGCCATTCGCGATTTCGAAGTTTCCGGATTCCAATTCCGGGCGGGAACGAATCTGGCCATTTCGCAGTGGGTGATGCACCGCGACGCGCGCTTCTTTCCCGATCCTGAGCGCTTCGATCCGGAACGTTGGCGCGAGGAAGTGACGACTAGCCGCCGCAGCCTTCCCAAGTTCGCCTACTTCCCGTTCGGGGCCGGTCCGCGGGTGTGCGTGGGGGCCAGCCTGGCCCTCACCGAGTCGGCGCTGGTGCTGGCCACCCTGATGCAGCATTACCGGTTCTCGCTGGTCTCGAACAAGCCAGTGAAGGCGTTCCCGTCGGTGACGCTGCGGCCGCGGCATGCGTTGCGGCTGCGCGTCGAGGCTGCGCGTTAGAAAGCGGTGCTTTAGTAAGTTGGCATTCCCGTGATCGGCGAAACCATCTCGCACTACCACATCCTGGAAAAACTCGGCGAAGGCGGTATGGGCGTGGTCTACAAGGCGACCGACACCCGCCTGGGCCGGAGTGTGGCGCTGAAGTTCGTCAAGGCGCAATTCGGCCAGAGCTGGGCGCGGGAAGCGCGTCTGGTGGCGGCTCTGAACCATCCGCACATCGCCACGCTGTACGACGTGGGGGAGCACGAAGGCGCGCCCTACCTGGCCATGGAGTTTGTGAAGGGCGTACCGCTGAAAGGCCCGCGGCCGGCCGAGGCGGTGATCGAGTACGGCATCCAGGTAGCCGACGCGGTGGCGGCGGCGCACGCGGCGAACGTGGTGCACAGGGACCTGAAGCCGGCCAACATCCTGCTGACGGAGAAGGGTTCGGTGAAGATTCTGGATTTCGGCCTGGCGCGGGCGATCGAGATGTCCGGCGGGGAGAACGTCAGTTCGACGCAGTCGATGACGATTGCGGGGACGCCGGGCTACATGGCGCCCGAGCAGCTCGAGGGCGTGATGGGGGACGCGCGCAGCGATATTTTCGCGTTCGGGTGCGTGCTGTACGAGTTGGCGAGCGGGGGGCGGGCGTTCCCCGGCGAGTCGAAGACGGCGGCGATCGTGGCCACGGCCATGGCGCAGCCGCAGCCGCTGGAGGGCGTGCCGGAGAGGCTGGAAGAACTGATTCTGCGCTGCCTGCGCAAGGACCCCGAGCGGCGTTTTCAGAGCATGCAGGAGGTAAAGATCGCGCTGGAAGACTTGCGCGACGGTTGGCGCGAGGGCGTCAGTTCAGTCAGGTACACGCGGCCGGTCGCGGCAAGAAAGCGGCCTTGGGTTGCCGGATCTCTGGTCGCGCTGGCTTTGGCCTGTGCGGCGGCGGGGCTTTGGGCGCTGTTGCACCGGCGGACCGCCGACTCGGGGAGCGGCAGCGGACCGCTCGAAATCACGCGGCTGACAACGGAAGGCGGCTTGAACATCGATCCCGCCATTTCGGCCGATGGGAAATTGCTCGCGTACGCGTCGGATCATGGCGGCAGCGGCGATCTGGACATCTGGGTGAGGCAAATCGGCGGCGGCGATCCTATCCGGCTGACGAGGGATCCGGCGGACGATAGAGAGCCCAATTTCTCGCCGGACGGCACCAGGATTGCGTTTTGGTCGGCGCGGGATGGAGGCGGACTCTATGTGATCCCCGCCCTGGGGGGAACGGAGCAGAAGCTTGCCGACGGCGGACGGCGACCGCAGTTCTCACCGGATGGCACCAAGATCGCCTACTGGACCGGGCCGGACAACCCCTTTCCGCTGCGCAAGGGAATGGGCCAGATGTTCGTCTACGACCTGGCGACATCGACCACCCGGCAGCTTCGGGAGGATTTCGCCGCGGCCGTGCATCCGGTATGGAGCCCGGATGGGCAGAGCATCCTTTTTCTGGGGTTGAAGGACGCGGAGGACGTGGCGAATACATACAATTGGTGGATCACGCCGGTTCTTGGCGGAACGCCGGTGCGCTGCCCGGTGATAAGCAGCAAGGAGTTCTTCGATCCGTTTGCCTGGCGGGGCAACCGGGTGTATGCACGGGGCGAGGTGCAGAGCTGGAGCAGCGCGGGGGTGGGCGTGGTGACGCTCGACCAGCGGACGCGGCAACCGGTGGGCGAGCCGCGGCGGCTGACGGCCGGAACTACCGGCGAGGACTCGCCCTCGCTTTCGCAGGACGGGCGGCTGCTGGTTTTTGCGAGTTTGCGGGGAAATCCCAACCTATACGTCCTGCCTCTGGAGGCCAACCGCGGGAAAGCGGGAGGCGCCGCGCAGCCCGTCACGACGGACGAAGCGAACAACTTCGCGCATTCCATCTCGGCGGACGGCAAGAGGGTGGTATTCGTTTCCAATCGCAGCGGTTCCGAGGAGATATGGGGCAAGGATCTGGCCACCGGCCAGGAACGCGCGTTGACCTCCGGGGGAAAGCTGAAATCGTTTCCGCAAATCACCCGCGATGGGGAATTGGTCGCGTGGAAGGTGAATGACATCGGCGACACGGCGATCTTCGGGACGCGCTTCGCCGATGGGTCGACCAGCCAACTCTGCGCCGACTGCGGAGCCCCCGATGCGTGGTCGGCGGATCGAAAATCCCTGCTTTTCATGAAAAGAAAATCCGCCAGGATATCGGTGGGCCTTCTGGACACCGCGACGGGCGCGGCCACCGAGTACATGCAGGATCCCGAACTGGGGTTACGGGCGCGCGCGATTTCGGACGATGGGAAGTGGCTGGCATTCGCCGCCTACCGGACCGGCCGGGATTTCACGATGTATGTTGCGCCATTTTCGCCGCAGAGGCCGCCGGCCCGGTCCGAGTGGATACGGATTCCCCTAGCGGCGAAGGCGCACGCCAACCCGCGCTGGTCGCCGGATGGGAATTTGCTCTACTTTACCTCCGAACAGGATGGATATGCCTGCATCTGGGCCGAGCGCCTGGATCCGGCTACGAAGCGGCCACGGGGCGAACCATTCGCCGTGCAACACTTCCATTCCACGGCGCTGCGGATGGTGGAGCCTTACTTCTCCAGCCCGATCGCGCTGGCATTCGACAAGATCGTGCTAAGCCTGGAGAGCCGCTCCGGGGGAATCTGGATGCTGAAGCTGCGGGATTGAAAGGCGGGGCTAAAGCGCCGCGCGGGATAAATCCCGCCCCCCAGCGGCGGGTCATACCCATGTTCAAACCGGCGCAGCCGGAGGCGCTGCTAAAGCCCGCCCTCCCGCGGCTGGTTTGCTAGAATTGAATTGAAATGATCCCGCTCGACGATTTAGAACGCCAATACACGCCGCTCCGCGAACAGGCCTTGGCCGTGCGGAGGTATCTTTGACGCTCCCGCGCTGAAATCCAAGCTGCAACAAACCGAAGAGCAGACCGCCGCGCCCGGCTTCTGGAACCAGCCCGAGAAAAGCCAGAAGATCATGCAGCAGCGCAAGCGCCTGGAGGAGAGCATCGGCAACGAGCAGCGCATCGCCGCGCTCACCTCCGATCTGGATACGCTCTTCGAACTGGCCCGCGAGGGCGAGAACGTAAACGGCGATATCGAGCGCGATCTGGAAACCTTCGCGCAGTTCGTCGGGCGCGTGGAAACGGCCATGCTCCTCTCTGGCGAAAACGACCAGCGCAGCGCCATCATGACCATCCATCCCGGCGCCGGCGGCACCGAAAGCCAGGACTGGGCCGAGATGCTGCTGCGCATGTA